>Ga0209809_1000256_pt1 | contig 51116 bp, 42 predicted proteins | sample YNPMSTMetaG_FD_186172 | JGI IMG/M metagenome (GOLD analysis project Ga0209809, IMG submission 186172) | Anoxygenic and chlorotrophic microbial mat microbial communities from Yellowstone National Park, USA - YNP MS-T MetaG (SPAdes) (version 2) ...
AGGTCTTCGCGGGCCTCCCGCTCCGCGACGGACACGTGAAGGGTCCGGCGTGCCGGCATCGCAACCTCCTGAGAAAGGCTTGACACGGATGGATATCAGTATAACGGAATATTTTTTCAAAGTCCATCAGCCCGACGGCTCGTTCGGTAGAGCGGATTATAGCAGTTCCCGTAGAGGTTGAACCAATTACGAGGTTGAACACTCCCAGAATCGCGCTACCAACACGGTGACCAAAATATCGGTCTACATTCCGCTGGACGCGGGCGTCTTGTGCGACACGACAGACCCGGACAGGGGTCGACGTATCTGAGAACTGCTATAAATTCTCAATCTCCATCAGCCCCATGGCTAGCGCGATAGAGCGGATTTATTTCTCAATCTCCATGATCCCGACGGCACAAGGCGCATACCGGATTACAGCAGTTCTCACAAAGATTGGTCTTGTTAGACAGGGTTGAACACGCCATCAAAAGCAGACGCCTTGTGCGACATCTCTCCGCGTGATCCGTGTCTCCGCGTGCATCAGACCAGCTCGCGCGGAGGCGCGGCAGCGCGGAGATGGGGAAATGACCATGCGCCGTAAGGGTGTTAATTCTCAATCTTTATTAACCCGCAGTCTCCGCATGTGGGCGTGGACGCCAGCGCATCCAGGATGCACGTGGTTCAATCATTCTGCGCATCGCTATAAATGCTCAATCTCCATGAGCCCCCACGATAAGAGGCGAAAACCGGATTTATTTCTCAATCTCCATTTTAGTGGTGCCGTCACCATCAAACTGTCAACCGATGGTGCATCAACTACGAAGAAACAGGTTGTCGGGAGGGCGCGCACCCCACGACATGTCCGACCTTCAACCTTGCAGATACCGCACCCAACACAGCAGTAGGTACGCGGCTGCGGTGTTGCGAGCGATGCCGGAAGGTTGTTCACCTGCGCCGCCGTAGAGACGAAGTGTGCTTACGATCACTCGTCCATCGCCCCACGTCAGTTCAGCGGCATAGTCGTGAACCGCTGCCGTCCGGGTGTCGATACGACGCAGGATCGGGCGGGTCAGCCCGCCGAGCGGTTGCGTATCGAGCGCATAGTCGGTTGCACACCCAAAGAACTGCAACCCGGCCCATCCATCGTGTGGGAAGTCGCCCCATGCCGGGTGTGGCTCACAGAGTCGCAACGCTTCGCGCCAGAACGGCATCGCTGCCGTCGCAACCGGTCCTGGAGGACCGTCGCCGTCCTGGATCAGCACAACACGCCCTCCGGATCGGGTATACGCTGATAACGTGCGTGTCCAGGCGCTGGCGACAACAACGAATGTCGATCCGCGGAGATTGATGCGCGCTCCCGCGTCACCTCGCAGATCAGCATGCGTGACTTCCACTGCCTGAGGTGCGAGATGCACCAGGTCGCGCAGCCGTCCTGTCAAATCGTAGAGTGCGACATTCTGCGTGGATGCCCAGAAATTGGCGGGGAAGAACCAGAGTGACCACGCATTTTCTGTCTGTTGGGTGCCGACGCTCAGCGTTACGTGCAATGTTGCACGCTGCGGAGCACTCACTTCGGGTGCAGTGAACTCTGCCACGCCAATTTCGCGCACCTCCCCTGGCATTAAGTCACGGTCAGTCGCTACCTCACCAGATGCAAACGGTGGTCTGTCGTCGAATGCGACGCTCCAGACGGCGCGCGCCGGACCGCTCTCCGCGCCATAGTGCGACGCGATCAGATGTGGCCGGACGAGCGTGCCAGCGGTGTAACTCCAGACATCCCACCACGCCACGCGATCGCCGCCGCGCACCCAATCGCGCCGCCGATCCCACCCGATGAGCGCCACCAGGTCGCCGTTGAAGCGTCGAAATTCTGCAGGATCGTATTTGAGCGTCCCAGTTGCATCCCACATACCGGCGCTGGAGATTGGCGTATCCGCTTCGCCAGTGATGACGTAGCCGGAAATCTCGCGGTAGGTGCGTGTCAGTTCGACTTTCCACTTGCGGTGGAGCAATCCGTGGGCGTAGGAAATGGCTTCGAGTTCGGCGCTGCGCTCCCATAACCCCTGGGCGCGCAACCGTTCCTCAAGGAAGGGCGCTTCATTTATCCAGCGTGCGCCGGTCGGGTTGATCGTCTCATCGGCGCTTAACCACCAGGGACGCGAGCCATCAACGTTGCGGTAGCGCCGCAGATCACGAAAGGTATCATAGTCGCAGTATTCACCGAACAGCCAAGGGTACGCTCCGCGCCAGCGCGGTGTAAAAGCATCGAGAAGACCGCGAAAGAAGTGCAGGTCAGCATAGAAATGGTAATCGTAGTACTGAGCAAACTCGTTGAGCAAGCCGCCATACGCCTCGCCTGAACCGCTGTTATCGCGCACCAGCGCCTCGCCGCACATACTGCGCGTCATTGCGTACAGCGAGCCAAGGATGTCGGCACCGACGTCCTTTCCCAGTTCACACCCCAGGCTGTAGATCACAACCGACGGATGGCGGCGCGCCTGGCGGATCAGGCGTTCGTATTCGACGTACACCTGCTTGCGAAAGTGGTCGGTCACGAGGGGCAGCCACATCGGCAATTCGACCCACACCAGCATGCCCATTTCGTCCGCCAGATCGAAGTAGTACTGCGGCGGGAACCACAGGCAGCACTTGATGCCGTTGTACCCCAGACGTTTCAGGCGCTCGAAATCGACGCGCACCCGTTCCATGCCGGGATTGGGGGCGAAAGTTTCCCAACGCCATCCCCACGACAGGATCATGCGCGGGTAGATTGGCCTGTCGTTGAGCCGCAGCGTTGTTCCGTCCGCCTCGAACGAGCGCAGCCCGAAGCGTAGTTCAACCCGGTCGTCGTGACCGGCGCGCAGCACAGCGCGGTAGAGCGCGGGGTCGGCGGGCGACCAGGGGCGCGGATCGGGAATGGGACCGTTCATCCGCAGCACGTAGCGCTCCCCGGTTGGCGTTTCCTCACGCACAGCATCTTCTTCGGCGGATAGAATGAAACCACCGTCGGGTCGGTACAACTCCAGTATTACCCGCGCCGGACCGTCGAGCTCTGCTTCCACGAAGACATGCCCATTGGCTGAACCGCGCACCCATGCATCAAGGAAGCGGGTTCCGCCAGTAGCGACCAGCGCAACCTCCTGCCAGATTCCACCATGGCTATGCCCCCAAACATACGGCAGAAAACCGGCGAGGGTCTCGCGCAGTGGGAAGCGACCCGGCTGTGACGGCGACTCCGGTCCACTGGTCAGGCTTGCAGGTTTTTCAACGCGCACCAGCAGTGTGACGCGCTCACCGGCTGCCGCTGCGTCGCCGAGCGCCAGGTCAAATGTGTCCCACATGCCGGTGTGCGCGCCAATACTGTGCATCTCACCCGAATCGCGCACAATGAACGCTTCGCAGTGGTAACTGACGGCGCCAAAGCGCAGGAAGAAACGACGTCCTGCCAGTTCTTGCGGGAGAACGAATGTCGTGCGATACCACGCTGGACCGGCGCGATCCTTCGGGAAACCAGCATCTTCCCAGCAACCAGGAACGGTGATTGGCGTCCAGTCGGATTGATCGTCGAACCGGAACTCCCAGGGACCGGGAAGCGGCATGTGATAGGAAAGCATTGGAACCTCGTATCCCAGAAACAGTGTAGAAAGGGGCGCATATCCGCTGGAACGTATTGTACACGATGCGCCCATACGCAAAGCATGTCGGTTGACCACTCACTATTCGCAGAAAAAGAGGCGGCAGCACCCACCTGGCAGGATGAGATTACAGGTAGAGCGTTTTCTGGTGTCTCCTGGCCTCGCACTCCCCATGTGGGAGATCAGGAAGCCCGGTTCCAGTCTCTCCCGCGCACGCTTACAGGGGCAGGTTTTTGGAAAAGCACCTGTGTTCCTTCTCTCGTTTTGGGCTTCAGGACGCCCAAACTCCCCCTTCTACCCTTGTGGGAGAAAGGAGTTGGGGGGATGCAAAAGCGCACAGGAACGCAGAAAATCGCTCTTGAAAGCCTCTGTTCGTCGGGTCGCCAAATCTGTTCACCAGATTGTGAAGCATTTCTTCGCAAAGTACGCTGCCGGGTGTACGATAAACAATGCGAGGGACCGATGGCGGCAAACGGTGCAGCGCAGCACACACTCCCTCGTGCTCAGAAGGTGATCTATGCGAGCGCGAGTCCACTTCGATGAGGATCTGGAAACATTGACGGCGGAACTGTACAATCTCGGCGATATGGTCGTCCAGGCGATCCGGGAGTCATTCCAGGCATTGAGCAGGCGTGATATGCAACGCGCACAGCGCGTGATTGAGCACGATAGGGAGATCAATTAGGTCGAGCGCGACATCGAGGCGCACGCGTTGAGACTGATCGCTACCCAGCAACCGGTTGCCTCCGACATGCGTCGGTTGATTGTTGCCGTTGAGATCGCTGGCAAGCTTGAGCGCATTGCAGACTATGCCAAAGGGATTGCCCGGATGGCACTGCGCGATACGCCTGCGCCAGAACCTGCGCTTCCTGCTGAAATGGAACGTATGGCGCGGATGGCAATGGCGATGCTTCAAAAAGCGCTCGATGCCCTCGTTGCCAGGGACAGCGCCACCGCTGAAATGCTCGCCGCAGACGACGATGAAGTCGACGATCTGTATGAGCGTGTGGAAACGATGCTCACGCACCAGATGGCGCAGAACCCTCTCACCGTTGCGTGGGTTTCAGGACTGTTGTTTGTGGCGCACTACCTGGAGCGGGTTGCCGATCGCGCGACGAATATCGGTGAACGGGTAGTGTACCTGGTAAAGGCGCAGGTGGTGGAGTTGAATCCATGATAGAACTGCGGGAGGACTGGGAACGGTGCGCCCCGTCCTTTTTGCTGCTCTGAGTCCTGGTTCATCTGAGACAGACGCGCATCTGTACGCAGCAGAAGACAGGCAGATGAACGGGGCAGGTTTTTGTTTTTTTTCAGCTCTCACATGAGGTTGAACCTGATCGGCGAGGTTGAACACTCCCTGAGTCGAGCCCCCACGCGGCAAATGAAATGATGGTCTTTGAATACATAATTCGCTCTCGCCCGCGCAGGCGGGCTTTGCCCTGGATAGCCGAGGGTTTCAGCCCCATGGCTCTTGTGGTATAGCGGATTTGATGCTCAATCTCCATAGTTTTGGTCTACACTCCGCTGAAAGCGGGTGCCTCGTGCGACACGACAGATGCGAACGATGCTCAATATATCTGAGAAATGCTATCATTGGATCACGGCGTCATGAGCGTAACGTCGCCATCCGACGGTGAATAAACATCTGGAGTTCTGCCGCCGTCACACCGTTCAGTGAGGGAACCGGTGCATCCGGCTGAAGGGTTGCGAGTGAACGGAGCAACCGCCGGTATGCGCGACATGCATCATCGGTGTGACCCGTGCGCTGCAAGATGCCTGCCATTGCTAGCGATGCGAGGTACAATGTATGATCGAGATAGATGGCGCGTCGGTAGGCAGCGATCGCTTCATCGAAACGCTCCAGTTGCTCCAGAATCTGTCCAGTAAGCAGATGCGCCTCAGCGCACAGCAGCTCACGCTGGATAATAGTCGCACACAGGCGCAACGCTTCTTCCAGATCACCGCGATCAGCTGACTGCCGCGCAGCTTGCAGGTCGTCGAACGCGTGAGCGTCGGCGTCGGCTGCCCTCACTGGCGCCGGTTCGGAAGGTGACAACGCTACTGGCAGTGCAGGGAGACCTGACGAAACATCGCTGGAAGAGACATTCAGCAGTGAAACGGGCATGATGCGCGCTGGCGAAAGCGGAGGAACAGCCGTCTCATCGAAGAGCAGTGCATTGAGCGGCTTGCGATAGATGACAGTTCCTGGACAGTTGATCACCTCGAAATGGGCAAAAAAGTCGGAACGCGCTTCGGCATGCCCAACGATTAGCCAGCCGCCAGGGGTGAGCGCCCGATACAGGCGGCGTACAACTGCGCGTATTGTCTCATCGTCGAAATAGATCAGTACATTGCAGCAGAGAATGACATCCTGCATACTCGTGCCATTCGTCACAGCAGGATACTCGTCCTCGACCAGGTTCAGTCGCGTGAACAGCACCTGACGACGGATCTCCGAACGAATCCGCCAGCGCGTGCCTTCGATACGTTCAAAGTAACGATCACGCACTGTCGGGTCTGTCTCGCGAAACGACCATGCGCCGTACACCCCTGCACGCGCCCGTTCCAGGAATCCAGCATTGATATCGGTTGCCAGAATAGTGATCTGCCAGTTGTCGAAATCGGGGAGGGTATCGCGGAGCAGGATCGCCAGTGAGTACGGTTCTTCTCCTGTGGCGCAACCGGCACTCCAGAAACGCAGTGACCGGATCGCCTCCCGTCGGGCTATCAGGTCGGAATGATCTGATCACGGAGCGCGGCGAACTGCGAAGCATTACGAAAGAAATAGGTTTCACCGACGGTGACGCTCTCGATAATCGTATGCAGCACGCGCTCGCTGGAAACTGCAGCAGTGTACAGCGCTTCGAGCGATGCGCAACCGGTGGCAGGCAAAACTGACATCAGGCAGTGGTGGAGATCGTTCTGCCGATGGTCGGGAAAGTAGAGACCGCTGCGAGTTAGCAGCAGATCACGGAATCGCTGAAAGAGATCGCTCGTAAATGTTGTACTCATGCAGTTACAAGCGTCAGTATGTGCGGTGCAATCTCGTTAAGTGCTGCCACCTGCACTGCCGCGCCAGCTTCGATAGCGCTGCGCGGCATGCCATAGACAACGCAACTCGCCTCGTCTTGAGCAATGGTAACGGCGCCTCGTTCGCGGAGTTCTTTGAGACCGCGCGCCCCATCGTCTCCCATACCGGTCAGAATCACACCGATTGCGTGCGCGCCATATGCCTGCGCTACCGAATGGAACAGCAGATCGGTGGAAGGGCAGTACCGGTCTTCGGCGAGCGCTGGACACAACTCGACAAAGCCGCGCCTGCCTGCCAGCAGGTGAAAGCCGTCTGGCGGCAGGTACAGGCATCCAGGCGCCAGACGTTCGCCGTGGGTCGCAACCCGCACCGGCAGCGGTGTCGTTCGCTGAAGCCAGTCCCGGAGCGCTGCCACGAAATCACGCGCAATGTGTTGCACCAGCAGCACAGGCAGCGGAAACTGCGCTCCCAGACCGCTGATAACTGTCTGCACCGCCGCTGGTCCGCCAGTCGATGCTGCAATTGCCAGCACCTGCGCAGTGCCTGGAGCCAGCGCTCTCTGCACATTCCCTGGTGATGCTGGCAGACGCACGCATGGCGCAAATCGCGTGACGACTCGCACACCAGCCATGATCTGCAACGTTTTCAGAAAGGTCTCGTGCTCGTCAGGATCGACGTGACGCCCGCCTGGTTTACGAATAACGGTCAACGCGCCGACTGCCAATGCGTCGATCAACTTCTTCTCGCCAGCACTGGCGCTGATCAGGACAATCGGCGTCGGGCAGCACTGCATAATCTCGCGCGTCGCCTCGTAGCCATCCATCAGCGGGAGATGAATGTCCATGGCAATCACATCGGGGCGTAAACGTAACGTCTCCTGCACTGCCTGACGGCCATTTCCCGCCACACCGACCACGGTGAACGAATCGCTCGCATTGAGCAACCCAACCAGCAATGCACGCTGACCGGGCGAGTCTTCCACTAGCAGCACGCGAATTGGCGACGCTGCTTTGTTCACAGGACCATCCTTCGTAGCTCAGCAACGTTGAACACCAGACATGATCGTTGTTCCAGATAAATGATGCCACAAAAGAGAGCGCCTGCATAACTGTTGCGCAACGGATGGATTGCCGACGACGGATGCTGTGCGAGACCGTACACTTCGTCGACTAGCAGACCCAGCGCTGGTATTGCACGATCCTGATCGTCGCCAATGATGACAATATGGTTGGTCACGTCGTAGTGCGATGGCTCCCCGACCAACCGCCAGCCATCGATCACCGGCAGATGGCGTCCGTTCAGATTGATCAGTCCGCACACTTCCGGGCGGCTATCGGGGACGGCAGTCAGCGCTGGCAACCGCACCACACGCAGCGCGTCATTGAGCGGCAACGCATAATCCTGTGCCCCGATACGACAGACCACTAGTGTCTGCATTGTCATCTGAGTTTCCATCGTTTGTCATCAGGCTACGCGTGAAAACGCAAGGTCAGTTGACCGGCTTCCTGATTCGTCGTCAGTACATTGTCGCCAACCAGTGCCTGGACATCATGTGCGAGATGCGCCAGCGTATTGGTGTCTCGCCGGATACTGTCGGAAGTGCATTGCACTTCGATCACGCTCCTCCCACGATGAAAGGACAGGCGAAACGTGAAATGCGCATTCCAGTGATGTTCGAGCGCCACACGTGCGATTTCGCTGACCACAGCAGTCATGCGCGCCTGCAATGGAAGGTTGAAACCGGCTTCTCGCGCCATCTGCCGCATATGCTGACGCGCGAGTACCACGTCGTACCCTGAAGCAACACGCACCTGTTGCGTATCCAGAGCCATACGGTGTGCCATATGAAACCTCACGTCTGCGTCAACACGCCAAGAGCGCGCAGCGACTCGATAAGATTCTGCTCGGCAAACTCGTCTTTGGGGATGTAATCGTCGGCACCAGCTTCCAGCCCAGTCTGCGCACTAGTATAATCTTCTCGATGTGTGAGCATAATGATTGGCACGGCAGACGTTGCCGGTTCCTGCTTCAGGCGCTGGCAAAGGGTATATCCATCGATGCCTGGCAGATCAACGTCGAGTACAATCGCTTTGGGACGCAGCGCACGCGCGCACTCCCACCCTTGGATGCCATCGCAGGCAATATCGACGCGCGCGCCGCAGCGCTGGAGTTCGAGCTGAAAGCGCAACGCCTGCGTCCGGCTATCTTCGACGATCAAGATATGTGGCGTCATTGCTTTACCCTTATATCAGACGAGCGATGGTATCCAGCAATGTTTGTTGATCGAATGCACGTTTGACGATATACGCATCCGCACCGACGGTCACCCCGCGTTCGCGGTGTTCTGGAGCATCAAGCGATGTTACCAGCACGATCGGCAGGTGTTTAAAACGCTCACTGGCGCGCAGTTTCTCGGTCAACTCAAAGCCATTCAGACGCGGCATGTCGATATCGCTAATCACAAGATCGCATCCGCCATTCGTGGATAGACGCTGCAAAACTTCCAGCGCTTCGATGCCATCGGTGGCCAGATGCACCTGGTAGCCGGCTGTTTCGAGAATGTTCTTCTCCAGCATCCGTGTTGTCAGCGAGTCGTCTACAACCAGAATCTGCGGTATGCGCCGCTGTTGATTGACATCAGGCATCACAGGCGCTGGCAGACGCTGCGCCCCCGATGCCGCCCGTACAATATCAACTGTATCCAGAATTGGCGCAATTGCACCATCGGGCAGGATGGCAGCAGCAGCAATAAACTGCACCCGTCTGATAGGAAACGGTAGTCGATGCACGACCAGTTCTTGCTCGCTTACGACACCATCAACCAGGCACGCTACCAGGCGTTCTCCACTGCTCCCCAATAACAGCGCCGCACAGCGCTCCTCGCCGCGTGAGAATGATCCCATCCCATTACCGGCTTCCACCAGATCCGCCAGATGCACCAGCACGACCGGACGACCGTCCACCAGAATGACTGTCCTGCCTTCAAGCACACGTACATCACTGGGTTGAACCGCCACAATTGGATCGACTCCAGCGGCACGGCGCAGATGTGTTGCCCTAGTTTCACCAGCAAGCCGTGAGTGCTGGTCAGTGAAACTGGAACGCTCAGCACGAAGCGACATCCTGCACCTGGCGTGCTGTGCACCTGAATCCGGCCCCGCATTCGCTCAATATGCGAATGGACGATATCGAGACCAACCCCGCGCCCCGACAGATGGCTGGCTGTCGTGCGCGTCGAAAAGCCTGGCAGGAAAATAAGATTGGCTGCGTCGGTCGGTGTGAGACGCTCCAGATCGGTCGCCGTTAGCAATCCCAGTTCAAGCGCCCGACGTCGAATAGCCTCATCGTCCAGCCCGGCGCCATTGTCGGCAATCTCAATTGTCAACCAGTCGCCGTCAACGGCTGCATTCAGGCGAATCGCCCCCTGCTCCGGTTTACCACGATGCCGACGCACTGTTGCTTCTTCGATACCGTGATCAATGGCGTTGCGTAGGAGATGAGTGAGCACTTCACGCAGCGTGTCGAGCACCTGACGATCAGCTTCAGCACCCCCATCGTCGAAGAACAGATCGACCGGTTTGCCAGCGCTGCGACTGACATCGCGCGCAACCAGACGCAGCGACTGGAAGATAGTCCGCAGCGGCAGCATGCGAGTGCGTCGGATCTGGAGATGCAGACGGTCGGTGACCGTACTCAACGTTGATTGATCGGCGGCAAGATCACGTGCACATGCCGTCAATTGTTGATCAATCTCATCGATCAGCGCTGCTGCCCGGTTCAATGCGCCTGCCAGTTGCTGAAGATCACGCTGCTGAAGCTCGTTGCTATAGCGCTCATGGGTAATTGGACGGATGTCAAGATGATGCACCACCGGGTGGAAGGCATCGCTGTGAGCCTGATATCGCGCAACAACCGGGCGCACCTGACGCCACAGGCGTTTCCAGGGCGCTAACATGCGTCTGAGATCCTGGATCCGGCGCGCCTGAGCGCGTATTCGCATCACCCCGGTCATCAGTTCGCCGACATCGTTGAGCAGGGTATCCAGTACCTCGATCGCACGGCGAACTGTGGTCACCTCCCAATACCGGTCGGCGCTACAGGAAGACCGGCAGAAACGACCGGCGTTTCATCACCGGAGATTGTGGCGTCTTCTGTTTGTTCCGCCAACTCCTGATCCGACGGCGGTTGCGCAAGAAAGGCGCGCAACTGGTGAACAGTCGTCTCGATAAGGGCGTTGTCTGGCGGGTGATGGGCAATTGCCCGATCCACTAAAACGCCGATCACGTCCAGCGCAGCGTACACCGGATCGCACAACGCTGGCGTCACGCGCAGGCGACGCTCTCGCAGCGCGGCAAACAGATCCTCGATGGCATGCGCAATTTGCTCAATACCCGGCAAACCAGCCGCGCGGGCGCTGCCTTTCAGGCTGTGCGCAGCGCGGAAAAGCTGGTCAACGAGTGCGCGGTCATCGGGATGATCGGGATGCTGCTCCATTTCAAGCAACAATGACGCGATTGCAGCGCGATGCTCCGCCTGCTCTTCGCAAAAAGCGGCAAAGACCTGCGTCATAATGTCATTATCGTTCTCCATACCGCCGCACCTGCCTGCTATAGTCGATACCTGGCAATCGTCGCCTGCAACGACTGAGCAAGCGTGTGCAGGTCTTGCGCTGCGCGTTCTGCCTGGCGCGTACTGGCAAGTGCCTGGGTTGTCGCCTGCTGGATGGATGTCATCGCCTGAGCGATCTGATCCATGCCTGCGGTTTGTTGCTGGGCGGCAGCTGCCATTTGTACATTTGCCTGCGCTCCGCTCTCAACCTCTTTCGACATTTGTATGGATCACCTGACCGGCGCGGATCGCCAGACTCACCCCTGCTCAACACCTTTCGTTCCTTCTTCCGTCACCATAACGGCGGCGTTGGTCGCGCGCTGAATTTCGCTCAGGATCTCACGTACCTGGACTGTTGCGGCTTTCGAGCGTTCCGCCAGATCGCGCACGTGCTGCGCCACGACGGCAAAACTCCTGCCCTGCTCACCGGCGCGTGCTGCCTCAATAGCCGCGTTCAGCGCCAGCATATTCGACTGGTCGGCCAGTTCGGCAATGGTGGTGGTAATGGCGCCAATCGCCTGCGTTTGCTCTGCCAGCGAAAGGATCGTCTGGGCAATACTCTCGACTCGCTCGCGGATCTGTCCCATACCGTTAATTGTGTCTTCGACCGCTTGTGCACCCTGACGCGCCACCTGGAGCGCCGTCTGGCTATCCTGTGCTACTTGCGCCGCCTGGCGCGCTGTCTGAAGCACAATCGCCTTTACCTCCTCGATGGTCGTCAATGTCTGGGTAATCGCAGCGGATTGTTCGGTCGCAGATGCTGCCTGTTGCGTTGTGGCGGCAAGAATTTCGGCGGCAGCAGAGGCGATAGCTGCATTGGCCTGCTGAATCTGGAGCGTCATGGTGTGCAGACTGGCGACCATGGCATTCAAGCCTTTGCCAAGTTGCCCAAGCGCCCCGTTCTGGTGCACTTCCAGGCGCCGGGAGAGATCGCCCTCAGCAATGCGCTGGGTGAACGCCAGATATTCGGCGACCGTTTCTTCCAGCATCCGGCGGCTCTCGGCTTCCGCCTGACGCAATCGCTCCTCGGCTTCGCGCGCCTCCGCCTCTGCAGCACGACTGGCGCGCAGGCTGGCGACCATCTGGTTGTAGGCAGCGGCGAGTGTCCCGATCTCATCGTTCGATGACGCCTGAACTTCACGCGACAGATCGCCCCGCGCTACTGCGTTCGTCGCTTCGGTCAGACGCCCGATGTTCCGCGTAATCATCGATGCTAGAGCAATGCTGACTACTGCAGAAGCAACCAGTGCCACAATCAGCAGGCTGGTGATCGTCATGGTTGCACTGCGGTACGCTTCCTGCGCTGCACCTGTGGCTTCGAGCGCCTGGCGGTTGTTTTCCCGCTCAAGTGCGGTAGTATCCTGGTTCAACTGATCGAATAGCGGTTTCAGCCCGATGAAGACGGACAATGCGGATTGCGGATCATCGGTCTCAAAGATCTTTGTTCCAACCTCCTCGGTATATGCGCTCCAGTTTTTGCGAATGCGCGTGTACAGTTCACGTTCAATATCCGTTACGATAAATGTTTCATACTTCTGCAACAGGGCGTCCATTTCGGTCTCAAGTTCACGCCGCTCGCTATTGGTGCGGGACACCTGTTCGGGACGTGGATCTGCAATACGCACCGCTGCCAGACTGCGGTGCCGGTTGACAATGCGCCGCATATCGCTGCTGGTGCGTGTCGCTGGCACGATGTTCTCGCTCAGGTGTTGAGCGCGATCATTCATTAGTTCCATCTGATAGAGCGCAATCACGCCCAGGGCAATCATGAGCGCCGGTGTAAGTCCAGAAGCGCCGAGGAGTTTGAAGTAGATCGAGAGTTTCATACCATCCTTGCTCAGCAGATATGAAGATAGCAGCATACCGTCGTGCCATGCACAACGGTTTCTGGACAGGAGGAAGGCGCCGGGCGGCAATCTCAGGCGACCGCCTGATGGTCGACGATCAGACGCGGATCGGCAAGCAGTGCAACTGGGTCGATCACGATGGACAGATCGCGGTCCACGCCGCGGATCCACGAGATGGCAGCGTTTGCTGTCGTGACAGGTGCAGGACTGAGTTCAAGCGCATCTGAAGTCATATCCAGAATGCTATCCGCCAGCAGCACCGCATCGCCGCCGGTTCCCTGGAGTACGATCAGGAACGAGCCGGGAGCGGGCGGATCGACTGGCAGATCGAGCAGTGGACGCAGATCGAGACAGGTCAGCAAACGCCCGTGGATGTTGACCAGCCCGACGATGAACGGCGGTGCGCGGAACAACGGCGTGTATGCGCGTAGCGGTTGCACCTCGCGTGCATAACGCGCCGGAAGCGCATATTGTCCGTCACCAAGACGGAAACGGATCATCACCTCGCCGCCGATTGCCGTGTCGATGACATCGTGCGCTGCGAGTGCACGTGCGCGCGCTTCGAGGATAGCGCGCAGTTCGGGTTGCGACTGAAATGTTCGCAGATCGTTGGTGTTCATAGGGCTGTACCTGCTTCATTGCATGATCGCCAACGCTGGCGTTTTTGTGGCATCGCATAACAATATACAACGAGTACACACGGGGTGTCCGTACGGTTTGATAACGGAGTGCGATCAATTTCACAACCGGCACGTTTATTCATCAGAAGTATTGCTCGTGTTCGAATCGGACGATAGATCAGGCGCTTCTAGCAAGCGCTTTTGCTCACGCTTCGACCTTGGCAGCGGCGCGTTGATACGGTTCATTGCCACAACTATTCCCTCACGTACCACCAGATCCAGCGCATCCGCTGCTTTTTGGATGATGTCTGGCAACTGCGCTTCCTGTTCAGGCGTGAAACGCCCCAGCACGTAGTTCGCCAGATCCCACGCAGGCGGCGGACGATCAATGCCAATCCGCAATCGAGGGAAGACCTGTGAGCCGAGCAGGGCGATGATCGAGCGCATGCCGTTGTGCGTCCCTGCGCTGCCGCGTTCGCGCAAACGAAGGACGCCAAACGGCAGATCGACATCATCATACACGACCAACAACTCTGTTGCTGGATTGATCTTGTACCACTGGCGCAACCCGACAACCGCCTGCCCGCTGAGGTTCATATAGGTCTGCGGAAGTGCAAGCGCCACCCGCTGCCCGGCAATGACTCCTTCAGCAATCTGTGCATTTGCGCGTTTTTGTGAGAATTCGAGCTGGTGTCGCTGCGCTAGTTCCGCGACGACGCGAAACCCGATGTTATGGCGCGTCCGGGCATAGGTTTCGCCAGGGTTGCCAAGCCCAACAATCAGCCACACGTAGTTTTCTCCTGCACTTGCGGCGATACTTACAGTGTTCATGATACGCGCTGAACGTAACCTGGATGTCGGCGGATTCCAGAGGGTGCGCGCAACATCAAAGGCAGGTGCAGGATCTGACCGCACCTGCCCTGGCGTCACGATATCGGATTGTGCACCAGCGCCTTAGATACGAGACCGGGCGCGGTGGAGGCGCCATGTCCGCGCCAGCAGGGTTGCGCCGAGTAACGCAAACCCCGCTAGTGGCACACCTGTACTGGTCGCTGGCAACGGCGCGGCTGGTGCCGGACCGGTCGCGCTTCTGGCTGCGCCGGGGGTCGCGGTTGGGACGACCGCTACCGGCTGCGCTGCTTCGACAACTACCGTTGGTACTTCGGTTGTCGGTAGCCGGGTTGGTTCGGTAGTAACGGTCGGCGTTGCGGTTGGCGTAGTTGTCGCAGTGTTCGTCGGCAACACCTGCGCCTGCGCCGCATTGACCACATCAACGGTCACAATATTGGAGTAGAGCGGGATGGCGAGACCGGCGAAGGTCAACTCCGCCTGCGCCACAATCCGCGTTCCGGCAGGAACCGTCGGCTTGATCCTGGTCTGGACGATGACCTCGAATCCCTGCCCGGCGGGTAATTCGGCGATACCGAGCGAAACGCGGTTATCGGTGCGCGACGGATCACCTGGCGTAAATGCGCCTGGAAGGTTGCGATCAATCGGACCGGAGGAGAGTCCAGTGATTTCCAGGTTCGCCGGAAAGACGCTGCGCAGCGCCAGATCGCGCAGTGCCTGGGTGGGATGCGTGTTGCGTACAGCGATCACGTAGGTCACTGCATCGCCAGGGAAGGCGCTGCCCCAGTTGCTCGCCATACGGAAGAAGACAGCATCGATGGCGGCAATGACGGTTGGTGACGCTACTGGTGTTGCAGTGCGTGCGCCACCTGTAGGGCGGGTTGGTCGCAGTTGTTGCGCAACCGGCGTGGCAGGCGCGACTGGCGCGGGGGTTGGCGGAAGCACCAGATCAACCGGCAGTGGCGGTGGAGCGCCTTCTGGCAGCGCGCCTCCCTCATCACCAGGAGGCGCTGGCGGTTGTGGCAGTGGCGGTGGTTGCGGTGGTTGTGGCGACGTTGATGGTGGTGTTGGCGATTGAGGAACCGGCGTTACCGGCGGCGGAGTGGGTCGGTTGGGGTCTGGCAATGGGGTTGGAGGAACGACGCCGCCACCCGGAATACGCACAATCACCGGATCCGAGGCAGCGGTAAAACTGCGGGCGTCCTGGGCGGCTGCCTGATTGGTAATAATCACTTCCGACTGCACAGAAGGGCGCACACGAACATTGATGTTGATCGACACTGGTTGATTGACAACCGCAGTAACGTTACACACCACCGTATTGCCACTCACCTGGCACGAACCATTCGATGCGCTTGTTCCAACCACCTCAAGTTGCGCGTTGATTGGGTCGCGCACCTCGATCTGGATTGGAACCGATGAATTCGTGCCGACTGCCAGAGAATAGGTAAATTCCTGACCTGGTGAAGCAAACTGCACCGAAGCAGACTTCGAGAGAGTCAACGGCGGCACATCCAGAACTGGTGTCGGGCTGGGACCAGGCGTTGACGACGGGGTCGGCGTCCTGGTCGGTGAGAATGTCGGGATAAGCGTCGGAGTCGCGCCTCCATCGGTCGTCGGGGTAGGTGTATTGGTCGACGGCGGAGTCGCGTCCCCATCGCTTGTTGGGGTAGGTGTACTGGTCGGTGTTGGCGTGTTCACCGGCGTTGGGCTGCTCGTTGGGCTTGGTCCGGCCGTCGGGCTTGGTTCAGGCGTTTCTGTCACACGCTGCTGCGGTTCCGCAGGTGGCGTTTCATTCTGCTCATTTGCGGGCACACTGGTTGGCGCACTGGTTGGTACACTGGTTGGCGCGTCAGTGGCGCTTTCACCTGGAGCAGGCGTGGCACCCACGGTCGGCGCCTCCTGCGCACGCGGAGCAGCTGGAACGAAGGCAGGATACACCCAGCGATATACCTCCGCATATAGCGGGAAGACGATCAGCGCGATGCTCAGAGCAATCAACGCCAGTTCGTAGAATGTCCAGCGCGCCGGCGCGCGCCCGCGCCCGAAGCGGGGTGAACGATGACGACCAGAGAGGCGCTGCATGGGAACGTTCCTCCTTGCGATCCAGGCGCTGCGCTAATCGTCGGTCAGCGGCTGCGCCCCCACCAGATCGCCGATGACGATCAATCGCTGCGTATCCCAGTTGGTGCAGGTGATCAGGGTAAGTGTCGGCGTTGGCGTTGGATCGAGCACATTGACTTCTGTGGGCCAGACATTTCGCATATCACGAACCCGGTACTGATACCGCCACGAACCGGCATCGACAAATATATCCGCCCCTATACGCAGGTGTCCCAGGTCGCGGAACACTGCCCCGCGCAGACCGGCATGACCTGCCAGCGCCATATTGCCGGGATCGCCCGGCAACCCCGTGCCGTGCAGATACCCGGCGGCATAGTCGGCGACCTGCCATGCGCCATTAACGACAAATACCTCAATCACCGGCGTATCGAGATCAATATCTGGAATGATCAGACGATGGGGCAGCAATCTGTGCCGTCCATCTTCCGGTGCACTGATGATCGAACGCGGCGCAAGAAACCCCTCCGACACCAGCGGTTGCTGCATGTCTGGCGTTGTGAATGGGAGCGGCACGTTCGCAGGAACGACACGGTCAGGTACCACTGGCGCCGATAAACGCACGACCGTCGTTGCGTGCGAAGAAGCATGCGCTGGTGCAGCGTGCCGTACCATCTGCTGTGCGTGCCACCAGTCGCGTATCGGTCCGTCCACTGCCCATTCGATAAAGATCAACAGCGCCGCAATACCGAACAGGCGTTCCGCGTGATGGAGCCAGTGATCAATCCACGTGCGCAGGCGATACCCTTTGAGCGCATAACGACGGTGCTCATCGAGAGAACGCAGCACGATTTGCTTTTGCCATGCTTTCTTTGGCGCAAGCGGTGTGCTGATCAGCGTTTCGAGCAGCGTTTCGTCTTCCTGTTGCGTTGAACCGGGCTGGCGAGGCGGTTGTACAGACATGATTCCGGGTCATCACCCGCAATGTTTGCGCTTTACACCTTGAATGATTATACGCGATGCATGGCACATGTGCAATAGGAATGTGCGAATCTGCTCTATGCTATCGCATTGCATATTTTTGAAGTGTAAAGTGATCCGTATAAAACACAAAGCGCAGTATACTATTGCCAGACAAGACGGGCTGATCTATGCCGGAACATTAGCCATCATCCAGCGATCTGGTCACTAAACAGGGCATTGCGGAGGTGCATGCCACGCTTGCCGCTTGCTCCCAGGCAATACGGATGCGGTGCACTGAGGAGGATCATCGCTGGCGGATGTTCTTTTTCCTGACACTGATTGTGCTGATCACGGCTATCTTCTTCGTTCCCGCGCCGACGCTAGAGCGCACGTTGATCCTAATCCTCAGTGGCGTTTGCGCTTAGATAGAGATTGAGAATTTAATCTGGTATACATCTCTCGCCGTCGGGCTATATTTACCTCTTGCCGTGGGGCTGAAGCCCTCGGCTATGTGGGGCAAAGTCCGCCTGCGCAGGCTGTACCGGACTTATTCTTGAAATTCTTAAGCCCTCGGCTATCTAGGCGAAGCTCACCTGTGCGGGCTATATCGGATTATTTATTTCAAAGACCATAAGCCCTCAGCTATGTTGGGCAAAGCCCGCCTGCGCAGGCTATGCCAGATTATTTAATTGCAAAGACCATAGCAGCACAATCTGTTCGTTGGCGGAATCCAACTGCTGCTCTGTGCGCGATACGGGGATGTATCTCAGTGTCCTGGTAACACCGGGCGTCATCCGGCTACGCAGGCGAATGCATGCCAGCGTGTTCCTGCCCTGGCGTATTCTGGCAACGCTGATCGGACTTGTCGCACTCATGGCACTGGATGGCATCAATTCGACTATCAATAAGATTCGGGATAGCGCCGTAGTACGAACTGTACAACGATTTGCGTGCTGCGACAGGCACGGGCGCCAGCATAGGGCTGGCAATGACATTGGCGCTTCTCTTCAACACTCACTGTGCCATGATGTAGCGTTGGACCTGCCGGTCAGGGCATTGGCGCAAGCTGGGCATGATCGCCCTGGATAATACCGCGACTCTAACTGTCATGCTATGTTGGATTGCTGGTGTGGCCCCCCGTGCTGCTCGATCTCGTCAGCGTTGCGGGGCGCTGTTTGTGACATCAGTGACCGCAATCGTGGCAGTAATGAACTAAGACGGAGCGATCACGCGCGTGACGCAACTGGTGCGCCTGGCAACGTTCGTACTCCTGGTGACCGGCTCATTCCTGGCGCACAGAGGGCTGCTCCGCGCGACGCTGATGGACGGCGAGAGCACAGGATCACGACGCAAGCGATCATTGCCCGCGTCTCATATCTGGGCGCGATGCTGATGGACAGCTAGAGTACAGGATCACGAACGACCGGAGCGTAGCATTCGGGCGCGCCAGCGCGCAAGTTCCGCGAGATGCCCAAACGACTCGTACAGTCCAGGATCATGGGTCAGACGCGCCTGGTGCGCGACAATCTCCTCTGCCAGATGATCAAGAGCGTTGGCATCATTCACAGCGTCCTTATAGCGCGCCATATATGCGTAAAAGTCGCTGTGCGCCGGGTTGCAGATGCGCAAATCATACCGCCGGTTGATTGCCTGCTCGTGTAGACGCTGCAACTCTTGTTCCGATAGAGCGGTGACGTTTGATGCACGTGCCGCCGATGCCCTGCGCCAGAACATACTGTCTTCTTCCTGTTCCGCTCACAATGATGTACGGTACCGTATTTCGGTTACAGACATCGAGGTACACTATGTTATTTTATGCTAATATCCCACCAACACACCGCTACCGTGGAACCAACACAATTGGCGTATAGTCGTACCAGCGTTGGGTGCAGGAAACGACAATAATCAGGAGAAAACGACAATGGTATTCGCAACGCCTGTTCGTACAAGTGAGCAGAGCATCGATCGCGTGCTGCGCGCCGGTTTGCCAGTGGTATTAATATTCGACCGCCACGGTTGTCCAACCTGTCAGCAACTCGATGGGGTGATCGAGCGGCTGGCGAAACTCTTCGCGGGACGCGTCCTGCTGGCACGAGTGGATGCTGATGACAATCCGGCGCTGGTGCGGAAGTACGCTATCACTGCCCTTCCCGGTCTGGTCTTCGTTAAAAACGGCGCACCAGTGGCGCAAACAGCTGGCGCTGTAGCAGAAGAGTCTTTGCGGGCATGGTTGACATATCTGGCAGAGGGAGGGACACAACCGCCATTACCCACTGGTCCGAGCGTACCACTGCGGCGACCGGTTGCCTATCCAGCGTCCGATGTGCGCGCCACGCAACAGGAAGCAGGTGGACAGGGCGGCAGCACAAAGCCGGTTACACTCAGTGATGCCACGTTCGATCAGATCGTCACACGCAGCGATCAACCAGTGCTTGTCGATTTCTGGGCGCCGTGGTGCGGTCCATGTCGCGCCGTGGCGCCAGCGGTCGAGCGACTGGCGCAGGAATTCGCCGGGCGCGCGGTAGTGGCTCAATTGAATGTGGACGAGAACCCGCGCACGGTGCAGCGCTTTGGCATCAGCAGCATTCCTGCACTTTACATCTTCAAGGGGGGGCGTGTAGTCGATCGATTGATCGGTGCACAACCATACCCAGTGCTGCGCCAGGCGCTGGCGCGGCATGCTGACACGGTTACAGCATGATCGATCAGCAGTGTGGAACGCTCGACGCGGGAGAGACCAGCGTCGAGCGTTCTGCGACAACTATGCGCTGGCAGTCGCTTCCATCTGATCAACCTGGCGAAGTTCACGTTTGAGGATCTTTCCAGTTGCTGTCTTGGGCAATGTATCGCGAATTTCGACGAAGCGCGGATACTTGTAGGCTGCCAGACGCTCTTTGCAATATTCGATAATCTCAGCCTCGGTGGCAGTTTGTCCCGGTTTGAATGCAACCACTGCCTTCACTTCTTCACCGAGTGCCGGATCGGGTACGCCAATCACTGCGGCTTCGGCGATAGCAGGATGTCCGTAGAGCACCTCTTCGATCTCGCGTGGATAGACATTGAAGCCGCCGCGGATGATCATGTCTTTCACACGGTCTTTGATAAAGAAGAACCCATCATCATCGCGGTATGCAATGTCGCCGCTGTAGAACCAGCCATTGCGGATCGCGTCAGCAGTGGCTTCGGGACGCTTGTAGTACCCTTTCATCACATTATGACCGCGAATGACGATCTCCCCCAACTCGCCATTGGGGACCTCGCGTCCTTCACTGTCCACCACGCGCATCTCGACGCCCCAGATCGGGATGCCGATCGAACCGGGCTTCGGCTCCCGGTCAAGATGGTTGAACGATGCAACTGGCGAGGTTTCGGAAAGACCGTACCCTTCGAGGATGGTAACGTTGTATTTGCGGTTGAAGGCGTGCATCACCTCTACCGGCATCGCTGCGCCACCCGACACACAGAACTTGAGCGCGGACAGATCGTACTGATCCGCATTTGGGAAATTGAGCAGGTAGAAGTACATCGTCGGCACGCCAGCAAAATAGGTCACCCGGTCGCGTGCCATTACCTCCAAAGCCTTCTGCGGCTCGAAGCGCGGCAGCAACGTGATCGTTCCGCCGAGGTAGATCAGCGTGTTCATCACACACGTCTGCCCGAAACTGTGGAACAACGGCAATACTGCCAGACCGACCGAATCGGATGAGATGTTGAGCAACTTATCGGCGCAGATCGTCGCATTGAGGAACATATTGGCGTGGGTCAGTTCGGCGCCTTTCGGGTGGCCAGTAGTGCCGCTGGTGTACAGAATGACCGCCGTGTCGTCTGGCATCGTCTGGACGGTGTCGAAGACATGTGAATGTTCGGCAAGGATGCTGCCAAGCGGAATTGCGCCATCCGGGAGGGTCGTAGTTGAACCAGGCGCCTGTGCGACGATCAGATGACGACAGGTTTCAGCCATGCGAAAACCATACGCTGCTTCATCGAGGAAATCTTCCCAGACAATCAGCGCTACCGAGTCGCTATCCTCAAGATGATACTCGACCTCGTGGCGCTTGAACAGCACATTCAGCGGCACAACGGTCGCTCCTGCCTTCAGAATGCCGTAGTAGCACATAGGGAAGTGCGGCGTGTTGGGGAGCATGATCGCAACCTTGTCGCCAGGACGAACACCGAGTTTCGTCAGACCATTAGCGATCTTGTTGGCAGCGCCGTTCAGTTCAGCATAGTTCAGGCGGATGCTATCGAGGATGATGGCGGTCTTTCCAGGCATGCGGCGAGCGCTCTCCTCCAGCAAGATGGCGAGGTTCAGCATCGAGTCCCTCCTTTGGTGAACAGCCATGTCCAATTTTTTCAGAGCGCAAGCGGGGAATGAGGAAATTATACGTGGCATAAACCGATGCTGTCAATCAGTTGCTTGCCAGGACCGACGCTTGCTGCTACAATACTTATAGCGTTATACGATAGCAGATGACATTCGAGGTAGTGATAGATTATGGCAAGTAAAAAGGGGAATCGGGTTATCATCAAGCTGCGCAGCACTGAAAGCACACATACGTACACAACAACAAAGAACCGCAAGAACGATCCCAACCGGCTCGAACTGCGCCGCTACGATCCAACCCTGCGGCGGCACGTCATCTACCGCGAAACCAAGTAGCGCGCCGCTGCACGTCGATGTGTTCCGAAGCCGCATGATGGCGCTCATCGTGCGGTTTCTTAATTATGCATCCATATCAGGGGGAATACTGTCACCATGAGGGTTGGTCTGCTTCCGCTCGATGAGCGGCCAGTCAATACCCGGTATCCAGCGATGATTGCGGCAATCGCTGGGGTCGAACTGGCGCTGCCGCCGGATAATCTGCTCAGCCATTTGCGAGAACCGGCACGCTGTGACGATCTTGCCGCCTGGTTGCGCGCCGTCGCGCCAGCACTAGACGCACTGATCGTCGATGTTGAGATGCTGGCATTTGGGGGACTGATCGCATCGCGCATCTCTGATGACCCGCCCAGCGCTGTGATGAGCCGCCTGGATGTCCTGCGGGCAATCAGGGCTGAACTACCCGACCTGCCAATCCTGGCGTTCAATGTTATCACCCGTATTTCCAATGCCAATGCCTGCACCGAAGAGCCGCTCTACTGGGAAACCTACGGTACACGCCTTTACCGACTGTCACAGTTGCTCGACCGTGCTGCACAGGGTGAGCCGCTGCTCGACGAGATTGCCGCACTCCGCGACGAAATCCCCCCCGAAGTTCTGCGCGATATGCTGCGCCGCCGGTTACGCAACCATATCGTTAATCTTGCGTCGCTTCATCTGCTCGACTCGGGCACGATTAATCTGTTGGTCCTCAGTTCCGACGATACCAGTCCGTTCGGGCTTGGATCGCGCGAAAAACGATGGCTGGCGAGCTGGGCAGAACTGCTGACGCTCAGCAGAGATCACCCTCTGACGGATGGGCAGGATCAGGTGTTGCAAACGCCAGGAACGCTCCTGATGTATCCCGGCGCTGATGAAGTGGGATGTGCACTGCTGGCGCGGGTTATCAATCAGCATGCCAGACGGGCGCCGCGTATTGCGCCACTGTATGCCATCCCTGGCGGCGAGGAGATTGTTGCGCCATACGAAGATGGTCCTGTCCGCTTGACGGTCGAACGGCAGATCCAGGCTATCGGTGGGACACTTGCGACCGACAATAGCGAACCTGACCTGTGGCTGGCAGTTAATACGCCGTCGCCGCGTCGCACCGAGTGGGACGAGACGTTTGCTGCCGAAGAGCGCGATGAGCGCTACGATCATCTCGATGCGCTAGTGAATCGCGTTCATGAACTCCAGGAGCATGGTCAAAAGGTGATTGTGGCAGATGTTGCTTACCCGAATGGCGCCGATCCGGTATTGATGGAATTGCTGATCGAGAAGGTTGACCTCCTCAAACTGGCAGGGTTCGGCGCATGGAATACCGCCAGTAATACGATCGGCACAGCGCTGGCACAGGGATGCGCAGCGCTTTTGGCGACGACGCCAGTGCAGCAGATCGCCCATCTCCGCTTTCTGCTTCACCGTTTTGTTGAAGACTGGGGGTATCAGCATGTAGTGCGGCGCGCTGCGCGCGCCATGCTCGAACGGATGGTAGGAGTACATGAGCCGGATGATACGACAATCGGTGCGATCTGTCGTTGGATCGAAACCCATCTCAATGCGCGTATCGGCGCACTTCCCGGCTTTGCCGGTCGCTGGCGCGTGACACCTGGCAGCACCCGTTTACCCTGGAATCGTCTGTTCGAGGTCGATTTCGCTCTGGAGCTGGTGTGACTGACTATCGCGCATTGGGGGAACGGTTGCTGGCATGCTTTACCGCCCTCGACAAGCACTTCGGTCACGAACCGCATTGGTGGCCCGTTATCACCGATGATCCGCCGTTCGAGGTGCTAGTCGGCGCAGTGCTGGTGCAGCAAACGCGCTGGGAAACGGTCGAGACGGCGATCATTCGGTTGCGCGACGCCGGGTTGATGTCGCCAGAGCGGCTTGCGACGGTCACGACCGACTCGCTTGCTGCGCTGATCCGTCCATGCGCCTTCCACGCCCAAAAAGCCGCAGGGCTGCACGCTATCTGTCGTGAGATCGTGCAGAAGTACGGTGGTGACACGATACGGTTACTCACCGGCGACCGTATGACCGTTCGCAACCGTCTGCTAGCATTGCCGCGCATCGGGCGCGAAACGGCGGATACGATCATGCTCTACGGTGGCGGATGGTCGCTGTTCGTGGTCGATACGTATGCGCGCCGCCTGTTTGCGCGCCTCGATCTAGCGCCGGGATTCGATTTCCTGCGTGCGCCATACGATACAGTCCAGCGCCTGGTCGAGCACGCACTGATCCTGATCCTGCCTGACGTTTCGATCATCGTTCGAGAGAACTTCCATGTGCACCAGGCGATCAAGGCGAACGGCAGCAGCACCTTTTTCTTCGCTCAGTTCCATGCACTGATTATCGAAGCCTGCGTTCACCACTGTCTGGCGCGTCACCCGCGCTGCAACCAGCCCGGTGTGCAGCGTACGTTTGCCGACCCACGCAAGTGCGCAACCCACTGCCTGACGTGCAGCGGGTGCCCGCTGCGGGAGCGTTGCGCCTTCAACGGAATAGTGACAGCGCATCATGCTGCTGCTGCGCTAGTGCGCGTTCCAGCTGATCGCGCGTAATCCACCGCCGCCGGATCAAAATCTCGCCGAGCGTCTCACGCCGACCAACCTGTCGGAGATAGATCTGCTCGGTCAATGCCTGTTCGAGACGCTCTGGCGGCAGTCCGCTGGCAATCAGGTATTCGCCAAGAGCGCGGGGCGCGGCATCATTCCCAATCCGCTGTTGAATCTGGGTTATCAGAGCGCGCGCTAGCGTTTCTGGGGTTACTTTGCCGCGCGCGATGGCGACATCACCAAACAGCATCTGTTCACCGCGGCGGCGGATTGCCGCCTGTTCTTCGAGCAACCATTCCAGTTCCTGTTGCGTGATTGCCCCCATCTGCACCAGAATTGATCCCAGCGTTGGCGAGGCATCCATCTGCTTGAAGATGCGCGGCTTATGCCTCATCAACGCCCGCTGTGCGCGTGCAGCGCGCAGCGCACCGGAAGCTTCGGTATCACCCGGATCAACAATCAGGCGCTGTTCCAGGTAGGCGATTTCCAGTTCGATATCGTCTGGCGCCAGGGCGCTAGCACGCGCCAGGCAATCGAGACGGTACGCCGGAACGGTCACAATGTCTGCCAGCGCCAGCCATGCATCGACGCAGCGATGACCGGTGACCAGGTGATCGCGTAGGGCGTTAAAATAGTTGCGCACGGCAGCAACTGTCGGGCATGGGCGGGGGCAGAGCGTGTCATTCATACAAGTGTTCGATATGATGTCGAGCGATGCATCATGCCAGAGGCAATGATGCATTTTTTCCGAAGAACGTTACGAATATGCTGCATTCTCGGAAGATCCGGGCAATGGAAACCTCATCGCTTTGTCCAGATAATTTTACTATCGTATGTCGTATTGTACGACAATACCAGAGAAGTGACAAGAACTGAACTGAGGGACGAGAGGTTACAGCGACGTGCAAAACAGTTGACCGCCGGGATTGTGCACCTTATACATGCGGGTACATGCGGGCGAGACGCCCGCGCACCCGGCACGCACGTGGCCCAATCATTTCGCATTTCGCTATAGGGGTTAGGAGATCACCTTCCACCTGCAACCCGCAACCTTCAACTCTCCACTGCTATATCCGGGCGAAATGCCAGCGACCAGCGCCACACCCGATCAGTGCGTACCCCGTGCCAGATTCCGGCGGTCGGCGTGTGGTTGCCGTTATCGTACCGATGCCCGCTCAGATCGATACGGTCGCCAGTTGTATATTGCAGCGCAGCCAGGATGCAACCGCCATGGGTCACGAGCGCCACACGCTGCAACGGCGCGTCGTCGAGCTGATTGAGGAGATCGGCAATCCGGGCGCGCACCTCCGAAGGCTGCTCACCCGGTGCAACTTCACGCAGCGCTTCGATAATGGTCGGCGTCACTCCGATCAGTTGCCCAATCACCGTTGCTGTCGCAACAGTGCGTGTGAACGGCGATGAAAGCAGACGTTCAATGCCACGATCACGCAACCAGTGCCCTGCCTGCACTGCCTCTTCCTCGCCGCGCGGCGTCAAGGGCGGACCTGGCATTACCGTGTAGGGTAATCCGGTTGTGCGATCTGGTGCGGCATGTCGGATCAAAAACAGTTCATTCAACATACTGAGCATTGTACCAGATTGTGGTAGACTGCTTCGATGCACCCTGTCTCTGAACGTCGCACACTTGAACGAAGGGAAACTGGCATGAGCCATGACAGCACTCCGGTCTATACCGACGCCGATTTCACTAGGGATGATCTGCGTCGCTGCGATCTGGTGATGAAAGGTGGGATCACCAGCGGTGTAGTATACCCGCCTGCAATCATCGAGCTTGCCACGCGCTACCGTTTTGTTAATGTCGGCGGCACGTCGGCTGGCGCTATTGCTGCTGCTGCCGCCGCCGCCGCAGAGTATGGACGCGATGTGCCATACGCCGGGTATCGCAGCAGTTTTCTGCGGCTCGACCGGTTGCGCGTCTGGCTCGGCGAGCACGAGGATCACATTCCCGGACTATTTCAACCGCTGCCACGTATGAAACCCCTGTTCAACGTCCTGCTCGACCTGACCATCGCGTCCAGAACACGATCCCAGACTTCTCCGGGGCGTCCATCGACGCACATGCCTGGCGCAGGCGCACTCCGCATTCCTGCGATTGGAATGCGCTTTGCCTGGCGTGCCCTGACACTGTTCCTTCGCAGTGCACGGGTGTTGATACGCCGTCATCCGCAGGTGACGCTGGGAATCGGCATGATGGTTGTGTTAATCGTTCTTGCCTTCCAGATCCTGATTTCAATATCCAACGATGGTTTCGCTTCTCCAATACACGTCGTCGGATGGGTGGCGTCTGCCATCCTAATTGGCGCAATTGTCGGCATCCTGGCAGGTGCAGGGCATCTTGTCTGGCTGGCGGTTTACGAACTGCCGCGCAACCTGTTCGGTCTGTGCAGCGGTCACACGGCAGGCACAATGCCGCAGGGATGGCCGCCGACACTGGGAGACGATCAGGGACGTGGCAGACCTCCCGCGCTGACCGACTGGCTCCACGCGGTCATCAACGGGCTTGCGGGACGCGACGCGCGCCAGCCGCCGTTGACGTTCGGCGATCTGGAAAGGAAAGGCATTGCGCTGCGCACGATGACCAGCAACCTGAGTGAGCACATGCCATATGTGCTGCCGAAAGACCTGGGTCGGTTTCTCTTCGATCCGAACGAGTGGGCGCGCCTGTTTCCCGACATTGTTGTCGAACATCTGTGCACACACAGCGCTGGTGCTGCATATCGCATCGCCAATGCGCGGGGCGCTTCGCAAACGTTGCTGCCGCTCCCTGCATGGCGTGATATACCGGTGGTTGTGGGAGCTCGCATGAGCCTGAGTTTTCCAATTCTGATTGCTGCCGTGCCGCTCTACACCGTCAGCGTTGCCGGGCAACGCGAGGCGAGTACCGGAAAGACTCTGCGCTCGGATCATATTCAGCGACATGTCTTCAGTGATGGCGGGATTGCCAGCAACTTCCCGATCCATTTCTTTGACCGCTGGCTGCCGACCCATCCAACCTTTGGCATCAACCTGGTGCAACTCCCTGTCGATGAAGCCGACAATCAACAGTTTCTCCAGGCACTCCTCGCCGACGATGTTGCGGAAGCCGTAGCAGAACCGGTGCGAACCGGCGTTACTGTCAGACAGACACACCTAGGGCGCGCTGACTTTCGTGCCGCAGCGCCTGCATCTCCGCCACAGACGCACGCCACTGCGCCGTTCAGCGACCCACAAGGAGAGATCTACCTGCCGCCAGCAGGACCGGGTGAAGATTATATCGAATGGCATGCAATTGGCAGCATTCAGGCGTTCTTCTGGTCGATCTTCGGCACAGCACAGAACTACCGCGACACGGCGCAGGCACGCCTGCCGGGGTACAATGAGCGGGTAGTGCGCGTGCGGCTGCGACCAGAGGAGGGAGGACTCAATCTGCGCATGCCGCGCCAGACCATTGCAGCGATTATGCGCAAGGGGCAACTTGCCGGGCGCGCGTTGCTGCCGCAGGAACCAGAGGCAGCTGGGAGAAAGGGTGGCGGATTCAAATTTAATGATCATCGCTGGGTGCGCCTCGTGACGCTCCTTTCGGAGATCGATCAGCAACTCTGCGATATGCGCTCTGCCTACGACGATGTTCAGGCGGATTATGCCACGTTTCTGCGCGACGCGCTGACGAATGACAATCTGCCGGTTTGCCCGCCCTACTACTCCGGCAGCGCCGAAGAACGTGCACTCTTTGCGCGGCGTATTGAGGCATTGATTGCGCTCTACACCCTGTGGAGCGATCTCGATGAAGAGACAACGGCGCGTCTCAATACGATCCTGTTGCGCATGAACAAACGGACGCTGCAAAACTTGGCGCGTCTGTTTGATCAACCCGATGACCAGGAGGCGTTGAGCGCCATGCACCGTTGGCTCGCTGCAATGCATGCGGAAAAAGTTCGCCTGCCGAAAGCGGTAGAACGCGAGTCATCGCCAGTTGAGGACATGATCGACCTGCGGGTAATGCCAACGATTTGATAGAGACGGGCGACCTGCCACCACGAGCAACCGCCGTCGCGGACGACCACCACAGGTGACCTTATACCCTCATTGGGCGACTGCCCTGGTAGACGACCCGACGAGGAACCAGGCTATAATGGTCTTTGAATAAAGAATAATTGCTCTATCCTGCGCGGGTGGGCTTCGCATTTCATAGTCGAGGGCTTATAGTCTTTGAGTCATTATTCCGCTCTAGCCTGCGCATACGGGCTTCGCCTTGGCTAGCCGAGGGCTCTGGCCCCGCGGCTAGTTCGTTATACTGGATTCATTAGGGTCGAATACCGATTTTATATTCTTAATTTTCATTAGCCCGACGGCTAGTTCGGTATAGCGGATTTAATGCTCAATCTCCATTAGTCCAACGGCAAGAGGCACATACCCAGATTTATAGCAGTTCTCACAAAGGATGAACCCAATGGACAGGGTTTAGCATTTCTGGTGTCACGCGCTACACGCGACAACCGAAATGAATTTCGGTCTACGCTTCGCCGGAAGCGGGCGTCTCGCGCGACATGGCAGACCCAGACACGGGGCAGCGTATCTGAAAACTGCTGTAATTCTCAATCTCCATTACAGTCAGGGGGATAACTGAGGCACAGCCACTATTAGCGATCACGTCTATCGAAATCACGGCGTCGGAACCCTCAACCCCTGACCCCTACTCCCTAGCATCCAACTCCTCAAGCGTCTCGACCGGTATCCCCCAGCGGATGACGGTCTCGCGCTCTTCTTCCGGTGAGGTGCACTTCTTCCAGCGCGCGCCGGAGACGCCGTGTACCCGCGCGCGGCACTCCTCCCAGGTCGCATGGCGTACTAGTATGCCTTGCACCAGGCTCAGGTACGACATGTGTCTGTGCCCCTTCCCCTGGGACTGACCCGTCGCACGTCCATCAGCATACGCCTGAGCCAGCGTGTTTGCGCGTTCGTTCCATGGATCGCCGCTATGTCCGCGCACGTACCGCCATGTGACACGTTGATCGGCAAGCGCATCCAGTTCTTCCCAGAGATCGCGATGTTCGACCGGCATTTGTTCAATCGTGAGCCAGTTGCGCTTTTTCCACAACGGAAGCCAGTGGGTCGCGCCGTGCAGCAGGTACTCGCTATCGGTTGTCAGGCGCACCGGCGCATCGGGCGGAACCCGCCGCAACGCCTCGACTGCGGCGCGCAGTTCCATTCGGTTATTTGTCGTCCGCTCCTCGGCGCCGCCGATTTCGATCACCTCGCTGTTCTGAACGATGACTGCTGCCCAACCGCCGGGACCAGGATTGCCACGGCAGGCGCCATCGGTAAAAATGTCAATCATGGGGGGCTCCTGTGTATCTGAGGCGCAACGATTGTGTGCATCACATAATGCTCGAGAAAACAATTCAGCATTACGTTATCTTCAGCAAACGCAACGCTTGACATCAATGTCGCTTTGCGGCTGATGCATAGCGCAAGACGGCAAAAGCGATGTCTGAACAGGTATAATACCATCACACGCAGAGTATCCGGTTCAATCCGCCCGAATCGCAAGCGCATCGTCATGATCGGTTCGCATCATCCACATCCATCGCTCGAACTCCGGGTTTTCGGCGCGCCGCGCCTTTTGCTCGACCAGCGCGACGTACCGTTCCGCCGGCGACAACCGCTGGCAATTATGGCAGTGCTGGCACTCAGCGAACGTGCCGTTACTCGCGATGAACTAACGTACCTGTTGTGGCCTGACTCGCCGCAGACCGTTGGGCGTCAACGGTTGCGTCGGTCACTTTCACAACTACGCCAGTTGGTCGGTCCGCTGGCCGACCGGTTGTTGACTGGTGAAGCCGGGATCGGCAGCAGCGTTATTCGTTTTAATACCAGTATGTGCCGGGTCGATGCCCGTGAGTTCGTGCGCTTATCCGCTCAGGCGCGTACGTTGCCTGATCCGGACGGCTTACACGCCGCCGAGCAGGCGACGCGACTCTACGCTGGACCGCTGTTGAGCGGGCTGGAATCCGGCGAGTCGCCGGAGTTCGAACACTGGCTCCTCCAGCAGCGCGAACGCTTCGAGCGCATGATCCTCGATATCTGGCAGCGGCTGGTCGATGGGTACGCCAGCACGGGCGACATTGACCGCGCTATTGCTGCGGTTGAACATGCGCTCGTTCTCGATCCGCTCTCTGAAACGCTGCACCGCAAGGCGATGTGGCTCTACGCAAAAACCGGTCGTCGCAGTGACGCCATTCGGCAGTTTACCGTCTGTACTGCATTGCTGGAACGTGAACTGGCGCTTGAGCCGGACGCAGATACTGCGGCGCTCTATCGGGCTATTCTGAATAACCAGCTCGATGCTGCGCGGTCGCTGGCATTCCGGGATCAGTCGCTTCTATCCGCCATCCGCAGTTCCACTGGCCACGCGGAACACACCTCGCCACCGACACTCACGACGACATTGACAGCAGATCTGGTCGCAGCCCTGTGCACAGCTCTCACCGGATCGTCGCCGGTTGTCGTTGTGCAGGGACAGGCCGGCAGCGGGAAAACGCGCATGGTTCGACAGGCGCTGGATCAGATTCGGCAAACAACGACCAATCTTCTGGTGTGGCTATCCGGCGCACGGCGATCAGGGCAGCAACGTCCCTTCGGCGTCATGATCGACCTGCTCGATACGGCGCTCCGCGAGCGACTGAACCATCCTGACGCAAAGCGTGCTTTGCCGACCGACTTGCGGATGACCGAGGCCATCCGCGTGCTGCCAGAGTTGCGCGCCGTTTTCCTCAGGTTGCAACCTATTCGCCAGCGTGCAGAAGAATCAACATCCTCCCATCACCTCTTACAGCGGCGGTTATTGCAGGCGCTGCCACGCGCTGTCCATGCGCTGGCGGGCGGAGAGCCAGTTATCGTGGTACTGGAAGACCTGGATCAGGCCGATCCACTCTCAATTGAAGCCGTTGCCTGGCTGGCGCGCTCGCTGCACGGAACGAATCTGGCACTGGTGATCACCTGTCGCACAGCAGAGGGCGCCCTCGACGCAATACTCTCCAACCTGCGCGCACGCGGCATGCTGCAATTATTGACACTTCCTGCATTTGATTATCCAACAGTCATCCGTCTGGCTCAGCATGCGGGTCTGCCGACGAAGATGGCTGAAGAGATCTGGCGGCAGACAGGCGGGACGCCGCTGGCAACCCGCGAGATGGTGCGTGCGATGGTCGCTGACGGAAAAGACCTTTCCGCACTCCCTTCATCACTGCACGAAGCCATTCAGATTCAGTTGAAATCGCTTGCCCCGACCACCCGCCAGGTTATGGAAGCAGCAGCGGTGCTACAAAGCGGTGATGCGCTCGAGATTCAACAGGTCAGCGGACGCACCACTGACGAGGTGGAACACGCCTGTGAGGAACTTCGGGCATGCGACTGGCTCACGTTTGACGGATCACGGTACGTCGTCGCTCACCCGGAGGTGCAGGAAGCAGTGCTGGAGAGCCTGAGTCCAGCGCGTCGCCAGCGTCTGCATTGTCAGGCTGCGTTGGTGTTGCGTCAGCACAACGCAGACCCCGCGCGGATTGCGTACCATCTTGAGTCTGCCGATCAACCAGATGAGGCGGCCGCGATGTGGCTTCAGGCGGCGCGGCGCGCACGGTCGCTCTACGCGCACGATGCTGCACTCACGGCTCTTCAGTGTGGTCTGGGGCTGGTTCGTGATCGACACGTGCTGTTCGAGTTGTTGAGTGAACGGGAATCAATGCTGCACGAACACGGGTTGCGCGATGAACAGCGTGCGACGCTGGAGACACTGGAGCGCTTAGTCGAACAGTCCCCCGATCACCCCGACTGGCGTGCCGAAGTCTATCGCAAACGCGGGCGCCTTGCCCTTGCGTGCAATGAATGGAACGTCGCTGTCGACGCACTGCGCCGAGCGGCAGCACTCACGCTACATAGTGACTGGACGACGTTATGCCTGCTGGCCCGCGCCCTTGGCCACAACCGGCAGTGGCGCGAAGCAGATGAGGTGCTCGAACGTGCACTGGCCCTGGCACAGCAGCAGCGTGATCGTGAGGCGCAGGCGCGCTGCTGGCTGACACGCGCCGACATCGAGCAGGGACGGGAGCGCTTCGATGCCGCCGAAAGCGCCTTGAAGCACGCCGTGCACCTGATCGAACCCTCATCACCCACATTGCCGCAACTGATGTTGAACCTTGGGAATATGGCTACCGTGCGCAACGATTTCGTCAGTGCGCTGACGTATGGACAGGAGGCGCAACGTCTGTTTGCGCAGATGGGTGCGCCCGATAGCGAAGCGGCTGCCTGGGTTCTGATCGCCCGGATGCACGCCCGGCTGGGGCAGTTTGAGGCAGCATTCGAAGCGTACCAGTCCGCCTATGCCGGGTATGCTGCGCTCGAACTGCGCCAGGGTATGGCAGCCGCTCGTATCAATGCATGCACCCTGGCGTTGCGCATTGGCAATTTTGACCACGGGTTGCGTCTGGCAGAGGAAGCCTGGGAACTGTTCCAGGCGATCAACGACGCACGTGGCATGTGTGTCACTGCCAGCAACAGGGGTGCGGCGCTAGTCTGGATGGGACGTGGCGCCGAAGCTGAGCCATGGCTGCGCGAGTCGTATGAGCGTGCGGTTGCAATTCCACTGCCTGCGCAACAGGCAGCAGCGCTGGCAAATCTGGGTGCGGCGTTGCTCCAGCAGGGGCGGCTGGAAGAAGCCCGTCGGTTGATGGAACAGGGACTGGCATTACGTGCCGCGCAGGGGCACATCGATGTGAGTATCGACCGCGCCTTTCTGGCGATTGCCTGCCTGCGTCTTAGCGACATCGAGGCTGCCGACCGGTATAGCCTGGAGGCTGTGGAGTACCTGGCGCAAGCGCCACAGGTAGAAAACCCACAGCAGGTCTGGTTTGCACGAGCTCAGGTTCTCCGCGCACAGGGTTTGATAACCGAAGCTAACAATGCTTTGCAGTCAGCCGTGGAATGTCTGTACCGCAACGAGCAACAATTGCCGCCACCATACCGCGAACGTTACCGTAACGTGTTTGCATTCAATCGTGCGATCCTGCAAGCCTGGGACAGTGGCGTCTGGCCCGAACCACCGATGTTAGTGTGAGTAGCTCTCAACTTCTCCTGTAAGCGCTTGCCGCGCCCCAACCACCCGGATCACGATGCCCCATCGTAATGACGCCCCGCCGGGTTCCCCGATGTAGACGTTGTGTGGACGCCTCTCCGGTAGGTTAGGTATGTCTTCATAACAACAGATAGGGAGGAACGTTACCGTTGTTTCCGGGTACGTGCTGCGACAAGTCAAACGTATATCACGGATGGGTGCAGATGAGCGTGGAGGAAACAGCCTTTACCCGTCGTTGATTCTGAGACCTACGGAGGAGGAATACGATGATCATCGCTCGTTCTCTCCTGATCGGAGCGATCCTGGCTTTGTCTGGCTGCTCATTGGGCGGTGAACCGACTGTACGGTCATTCCCTACGGCTGTGGAGAACACTGCCGTGCCAACTGCTGCACCGACTGCCCAACCATCACCCACAACAGAGAACCCGACTGCGCCATCTGTCGCACCAACTGCCCGACCGTCGCCTGTGGCAGAGAACCCCACGACAATCGTTCAAGCTACTCCTACCGCTGGCCTTTGCCAGCACCCCTACTACCCGGTGGTGGCTGGTGCGTCCTGGGAATACCAGATGAGCGGCATCAGCGGTGGTACATTTGTGCGCTCAATTATCAACGTCAGGGAAAATGGCTTTGACGACCAAGACGTCTTCAGTGCTGGTGTTACCCGCCAGGGCCGTTGGGAATGTCGGGAGGGCAATCTCATCAGCCTGACGCCGGGTTCTGGCACCAGTGTCATTGCGTCCAATGTTCAGGCGAACTTCACCATTGAATCGAACACGGGCATTACCTTTCCGGCCGATCCTCGGCCCGGCACGGAATGGGCCCAAACCATCATCTACCGTAGTCAGCAAACCATTGGTGACAAAAGCATGGAGTCGCGCAACGAGCTGAATCTGTCGTGCAAAGCTATCGGCACGGAGAGGGTGAGTGTACCAGCCAGCGACTTCGAAGCCCTGCGGGTGGACTGCACGACCCAACTGGGCATCTCGATTGCAGGCGCCCCGGCTTTCAACATGACCGTTACCGGTTCTTCCTGGTATGCTGTGGGGGTGGGATGGGTCAAATCGCGCGATTCTGGAGACATGGGCGTGACCGAGATCGTTCTGCTCTCTTACACGATTCCATGACTCTATTTCGCTTCCACGCCGTCAGATCGACAAACGACAGGACTGGTCCAGCTCCTCAACGTATGTGCATTTTTGTCGGTCAAGCCAGGGTGCGAAAGTCAGGAAGAAAGGTTATCCTACCGCTGAGACGCAGAGCACGCAGAGATTACACCAAAGGAAAATGCTACGCTCCCAGCGTCTCTGCGGTGAGTTTCTGTAGCAAACTCATTTAGGCCATCACCTGACCACCACCGAAAAGGCAAGTCTTATGCAGGAGCCAAGGGAAGAGGCAAAGGGATTCTTAAGAGCCATTCTCACTGTCACAGCGATTGGGATATTCATGGTAGTGCTGGGATTCCTCCTGTTTTTTTTTTCCGTGATTTGCTTGGAGGTAACATTTTTGCAATCGTCCCGTTGTTGCTTGGGGGTTATACGGTCTATATGCGCGGATTCGAGATGCGCTGGCTGGCTATGGAAGGAGTGGAGACGACCGGGACAGTAACACGCAAGTTGAAGTTTGTTCGCGGCCGCTATCAAATCAAGTACGAATATTACGACTCTTTCGGTAATCGCTACTATCGCACCTCGTTTGTCTCGCGCGAAACCTACAATCATCTGGAGGTTGGCAGTCCCGTAAAGGTTGTATACCTTCCGAATCAGCCCTCTGTGAGTGGCCTGCTCTCGGATGTGGAGGATGCCCGCCGTGCTCTGGATCGCAAGACCTGACTGCGGCATTGGAACGGCTCCCCTGCTGGCCATTGCAAGCCGCGCAGCAGCGAAGTGATCGCTCATTCATTGGGGATGGCCTGGCGAGTGCGCTCACAATGGTTGGCTGAGTAACCACCACAAATGTTTACTCAACGAAAGGAGGTTCACGATGCATGTCCTATTTAGCAAAATTCTACTGATCGGCTTGCTGGCGCTCGTGCTGAGCCTCAGCTAGCCAGCCTCCATTCTGGCGGAATTCAATACCTGGACCAGCATTGGTCCCATAGGCGGCTGGATCTATGCCCTGGCGATTAACCCGATGAACCCCAACACGCTCTATGCCGGGACGTATGGCGGTGGCGTGTTCAAGAGCACGGACGGTGGCGCAACCTGGAGCGCGGTCAACATGGGCCTGACAACCTCTAGGGTGCATGCCCTGGCAATGGACTCGACCATGCTCTATGCTGGCACCTATTATGGTGGGACGTTCGCATTGCAGCATCGGGCGATGGTGTATCTGCCTATGATTGTGCATACTCCATAAATGGGCATGCCCCTGTCTCCGACAGGTCGCTTCGTCGCGTTGACTACTCATGTGGGCTTCCGGGCGCACATCGTATCAAACCACGATAGATATCGGACATTTCTGGTTGGGCAACAAATTGATGTCGAGGCGTCACGGTTATGCACCCCGACTTCCATACTGGAAGGAGCGGTTTGCAGACCGCTTCTTCCGCCTGTTCGTGGAACTTCGCACTGCCTCAAGGATGGCGCATACGTGTTTGAATCACCGGTCTAGGCGACCAGTGCCAGGGCTTTTCAACGTTTTCACCCTACCCTGCGGTAATAAGGAGATTGGAACGAAGAAAAGAGCGGTGAGCGAGAGAGTTGGGTGCCTAACCCGTTCGCAGCGCGTGCGAAGGCACGTAGCTTCCCGTACCGAGGGTGGTCTGCGACCACCCCCACCTGTTGTCTCACCGAGTCATGCCCGTCACCGCACGGTAGGGGCAGGTTCCAAACCTGTGCTGATGCGCCAAACGATAGGTTCCAACCACGTACCGCACAATGCGGGCCAGCGGCCCGCGCACCCAGGCGCCTGCGTGTGGGGTCGTCCCGCGCTCGTCGCGTCTGCGAGGGCAAGATGCCCGCGCTCAAAGGAGAAATGTGAACACTTTCTGTTGCGGTAGTGCAACCCAAAGGACTATCTACGTCTTTCGCCCACGTATCACATGCGTCGGCAGCACACACGCAGCCCTGCCAGGACCTGCCGTCCACTCCGGTGCAGTAGTGCCGTATCCTCGACCGTTCGGATCACGACACACCATCGTAATAACTCTCTGCCGGGTTCTCTGATGTAGACGTTGTGTAGACGCCTCTCCAGTAGGATGCGCACACCATGCATCTTCGCAACAGCGATAGAGCGCAGCGCATCGTCATGTTCTGACGAACGAACACTGTGACGCACCGGAAGACCGTTCACACTATTTCAGGAGGCGATTGCGATGAAAACCCCACTGTTCACGTTCCTGCTCATCATCAGCCTGATGACTGGATTGATCATTCCCGCCTACGCACAGGATGATCCGCCGACGCCTGAAGTGTTCGATGACGAAACAATCCCCGCGTCGGCAGTCCCGTCCGATACACCAGAAATCTGGGGCCAGGATGCTGCTCGGGGTCTGACGCACCACACCTTCGACGTGTTTTGGGCTGCGCAACCAGTATCGTGTGCAGGGCCAGGGGAAGATTTTCCCAAACCATGCCAGATCCGCAGGCGCACAGCCAATGGCGATGCGTCGTTCAGCCCTGTTCGCACGTTGCACGATGCCGGGAATACCGGACCATTCATCCGCTCGAACCTTGCCGTTGACAACACCCATGTGTACTGGATCGGCAGCGACTTTCAGATCAGACGCCTGCCGCGCAGCGCCACAACCGGTACAGCGCCGGAGGTGATAGGGAGTACGGCATACACGACAGAGACCCTGGAATTCGAGATTGATGTAGACGCCAACCATATCTTCTGGACGGAAAGCAACACCGCTTCGCCAGTATCCGGCAGGCTGTACCGTATGCCCAAGACAGGTGGTGAACGTCAGCTCATGGCAGAGCGGATAATTACCGGTTTTGGGCAGGGTTACTTCCGGCAATTACGCGCCGACGGCAATGGTGGTGCATACTATGTGTCTACGTTTCTCAATACTCTGTTTCACACGAGACCCGAAGGTAGCGGCTTTACCTCTACTGCTTTGGGAATAGCTGGCGTCGCGTCCTACACCCTTAGCAATGCTCACATCTACTGGGCAGAGAAGCTCGGCAACCTGATCATCAAACGTGCGCCACGCAGCAATCCCAGCGCTGTAGAGATGCTGGAGAATCGCGGGAATGTCGGCAACCCGACAGCACTGGTGATCACTGTGGATTCTGAACACGTGTACTGGCAGGAAATACGTGGCTCGTTCGGACCGATCTTTCGCCGCAGTCTCACCGGTGGCCCGCCTGCGCAGATCACCGATGTGCTGGAGAACGCGTCGGCGCTGGTCAGCAATGGGCGCTATCTCTTTTGGAACAGCGGCAACATCTACCGTCTGCCGGTCAACGCTTCCACCTGGACGCTCGATCTGGACGTGAGTGGACTGGAGGTGGTACAGACCATCCAGAATCCCAACAATGATGTTCCACTAGTAAGCGGCAAAGAGACCTTCGTGCGCGTCTTTCCGCGCATACTTAGCAGTACGCCGCCCAGAACAAACGTCGATCTGTGGCCTAATGTTCTTCTGTACGGAACCCGTGGCGGAACACCGCTGCCTGGATCGCCGCTCGAACCAGTTCATTCCCCCGGCAATCGCCATAGCGTGGGGACGACAATCAACCGACGCGATGTCAATAACGGCGTCTGGTTCCGCCTGCCAGCTTCATGGACGGATGGAACGGTGCAGCTGCGTGCCGTCGTTAATCCGCGTCGTGTACAGGCCGAGACAAACTATGCCAACAACGAGGTGACACGCAATACTACGTTTGTGCGCAAGGCGCCTATCTGTCTCGACATCAAGCCGGTCAGCACTGAGCGTGGTGTAACCATTTCGGCCTGGTCCCTCGATGAGGGAAGACAAAGGTTTATCCGCTCATTCTTCAGGCGCGCTGAGCAGTTGTTACCTACTCATGAACTGCGCGTCTTTATGCGTGGCGGCAACCCGCTGCGTAAGCCGCGCTGGTATCTCTTCGAGAGCGATCCTTTTGGCCTTTCGCGCACCAATGCCGATAGCGGGTTGATGCTCTTCCTGCTGAAGGTTTCAACTCTCTTCGACGATAACCTGTGTCCTGATGGCGGCAGAACAATCCGCACGGTGATGGCGCAGGATTTTCCGGAGCGTGAAGTAAACGGCATGAATCTTGACGATACGGTGCTGTTCTTCACCTTTTGGGAGCCCGCAGGCGGATTCGCGCAGAATGTGCCGGGCGGCGGTGTGACGCTGGCGCATGAGCTCGGTCATGCGTATGGTCGTAGACACGTCAACTGTCCTCCAGGAGTACCTGACAATGTAGATAGTGGCTATCCACATCCGCCGTGTCAGCTCGACACCCCTGGACCGAACGAGTATCTCGGTTTTGATGGCTTCCGAACACTCAGTCTCCTTCTTCCCGACACCACCGGCGATGTGATGTCATACGCGCATCTGATCCCTCGTCCGCGCTGGACATCGAATTACACCTGGCTGGGTCTATTCAACCAGATTAACAATCGCAGTTCGGCGGTTGCTGCCACGGAGGTAGAGGCGTCAACGCCGCAGTCCACCCTCTCATTCATTGTTACCGGCTTTATTTCGGGCACGGTCGCCGAGATGCGCGAGTCGTTCGAGCTTCCTGAGCCGTTGCTCAGCCAGGTCACAGCTCAGATCAATGCCAGCACGGTGGAAAGCCCCGATTATCGCATCCGCGCCTTCAACGGAACCACCCTGCTTGTCGATCTGCCGTTGCGCATTGCCAGCGCCGAAGGCGATCTGGGTCCGGGCATGCCGGAACCAGACCTCACCGGTTTCTTCCAGCGCCTCGATCTACCTGCCCGTCCCACCCGTATCGAGGTAGTGCGGGTGACCGGCGGCAGCGTCATTGGCAGGCTGAACGTTAGCCCGAATCCGCCCATAGTGACGATCACTGCACCGACAGCCGGAAGCTCTGTTGATCGCACCCTCACCGTAGGCTGGAACGCCAGCGACCCCGATGGCGGCCTGCTCCATCATATGGTGCGCTATAGCGCCGACAATGGCGCCACATGGACGGTAATCGGTCAGGGGCTGACTGCTAATACGCTCACGGTGGACATCAGTAGTCTGCCAGGTGGTACGGGGCGCATTCAGGTCATTACCACCGACGGGTTGAACACTGCCATCGCCACCTCCGCCCCCTTCACAGTGGCCCGGCGAATCCCTGAAGTCTCCATCCTGCTGAGTGATGGATCGGTCTTCGCCCCTGGTGATCCCATCACCCTGCGCAGCCGCGCCTACGACCCCGAAGATGGTTTTCTGAGCGGCGCGCGGTTGCAGTGGCAGGTGAGCGGTCCGATCAGTGTCACTGGCGATGGCGATCAATTGACGCTGCTCAACTTGCCTCCCGGTACGTACACGGCGCGACTCCAAGCGACCGACAGTGATGGCAACACCGGTGAGGGGACGGTGCAGATTACGGTTTCACCCAAGCGCATCACCAATGGTGCAGCGCCAGTTGTCGATGGCTACTGCGATGACGCCGCCTACAACGCCGATCCGCATCCCATCTCACTGCGCTACAACGAAGGGACTGCTGAAGCGACTGCGGCGCAGGTGCGTTTCGTGCGGGCGGGGGATGTTGTGTATGCCTGCTTCAGTGGTCTGCCGCGCAGCACAAGCACCACAGAAGCGGTCGTCCTGAAATTCGATGTCAACAACAGCGCCGATACGTTCCAGCAACCGGATGACGTCATCTTCGTGGTGCAACGGGATGGTCGCGCCCTCAGTGGACGTGGCAACGGCGCTACGTCCACGGTGTTCGATCCTGTCACCCAGGGCATGATTGGCACCGTCAGCGCGACGGCGACAAGCTGGAGCGTTGAGATGCAGATCGAGGTCGCCCGCCTGGGTGGATGGAACAAACTGGTGCGTATGCTGGTCGCCCATGATCCGGGTGCGGCGTGGCCACGTGGCAGCGTAGCGCACGAGCCTGGGCGCTGGGGGTTGACGATGCTGGGTGAGGTCAGTTACCGGGTGAACCTGCCGCTGGTTGTCAGGTAAATGCACTCTCCGAGGGAAGAGGCGCTGCTGTGCCTCTTCCCCTATCGGCTCCTTTCGCGGGCTTTTTTATGCGAGCGCCAACCGCCACTGCATCACCACATGGAGGAAGACAATGAACGTGAGAGTACGCTCCACCAATCGCATCGGCGGTCTCTTTGTTGGGCCAATAATGCTCGTTCTCGGATTTGGCGCCCTGTTCCTTGGATTGTATGTGCGGACCTTGACTCAGAACGAGATCGCCGCGATGCTTCCGGCAGAGGGCAGGGTGGTCGACATCGTCTCTCGCACTACAACATCGGGTGGTGAGCGCAAGACCTACTTCTATCCGGTCGTAGAGTTTCGCACGGCTGGCGGGGAGAGTGTCCGTTTCGAGGGCAGCACGGGCAGCAACCCATCGTCGTACCGTGTCGGCGATATGGTCAGGGTGCTCTACGACCCGCAAACGCCACAGTCGGCGTTGATCGATTCGTGGGACCTCTGGTTGCCATCGGGTATCTTCATAGGGGTTGGCGGCTTTTTTGCGCTGATGGGCATCCTCGCCTTGCTCGACGCGCTGGCGGTTCTGCTGAAATGGGGGGGATTACTCGGATTGCTCGGCATTATTCTGCTGCGGCGGAAACGCACATAGCGCGCTCCTGCGCCCAATCTGGATGGATTTCGCACCGCTATCCTGCGGCATCCTGCCTGGATTGCCAGGGTACGCGGGCTTCCAGCCTGCATCCGGCGCAACCGGCAGGCTGCTCAACCAGGAGGAGGCGATGGACGCCACTCCAGCCTGCGTGATGATGTGGTTTTCTGCATTCCCATGCGCTTTTGCCCTCATCCCCCCTGCCCCCTTCTCCCCTTGTGGGAGAAGGGGGAGTCTGGACGTCCTGAAGCCCAAAACGAGAGAAGGAACGCAGGGGCTTCCAAAAAATCTACCCCTGTAAGCATCCCCCCTGTCCCCTCTCTCACACGGGGAGAAGGGGGAATTTTAGCGTCCTGATGCCCGAAACGGCAGATAACACGCAGAGGCTTTCCAATATCCCTGTGCGATCAGGGCACCCCGATGCCAGCTTCCTGCTATCGCTCAGGTGTTCTACTTGTCCTCAAATGACGCCTGGAGATGGTGAATATAGTGTGAATTCCGGGATACTGATCGGTCAGGTGCTGCAAAAAGGCATAGGTGATTGGTGAGAGTGGCCACTCTTTGTTCCAGATTAGTTTCAACTGACGCTGCAACTCGCAATCGGTCAGCGGCAACAGACGCAGTACCCCCAGGTCTACTTCGTGACGCACCACATAGGCAGGCAGGATGGCAAATGCGCTTCCCGCAAGGAGCGCACGTTTGATCGTCTCCGGATTGTCAAACTCACCTACGTACCGCAGGCGAATACGGTGCTCCTTCAGCAGTTTGTCGAGCCATGCCCGACTCTGGCTGCCGATCTGCCGCAGGATCACCGGCTGATCATGGAGTGCCTGAATGCTCAGCGATGAAAACGTCCACCACGGGTGCGCCTGACCAACGACAATGTACTGCTGTACAGTATCTAGCACCAGCACTCCGAAGCACGATGGCAGACGAATGCCATCCAGTTCGCCTTCGATAAAACCCGCCTCGCACTGGCTTTCGGTCAGAAGATTGATCACCTCAGCAGTCGTACCCGTCTTGATCGAAACTGTAAACTGAGGATAACGGATGCGGAACCGTTCCACACACTCTGGCAGCACATAAATGCCAACGCCAGGCGTCGCTGCCAGTGCCAGACTGCCGCTGCTCAGATGTGACACATCGGTAATCGCTAGTTTCGCCTCTGCCACTAACCTGAAGATCTCTTGCGCATATTGGAGGAGCGTTTCTCCGGCAGGCGTCAACTCAACCCCGCGATGCTTGCGGATCAGTAACTGCTTGCCGAACTCTGACTCCAGGTCCTGGATGTGCTGGCTCACATTCGGCTGAGACATCAGGAAATGATCCGCTGCCTTGCTGATGCTGCCTGCCTGCGCCACATAGACGAACAGTTCGAGTTTGTGCAGGGTTAACATAGCATAACTGCAGATAATAGCAGCGATAGCGAAAAGAGTATACCAGAGAACGGGCATTTCCAGTATATTTTTTTGGTGCTACTCTTCACCAAAATCCCGCTAGCCACACCCTATGGACAAACGGCATGCCAAAGCAATCCACGACTGTCAAGTGGTAGCAACCTGATACTGTTGCTGCCTATGCCGACCATCTGGTTGCAGTATGGCGGGAGTCGCTCGATCAGTATGTGCCAGGAAACGCCAGGGACGACGGTTGAGAGCGACGATAGCGTTCCTGGCGCACTACGTTTCGACCGAAGCAATAACGGTCCGTCAATCACGCGAAGGAGCAAGTAAGCGATGACGATCCAACAACCGCAATCACAATGGCGCCATCCGGCAACAGCGCCTCTCCGGTAACGAACGGCAATGGCAAAATCGAAATGCTGGCGCTCATTCTCGCAAAACTCGAGCGGATGGAACAGCGTCTCGACCACTACGAAGCGCTTATCCAGCAGACGTTGCCCATGGTGGGAATGATGACCGACTCTGTCGATGGATGGATGCACGATTTGACGCAATCCGGTATCAATGTCGACGAGCGAGTGAAAGAGACGCTCCGACTTCTTGCCGAACTGACTGCGCCGCAATCGATGGAGACGCTCCATACGCTGGTGAAGATGCTGCCTACACTAGGTGCGCTAGTCCAGCAAGTGCCGGGTATGGTTGCCACAATGGTGGACACTGGCGATGAACCGGCGATGCGTCTACGGGAAGCGGGCATCGATATCGAGCATTTGGGGCGAAGAGGATTGCACGCGGTAAAGGCGCTGATTAACTCCAATGTCCTTGAAGATGCAGCAGTTGCAGTTATCAGCAACGCTGCCCAGTCATTGGAGGAGAGCGCCTGCACTGCTCGACCCACTTCGCTCTTTGGGTTGATTCGTGCGCTGGGCGGGATTTCTCCTTGCCTTTGCGAAGTCGTTTGGAAGCCGTTGCAAAACCAGCGCCTGAGGAGGTCATCAATGTCATCCCATTACCCCATCGTGATTGCTGGCGGCGGCACAGCAGGATTGACTGTCGCTGCTCAACTGGTCAATGCTATTGACCCATCTCGGATTGCCCTTATCGAGCCAAGTGAGTACCATTTCTACCAGCCGCTCTGGACGCTTGTCGGCGGTGGAGTTTTCCCGAAGGAAGAGTCGATGCGTCAGGAAGCAGACTATATCCCGGCTGGCGTAACGTGGATTCAGGAGTACGTTACTGCGTTTGATCCAGATCAGAACTTGGTCGCTCTCAAGAATGGCGATACCATGTCCTACAATTACCTGGTGGTGGCGCTCGGCATTCAGATCGATTGGGACAGAGTGAAGGGCTTGCGCGAGGCGCTGGCGGAGTGCAATGGCGTGTGCAGTAACTATTCCTACGAGACGGTGAATCGCACCTGGGACAATATTCGCTCATTCAGAGGAGGCGTTGCGGTCTTTACCCAACCATCGACCCCTATCAAGTGTGGCGGCGCGCCCCAGAAGATTGCATACCTCGCTGATGATTACTTCCGCCGCGCCGGGGTGCGCAACAAGAGCGTGATCAAGTTCTTTTCCGGTACTGGCGGCATCTTCTCAGTCAAAAAATACGCCGACGCCCTCTCTGCTGTGTGCCGTCGCAAAGGGATCGAAACATACTTCCAGCACGAGCTGGTTGAGATCGATCATCGCCGAAAAGAGGCGGTTTTCCAGAAACTGGCGAATGGCGAACGAGTCACAGTGCACTACGACATGATCCATGTCACACCGCCGATGAGCAGCCCAGATGTTATCAAGCAGAGCAAGCTCGCCGCTTCGACCGGTTGGGTCGACGTTGATCAATTCTCGTTACAGCACGTGCGTTATCCCAACGTTTTCGCGCTCGGCGATTGCAGCAACCTGCCAACATCCAAGACCGGCGCTGCCATTCGCAAACAGGCGCCGGTGCTGGTGGAAAATCTGCTCGCGGCAATGGATGGGCGACCACTTGAAGCCATCTACGACGGATACACTTCCTGCCCACTGGTGACCGGCTATGGCAGCCTGATCCTCGCCGAGTTCGACTACCGGTTGACGCCGAAGGAGTCGTTCCCGTTTGATCAGTCGAAGGAGCGCTATAGCATGTATGCGCTAAAGGCCTATGGTCTACCGGCTATGTATTGGAACGGCATGCTACGTGGGCGCATGTGAAACTTCATCAAGGAGTATGCCATGATCTTTCGTCAGTTCCTTAATGAGTCGATCTCGGCGGCGTCGTACCTGATTGGGTGCATCCAGAGCGGGGAGTGTGCTATCGTCGATCCGGGGTTGCCGCCTGAAGAGTATCTGGTAGCAGCTGCTGACCGGGGACTCCGCATTACCGCAATTATCGAGACGCACTTCCACGCCGATTATTTTTCGACTGGCAGAGCACTTGCAGCGTTGACTGGTGCACCGATCTATGCACCGAGCCGCGACGACATTGAGAACGACATTACCGGCGCTTCAGTCCACTACCCGCACACGCGCGTACGTGATGGCGATGAGATCCGGATCGGCAACATTATTATTCGGGCCATCCATACGCCGGGGCATACACCAGAGCACATGGCGTATGCGGTGATCGATACACCGCGTGCCAATGAACCCTGGATGGTTCTGACTGGCGACTCGTTGTTCATCAACGATGTGGCGCGCACCGACCTGGTGAACCTGCCGCTTACAGGGCCGGAGGTGATCTACAACAGCATTCAGCGGTTGCTCGAACTGCCCGACTACTGCGAGATTTATCCGGCGCACTACGGCGGTTCGGCATGTGGCGGCAAGCAGATGAGCGGTAAGCCGGTCAGCACCATCGGGTTCGAGCGTCGCTTCAACTGGATGTTGCAGGCACGCGATGTGCACGAGTTCATATCTCTCAGCGGCGTTGTGCCGCGTGAAGCAGTCGAGTCGGTGCTGATCCACCGCAACACGAATCGTGGCGTGCTACCCCTTCCTGAGGAGATTGCGACCGGTGATCGGCGCCACTGTCGTCGCCAGTTTACTGACGTTCTGGCGCTCTCGCTCCAGCAGGCATTTGAAGCGGCGCAGCGCGGTGCATTCATTGTCGATCTACGACCGCCGCTTGCATTCGCTGCAGGGCATCCAGCCGGTGCGATCAATCTCATGTTCAACAAGGGTAACCTGGTGGAGCGCGCCAAAAAACTGTTTGACTCTAGTGATTCGCTGATCATTATTGGTGATATTCCACTGGTTGCACAGGAAGCGGCACAGATGCTGGTTGAGGAAGGAATGACTATTGCCGGGTATGTTCAGGAATCGGTCAGCGCGTGGCTATCGAGCGGATTGCCAGTCGACCGGATTGTAACCGGCGATCTGGAAGTGCTCCATCGCCACGTACAAGACCGCGATGCGGTCATCCTGGACGTGCGTGAACCGTTCGAGTGGGAAAAAGGCGTAATTCCGAATGGCAGCACCAACATCCGCCTGATTTCGCTCGGCGAGATTAAACAGCGCTGGCGTGAACTACCTACCGACCGTACCATTGTGGTGGTGTGTGAGAGCGGAACACGTGCCAGCGCTGTCGTCAGCTTCCTGAAACGGTTGGGGTATTCCAATCTCGTTAACATCGCTCCTTGGGGAATGAGCGACTACTCCAAAAAGTATGAAACTGTTCGTCCGGAATTGACGGCTATGACCTGATGCATGTTGCTCAAGTCAGTCTACTCCTAGTCGCCTGTACGGGGAGCACAGCGCCGCTGCGCTCCCCACTTCACTTTTTTCAATCACAGACAGCATGTGCGATAGTGAGAACCGGCGGAAGCCGTGGCACAGGCTTTTGCATGGATACGGGCAGGAGTCGGCATTACTCGGAGACAAGTGTGTGACGCTTTGCGCACGATTGCTACGGCGCGCCACCGGGTGGCGTCGGCAGAACGATGTCAGGGTTGACCGGCACCTGAGCTGCAGTTTCAGGTGGTACACTCAGGAGCACAGCATTCACCCACCCGGCTACCCCGCGTACTGTCAGCACCAGATACCAGCGACCATTGTCGCTGCGTCCGAGGAGCTGCACTTCCTCACCTCGGTTCACCCGATCAAGTGGCGTTGCGTTCGGGTTCGGATCGGCGCGCACATTGCCGGGGTTTGCCACCGTACCGCGCAGCGATGACACAATCGGCACCGGCGGGTAGGTAGGCGTCGGGGTGGGTGACGCCTTAGCACCGGGAGTTGGCGAGAAAACAGGAGTCGCTGTCGGCGTCGGGCTTGATGTTGGAGTTGCGGTTGGCAGCGCAGCGGTTGGCAAGCCGGGGATTGGCGACGGTTGCAGGTAGAGTGGCTCTTCCGTCGGACCGGCAGTGGCGCTGGGCATTGTGTCGGTCGCTGTTGGTGAAGGTGTGGGCGTGACGGTGTTCACTGCGACGGGTTCGGCGGCTGTCGGAAAGGGTTGCGCCGCAACTGGCGTTGCTTCAGCAATGCGCGTCGTTTCCGGTGAGGGTTGCGCTGTGACCGATGTCGCTTCAGCAGGAGGTGTCGTTTCTGGCGAGGGTTGCGCTGCAACCGGCGTCACCTCAATGGCAGGCGTGTCGGTCGTGGGAGGAGACGGCAGCTGTTCAACCGTGGGGAGCGCGCCGCCGATTCCCGGCAACGGCAGCCCGGCGCATCCTGCCAGCACCAGGAGAAGAGCAGCAATCCAGATAGTAGGTCGTATGTTCCGCATGATCTTGTCTTAACAGTCAGGGATTCGGGAACTGAGAACCAGGAACCGAGGACTGAGAACCGGGGGGTCAGGGTTTATGGTTTAGGGGCTAGATCGTCTGCCTTAACCTTTTGCCTTCCCTTATGCACCTTTTCCACCGGTACCATGCAACGCAACGATGCTTTCCAAACATGCAACGTGCAACTCTCACGCTCCATCAGGGTGCACCTGCGACCTTCAACGTCCAGCCTTCAACGTGCAGTGCGTCACAACCTGTAACCTGCAACCTTCAACGTGTCACGACCTTCAACTTTCAACCTTCAGTCCTCGTCCCTCACACCTGTCACCCAAACACCATCCCGCAGATCGACACAACTGATGTTCCCTCGTCATCCGCCGGGCACTGTGCATAGCCTGTCAGTTCACCCTCAACAGCGCCCATCAACTGGAGCGCCACATAGGTCGGCGGCAACCCGCAGATATTCTGGCGATCGCCTGTATCAGCGATGACCTGGAAGAAACCAGCAGCATCACCAGCGCGCATGCGGTCGATCACTAATTCATCCGCCTGTTGAAGCGCCATCTTGTCAGAATCGCTCAGCGGCGCGCCGCCGAATGCCGGACCAACATGCGACATATCGCCAGAGATGACCACCAGCGCACGCCGCGTGTCCAACACCCGACGCAACGTCGCAACCAGCGCATTGAGGTGCGGATCAGCCGCCGGGTCGCCGCCGTCCATATAGCGCGCGAAGGAACCGACCAGAATAGGAATGACGGGGCAGGGCGGATTGCCGCGCACATACTGTAACCATACTGCTGCCAGTTCGAGCGAATGTTCGATACGATGGTACAACTCGCCCGCAAATGCCGCTTCTTCACCAAGTGCATTCGCTAGCGCGTCAACGATTGCAGTATCGGTCGGCAACACACCGAACGGAGTTGCGTAGCGCTGGCGCGTGAGCGTGATCGGTTCGGGGCTGTAGTGATCCGTGCCAATCAGGATTACGATCTCGGCAGCGCGCACCATCTCTGCTGCCCGCTGCCAGACCTGTGCATACACTCGTCCGCCACGCTCATAGTCGATGTGTGGACTAAGCACGCCGCGACCAGTTGGTGGTGCTGGCGTCACCTGACCAACTGCAGCGACATAGCCATCGAGCAAGCGCCGGAGGTCCGCCGGATCAGCGGGGTACGACTGCCCGGCGAGTGCCGGTTGGCGAAACGGCGCGGCGCGATAGGCAGCCAGCGCGCGCGCCTGCGCCGTCTTGAAGCGCAGGTTATCCAACAGCAATGCCTCGTCGAGCGCATCCACCAGATTGTTCACCAGCGATACATCGACCGGCAGACCAAAGACAGAGCGCAACTTACCCGCAATTGCTGCGCGGTTGTGCTTTCCATCGCAGAACAATAGCGCCGGACCGAGACCGTGTGAGATCACCAGGAAGCGGTCCGAAATCTGGAGCGGATCGCGCAGCAGCAGTGACGGTTGACCATCGTGCATCACCTGGCGAATATCAATGGCACGCAGCTTCGGATACTGATCAGAGGGAAGCAGCATAGCGCAGTTCATCCCGGTGATCGCGGATTCTGATCACTGCAGTAACAACATCGTCCATCTCGTGCGGATCGGCAAGCAGCAGCCACTGTGGCAGCCAGATCGCCTCACGACACGTCTGTTTGGCATTCGGGCAATGAGTGGCGCGCGCGAACGCACGCTCAAACTCCTCAACCACCGGCGCGAAACCGCCCCAATCGTCGCTGCGGAGCACATCGAGCACTCGCTGCTCTTCCCGCGCATCCCACTGTGGCCAGCGGGGCCGGGGACGGGTGCGCACCGGTGAGCCGCCATTGATTGCGAGTGTCGCCATAGAATATTCCTGAGAACGTCATAATGCAATGAAACACCAATGCAAAGTAGCATAGCAACGGCGAATTGTCAATAGACTTTATCAGTACGCTTTCGTTGTGCGGGAGCGCAGCGTCTAGTGTGATTGCAAGGAAGCGCAGCGATCGACGCAAATCTTTCCGTGCGCCTGCGATCATTGCGCAGGAGATCGCCTCATTCCTGGCGCAGCGCACAATGACAGGCGAAGGCAGCGCCTTCGCCTGCACATCACCTTATGCCCCTATCTGACAACGCTTACGAGCACGACACGGGTATGGCTATGGCTGGTTCGTACCCCAGCGCCCGCAGTTGCCCGGCAATGACCGCATGACCGGCTGCATTCGGGTGATAGCCATCAAATGAGAGATAGAGTGACGGTTGCCGGGGATCGTCATAACTGCCATTGAATGCCGCGTAGACATTGGCGACCCTGACGCCGCATCCAGTTGCATGAATGATGTCGTTCGCCTGCTTGAGATATGGCAGCAACACCGGGAGACGACCGCTGGCAGCGTCCTGGGCGACAAACGGGTAGTACAGATCCATCGTGCGATAAACCGTCGGGCGTCCGCTGCGCAACGTCGTGATTTCACGCACAATAGCGCGCCAGTTGTTCCTGAAGATTGTCACTGCTTCACGCAGGCACTCCTGGTTGTCCAGACCGCCGCACGTACCGGCGATGTACCGATCGCGGGCGCGCAACAGGTCATTTCCGCCGATGTCCCACGTCACCACCTGCGCCGACATGACTGACAGACGGAATGTCCAGCGATTGCGGAGCGCATTCACCAGATCGCTGCTCGTCCATCCAGGCACGCTGAGATTGATCAACGAAACGGTCGCACCCGTGTCGACAGCTAGTGCTGCCCCATACCGATACACGTACCCTCCACGACTGAAATCCCACAGTCCGAACCCGAGCGAGTTGCCAAGCGCAACATACGTGATCCGGGGTGATGAGGCGGTTGTGGTCGCCTGTGCGGGAGTCGTCGGCACGAACACCGTGAGAGCGACGACCACGAGCAGCAGCAGAACCATGCGAGCAACGGGTCTCATCAGTCCCTCCTTTCGATTGAGGCGACGTCAAGGAGGCGAGGCAGTGACGCGAAGAGGAATGCGCCCATCTCTATCGTACTACTGATAACCCTGGCGTAATCTTACGGTTTTGTCATCGACGGTGCTACCGATATGCTTACAAACGCACAAAGACGCATATTACATTCAACATCACCGCAACGCCCGAATTTGCGGCACGGCGACAAAAATCGCCCCTGCGACACCCAGCACTGCCAGCGCCCCGCTGATCACTGCCGCTGGTTCTCCCACCCGCTCGGCAACCACCCCGACCCACAACGCCCCCACCGGCATCATGCCGAAGAAAACCATGCTGTATACCGCCATCACCCGACCGCGCAACGCATCAGGGGTCAACGTCTGCACCAGCGCATTCGCCAGATTCATGATCAGGATGACCGCCAGACCGGAAGCAACCAGGATCGCCAGGGTCAGCCACAACCGG
>Ga0209809_1000257_pt1 | contig 51050 bp, 40 predicted proteins | sample YNPMSTMetaG_FD_186172 | JGI IMG/M metagenome (GOLD analysis project Ga0209809, IMG submission 186172) | Anoxygenic and chlorotrophic microbial mat microbial communities from Yellowstone National Park, USA - YNP MS-T MetaG (SPAdes) (version 2) ...
TCCGCCCTACTCTCCGATCTATCGGGTCAATAGCACCCAGTGCGTGCCCAAGACGTACTTTTGGCTGGAACTGAAACTGGACGGTCAAACCCTCCGCTCAGAACACGTGTGCCTGGAAGTCCATCCCTCTGCCGACCGCAGTGCCGCCAGAACGAAAGACCCAAACGTCCCAAAAAATGGGACCTGACGGTCAACCCCTTTTGGGCCGTACCATGTTAGACGAATGATGGGGAGCGAAGTGTCATTCCTGCGGAAAGAGCAATCCATGCCCCGCCTCTCCGCCGGCGGGAGAGGCCGGCCTGGGCCGGAGGCAACGCCGAAGGCCAGGCCGGGTGAGGGGGAAAACCCGCCTCTCCCCTGGCGGGAGAGGCCGGCTGAGGCGAAGCCGAAGCCGGGTGAGGGGGCGAAGTGTCATTCCCGCGCAACCGGGAACCCAGTCCGCCTCTCCCCTGGCGAGAGAGGCCGGCGATGCCAAAGGCACCGCCGGGTGAGAGGGTAAAGTGTCATTCCTGCGGAAGCAGGAATCCAGGCTGCTTTGTGCCTGCTACGGTGGAGCTATGGAGGAAGCTGGGCCTGGACCATAGGGAATCCGCCTCCGTTCTGGACTGCCGCTTTCGCGGCAGGGACACATGGGCTTTAACCCGCCAGCCCAGAGGCGAGTTGCATCATTCGGCGAAAGTGCTCCTCGGAGCCGACATCCAGGCCCCCAAGACACTGCCAATCGGATAAAATACCCAGAAAGTAATCCGAAGTGGTTTTGGGAGTAAAAAGTGTTCCTGTAGGAGAGGGGTTTGGACGATGGCAAAACTGGGAGTCAACGTGGATCATGTGGCCACCGTGCGGCAGGCCCGACGCACCAATGAGCCGGATCCGGTTTGGGCGGCGGCTCTGGCCCAGTTGGGCGGCGCCGACGGCATTACCATTCATTTGCGCGAAGATCGTCGGCACATCCAGGACCGGGACCTACGCCTGCTCCGAGAGACAGTCACCGTGAAGCTCAATCTGGAGATGGCCTGTAGCGAGGAGATCATCCAAATTGCCTGCCAGACCCGGCCGGATCAGGCCACCCTGGTTCCGGAACGGCGGGAGGAGATCACCACGGAGGGCGGATTGGATGTGGTAGGGCAGCAGGGCCGGGTGGCCGAGGTGGTCCGGCGCCTGCACGATGCGGGCATTGTGGTTAGCTTGTTTTTGGACCCGGACATTCGGCAGATCGAGGCGGCCAAGGCGGTGGGAGCGGATGCGGTGGAGTTGCACACGGGCCGATATGCGTTGGCGTCGCCGGGGCCGAGACGGCAGGAGGAGCTTCGGGTGTTGGAGGAGGCGGCGTGGCGGGTGCGGGAGTTGGGGCTGGTGCTTCATGCGGGGCATGGGTTAACATATACAAATGTTCAACCAATCGCCCGCATCGAAGGCATGGAAGAACTCAACATCGGCCATAGCATCGTCGCCCGGGCTATCATGGTCGGCTTCCTGCAGGCCGTACGCGAAATGAAAGCCCTGATCAGCTAACCCAGCAGCCGGAATCTTCCTCCTTCTCCGCCCAGCCGAATAGGTAGGGGAAGAGAAGCCGGCATATCCTCGTTTTGCCCGGTTCGCCGGTTGTTTTCTTTGTCGAACTCCCAAAGGATCCGGAATGGAAAAACGCAGTTCGGGGAAAAGGCCGTCCTTTCATGAGCCGGCTGTGTCTGGGCAGGACCGGCCGGGCAACCCAGGCAAAAAAGGATCGGCTGCCGGCTCAGAATCGGCCCAAACCGCCGACAGCGGCATTCGGTTGCAGAAGGTGCTGGCCGCCGCCGGCCTGGGAAGCCGTCGAAAATGCGAAGAACTCATCTTGGCCGGCCGAGTCGAAGTGGATGGGCAAGTGGTTACCGAACTAGGCACCCGCGTCGATCCCCATCGGCAGGAGATTCGGGTGGACGGCGAGCGGATTCGCCTTCAACCGCTGGTCTATTATGCCGTCCATAAACCCCCCGGTGTGGTCTGCACCCATCACGACCCCTCGGGCCGAACCCGCCTGATCGATCTGGTCCCGGCCAGCCGTAGGCTACGATTGTTCCCCGTGGGCCGATTGGATCTGCATAGCCAGGGCCTGATCCTGGTTACCAACGACGGCCAGTTGGCCAATCGGCTGACCCATCCCCGATATGGAGTGGAAAAAACCTATCGGGTGCAAGTGGCCGGTCTGCCCTCGCCCGAAATCCTCGAAAAACTCCAACAAGGCGTCTGGACCTCCGAAGGAAAACTCAAAGCCGAGCGGATCAAAGTCCTCGGCACCCATAAAAAAAGCACCTTTCTGGAAATGGTCTTGGCCGAGGGCCGAAACCGCCAAATCCGCCGCATGCTTGCCCGGGTGGGGCACAAGGTGATGCAACTGACCCGGCTGGCCGTGGGCCCGATCCGCCTGGGAAAATTAAAACCCGGGGCCTGTCGCCCACTCCGCCAGGACGAAATCGATGCGCTTTACCAAGCCGCCGGCCTAAAACCTCCCCTTGGCACCCAGAAAAAATCCGGCAAGAAAAAAAGCGGTGCAGGGTAATACCCCCACCGAAAGACCCACGCGGTCGCTCGCAGGCCTAGAGAAAGCAAGATGGTTTCCCTGGTCGAAAATATTCCCCCTTGGTGCATCTATTGGCAAAAGGGCCCGCCCCATGGCCATTTTGGTGCTGAATGCCGGTTCTAGTACAGTGAAGTTTGCCCTGTTCGATTTCGACACGTTAGAGGTCCTGCTCCGGGGGGTATTGGATTGGGCGGGCAAGACGGGGCAGGCAACGGTTCGGCTGGAAATGCCCGGCCAACCGCCGTGGTCCCAAGACCTAGAAGTCCCTTCGTATCGAGAGGCGGTCTTTGCGGCCCTAAACCTGCTCCAACAGCGTCTGGGCATCCTGGAAGCCGGCAGCCAGGGAACCGAAAAAGCCCCACCCGGCCTATCCACAGGCGTGGAAGGGATCGGGCTGGGCGGCCAGGCACACGGAGCTTCCCAGCCGCTTTGCTCAGGCCAGCGTGTGCCCCAGAGCGATTCGCTCTTGCCGGGCTTGGCACAGCGAAAGATTCGGGTGATCGGCCATCGGCTCATCCACGGCGGCGAAGAAATCCGCACGCCCGTCTGGATCGACGCCCCGATGAAACAGACCATTGCCCGGTATCGGCATCTGGCACCGCTGCACATCCCGGCCGGTTTGGAGGCCATTGCCGCCGCGGAAGAGGCCTTGCCGGGGGTGCCGCAGATCGGCCTGTTTGATACGGCGTTTTTTGCGGATATTCCGCCGGCCGCCTATCTGTATCCCGTACCTTACGAGTGGTACACCCAGTGGGGGATCCGGCGGTACGGTTTTCACGGCACAAGCCACGCCTACTGCACGGAGCGAGCCGCCGAAATGCTCGGTCGGCCTGTGGAAGAGCTGAACATGATCATCTGTCATCTTGGCCAGGGCGGCTCCGCCACCGCCGTCCAGGCCGGCAAAGCTATCACCAATACCATGGGCTTTACCCCGCTGGAAGGCTTTATGATGGGCACCCGGTCCGGCACGGTCGATCCGGGCATTTTGCTCTATGTCATGCGGGAGCACGGCCTCAGCGTCGAACAGCTCGATTACATCCTTCATCACCGTTCGGGCTTGCTGGGCCTGTCGGGCGTGTCGTCCGATTTTCGGCAGGTCGAATTGGCCGCCGCCCAGGGGAACCCACGCGCCCAACTGGCCCTGGATGTCTATGCCTACCGTGTCCGGGCCATGGTGGGGGCGTTGGCGGTTACCTTGGGCCGAGTGGATGTCTTGGTATTTACCGGCGGGATCGGCGAAAACTCGGCCTGGCTGCGAAAAGAAGTGTGCCGGGGCTTGGAATGTATCGGCGTTCATCTGGACCCAGAGAAAAACCAATCTCTGCGCCCGGATGCCGACATCGCCCAGCCGGCCAGCCCCGCCCGAGTGCTCCTGATCCATACTCGGGAAGACTACATGATCGCCCGACAAGCCCGCCAAATGCTGCTGGAGCGCATGGCGGCGGAACGTCGGTAAGAGCCAGTGGCCAAGGCCTGGTGGGTAAAGGCTGGTCGGGGGGCCGCTTATGGAGGCGATCTCGGAAAGGCCCTTCTCCTTCCCGAAGAAGCTGTCCCGAAATTCCGTTTTAGCCGGGAGAAAAGCCCCTCCTTCTACCTGTACCCTTCCGAAAAACCGCACAAAAACGGGACTTTGGGTAACTGGGGAGACAGTGGAAGGATTGGCCGATGGCCTCCGGAAGACACTTTCGGGACAGCCCCGAAGAAGGCGTACCCCAAAAAGCAAAGGGGTACGGCATGGGCCGTACCCCTCGACGCTTCCCCCCTTTTCGCATTAGCCCCCCGACGGTTTTCACCACCCCCTGGGACACAGGCGGAAGAATCGGTCTTTGCGATGGGGCCTGTTTCCAGTGGGAATTAGTACCGGTAGTTGAAGAAGACTTGTACTTCGGCGTCAAAAGATCGGTCGGGCCGATCGTCCAGCGGCACCACGCCGCCAACACCCAGTGTGCAGCCGGGACCAAACTCGGCATGCAAGCCAATCGTCAGGTTGACCACATCCATGCGGTTCCATACATTGCCGACGCCCAGGGTGCGTGTGCCCACCGTGCCGCTGAACACATCGGCATCTTGCAACGGGGTGGTATAGTGGACTTCGACCACCCCGGCCAAGCCGGTCAGCCACTTGGCGCACGGATTCTGATACACCCAGTAGCCAAGGGCCGCATCGATGTAGAGTAACGTTTGTTCCGTTAGTTCGCCGATGGGCGTATTGTCCAGGACCACCCGGTTGCCGTTCAGGGGCACATCGATCTGGAGGAATGCCTGCCCGAAAAGCCGCTCCGTAGGCCGAATCGCTGCCGCCCCGAAAGGCAGCAGGTGCACGGCGTCGTTGTCGATGGCAAAGGGTGTGCCATCCAAAAAGCCCTGGGCGTCGCTGCCGATGGGGATGTCCACGCCCATGCCGCCGCCCAAGGCCCACCATCGACCCGCCCATAGACGGCGTTTGACAATGACGGCCAAATTGCCGTAGTGGCTAGTGCTCAGGCCTAAAGCAGGAACCTGGGCGGTGGAGGTAGTGTCCGCTCGGTACGCCCCCGTAAAAGGCATCCGGATTTCACAGGACCACCGGCCATCTAAAAACGTCTTCTCGATGCCCAGGGTGTATTGATCCAGAGAGCCGACGCCCTCGCCCGCCACCGGATCAAACTCCTGGAAGGCATTGTGGAAATGGTTGTATTGGAAATAGACCCGATCGGTGGGCATCAGGCGGTTATTTTCAGCGATTTTGACCCGTCGGGCGCCGCCGGCCAGGGGAAGATCCACATAAGGCGTGGCTCCAGGCACAAAAGCCGTCCCCGCAAACACCTGCCCCGGCACCGTCAGATGATCGCCGAACATAAACGGTACATCCTCCGGACATAGGCAGGAAGCAGTCCGTCCGGTTGCCGAAGCTGGGCAAAACGGGCCGGCATCCGCCGGGGGAACATCCAGAATCGACAAAGCGGATCCGCCTTGTTTGGGAGACACCGGGGCGGCTTTGCCCGGAGACGGCGTGGGATTAGACCCAGCCGACGGCGTCTGAGCCGGAGCTGCTGATGAAGTGCCGGGTTTTGCCGTCGGCCCGGTGGCCGGCCCTCCGGGCAGAGGCGTGGGGGCTTCGGGAGGCGTCTTTCGTTGGGGGCCGACGTTGGTATCCTGTTTTTCAGTTGGGCTGGCCGTGGAGGGCGCCGGTTTGGGGGCAGGCAGTGCCGTAGCATCCGGCAACGGCGGAAGCGCAGGCGGTGCACTGGGATCGGCCGCCACTGCATGCCCGCTCGACCGCCAGCCGGTTTGCTGGCCCATCCCCTCCGACGTATAGAAAACTCCAACCATCACCAAGAACATACCTCCAAGTGTCGTCCAAACCCTTCGTGCCATTTTCAGAACCCTTTAAAAACAAGACCGTTTTATCACCCGTCCTTGGAACAGTCCCCTTGGAACAACCCCCGTTCGTCTGGGGCCGCTGGGGAAACCTGCCAGCATACCATAGAGGCTGTCCTGAAATGGGCACCCCGGCAACGGCTCCAGAGCCTTTTCCAAACCGTTCTGAATAACCAAAATGCTAGTTTCTATGGGTGGGGCAGTCTGAGTACTGCCCGTTGGTCGTACATCCTGGCTAAAAGTCGTACATCCTGGGTAATTTGGGGTAGCCCCCTACGACTGGGAGGAGGCGCAAATCGGTTGCCCCCCACAGATAGGGGGAGCTGATCCGAACTCAGACAGTCAACTTAAAAAGGGCTTTTCAGAAGAGCGTCTCGTCCACGTTGGCCGCCTCCGGGAGGAGGAGGCTGCTGGGAAAGCCCCGAAGCAGCCCAAGCCCTCCTTGCCTGCCCTTTCTGGAGCTGGAAGCCCGGAAAACCGCCACTCCGCCTGCCTATGAACCAGACTCTATCGGTTGTATCGGTTTTTCGGATTCAGTTCGATAATTCCTTTTAAGAAAATTTTGAGGAAAAGGTAAAATAATTCGACTGGGTAAACAGGGTGGGTGGCAAAAGGAAGCAACTCACCACACTGGGGCCTAACCATCGCCTCCCCATAGAAAAAACTCAGAGGCTGTCCCGAAATTGGCCCCTTGGCGGCCCTGACCGTTTGGGAATCCTTCCGATTTACCAAAATGCCCGTTTTATGGGGGTTTTGGCAGTTTGGAGGCCGCCTGTGGCTGGTAAGCTCCGGCTAAAACGGAATTTTGGGATAGCTTCTCAGAACCGCCCCTTTTGGGGAGACGCTTTCCTAACTCCAAGATCCCCAAAGAGGGAGGGCATCCTCTCATTGGCGGGTAGCGCAAAATGGCAAAAAGCGGGCTGGGGAACTCGAGCCGATTTTTAGCCCCGGAACACGTTAGCCGAATGAAGCAACTTGCCTCTCCCCGGGCCGTCCAGAGGCCTGCGATGCCCCAAGGCACCGCCGGGTGAGGCGGAGTGGGGTGGCACAAGGCACCCGGACTGCTGCTTACGCAGGAATGAGACATCCCTGCCCTTCATTCGGCTAACCTGACTGTATCCACCGGGAACAACGAGCACGATCTGTGGTGTTCGATCCGATTTTTAGCCCTCCACATCTGGTAGGGGGGTGGGCGGGTAGATACAATCAAACTAACCTGGTACGAGATTCCCATTTTAAGAAAGGACAAACCATGCGAAGCAACCGAATGGCAGTTCCGATAGTAACGAGGCGCCGGTTTTTGCAGGTTTCTGGGGCGGCGGCAGCCGGAACGGTGGCCCTTGGGGCGGCCAGCAGTGGTTGGGCGGACCCGTTGGCCCGATCGGCCCATGCCGCCGAAGACCATACGCTGAAGATTTGTTTGGTGGGCTGTGGGGGCCGGGGCACCGGGGCCGCTGCTCAGGCCCTTTCCACGGCCGGGCCCATACGCCTGGTCGCCATGGCCGATTTCTTTGCCGATCGGCTCCAAGGCAGCCTCAAACAGCTCCAGGGCAATGCCGCTCTGGCCTCAAAGATCGATGTGCCGCCGGAACGGCAGTTTGTGGGGTTGGAGGGCTATCGGTCGGCCATTGATGCGGTAGCGCCGGGTGGGCTGGTGCTTTTGGCCACCCCACCAGCATTCCGGCCCATCCATCTGGAATATGCCGTGGAAAAAGGATGCCATGTGTTCATGGAGAAGTCGTTTGCCGTCGATGCCCCGGGTGTGCGCCGGGTGTTGGCGGCCGGAAAAAAAGCAGCCGAAAAGAACCTAAAAATCGCCGGCGGCCTGATGTCCCGCCATTATCAACCGCTGGAAGAGGCCATCGCCCGCATCCACGAAGGGGCCATCGGCGAGGTGATCACCTGCTGGGCCTATCGGATGCATGGGCCGGTCGGGTTTTCCCCACGCCAGCCCGGCATGAGCGAACTGGCCCATCAAATCCGCAATTACTCCTGTTTTACCTGGCTGAACGGAAGTTTCCTTTTGGATTGGCTGATCCACAATCTGGATGTGGCCTGTTGGGCGAAGGGTGCTTGGCCGATTTCCGCCCAGGGGCAAGGCGGACGCCAACTCCGTGATCAGCCCGACCAACTGTTCGACCATTACGCCGTGGAATACACCTTCCCGGATGGCACCCGCATGTTCGCCCAAGGCCGACACATGCACAACTGCTGGGGCTATTGGGGCTGTGTGATCCACGGCCAAAAAGGCTCTGCCGAAATCGGCGAAGGCAAACCCCAGCCGAAACTCTTCAAAGGCTTTCAGCTCACCTCCGACAACGTCCTCTGGCAGTATCAGGGACCGCCCTGCACCCCCTATCAGCGGGAACTAGACCTGTTGGTCGAGGCGATTCGACAGGATAAACCCTACAACGAGACGGAACGCTGCGCCTATGCTTGCATGACGGGTATCCTGGGCCGGATGGCGGTCGAAAGCGGCCAGCAGATCACCTGGGAGCAGGCCCTGGCCTCCAACGTGGAATTGGCCCCTGGACTGGACAAACTGACCATGGATAGCCCGGCCCCGGTGATGCCTGATAAAGACGGCAAATACCCGATCGCCATGCCCGGCTTTACCAAAGTCCTCTAAGAGCCTGTCCCGAAATTGCCTTCCGGAGACCCTCACCGGGTATTTCCCAATCGCTTTGCCTTGCCAAACTCCCATTTGGGGGGTTCCCCAGGGGGAGATCGCAGGATGGCCGTGTATCCCGCCTAAAAACGGAATTACCGGCCAGCCTTTAAGCCTTCCCGAATCGGTACTCGGTTCCCCGAGGGAAGCCAGTTGCCTCGCCGGACCGCGGGAGAGGCTGGGCTGAGCCCTCCCCCACCTCCAACCGACCGCATCCAGGCCAAGGGAGGAGGTGTAAAATGTCTCTCCTCTGGCCCTAGGGGTGGGTCTGCGCCGCTGGCCGGCTAAGGTGCCTGTTCGGCCTCCCCGCCTGGAAGAGGCTAGTTGAAGAGGCTAGTTGCTTCCCACGGTTTGTTTCTCTCAAGAGGACTCCGGGGAATCATAGCGGATCTGGAGGATCTCAAATCGCAGCAGGCCGGCGGGAACCTGAATCTCAGCGATCTGGCCGACCCGTTTGCCCACCAGCCCCTGGGCCAACGGACAGGTTACCACAATACGGTTGGCATTGGGATCATCTTCCCCAGCCCCGACCAGGGTGAATTCTTCCTCTTCGCCTGTATCCAGGTCTTTGACCCGGACGGTAGCGCCCAGAGCCACCTGGTCCCGGGGCATCTCCGCCGGATCGACCAGATACGCTCGGGCCAATCGGTCCCGATAGTCCCGGATCCGGGCTTCGAGAAGCAATCGGGCCTCCTGGCTGAATTGATATTCGGCATTTTCGCTCAAATCCCCCTCTTCACGGGCCTTCGCCAGGCGATCTAAGACCTTCGGCAATTCGACGGTTTCCAGGTGGCGGAGCTCGGCTTTGAGTTTTTCATAGCCGGCTCGGGTCATCGGAATCTGATCCATTCGGCTGGCTCCTTTCCGGGGCTTTCCAATTTTCCCGCTTTGTGATAGTTTAAGTATTTTATATCGGTTCGGATAGGGCCGTTATAGAGGTTCGTCGTTTGGGTTGACACCGTCCCTCCTTTGGGCTTCGCAAAACCAAGGAACACCGACATAGCCAAAAAACCAGGAAATTTCGTGTCTCTACGATTTGCGAAGCTCAATAAGTTATAAGTTGACTGGATCTACCCGCCCGGCCACCTACCAGATGGAGGGGCTAAAAATCGGGTCGAACACCACATATTGTGGGGATTCTTCCTGGTGGATACAGTCAGGATAAGTTGCTAGGCGGTCGGAGGGAATCGGCACTACCTCAAGGTTGGTGCTTTGGCCCCAATCATACCCTATCCGAAAGGTGGCCAATCCCCCTTTTGGTGGGTTTTTCGCCCGTAGAACAGAAACTGTCTTACCTAAAAAGAAAGTCCTGCTGGGGAAAATCCTCCATTTTTCCTAGCCAGAGAACCTACCCAAGCTACGATAGCGTAGAAAAAAGTTATGGTTTCTTGAGCATTCCCGAGCAGGGGCTTTTCCTGCCCGGTGGGTAGGGAAAGGTCCTGCCGCTTTCAACCATCAGGTGTCCTGACCATGTCCCCTCAAGAATACACCCGAAGGATGGAGACCATGGCAAGCACGTTAGAGTCTTTTGTGGAACGATTGAAAGCCGACGGAGTGGAGGCGGGGCGTCAGGCGGCAGAGGCCATCCGCCGACAAGCCGAGCAACAAGCCGCCCAACGCCTTCAGGAAGCCGAGGCGGAAGCGCAGCGGATTATCGCGGCCGCCCAGGCAGAACGGGAAAAGCTCCTGGCCCGCACCCAAACGGAACTCCGCTTGGCAGCCCGGGATACCCTACATCGGCTTCGAGAAGCCCTGGAGAAGGCCCTCCAGCAGGTACTTCTCCGAGCGATGGAAACCCACCTGGAGAATGAATCCTTTTTGCGGGATTTGATCCGGGAGGTGGTCTGCCAATATGCCAAAGCCGACGCAGAGGAAAAGGATCTGATTAGCATCAACCTCTCGGAGTCGATGCGTCGGCGACTGAGCGATTGGGCTATTGGGGCCTTCCATAACCCGGATTGCCCGCAGGAACTGACGGTGGAACTCCGGGGGGCCTTAACCGGAGCAGGATTTGAATATCGGATTTCCGAAGGAACCGTCGAGGTGACCCCGGAATCCTTGGTGGATGTGCTCTTGGAGATGGTCTCCCCGGAAGTGCAGAAGTTGCTTCAGGAGGTGGTCAACGAATCGGCCAAAACAAGCTCCAAAGAGCCGGCTCCGGTAGGGTAATCCGGTAGGTTAAAAAGAGCGGCAGAATTTTGCCGCCTGGCAGGAGGACCTTTCTTCCGGAAATGGACCGTCCGGCTGAGCCTCAGGCAGGAAATGTTTTCTCCCTTGGCAGGAGGAGCTTTCCTGCTGGCCCTTTACACCGGTAAGGGGGGAACCGCTTTTTGGGAGAGAAGGAGCGGTAATTCATGGGAGGAAATTTGTATTATTTGCTGGCCTCGTTGCCCAGTTTGGGGGGGCTTGGGACCGCTCCGCCGATGGGATTTGCGGAGTTGTTGGATTGGCTTGGTCCTTCTAGCCGGTATGGCCGCCTGGTTAGCCTGATCTTTCTGTCGGACGATTTATTGCAACGGGAGGCATTTTTGGCTGGGCAACTGGAGGAACCGGCGCCGGCGGTGTTGACGATGGGACAGATTCGGAACGAGTCCCCCCTGCCGGAGTTTTTGGTTCCCCCGGAAGAGGCAGAAGAAGGAGGTTCCCGGGCGTTGGAGACCGATCGGGTTTGGGCTGCCTATTTTCGCCATGTTATCCAAATTGCCCAAACGGAAAATTCCCCGTTTCTGGAACGATGGGCCCGCATGGAAATTTCCCTTCGGAATGCCTTGGCCCAGGAACGGGCCAAACGCCTCGGCCTGGAACCGTCCGACTACCTGGTGGCCCAGGAATTGGCCGATCCCGAAGCCGATTTTTCCGAAATGCTTCGGGAGTGGGCCTCCGCCCCGACGCCGCTGGCCGGCTGGCGGGTGGTCCTCCGGGAACGATGGAACTGGTGTCGGGCCAACGAAGCCTGGTTCCAGTTTACCGAGGATGAACTGCTGGTGTATGCCGTGCGGCTTCTGCTGCTTACTCAATGGCGCCGCAGCAGTGAGGAAGAAGCCGCCCTATCAGCAAAAACCTAACCCAGAAACCACGATGTTCGTGGGGACCCCCTCTGGGAATGTAACAGAGGAGCCAAATGGACCAACGGACATCTCCCCTGGTGGGAGAGGCCGGCCAGAGCCGTGACCGCTAGGGAGCGGCACCCTGGCCGGGTGGGCCGAGTGAGAGGGTCCCGTGTCATTCCCGCGCAAGCGGCAGTCCAGAAGGAGGAGAAGTATATTTTGACTGTATCCACCGGAAGTAATTACCACAATCTGTGGGGGCCGGGCCAATTTGTACCCCTACAAGTTGAGGGGCCTGGCCGGGCGGATACACTCAAAATATTGCCTTCTGCCCGGTTGCTCCCCAGCAGCACCGTAGCAGGCACCACGCAGCCTGGACTGCTACTTCCGCAGGAATGACACATCCCTGCCTTCCTTCGGCGAATGGGAGTGAAAGACCCGAAATCCAACCTTGTTTTTTACAGAAGCCGCAAAACCTATGGCTACCCAACTCGAACAAGCCGGTGTCAAAACAACCAATGCCAAAATCTTGGCCGTCTATGGAAACCTGGTCATTGTGGAAGCCGAGGGCCGAGTGGTCCAAAACTCGGTGGGCTACTGCATCCGTTCGGATGGGGTTCGGCTTCTCAGTGAGGTGATCCGGGTTCGGGGCCAAGTGGCCGATTTGCAGGTCTTCGAGGAAACCCGGGGCCTGAAAGTGGGCGATCCGGTGGAGTTGACCGACCAGATGCTTTCGGTGGATTTGGGGCCGGGGCTTTTGGGCCAGATTTACGACGGCCTGCAAAATCCGTTGCCGGAGGTGGCCAAACGGGTCGGCTATTTCCTAAGGCCGGGCATGTATCTGCCGGCCCTTTCGCTAGAAAAGCGTTGGGAGTTTACGCCGAAGGTGTCGGTGGGTCAACGGGTGCAGGCAGCCGATACCCTGGGTACCGTACCCGAAGGCATCTTCCAGCATTGTATTATGGTGCCGTTCGGTTGGCGGGGCGAATATGTCGTCGAGCATATTGCTCCGCCGGGCAGTTACACGGTCGATCAAGAGATTGCGGTGCTGCGGGATCGGTATGGGCAACGGCATTCGGTCTCCATGCAGCAGCGCTGGCCGGTGAAACGCCCATTGATGGTCTGCCGACGGCGGCTGATGCCGGAAGAGCCGCTGGTAACCCGGGTGCGGATCATCGACTCGATGTTTCCGGTGGTTCGGGGCGGCACGTATTGCATTCCGGGGCCGTTCGGAGCGGGCAAAACCGTCCTACAGCAGATCACCTCCCGTCATGCGGAGATCGACATTGTGATCATAGCGGCCTGCGGGGAACGGGCCGGGGAAGTGGTGGAAACCCTCCGGGATTTCCCCAAACTGACCGACCCCCGAACCGGCCGAACCCTGATGGAGCGGACGGTGATCATTGTCAATACGTCGGCCATGCCGGTGGCCGCCCGGGAGGCCTCCGTTTATACGGCCGCCACCATTGGGGAATACTATCGGCAGATGGGCCTGCATGTGTTGCTCCTGGCCGATTCCACTTCCCGATGGGCGCAGGCCATGCGGGAGCTATCGGGCCGATTGGAGGAAATCCCCGGCGAAGAGGCTTTCCCCGCCTATCTGGAGAGCCGAATTGCTGCCTTCTACGAACGGGCCGGGGCCATCGAACTGAACGACGGCCGGGTCGGTTCACTCACCATTGGGGGTACGGTCAGCCCGGCGGGGGGCAACTTCGAAGAACCGGTTACCCAAGGTACCCTAAAAGTCGTCGGCGCCTTCCATGGGCTTTCCCGCGCTCGAAGCGACGCCCGACGCTACCCGGCCATCGACCCCCTGGAATCCTGGAGCAAATATCCGGGCATTATTCCGCAGGCGGATATGCAGAAGATGCGTCGGCTTCTGCAACAGGGCAACGAAATCCGCCAGATGATGACCGTGGTCGGCGAAGAGGGCACTTCCCTGGAAGATTTTATCATCGCTCTGAAAGCGGACTTTTTCGACAATTGCTATCTCCAGCAGAATGCGTTTGACCCGGTGGACGGGGCCACCCCCGCCCATCGGCAGAAATTTGCCTTCCGCAAAGCCATGGAAGTAGCCGACATGGAACTGGACGCCCATGACAAGGCAGAAGCCCGACGCATGATGTTCCAGATTTCCGATCTTTTCCGAAACTGGAACTATGCGGCAGAGGGAACAGAAGAATACAATCGCTGGTTAAAGGCCATTGATGAGTTTATTGCCTCCCGAGGACGGATAGGCCATGCGTAAGTACTTCGATGCGATTCGACGGATTGCCGGCAATGTGGTCACGGTGCAGGCTACCGGCGTGGGCTACGACGAGTTGGCTGTCATCGAGTCGGCCCACGGCGACTCCTTGGCGCAGGTGATCCGACTGGAAGGCCAGTATGTAAGCCTGCAGATTTTTTCCGGTTCCCAAGGAGTGTCCAATAACGACCGGGTCCGTTTTCTCCGGCGGCCGATGGAGGTGATCTTTTCGGAGGATCTGTTCGGCCGGGTGTTTGACGGATCGGGTCGGCCCCGAGACGATCGGCCGATGCCTACCGGTCGGCGCATCCCCATCGGCACGCCGCCGGTCAACCCGGTCATGCGCCACATGCCGGACAAGATGATCCATACCGGCATCCCCATGATCGACGTATTCAACTCATTGGTGGAATCGCAGAAGATACCGATCTTTTCCGTGGCCGGCGAACCGTACAACGAGCTGCTGGCCCGGATCGGCATGCAAGCCAACGCCGACATCATCATTCTGGGCGGCATGGGACTTCGCCACGACGACTACCTGAAGTTCTGGCGGACCTTTGAAGAAGGCGGGGTGCTGGGCCGGACTATCATGTTCATCCACACCGCCGCCGACCCGGTGGTCGAATGTCTGATGGTGCCGGACCTTTGCCTGGCCGTCGGCGAACAATTCGCCCTGCAAGGTCGGCGGGTCCTGGTGCTGCTGACGGATATGACCGCCTTTGCCGACGCCCTAAAAGAAATCTCCATCATCATGGAGCAGATTCCATCCAACCGAGGCTATCCGGGCGATCTTTACACGCAGATGGCCCGCCGGTATGAAAAGGCCGTGGACCTGGAAGGCGCCGGTTCCATGACCATCTTGGCCTGTGTCACCATGCCCGGCGATGATGTCACCCACCCGGTGCCCGACAACACCGGCTATATCACCGAAGGACAGTTTTACCTCCGGAACGGCCGGATTGAACCGTTCGGCTCGCTATCCCGGCTCAAACAGCAGGTCAACGGCAAAACCCGAAACGACCACCGAGCCATTATGGACGCCTGTATCCAACTATACGCTCTGTGCCGGGAAAGCCGAGAAAAACGTGACATGGGCTTCGAAATGTCCGAATGGGATAAAAAGCTCCTCAAATACGGGGAACTTTTTGAAGAGCGGATCATGGACCTGGCCGTCAATATCCCGCTATTCGAGGCCTTGGATCGGTGCTGGGCCATCTTGGCGGAATGTTTTGAGCCGGAAGAAACCGGCATCCGTCGGGCCTTGATCGACGAACATTGGCCCAAACCCCGCATTTCCACCCAAACGGCAGGCAAAGAAAAAGAAAAACCCTCGGAAAAACCCGCCGCCAAACAACTGGTCTCCGTCTGATGTCGTCCTACGGATCACCCTAGGAGGGCGGTGCTAGGAGCCAAATAGGGACGATGGCGTGTTCAGGGTGAATAGGGAGAATATGTTGCTAGGGGGTAAACAGGGGGATGTTGGGGTTCAGGGCAAACAGGTGTGATGTGCTGCTAAGGGGCAACCAGCGGCGATGGGATGTTCGAGGTTACCAGCGGGGATGTGTTCCTAGGGGTCAACGGGGAATGCGGTGTTCGGGGTAAGATGTGTTCGAGGTTACCAGCGGGGATGTGTTCCTAAAGGGTAAAGAGGTCGGCCATGCCTCAGAAGAAGATCAAACTCACCCGACCGGAACTGAAACGATACCGGGACGCCCTGGCCCGGTACGAACGCTATCTTCCCACCCTGAAACTCAAACAACAACAATTGCAACTGATGGTGCGTTCGGTCATGCAGCAACGCCGGGAAGCCGAACAGGCACGGAATGAAATGGATGCGGTGATTCGGCGGTATGATCGGCTGCTGGCCGACTGGGCCGGCATCCCCCTGCACCAGTGGGCCCAACCGGCCCAAATCCGCACCAGCCAGGCCAATGTGGCCGGGGTGCGCATCCCGGTGTTGGAGGAGGTGATTTTTCCGCCGGTTCAATATAGTTTATTCGCCACCCCGGCCTGGGTGGATCAGGTCCTGGCGGATTTGCGGGAGCGCAGCCGCCGACAGGTAAAAGTCGATATCTTCCTGGAGCAAGAGCGTCTGATCCAACGAGAACTGACCAAAATCATCCAACGGGTCAATCTTTTTGAAAAAGTCATGATCCCGTTTGCCAAAGAAGCCATTCGTCGCATCCGGATCAAATTGGGCGACGAGATGACCGATGCGGTAGGCCGGGCGAAGATGGCCAAGAAGAAACTCTCGGCCACCTACGCCACCGCGCCGGGGGAAACCGAGACGCTTCAGCCCTTGGCCCCGTCGCCGGAAGATTCCGAACCGATCGACTCTGCCATGAGGGAACCGGAACCACCCGAGGACTCCTTCGATCAGGAGGCCGGGCCATGATTGTACCGATGCAAAAGGTCCACCTCGTTGCCCGCTCCGCGGATCGGCAGCAGCTTCTGGACACCCTCCGGGAACTGGGCGTGGTGCATATCATGCCGGCCGATCCGGCCAAAGCCACTCTGGACGAAGCCACCCAGCGCCGGCTTCAGATTCTGCGTCAAGCAGTGCAGATTTTAAGCAGCATGGAGCCGAGCGGCCCGGTGCCCACCGTTCCGCCAGAACAGGCCGCCCAGGAAGTGCTGGACATCCAACGGCGTTCGGCGGAAGCGCGAAGCCGATTGGCCGCCCTCTACCACCAACTCGAACAGATTATCCTTTGGGGGGATGTTCGGCTTTCGGAGTTGGCAGCCCTCCAGGAGGCAGGCCTCCAGGTGCAGGTCTATGCGATGCCTGCCCGGCTGGCCTCGGAAGTGCGGGCCGAGTGCGTCGAAGTGGTTGCCCAATTGCCAGGCCGACGGGTCTGGGTGGCCGTGGCCGGTCACGGCGATCCGGAACACCTCCCGCCGGAAGCGGAGCTGGTGCCCTGGCCGAGCCGGGACGCTCCCAGCATTCGGGCCGAAGCCGCCCAAATCGATGCCGCTCTGCACCAAGATATGGACCGGCTGCATCAGTTGGCCCATCTTATGCCGCAAATGCAGAAGGCCTTGGCCGAGCTGGAGCTGGAGGCCGAGTACAGCCTGGCCCAGCGGAGTGCGTGGGAAGATGAACATTTGTTTGCACTTTGGGGTTGGCTTCCGGCGGAACAGGCACCCCAGTTGGCCGAGCAGTTGGCCCGCCGAGGCATCCTCGCTGCCGTCCAACTCCAGGAACCCGCCCCGGACGAAGAGCCGCCCACCCTGGTCCGGCCGCCCGCCTGGGCCCGGCCCATCGAAGGACTGTTCCGCATCCTCGGCGTGGTTCCCGGGTATCGGGAATACGATGTTTCCATTCCATTCCTGATCGCTTTGCCGCTGTTTACCGCTATGCTCATCGGCGACGGCGGCTACGGAGCGGTCCTGCTAGCGGCCATGCTGCTGGGCTACCGCAAACTGGCCCGGATGCTGGGAGAACGTTTCGTCCAACTGTTGACGATCGTGGGCGTGGTGTCGGTGATTTGGGGCCTGATAACCGCCTCGTTTTTCGGCCTGAGTCCGTATGATCCGCTCATCAGAGTCGATCTGAGCGAAGAGTCCCGCCGGTTTATGATGAGCCTGAGTTTTACCCTCGGAGCGGTGCATCTGTCGCTAGCCCAGTGGTGGCAGGCTGTCCGACTGTATCCCAATCTGGAATCCCTCAATAAACTCGGATGGGGAACTTTCCTGTGGGGCATGTACGGCGTGGTCCGGATGTTTGTCCTGGGGGAACCGATCACCTGGAGTACGCCTTGGCCCTACCTGCTGCTGGTCGGCGCCGCTCTGGCCATCCTGTTTGCCAGCCCAAGCCGAAACGTGCTCAAAATGCTCCTCGTGGGCCTGGCCCAGTTCCCACTCTCCATGCTCTCGACTTTTTCGGATGTGATCAGCTATGTGCGTCTGATGGCCGTCGGGTTGGCCAGCGGCGTGTTGGCCGTCAGCTTCAATGCGATGGCCATGCAGATCGGTTTCTGGCCGATCAGTGTGGTCATCTTGATTTTCGGCCATGCCCTGAATCTAGGTTTAGCGCTGATCGCCATGTTCGCCCATGGCGTCCGTTTGAATATGCTAGAGTTCTGTAACAATCTGGGGATGCAATGGACCGGATATAAATACCGACCTTTCTCGTACCGTGTTTCTGAGGAGTATTCAGAATGAACTACGAAACCGTGTGGACTGGTTTGAGTGCGATTCCGATAGTGTTGGCCGAACAGACTGCCTCCCAACCTCAGCCCAATGCCGTGTGGCTGTTTTTTGCCGGATTGGGGGCGGTGATCTGCCTGGGCATGGGTGCCTTCGGCAGTTCGATGGGGATCGGCGTAGCCGGTCAGGCCGCCGCCGGCGCATGGGCCAAAGAAGCCCGCGCCGGACGAAACTTGAGCTTCACCTACATCATCCTCGTGGGGATGCCCATCAGCCAAACCCTCTACGCTATGATTGTGATGAACAACATGGGCAGCGTGTTGGCCAATGAAACCCTGGCCGTCGCCAATGCCGGCCGACTTTTGGGCATCGGGATTGCCACCGGATTGGGCGAAATGCTCTCCGCCTGGCTCCAAGGCGTTATCGGCGCAGCCGGCATCCGCGCCCTGTGCGAAGGCGAAGGCAAAGGTTTGGCCTTCATCATCATCGCCATGGGTATTGTAGAAACCGTCGGTATCTTCACCATGGTCTTCATGCTGGGCATGATCCCCGCCGCCGGTTAAAACCTCCCAGAAAAAAGCCCATCCCAGGCGAAGGCAGGCGGTGCGGCCTATTTGCCGATGCAAAATCGGCTGAAAATACGTTCCAGAAGGTCTTCTGTATAGATAGCTCCGGAGACCTTGCCGATTTCGTCCAACGCCAGGCGCAGTTCGGCAGCCACGAGTTCTTCCGGGCACCCTCGGCCGGTCAGTTCCAGGGCCCGGTCGATTGCCTCCCGGGCCAGCCGAATCGACTCCGCCGACCGCAGTACGGTGGCCCAAACCGCATGACCGCCGGTACGGACCAGGCTTTCCAGCGCCTCCCGCATCCGCCGGCGAAGTTCTTGCAGGCCCTGGCCGGTTCGGCTACTGGTCAGGATCGGCCGGTCCCCACACCAAGTGGTCCCTTGGGCTAAGTCGATCCGGATGGGCAGGTCGGCTTTGGTCAGCACCACCAATCGGGCCTGCCGGCTCCACCTGAGCAATTCTGTCCACTCCTGAGCATCCATCGGCTGGCTGGCATCCACACACCACAGCAATAGATCGGCCTGCTGAATCTGCCGGGCGGTCATTTGCTGGGCGGCTGCTTCTATCGAGATCGGCCGCTGGAGGATTCCGGACGTGGTTTCGGCATCCCCAGGACCGATCCTGTTTGCCGCCGATTGCCCGGGCGTCAAGGCCGCCGACACCGAACCGCCCAAACCATCTGCCGCCCGGCCGCCTGCTGCTTCCAACTTCTCGCTGGGCGTTGCCGAGACCTCCACCCAATCCAATCCAGCCGTGTCCACCAGTCGGCATCGGAATCCCTCCAGATCCAATTGGCCCTCCAGGTAATCCCGTGTGGTGCCCGGCCAGGGCGAAACCATCGCCTGCTCCTGACCCAGCAAGGCATTAAACAGGCTGCTTTTGCCCGCATTCGGCCGACCTACTAAGACCACGGTCATGGCTTCCGTGCCGATCCGGCGGGTTTGCAGTTGCTCAGCAACCCGACGGAGTTGCCCCTGAATTTGTCGAAGCTGATCGGCCAGATGCTGCCGGGGTAAAAACGGCAGATCTTCCTCCGGGAAATCCAGGCCGGCTTCCAGATGCACTAAAAATTCAAAAAGCTGGTTTCGGAGCTCCTGAAGCGGACGGGCCAGGCCGCCGGCCAGTTGCTCCAGGGCCACCGCCAATTGCTGTCCGTCCGCCGCATCCACCACCCCCACCACCGCCTCCGCCTGGGTCAGGTCCATCCGGCCGCTTAAGAAAGCCCGGAGGGTGAATTCTCCGGGTTCGGCCAACCGTGCCCCTGCCTGGCAAAAAGTCCGGATTGCCGCCTCCAACAGCGGCCCACAACCCAAGGTATGGATTTCCGCCTGGGGGCCGCCCGTGTAACTCCCAGGCCCAGGCCAATAGTACAGCGCAGACGGCAGCCCCGCTGAAAATCCTTCCCATCGAAGTTCCCCCGGCAAGACCACCGGCCGCCGAAGACCGGCCAGCCATTCGGAAAAAGGAACCGTTTCCGCCCCAGCAGACAGTCCTACTTTTGTCCCCTCTCCCCTGGTGGCAGAGGCTCCCTTGATTGTTCTCCCCTCTCCCCTGGTGGGAGAGGCTCCCTTGATTGTTCTCCCCTCTCCCCCGGTGGGAGAGGCTCCCTTGGTTGTTCTCCCCTCTCCCCCGGTGGGAGAGGCTCCCTTGGTTGTTCTCCCCTCTCCCCCGGTGGGAGAGGGTAAGGGTGAGGGGGAAAATGCGCCTCCGCCCGCCTGAGGTGTTTCAGAAATGGCAGCTTCCTTCTGTTCGGAAGGCATTGTGCTTCTGGTTTCTCCCTCGGCAGAGGGGGCTTCCCCGGATGTCCTATCCCTCAGCCCGGTACTGCCCGGCTCCCACGGCCTTTGCCCAACCAAAAAGGCCCATCCTTCCGGGACCTGCCGGTAGGGGATGAAACATCGGCTCAAACACTCCCCAACTCCGGGGCCTGCCATCCGGATGATCCCCCGAATTCCCCCTCCAGGAGGGGAAGCAATGGCCACTATGGTATCGTCGAGGGAATACCGCATAGGTCTAATGGGGGGTTCGTGCCCCTCTGCTCATCCGAGTTGATCTAGCATCCTTTCCAGAACCTGGCTATATTTCGCCGGGCTGGTTTGAAAGGCACTCCTTTTCCATTTTCCGTGGAAAATCCGGATTTCCTATGGAGGGGTGGGAAATATTTCAAAATGAATGATCTAGAGAATATAGGAAAAATGGGCGCTTTAGAGAACAAAATTGCGGGTTCCACCAGGGGGAGTAACTCCTGTTTCCCCCTCCGACTCTGTGCTACGAAACCCCTTGCATGGGTGGCAGTGCTCTGTCTGGGAGGGGCATCCACTGCCGGCTGTGTCCAGCGTCGGCTTACCATCCGCACCGATCCCCCTGGCGCCATGGCCTACGTGGATGGATATCCCATCGGCACCACGCCGATTTCCACCGATTTTATCTATTATGGAACCCGAGAAATCCGGCTTGTCAAAGACGGATATGAACCCGTGGTGGTCAAGCAGCGGATTTGGCCACCTTGGTACGAAATTCCCCCGTTGGATTTCATTTCGGAAAATCTCGTACCCGGAGAACTCCGGGACCATCGGACGTTAGAGTTTCGGCTTCAACCGCAGCGGATTACCCCGCCGGAGCAATTGGTCGATCGGGCCGAACGACTTCGACGGGGCGAAATCTTTTTGCCCGGCGCAGCGACTCAGGCAACTCCATCCGGAGCTCCAGGACCGGGGCAACCTCCCGGTGGTGGGCCGCCTCGGTTAAACCCACCCGGCCCCGGGACCCCAGGCGGCGCAGCACACGTTAGCCCACCAGAACCGGGCCGTTGGAGACCTGCTTCGGGGAGCCCCGGTTTCGGGATACCTCCAGGCGGCAAGGTGCCTCCAGAACCGGATATTGGCGGACGTAGCGTGTATCCGCTTCCCAACGGCGGCCTTTAGACTCCCTCTGCCGCCCTTTTAGTGTTCCGCTGGCGCCTTTTAGTGAGCTTCCCAATTCGTGGAGACAAGGTAACACTTTAGCCGAATGAGCAACATCACCTCTCCCCTAGCCGTCGAGAGGCCGGCGGTGCCTTCAGCACCGCGGGGTGAGGAGGAGTTTAATGGCACAAGGCACCCGGCCTGCTCCTTGCGCAGCAGTGACACTCATGCTCCTCCATTCGGCGAAAATGTGATGTAACTGCGCAGTTTGCCAGACTTCGGTGTCCGCTTACCGTGGCTGAAACAGGGGAGCCAAAAGACCGGGCCGGTTGATTCCCGGCGTCTGGAACTGGTAGGGGGCCAGTTCCTCCGGCGTCATGCCGGGCACTCCCTTCAAGCCGGCCTGGGGCCGGACCGCATCCCGAACCAAGATGCCGGGATGCCGGGCCACCTTGTCGGCGAAAATGCGGGCGTCTTCCACGATCGGACGCAGTCGTTCCGACACCTCTTCCAGATTGGCAATCGTCGTACGGAGCCGATCGTAAAGCTCCCGGTTGTGCACCAACTGTCCCAGAGTGCCGGTGTTATTATTGAGGGCTTGGGCAAATAGATACATTTGATCCAAGGTGGCATTCAGTTTCGATAAACTTTGGTCTAGATTTTCTGCCAAGGCCGGTCCGCGTTCCCGTAACGGACGACTGAAACTTTGAACATCTCTTAGCACAAGGTCTAATTGTTGCACTGCCTGCTGGGTGCTGGTGATCAAGTCGGGCAACTGTTGGATCGCCCGGGCCAGTTGTTGACGGGATTGGTCGTCGCCGATCATCCTATTTAAGTTCTCGAAAGTGGTTTGGGAGAGACTGAGGCTGCGGTCGGCCATGGTGATCATGCGATTGATGCGGTCTTCATTCTGTTTGAGGATGCCATCGACCCGCTGGACGGTTTGGCCAAACTTTTCGCTGGTGCTGACAATGGAATCAATAGCCCTTTTCAGGTCGGTGCGCATATCGGCCACGGCCTCCAGGGGATCGATCGCCACAACTCCCTCCTGAAGTTCTTCTCGTTGGATAGGGGCATCCGGTTTGCGGGGATCGCCCGAAGGCACAAATTCCAGCACGGCGTCGCCCAAAAGAGACCCTCGGATGCGACAGACCTCATTCTGTTTCAGCGGCACTGCTTCATGGATCCGGACCGTAACAATCACTTTTCCTTCTTTGTCGAACTCATGCCGAACCACTCGGCCGATCAAGATGCCGCTTTTGCGGACCGGCGTGTCGGCGCTGACTCCCGGCGCACGATCAAACCGAATTCGCAAAAGATAGGTCTTCTCCCAAAGAGGAATCTCCCCAAAAAACAGGACCAGGATGACGGCGATCAGCACACTGGCCACCGTCATCAGCCCCACCCGAAAATGCAATACCCGATCATCCATAGAGGATTGCTCCCTACGGAGGGAATTTTTTCTCGTAAAAGCTACTCCTCGGTTTGGCCGGTGCGGATTTCCAGAAGTCGCTGGGTAGCTTCTCCCCGGACAAAGTCCCGGACCCGGGGATCAGAACTTTTTTCCATCTGATCAGGCGGTCCGTCGTAGAGGATTTGGGTTTCCCTGGGACCGAGGCGGGCCAACGGATAGAGCATCACCACCCGATCGGCCGTCTTTTGCGCAGTGCGCATATCGTGCGTGACCACAATACTGGTTACCGGATGGCACTGGCGGGTCTGGAGGATCAGTTCGTTGATCACATCGCTCATGATCGGGTCCAGCCCGGTGGTCGGTTCGTCGTAGAGGATGACTTCCGGTTCCAGGACCAGCGCTCGGGCCAGGCCCACCCGCTTGCGCATGCCGCCGGAAAGTTCCGCTGGGTATTTGGTGAGCACTTTGGGCGAAAGGCCCACCTCGGCCAAGCGGGCCAAGACAATGTCTCGGATTTCCTCTTCGGGTTTGTCGGTATGTTGTCGGAGCGGAAACGCCACGTTCTCATACACGCTCATGCTATCGAACAACGCTGCCTGTTGAAACACAAACCCAATTCGTCGGCGAAGCCGGGTCAGCTCTTTTTCGCCCAGTCGGGTCAGATCGAGACCGTCGAAATACACTTTGCCCCGGCTGGGTCGAACCAGCCCGATGAGCGTCTTCAGGAGCACCGTTTTGCCGCAGCCGCTCTCGCCGAGAATGGCCAGCGTCTGCCCCCGGGGGACCTGCAAATGGATATCCCGAAGGACCCACAGTCCCTCAAATCCCACCCAAAGCCGATCCATTTCAATCAGCGGCCTTTCCGGCGGGAGCGTCTCTGCCGGCTTGGGCCCTGGCACTGGGGAGGCGGGCGGGGACGAAGCATGGCTTAAAGGATTCTGGGTCCCTCCGGCCATAAGGCAACCTCAATTCCTTTCAGGATAATCCCTAGCACCAGATCCAAGAGGAGGATCGTTACGAAACAGGCCACAAAAGCGCTGGTGGCGGCGCGGCCCACGCCTTCGGCTCCGGGACCACAATGGAATCCCCGATGGCAGGCAATCAAGGCAATGGCCGCCCCAAAAAAGAAACTCTTCGATACGCCCACCCACAGATCAAACAGTGTGACAAACTCCCGGGAGTTTTGCAGGTAGTGATGGTAATCGATTCCTAAAAGATAGATGCTGTAGAATGCTCCACCCAGGATGCCCATGAAGTCGGCCACCAAAGTCAACATCGGAATCAGCACGACACAGGCCCAAAATCGGGGCACCACCAAATAGTGGATCGGATTGGTTCCCAGGGCAGCCAGGGCGTCGATCTGTTCGGTGATCCGCATGGTGCCCAACTGGGCGGCCATGGCGCTGCCGACCCGGCCGGCTAACATGGTAGCCGCCAACACCGGGCCCAATTCCCGCACCAACGCCAAGTTGATGACCGCTCCAAGCCGAGTCTCCAGATTCAACATCCGAAACTGGGCATAACTCTGCACCGCAATCACCATCCCGGTAAAGGTGCCCGTCAACCCGACCACCAGAAGACTCCGGACGCCGATCTGGTAAAAGTTGGGCATGAGGGTTTCCCATGGAGGCAGCCGAAACATCAGCCACCGGCCTGTCCGAAGACAAAACAGGACAAAGCTGCCCAATTCCGTCACCGCCCGGACCACCAGGGCACCCAGCGCGGTGATCTGATTGGCCAAATACAGTCCGACGGCTGCCAACCAGCCGGCTTCCACCTCTGGCCGGGTTAGCCCATTAGGGACCGATCCTGCCATTGTTTTATCCGCCTCGGTAGTCCCTTGAGTGCCTCGGAGTTAGCTTCCATCCCCCCTATTGGGGGTTTGCTCCGGGAAAATTAGCAAGGTCCCCTTCTAGCACCAGGAAGGGGCTGGTGTCACTCATCCCGCCGGTTGGTTCCTGGAAAATAGCAAAACTCCCCGTTAGCCTCCCCCCGCTGGAAGGAGGAAAAAGCTGAATAACGTCCCAGAGGAAAAGCCAAAGGTAGAAAGACCAGGACCTCAGAAAGGCCAAGGTGCGTATGATACTGTTTCTTCCGGGCCTGCCAAGAGCAACTCCGTCTGGCTTGTCCCCGTTGCCCTGTTGCCCCTCTTGCCGTTGCCTCTACCCAGCTCCAGGGAGGCAGAGGGAGGAACAGGAACCAGAATTCAAATGGCCATATCAGGTTTTCCCAATCACCCTATCCATCCTATTTTTCCTATTTTGACAACATTTTAGCTTGACTGCATCCTCCAGGAACGAGGACCACAATCTGTGGTGGGCGATCCGATTCTTAGCCACAACACTGGCAGGAGGCGGGCCGGGTGGATACAGTCAAATTAGCCGAATGAAGCAACTCGCCTCTCCCCTCGCTGTCGAGAGGCCGGCTGAGGCGAAGCCAAAGCCGGCTGAGGGGGATTTCGGCGGCAGAAGGAGGCTGGACTGCCGTTTTCGCGGCTATGACCCTCTGACCTGAGGCCGCCCCGGATGGCAGGTTGCGTCATTCGGCCAAAATGTTACCAAAGGTCAAAGTAAGAGGTAAGGGGAAAAGGGGGCCGAAAGGGGAACGGGTGAAAAAGCGCACAAAAAGCCCCGCTTCGGCCGTTTTAAGAGACGACCGGATTCCTTCAGTCGGCCTTTGGGGAGGCCGGTGGGAAGATCGCACTCAGCAGGGGCGGGGTTCGGGGGTTATCCGCGTGGCCGACGGCCGAACCGGCCTCCGCCGGAGCCGCCGCCCTGGGGCCGACGGGTTTCGGCCTCGTTGACACGAATTCGCCGGCCGTCCAATTCAGCGCCATCCATCTCCGCCATGGCCCGGTCGGCGTCTTCGGCTTGGGCAAAGGTCACAAAGCCGAAACCCCGGGATCGACCTGTTTGGCGATCCACAATCACCCTGGCTTCGAGGACTTCGCCGAACACCTCGAACGCCCGGCGCAGGCTGTCGTCGTTGGTGTGCCAACTCAGACCGCCGGTAAACAACTTCTTGGGCATCGCACCATCTCACTTCAGAAAACCCCGCCGCTCACAAGCGGCCACAAACTCACACCACGCACTGGGCAGGTCGAGGATTCGGCCGTCCCGGTGCAGCCACGGCTCCCAAGCCAGCAGCTTCTTGTAGCATACCAGAAAATCGCCCAAATACAAGAGCTGGGATCGAAATTTTGAGGCCCCACCCCTTCCATGTTTACCACCCGGACAGGGGAGGAAAAGAACCGTCTCCCCGCTTCGGGTGGATTGGGCCAAGACGCTTATAATATACTAATTTATCCATGTACATATTTGCCCATTCGTCCCCTCCGCCCGGCAGGAGCGGCACCCGTTGGTGGGAACGGGACCGGGCATCTGCGGAGCGCGGAGCCGCATGACGGCAGGCCCGTCATCAGGTCATCAGGACCGGAATCACGTAGATGGACTGTATCCCCCGGAAGGGAGTCCCACCATCTGTGCGGTTCACGCCGACATTCCCCCCTCCAAGCTGGAGAGGCCAGGCCGGTGGGATACCGTCAAAGTAGGCAGGACCAGGATCAGGCCGGCAGGCCCGGAATCAGGAGCCTTTTTTCCCGTAGCGATCCAGCACATCTTGCAGAGGAAAATCGGGCGGCAGGCGTGGCTCGCCGATTCGGCCCAGATGCTCCTTATACCGATCAATGACTTCGACCAGTTCTTCGCCGGTGGTCCGGTCCTCGAGCAGTTTGGGGTGGGTGTCTAGCACTTTTCGCCAGGCAGCCAGGCCTTTTTGATAGTTTTCCAACGCCTGGGGCAGATTGATCAGGGCTTCTTTGTCGGCCTGGTAAATGTATTTGCGAGCCTGGAGGGTTTGGGGGTCTTGTTCCACCTGGCAGCGGAGCCGCCAATATTCGAAGTTAACGATCTGGCGGTAGCGGTCGATGTAGTCGGCCATTTGCTCGGCCAATTTGGCTTCCCGGGCCAGTTGCAGGGCCTTGGGCCGATGGGGGCCTTCGATCCGTTGGGCCAGTTCTTCATGGCTGACGGCGATTTTACGCTCGGCGGCCAGGGCCAGTTCGTATTCTTGGGCGGTGCGCTGAGCGGGGGGCGTTTCCAGGGCGGCCCGTTCCCGTTTGGTGAGCGTGGCCAGTTTCTGCTGCCGCAACTTCTCCCGCAGTCCTAGGGCCAGGGCCTCCAAGGCGGCGATATGTTTTTGGGCCTGGGCGAGATAATTTTCATCTTCATCTTTGTCGTTGAGGCGGATAAAAAGAATGTCGCCGGTCCGGGGGTCCCGAAAGGTGGTTTCGATGAGGACTTTTCCGTATTGGCGCCATTCGGCGGCTGCCCGCCGCCATGCCTCCAGGGCCACTTCATCAAACGTCCCTTCCTCCACAATGGCCTCGGCATAGTTGATCTGGCATTTGGGGGCGTCGGAATAGAACAGCAACGGGCTTTTGCCCTTCATCTTGTGCCCGCTTTCGTGCAACTGCACGACGCCCTGAAAACACTTTTTGCCGCAAAGCCAGTTGTCCCGGGTCGGATCTCGCAGTTCCAGCGGCAAGGAATCGTGGAAGTCGTTATCTTGGCGGAAAAGCCGACGGAATTGCACCTTTTCATCTGCCCGACCAATTTTATGCCCGGTAAACCAGCCCTGGTCCCACAGCAAGCGGGGTTCATATTGGTTATAGCTAATGCCTTCTCGGAGGTACTGGATGCCTTTGATGACCCAGCGGTAGCGGTCCCGGTAATCGTCGAATTCCACGGAACAGTTATAGGAGACATTCCATGCCTGAAATCGCCAGACGGAGATGAACCGAGGCTGCAACTTGGCCAATTGCTGCAACGTGGCCGACAGCCCAGTCCAATCCTTTTTCATTTTGCACTCATTGGCCCGTTCCCAGAGAAGGTTGACGGCCACGCCGCGCAGGCCGAGGGTGGCCAGTTTGATGGTTTCCCCAGCCGCGTTGATTTCGCCAAGATTGGCTTCGGTCAGGCCATACTCGGCCCGGAGCTGGGCCAGCTTGCCGCCCGGAGAAACCTGCCCGCTGGAATCCCGCGTGGACGGTGCACCCAAACTGTAAAGCAACAGCACACAGATACATATCCCCACCCCATACCCGATTTTTCTGGATAACGTCCGTTCTCGCTGGATCATGCGGAAAACCCTCCTATCGCCGATCTTTTATCCCCCATCGGAAATCGCTTATCGCCAATCGGCGAAAATGGTACCATTCTGTCTTCTGCCCTCCGTTTCCTGCCTCCTGCTGCCGATCCGACCGCCATTACTGGGCTAATTCCTGGGTTTTCAAAAATCCGTAACCCAGGACGAACACCGGCAGGAGGAAGGCCAGGGCATTGGCCGTGTTGGCCAGGATCATGGAAGCGGGGAAATCGAACCCGTCGGCTACAAAGTTGGCGCAGTCGAACTCGCCGAATCGGGGCAGGATTTTGGACATGGCCCACAACGGCCCGCTGGCCAGTTGGTCCAGCATCTTGGCGGCGGTGGTGCGTGGGCTGGGTTCCAGTTCGGAGATGACGTTTTCCTGGGTCACCAGGCGGATGAGCGATTCGACCGGCCCGCCGCCGTAGGTCTTCCCGGTGGCCAACCGATACATAAAATCTCCGAAAAATCCCAAAAGCAGGGTTCCGCCCGTGGCCACCATGGCCACCGGCCCGCTCAGAAACGTGCTCAGCGCCACTCCCAGGCCGACCACCAACAGCACCTGCAATCCGATGCCCAAATAACCTTTCAGGAAATTGAGCACGAAGGAGGCATCGCCGGCCCGGAGATAAAGGTCCGCCTGGGCCATGCCGAAAAACTGCGCTGCATCCAGGCACCGGAGCACAATCTCCAGCCGACCTTGCTCGTCCACAAAATGCTCGAATAAATCCTTGCCTTTGATCTGTCGGGGAATCCAGTGGGAGTCGATCTGGAATTCTTTAGCCGTAAACAAAAAGACCTCTTCCGTCTCGCCGGTTGTGGGATTCCGAACCGAAATGCTGCCCCGAATTCCTTGTTCAATCTCCCCCTTCCAACTGCGAAATACCCCCACCGTCATTTCCACCAACAGGCCTTCGGGAAAGCGTTCCGGCCGAATGCCCTCGAACGTCCAGATGGCGGCCGCTCCGGTTCGGCCTTCAATGTAACTGCGGTACTCCCATTCTTCGCCCACGTTGATGCCTTTGTCGGCCGGTCGGCCCTGACGATCCAAAAACCGTAATTTGCCGTACAACGGCACCCGGGCAATCAGGTTTCCTTCCGGGGGGCCGACGGCCAAAGTGCCGTCGGGCCGCTGGATCACCCGATGGGTATGGCCCTGCTCCATAGCCAACCAGAATGTGCCTTGAGGCTGTTGCTCTGGCTGGGTAGCACCGGCTCCCTCCGCCGGCCTCCACAGGATGGCATGCCGGTGGTTGTGCACCCGGCTGGTCATCACTCCAATGTCTTTCGGGCCGCCGGCTTGGGCTTGGCGGATGGCTTCGGCGGCCATCTCCCCGGTAATCTCATGCGTATGATCCAGCCCCCGGACTACGAAGATGTAGCTGATAATGCTCATCAGGACCAGCAGGCCACCGGCCACCAGGCTGAAGCCCAGAATCCGGCCCAGCACAATCTCACTGGCCCGCACCGGTTTGGTAACTACCGTATGGATGGTCTTGGAGCGGATGTCCGTCGGCAGGCTGAAGCTACTCAGAAACAGCATCAGCGGAAGCATCAGATAACTGGTGGTCGTCAGCACAAAATGCAGATACAACCGGCTGGGATTCACACTGCCCGGATCCAAATACCACCCGGCAAAAAGCAGCAGAAGCAAAAACAAGACAAACCCGATCACAATCCGCCGCCGCACGGCTTCCTGCACTGCCAGCCGAGCCAATGCCCACACCCGCCGAGGCGAAAGCCGCATCAAATCCTCGGCCAACTCGGTAACCACCCGATCGACGGCTTTCACCCCCCCGATCGGGCCATGACGAATCACTGCGGCCACCCCCCCTACCACCACAATCCCCCAGAGGACCACCGAAACCATCCCCAGCCATTGGTAGAAGACTCCTTCGGTCCAGCCGGGGCCGAACAGCCTGCTACCCAAACCGACAGGGGACTGGGATGGCTCCGAATTGGGGGATTCGGCCTGCTGAGCGGCTTTTTCGGAGTGCGACTTGGTCTCTGGTTTTTTCGAGGAGTCGGATTCTTTTTGTTGTTTTTCTTTGGAATCGGATGCCTTGGAAGTGGAACTGCTCTGGCCGGTCTGCCCCGCCGCCCGATCTCCCTCTGGGGAGGGGGATGTCAACACAACCCCCATCACCCCAATCACCCCCAGGGCCGCTAGCAGCGTGGTGTAACCAACGATCCGTCCTAGCCGATGGCTCTGGGAAGGGGTCAACCACCCCCCCCAATGGACTAAGCCGGCTCCGACGATCACCGCCCAGATCAGTCCGCCCACCAGCAGCAGGCCGATCAGATACAGCAGCCAGGGAAACAACAGGCCCTCGTGCCAACCGGGTCCTAATAGCCAGGTCCAAAAATCCGGAATATAGCGTTCGACAATCATCGGTCAGAGTCCCCCGCTGCCGCTTCCTTACCTACTCTGCTACCCTCCTGCCGTTTTCGGCTCCCGCTCCTTATCGGTTCCTGCCCCCTTCCGGACTGGTAGGGTGACCTTCCGGAGCGCTAGGCCGGCTGCTCGCACTGCCGGAGGGGCTGTTTTCCGACTTTTGGGTGGAGTCAGACCGGCCGGAAGAAGTAAAAACGGTGCCTCCGGAAGAGAAATCGTCGGATGGACCGGCGGTAGAAGCCCCCCGGCTGGCCGCCGAAAGTCCCGTTGAACCAGAAGAACCGGCCCTTGCCGATACCAGGGCAGGAGACGGCGGTTCAGCCACCCCCCGGACCCGTCGGCCCGGATGGGCCTCGCTTTCCCGAATAATCCGCACAAACAATTCTTCCAACGTGGTGGTGGGATTGCCGCAAAAATGGACCTTCCCCCCGAGCCGTTCGATCGTGGCACACACCTCCCGCTCTGCCTCCGGAGTAAGGCCAGAGCATTGGATTTCCGTCCGATCCCGGATTTTCAGTAGGTCGCTGACCCGGCCCAATTCTTTCAGCTCCCCCTGATGCAAAATGCCGATCCGGTCGCACACATCCTGGACATCCTCCAACTGGTGGCTGCACATGACGATCGTTTTGCCCTGGTCCCGCAGTTTCAGGAGGAAATCTTTCATCCAGCGGGTGCCCATGGGGTCTAGACCGGTAGTCGGCTCGTCCAACAGAAGCAGTTCTGGATCGTTGATCAGGGCCTGGGCCAGGCCGATCCGGCGGGTCATCCCTTTGGAGTATTCTCGGAGTTGGCGGCGTTTGGCCCAGCCCAGTTCGACCATCTCGATCAGCTCGGCCGCCCGTTGCCGACGCAGCATCGCCGGCATGTTAAAAAGCCGACCGTAAAAATCCAACGTCTCCTCCGCAGTAAGGAAACGATAGAGGTAGGTTTCCTCCGGCAAATACCCGATCCGTTCGTTTTTAGATACCTCCCGGGCATCCTGTCCGAAGACCAGCACCTCCCCACTGGTGGGGAAGATCAGACCTAGGATCAGCTTTAAAGTAGTGGTTTTGCCGGAACCGTTCGGCCCTAACAGACCGAAAATCTCCCCCCGGCGAATCTGCAAATCCAAGGCCTTCAAAGCCCGCACCTTTTCCCGGCCCCAAAAATCCCGATACACCTTGGTTAAATTGCGAGTTTCAATCACAATATCTGAGTCCATACGATCCCCTTTGGGCCAATGGAGGCTTCGATACACTGGATACGAAGCACCGGCTCAGGTGGTTCACCACCCGGTTCCTATGATTCTACTTGGAAACCCCGCGGCCGAAGAGAACCACCCTGGCTGTCGGCGGGGCTGAGGTGCCGGGCGGGGTCTTTTGCCGCCGAAAACCCGTGGCAGAAGAGAACTCCCCCGCCTGAGTCTTTGGAATTATACCGGCAGATTTGCCAAGCCGCACCAGTAGACCCCTTTGCCCCCCGATAAAGGAAAAGCAATCCTCTCTTTTTGGGGAACACTGCGAGAATGCTTTGCTCTGCCGATCTTTCCATCCCCCCCGGCGGGGAACCCTTCGGGTCGTTGGCAGAGGCATTAGGTTGGCTGGCAAGCCGAATCGACTATGAACGGACCCGCCGGATGGAGCCGGCAGAACGATCCTTCCAGCTGGACCGGATGGCCCAGTTGCTAGCCCTGCTGGGGCATCCGGAACAGCAGTTTCCCGCCGTCCATGTGGCGGGGACCAAAGGGAAAGGATCCACCTCGGCCATGATAGCCGCTATGTTGGAGGCGGCCGGGTACCGGACCGGTCTTTTTACCTCCCCCCATCTGGAACAGCTTCAAGAACGGATCCGGATTAACGGCCACCTGCCCACCGATGCCCAGATGCTAGGGCTTTTGAACGCCGTTTGGCCGGCCGTGTGCCAGATGGATCGGCAAACCGGCCAAGAGGTCTTCCCGGCCACCGGGCAGCCTCTTTTCCCCGGTGCCCCCACTCCGGCGGGAGGATTCCTCCCCCCGGTTGCCTCAGAAACGGGCTTCCCAGTCCTCCCAGCCACCGGCCCGTCCATCGCCTCCTCCGCCGGGCCTACCTATTTTGAGATCCTGACCGCTCTAGGAATGCTCCATTTTGCCTGGGAAAAAGTGCAGATGGCGGTGTTGGAGGTGGGCTTGGGCGGCCGATTGGATGCCACCAACCTCTGTCAGCCCGTCGTCTCGGTCATCACCAGCATCAGCTTCGACCACACCCAACTGTTGGGCAACACCCTGGAGGCGATTGCCACGGAAAAAGCCGGGATCATCAAGCCGGGTGTTCCGGTGGTCAGCGGAGTTACCCAGCCCGGCCCTCGGGAGGTCATCCGCCAGGTGTGCCAAACCCAGCAAGCCCCCTGGATCGAACTGGGAAAGGATTTTGGGTATTCCTACCGGCCGCCTCGGAACCTGCCCCGGTCGGGCCAGCGGGGCCGGATGGATTTTCACTATCAGGGTCCCGGCGGGCCGTGGCGGTTGGAGGAAGTAGAACTGAATCTGTTAGGCCGGCATCAGGCAGCCAATGCCGCAGGGGCCCTGGCCACCATAGCCCTCCTCCGGCAGGCAGGCTGGGAAATTCCCGATGCGGCTTGTCGGGAGGGGTTGGCCACGGTCCGGTGGCCTGCCCGATGTGAATTGCTTCCGGCAGCTCCGGGCCGACCGGCTGTGCTCCTGGATACGGCCCATAACGTGGCCTCGGTCCAAGCCCTGCTGGACGTGCTGGAAGAATCGTTTGTTGTGGGCCGTCGCCTGCTGGTGTTTGCCACCACCGAAGACAAAGATGTGCCGGGCATGTTGGCCCGTTTGCTCCCAGCCTTTGACCAGGTAGTACTGACCCAGTACTTGAACAATCCCCGGCGGATGCCGGTCGAACAGCTGGTTCAGTTAGCCCGGCAGATCGGCGGCCGGGAGTATCCCTCCGCCAGTAGCCCGGCGGAGGCCTGGGAAATGGCCCATCGGCTCGCCCAGCCCGAAGACCTGCTGTGCATTACCGGCTCCTTCTTTTTGATCGGAGAGATTCTTCCGGTGCTTCGGGTCAGCGGGTACCTCGATGGGAAAAAATCTTCGGTCTCCTAAAACTCCCGTTCATCCCGGTGCCGAAAGACCTCCGGCCGTACTTTACGCAAAAAGCCCACCGCTACGCCGGTAACCACGGCGTCGATACAGGCGGCGGGCAATTGGACCGGCACGACCAGTGGGGCTAGCTCCTGAAAGGCCTTCCCGGTAACCAGCAGGACGCCGGCAGCCAGCAGGGCGGCTAGCATCACCCCGGTAAAGCCGGCTGCCGCTCCAGCCCACCAGGCCAGCCTATCATTCTGCCCCACCGTTGCCCGCCGAAACACATAGTAGCAGATCACCGCGGGCAAGGCCATGACCACCGTATTGACGCCGACGGCCAATAGGCCGCCGAATCCAAAAAGCACCGCCTGCAACAACAGGCCCACCAACACGGCCGGAAATGCCGACCACCCCAGCACCAGGCCCAGAAGGCCGTTGAGCACCAGATGGACAGGTGTTCCCATCACCTGCACATGCACCAGCGAGGCCACGAAAAAAGCGGAGGTCAAAATGGCCGTCCGTGGCATGTCGGCCGGCTGCAACCGGCGCAGCCCCACCGCTACCCCACCGGCCGCCAAGAGCATGCCGCCTACCAAAAGCAGTTGGCCCGATCGGGTCGCCGCCAAAATCGCTTCGCTCAGGTGCATAAAGGCTCCTTGAGATTTCTTCTTGAAAGATTTTTCTCTGCTTGGATGGGAAGGACTCTTTGGATGGGAGGGACTCTCCTGCCGTCGTCAGGGCTTTTCTGGAACCGGGCCTTTTTCCGGCGCGGGAGACGTTTCTGGGACCGGCCTTTTTTCGGGCAGGGGAGATTTTGCTGGTACCGGGGATTTTTTCCGGACCGGCGGTTTTTCTGATATCGGCGGTCTTTCTGGGAGTACGGATTTTTCCGGCACCGGTTCTCCGCCTCGGGGACGTTCGAGGTTGCCGGTGGCCTGGCCGCTGGCAGGTTCCATCTCCAATATGCCGCTCAGGAGGTTTCCGGTGATGAGGTTATCCCGGCCGCCTTGGACCCGGATGGCTACCCAGCCTTCCGGCGGCTGGGCATGATCCACTAGGCAATCGGAGACGCGGCATCGCTGGCCGTTTCGCAAAAGCAGGCCCGCCCCGGCACAATCGACAAAACTGCATCCGACCACATTGACCCGCTGGCAATCGTCCAGCACCAGACCGGCTTCCGCCTGCCGCACATCATGGATCATGAGTCCTTGCAGGACCACATCCCGGCAACCGACAAGCCGAAGGGCGTTCGGCAGCACTTGCTTGACATAATCGTAGCCGGGATTTCGGCCAAACACATTGCCGCTCACGACAAGCCGGGCGCAATTCTCCGCCAGCAGGTTGTACTGGTAGGCCATCCAGAAGGTGTTGCCGGTCAGGGCGACGTCTTCAGCATCCTTTAGATGAACATTTATATCCACATCCGAAAAGACGTTGCCACTGATGCACACATGGCCCCAGCGATATTTCTCCCCGGCGCCGAGGATACGGATATTGGCCGAGTCCGGCCCGCCGCCGTGCTGGATGGTGCAGCCGGTGATGGCCACTTCCGCGGTGCCGTATCGGCTGCCGGCGGCATCCAGGAGGATATTGACCACGTTGGTCTCGATGTCGCAGCCGGCGACTTGGAGGTTGCGGACATTGCCCGCCCGGCTGACGATGCCGCCGCCCTGGTTGTAACTGATATGCGAGCCGACCACATTGATCTGATGCAAATCCACATCGTCCAGATAGACGCCGACGCCGCGGTTATCGTAGATATGGCACTGGCTGATGATGACGTTTCGGTTCCGCCGCACCAGATGCACCCCGTGCAGCACCTGCCGGATGAGCACCCGATGAACGCCCAGTTTCATTGTGCCGTCGGCTTGGATGCCGGATGCCTCCGGGTGATCGCCCAAGATTTCTAGGCCTTCGACGGTGGGCATCCGCTGCAGCTTCCAGATCGGCGGTTGAACCGTTTCTGGCTTGGCCGTGCCCTGATGCGTGCCGACAAAGCGAAAAGCCGGGCCCGGACCGGCCATCACAATCCGCACCCCGCTGGACCCGATGATCGACACCGGCCCTACTTTCTCCAAATCGACCAGCACCGTGCTAGTCAACCGATACGTTCCCGGTGGAAAATAGACCACCCCTGGCCTGGCGTCCACCGCCCGTTGCACTGCCTGGGTATCGTCGGCAAGCCCGTCGCCCCGGGCGCCGAAATCCCGCACCGAAGTTTTCCCGGCCGGGAACTCAGGACCGCCTAAAACCAACTCGGCAGGCGGGGAGTGTTTGACGGAGGCCGCCGGGGTGTCAGCCTGGCGAGCTTGCACACTGGCGCCCGCCGTCAGAATAGCCGGCTCCGCCGAAGTCCGCCCCTCCGGCCTATCCGAAATCAACACGGGCTGCCCCCCGGAACTCCGCCCATTCGACCCCGCCGACGACCACATATTTTGTCCGGACGGACCGACCGGGTTGGCTCCGGCACGTTGGTTCTCTGCCGTCCGGGAAGCCGAATGGGCCGACCAGGCGGTCCACCCAAGCCAACCTAAACACACGCCCACCAGCCCCAGAGTCCACCATCGGCCTGCACATCTTTGGAACAGGTTCATCGCCTCGGTCCTCCTTTTGACAAAAAGGATAGCCTCGCAGGGATTGCCTAAAAAGCACACCGTTTTGAGTAGTGCCTTTTCCTCGATTGGTAACACGTTAGCCGAATCATGTAACTTGTCTCCCCCGCAGCGGAGGGACTTTCGTTGTCATTCCCGCGAAAGCGGGAATCCAGAAAGGAGAACTCCCCTAGCTTCCCAGTGGTTCGGGAATAAACGGGAATAAAACTGGATTCCTGCTTTCGCAGGAATGACATAGGGATACCCTCCCTTCGGCTAAAGTGTTACGTGGATTTTTCGGGGATCAACTCTTCCAGGGCCTCGGCAAACTGTCGATAGGCCCGCTGGTCGAAAAGAACGAATCGGACCAGTTCGGGCTGGCCGTGCTGGGCCAGAAAATCCCGCACCGTTTGCAAGGCGATCCTAGCTGCCTGATCCATTGGGTACCCATAGGCGCCGGTGCTCAGGGCCGGAAAGGCCACGCTCCGGCATTGGTGTTCCAAGGCCAACTCCAAGGATCGGCGGTAGGCGCTGGCTAAAAGTTCGGCTTCTTGCCGATCTCCACCCCGCCAAACCGGACCGACCGCATGAATGACGTATTTGGCTTTCAACTGCCCGGCGCCGGAAATGACGGCCGAACCGGTCGGGCAGCCCTGGGGGTACTTTTGTCGGGTTTCGGCCATGATGGCTGGTCCGCCCCGGGCGTGAATGGCGCCGTCCACGCCGCCGCCCCCGGCCAATCGACTATTGGCCGCATTGACGATCGCATCCACCTCCTGAACTGTTATATCCCCTTGCACCAGTTCCAACATGGCGCCATGGATGATCCGCTTCATCTCGCATACCTCCTTGGAGGAATCTTGGACCACCACCTCACCACCGACCTCAACTAACCAATCCCCTGGAGGAAAGAACGACAGGACTTTCCAAGAGTCCGATACATTCCATTCCGTAATATTTTAGCCGAATGCAAGGGGCTATGTGTCATTCCTGCGCAAGCAGGAATCCAGGCTTGTTCCCGCGCAAGCGAGAATCCAGAAACAGGGATTTCTCCTTTCTGGATTCCCGCTTTCGCGGCAGTGACACCCCTCACCCGGCTTCGGCTTTGCCTCAGCCGGCCTCTCCCGCCAGGGGAGAGGCGATTTGCTTCATGCGGCTAAAGGGGTTACCCATTTCCTATTGGACATTCCACATACCGGCTGATGTCGGATTCAAGGGGAGACCAATTTTTCTAATTGATTCCACACGTCGGCCAATTCCTGGAGGATCGGAAGGGGCCGGCCCCGCCCAAGTACCTCCAGCAGGGTGCGATAGTACCAAAGGGTGCCCTCCCGACCGCCTCGGAAAGCCGACCACACCGCCTCCCCGTGCACCCGATACTCCCGAATCAAGCTCCGGAGATTGTGGATCTTGTCCGCGGCACAAACAAGCCGAACCGAATCCGACGCCTCGGCCAACCGAGCTAAAAATTGCTCCTTCCGCTCTTGCCAGGGCGGTTTGGGCTGCTGGAAGCTGTCGGTGCAACCTTCGACGATGTCGGCCACCTGCTGGCCAAAGCGCCGTCGAATGGATTCCAAGGTCTCCAGGCCGCCTTGGTCTTCTACCGCATCGTGCAGCAGGGCGGCAATGGCCTCCTGTTGGCTCCCGCCGTAGTCCAGAACCAAACCGGCCACGCTCATCAAATGGGCAAAAAAGGGCGTTTGGCTCATTTTGCGTTTTTGCTGCCGATGAAGCTCCCAGGCATACTGGAGGGCCTCGGCAAATCGGTGGTCCAAGCAGTCTTTCCCGGCCCATGCATCTGCTCCCACGGAGGACTGGTGATTCATGAGGGAAACCCTTCGACAGGAAAGATAAATTAATGTATATGTCTCCCCATCGGAAAAATATTTCTCCTATCGGGTGCTGGAAGATCGGCTTCCCTACCTGCTGAAAAACCTCACGGCGTGCTGAAAAAATAGCACCGGGAAGCGGAAAAATCGGCACACACCACATCCCAGAAAAGTGTACCAAACCTCGACCACCTCCGCCAGCCAACACGCCTTTGCCACCCCACCAAAAAGAGGCTCTCTACTCCCGGCCGGTTATCTTCCTGATCCGGAGTCCGACTTCTGGCGATGCCGGGAGGATATTTCGGCAGGGGTTTTCCCGAAGGCCGGTTTCAACGTCTTCCAGAGTTCTTCCGGGAAAACAAGGGGCAGGGATATGTTTCCGGAGGGGTTCCCAAAGAGTTACCGAGGCCCCTGGGCCGGCCGACAAACCAGGCCGCCCGGATGCCCACCTTCATAGACGCTGAACTCGGCCCAGATCGGCCAATGATCCGACAGTTCCATCGCCTCTTGCACCGAAAGGCCCAATTCACGGACTAGATCCACCAAGCCGGACCGCCCGGTGTATTCGACCGTAGCCCGGCGGGAAAAGAGAATGTTGTCCATCCATAAGGTTTCCCCGGCGGCGCCGGACGGGGTTGGAGCTACTGCCCCGATCAAATGAAGATTCGTTTCCCATTGGCGGAGATGCTCCTGGTCGGCTTGCAGAGTCCCTGCCAGGAGGATGTCGTCTTCGCCCGGGGAGTTTTTCCGCACTGTGCGATACACCTGCTCGACCAGCGGCAGTTCCTCCTTGGCCCGATCCGGTCGGATATACACACTGACCAGGGTAAAGGTAAATGCTTGGGACGGATGGGGCCCCCGGGCACGAAACGTGCCTACCAACGGCCGATCCTCCAGCCGACCTTGAAGGTCTTCCACCCAGTACAGTTTGGCCAGATCAATCTCTACCGTGGCCCGGTCGTAGAGGAAGGCACTGAACGGACGGCCCGGCTGGAGGAAACTATCCGGGGCGAAAGCTACCTCATAATATCGACCTGCCACATTCAAATGATCCCGAAGCTGGCCAAGCAGCCCGGCCGCTTGCAATTGGATATTTTGCAAAGCCACCACATCAAACCGCCGGAGTAGTTGCACCAGGGCGGCCAACCGGGCAGGATGGGCCAGCTTGCTGGCATCTAACGGATTGGCATTAAAACTACCAATAAGGAGCACACTTCGGCCCGAAGGCACCGGGGGGGCCAAGCCCCCCTGTTGGGCCGATCTCTCTCCAGGGCTACCCGAACCCGAAAAAACTTGCTCCAGCCCTTTCAGTTCATAATGCCGCCAAACATACCAACCTCCCAACCCCCCCAAAAGAAGTAAAATCCATAACCGTTTCATCGGCAATGCCTTTCCTGTGAGCTGATTCGCCCCGTTTGGCTTGGGCTCCCGGGAGGCGTTGTCGGTCCTTCGTCATTCGGTCCGAGGACCAAATGCCAGTTAGTATCCCCTTCCCCCCTCGGTTGTTTCCCCCCGGATTGGGAATCTCCGGTGGCAGACCGTTTGATATGGGGATCTGAATCCCCTTGATATGGGGAGCAGAATCCCCCAATATTTGCCACAGGGCCCCTGGATGAGTGGGAAATGCCCTTGCTGCACCAAGTGCAGGTACCAGCGGGACCGTCCGAATCCGGACAACCCAGCCGGAGGCTTCTATGAAAGGGTTTCGGTTTTTTAGCCCTCTGCCTGGATTCCCTGGTTCATAATTGGTTGCTTCATCGTGCTTCCGGAGAGACTTTACCGGGAACTTAAAATGGATAAGAATCTTTTTTCATGGCATCAGAACCATAGGGATATTTTTTGCTGCGAAGGGAACCGGTGCTGGCTGCAAAAGTAATTGCCTTCCCGGTTCTTTAGGGGCTGGAGGGAAGGGATGGGCCTTTGGGAAATGCATCCCTCGGGTGGGTGGAGCAGTTTGATTGGGGGAAGCAAAGATGCCTGCCAAATATCGACAGCCGGGACTCCGGTTTGAGTATCCGGAGAATTGGCAATTGGAGGAGGAACGGCCTGGGGCCGGTCGGGCGTCGGTTACCGTGTATAGTCCTGGGGGGGCATTCTGGTCGGTCGCTTTACATCCACGGGAGGTGAGCCCGTTAAAGTTGGCTGACCTGCTCGTCCAGGCAATGCGGGAAGAATACAGAGATTTAGATGTTGAGGAAGTTCGGGAAATTATGGCAGGCCATGAGTTGATCGGCTACGATTTGGCATTCTTTTACTTGGATTTGACCAATACGGCCAAAATTCGGACCCTTCGGACGCGCTACGGTACCTATGCATTTTTTTGCCAGGGGGAAGATCGAGAGTTTGCCGCCGTGGAAAAGGTCTTCCAGGCGATCACGACCAGCCTGCTGAGAAATCTGGACGACCCCCATTTGTGGGATTAGATCGCTCTTCTTAAGCCTATTGCCAGCCTATGATCCCGTGCGGTTCAAAGCAGCGGTATCCACGTTGAGGGTTCTTTCCTCCTGGTACCGATAACGTTTGGCGATCTAAAACTACCGCATCATATCCAAGGTGAGGGCTTTTCCCCGTGGTACCGATAGCCCAAGCAGGGGGAATTGGGTGCCCTTTCCGAGGGATTTTTCTTCTGGGTGCTCCTTAGGGGAAGCTTGTAAAAATTACAAAAATTCTAAAGCCGCTGCCAAACCAGCCGGCTGGAAATCCAGTGGCGATGCATCCGAACCGTCCGGATGAAAAACACAACTCATTGAAACAAAATAGGTTAGACTAATTTTTTATTTTAGGACACTCTATGGCACGCCATGTGCTTAGAAAGGAAAATCGTCTTGGCCGTGGTTAAGAGCTCCTGATCGAGCGAACAGACGCCGGTCCTCTCCTGGAACACCGTGGATCTTAGGCTGTCGATCGGTGGATAGGCCGATTCGACCCCCCTTATGGAGTAGGGGTGCCAGTTTTTCACGGTGCAAAGGCTTGGCGGGCTGTGGGCCAAAAGCCCGCCAAGCCTTTTTTGTCTTGGTTTTGTGGGCCAACCGGCTAAAGGGGGCCTAGGAGAGACTCCGAGCCGACCGGCTCAGGTGCTTTCGGACGCCATACCCCATACCGCCAAAATTCCTCTCAGCCTCCATATCTTTTGTAGATACCATAGACGCTATAAAAGTTGTAGAATTTCTAAATTATCGGAAAATGATGAAAAATGCTCTCTATTTATCAAAGCTCTTATTGTAGATATTTTCTATATTCGATATAATCCAAAAATGTTGGTTGATGCTGGTCCGGGAGGCAGCCGAGTTGATTGAGGAGGAGGCGTGAGCAATGTTCTCAGCACCTTCTGTATCGATTGTGGCTCAAATAGGGGAGACGGCCGGGATGGTCTGGCGGGTGCTCAATGAAAAAGGACCTCTCAGCATGGCCAAACTAGTCAAAGCCGTGGGCCAGCCCCGGGATATGGTCATGCAAGCCGTCGGCTGGTTGGCGCGAGAAGACAAAATCTGGATCCAGGATGAGGCCCGCTGCCGGATGATCTACCTAAAATAAAGGGAATCCTCCCTCTTTAGGAGCCCCCTTCCCCCCCAGGCTTTCTGAGGACTGTATCTCCCCCGGAGGTAGAGTTTCCCAGGTGGGAAAATGGGAAAAAAGGCGGGGGTCCTCGATTTTCACGAGGACCCTGTCTATTTGGGAAGTGTGGGCTTTCGGTCGGTCTGGGCCGAACCTGTTGTTTATCGGATGGTTCGCCCTCCCCGGAATAGGGGATATAAGTAGGCGAACCCCTTGAGGTATTATTGGCCCCCCTCCTCAAACCGCTTTGGAAGTGTGGGTTGGGGAGCTTGTTTGGAAGCCCGTACTCCTTTTTTCCTTGTTTTTTCTTGCCCAGTACCTTCTCTGGGCGCTGGGCATCATGGACGAAGCCCCTGGATTGCTTTGATCCAAGGGAGGTTTTTGTCGATAAATAGGAGTTAGGCAATATTCCTATTGGATACCTGTTGCCAGATGCAGGTTTAAATCATCCCGGAATCCCTTCCAGGGGGACGCTTCCGGATGGAACAATGCCGTCGGTAACAGTAGTTCCCGGGGTACCCAACCCGCCCATGGGATCAATCCCTGGAGGAACCTGTGGGGCGGGTCCGCTGGTGGGCGAAGTCTATTCATCTTCGCAAAAACCATGAGACACAAACGGGGCGAAAAACGAGATTAGATTTGTGTCTCTCCAACTCGGGAAGATCAATAGGACCGGCTTCCCTGCTTCGATCTCCTTTTGTTAGAGTTTGCATGCTTTGCATTCTACCCATGGATACGATTCCCGTTGTTGTAAGAACCGCTTGTTTGCTGATCCTTTCCAATATTTTCATGACGTTTGCTTGGTATGGGCATCTGAAGAATCTTCAACATGCCAAGTGGTATATTGCGGTGATTGTCAGTTGGAGCATTGCCCTTTTTGAATATCTGCTGCAAGTGCCGGCCAACCGGATTGGATACACCCAGTTATCGGTGGCCCAATTGAAGATCATGCAGGAGGTGATCACGCTTTCGGTCTTTGTGCCGTTTTCGCTCTTCTACATGCAGCAACCGCTGAAGTTGGATTATCTTTGGGCTGGTTTGTGCTTGGTGGGGGCAGTGTATTTTATCTTCCGGGCTTAGCCAATCCTGATCCGGGTAGGAGCCGCCGGGAAGGAATCCTCTGCGTTTCTTTCTTAGAGGCTGTCCCGAAAGAGGTACTCGGGCGGCGGCTCGAACCTTTGCCAAACGCTTCCGATTTACCCAATTGTCCGTTTGATCGGGATTGGGGCAGGGTGGTGGCCGTTGGTTGGGAGTCAATTCTGGATAAAAACGGAATTTCGGGACAGCCTCTTACCGCCCGATCAGATCGGTTTGGAGGTAGTGATCCAAACCGGGTTTGATTTTGGCTTCTCCCTGGCTCTTGAATTGGCTGGGGCATTAGCAGGGCCAGCCCCTGCTGGCACCGTGGCCGCCCGAGCTTTCCGAAATGGTCAGGTCCACCAGGCGTTTTTGATCCCTCTGCCGGCGGGGCCTTTGGATACTCCCTGCCGGGGATGATGGCTCTTTCCTGCTGGGAATCAGGCTTCTTTCCTACCAATGGCTCCTACCTGCTGGGGGGCACCATGGCCGTCGGTCCTCTTGAAAGGGCCACCCCACATCATCGACTTCCTGCCAGCCGGTTCACATCACCCAGTCCTTTGGGTGGATTGATGCCACCGAGAAATCCTCTTTCTGGCCCTTTTGGTCGGGAATTTCCTCTCCGCCAAGATACTTGGTAGGCCATTCGGCCTCATACTCGTCTCTCCCTAATTTGACTGTATCTACCGGAAGTAATTCCCACAATTTGTTGGGTTTGGCCGATTCTTACCCCCTACAAGTTGTAGGGGCTTGGCCGGGTAGATACAGTCAAGCTAAAAAGGTAGGACTCCTCAAAAAGGTTAGGAGTCCTCCTGGAGCCCGGTAAAGAGGTCTCCCAAATCCCGAACGAAGGCCGATCAAACCCCCCATTCGGGGCACTGCTCTCAAGTATTTTAACTATATCTCCCCGGTCCGGCCCCTACCAGTTGTAGGGCCTAAGAATCGGATCGAATACCCCAGATTGGGGCCATCGTTCCCGGGGAATACAGTCAAGGTATTAGGGTCCCCCTCTGGGATCGGTGATCGGTGAAAAGAGCCTGGCCGGTCGGCCTCCTCAAAATAACGCTTGGGAGAATCCTCGGCGGGATGAACCGAGAGAAGGAAAAAAGCGTAAGGGATACGGCCGGATGGGTAACATATTTTGGAGCACCCTTTTGGAGGACTTTTTTGGAGCACCTTCTTAGTGAAAGGAGGTCGTCATATGATCTGGAAGGTATTTCAAAAAACCCCCAAAATGTGGGGTCTTCTTGTGCTCGGGATTTGTGTGGGTGGGCTTTTGCTCTGGGGTTTTCTAGCAGGTTGGGACCATGCGGGCGCCCAAGTGGGCGGACCAGCCCTGCAAAGTCCGGCTGCTCGAGAAGGTTCCAATTATGCGGAAAGTCTTTCCCGGGCATTTCGGGAGGCAGCCGAAAAGACCCTCCCGGCGGTGGTCATGATCCACACCTTGCCTGGGGAAGATCGGCAGCCCCGTACCCGGCGTAGGATACCTCCGGATGGGTGGGATGAATTCCCCTTTGACGAGGAAGGCCCCTTCGGGGATCTGTTTCGAATGCATCCGGAGCTCCGCCACTTCTTCCGCGACCTACCGCAAATGCCTGCCATCCCCCAGCCGATGCCCCAAGGGGTCGGCAGCGGCGTGATCATCGATCCGGCTGGTATCATCCTGACCAATAACCATGTGGTCGAGGAGGTGGGAAAGATTATCGTTCGGCTACATGACGGCCGGGAATTGGAGGCCAAGGAGGTCAAACGAGATCCGAAGACCGACCTGGCCATTGTGCGGATTGATGCCAAGGACCTGCCCTCCGCCCGCCTGGGCGATAGCGACAAAGTGCAGGTGGGCGATTGGGTGTTGGCCTTGGGCCAGCCGTTCGGTTTGGAAGGTACCGTTACCGCCGGCATCATCAGCGCCAAAGGTCGAGGTTTAGGGATTGCCCCCAGGGAGAACTTTCTGCAGACGGATGCGGCGATTAACCCCGGCAATAGTGGTGGCCCTCTGGTGAATCTCAACGGGGAGGTCGTCGGGATCAACACGGCCATTACCACCCGTTCGGGTGGCTATGAGGGGGTAGGGTTTGCGGTGCCGGTGAATCTGGCCAAGTGGGTGGCTGAGCAGTTAATCCGTAAAGGCAAGGTGGAACGGGCCTATTTAGGGGTAGCTATTCAAATGTTGACTCCTTCATTGGCCGAACAGTTCGGTCTCAACGTCCGGGAAGGCGTGGTGGTTACCGATGTGTTTCCGAATACACCGGGGGAAGCCGCCGGCCTGAAATCCGGTGATGTCATCCTGGAGTTTGCCGAAACCAAAGTCTCTACCCCCGCCCAACTCCAAGAGATCGTCGAACGCTGCCCCATCAACAGCCAACAAACCATGACGATCCTTCGGGACGGCAAGCGGATGACGCTTCGGGTTACCGTCCGGGAACAGCCGGAGGATTATGGCCTGGTCCGGGGCCGGAGCCGAATGCCCGGCCGGGGCTTGGACCGGGGCGGCTCGCTGGAAGACCTCGGTCTGGAACTCGAACCTCTCACCCCTGACGTGGCCCGCCAATTGGGCCTGGATTTCACCGAAGGCTTGGTCATTACCCATGTTCGGCCCAACAGCGTGGCTGCTTTGGCCGGACTGGAAAGCGGTCAGGTCATCGTCCAGGTCAACCGAATCCCAGTCAAAACCATGGAGGATTTCCGCAAAGCCCTGGAAAAATCACCTTTGGAAAAAGGGGTGTTGCTGTTGGTGCGCACCGCTCAGGGGTCTCGGTTTGTGGTCTTGAAGTCCTCAGCCGGGAACCGATAAACCCTTGGTAACCCACCTGTCTGAGCGTTCCACACGCCGACGCAGGGGTGATTCCGGTGGACCACTCGGAAATAAACTGGTAATTATAATTATGCTGTCTGAGTGTTCCACACGCCGATGAGCCCGCCCTAACAAGCTTTGATCCTCCCCCCGGACCCAAACCCAGGAGGGAAAATCGGCAGCCCCGTTGGTGAGACGGCGATTCGCCCTTCCGGACAGCCCAGGTGCCGACGCAGAGGCTGTCCGTTGGCTGCGATGGCCGGTGCTGAACCGGCCATTTTTGTTGGTTGAGATGTTGAAACACCTTAGCCCCCTGAAGCAACTCGCCTCTCCCTTGCCGGGAGAGCAGGCCAACCGTAAGTTGGCTGGGCGAGGGGGCAGCTGGGAATCCAGGCTTTCGGTCCGCATCCACATCAAAAGGTGTGCCAGATGGCCGCTCTCTGAGAGGCTGTCCCGAAAATCCGTTTTCAGCAGGCTGGACCATCCCCCGGCAGTCCCCACACTGCCCAAAACCCCCATAAAATGGACATTTGGCAAACCCAAAGGCTCGGAAAGAGTATGGGACCTCCCTCGGCTACCAATTTCGGGACAGCCTCTGAGAATCTCCTCCCACCCTAACCCTCTCCCCCAAAGGGGAGAGGTGAAAGATCGCCCTCCATTCGGCTAAAATGGGAGTAAGTTGACTCTATGCCCCCGGAACGATGCCCCCAATCTGGTGGTATTCGATCCGATTCGTAGCCCTTCCCACTGGCAGGTGGCCGTGCTGGGGAGATACAGTCTAACTAAAGCAAGGATATTTCTGAGGCCAGACTTGCCCGGCGACAACCCAAAGGGAGCGCCCGTTCTGCAGAAATGTTCGCAAGCCAGAGGGGTCGGCGAATGGGTATCGGCGGTTTTGAGAATCCCGAGGCGGACTTATGCGTCGTGTAGCGATAGGAGTGAGTGCGTTGATGTTGCTGGTGGGAGCGGGCTGGCTCCAATGGACCAGTCCAGAGCACGATGCACTTTCGGGAGTCTTGGCCAGGGCAGGGGCCGTCTTGGCGGCCGTCTGGCTTGCCTATGATGCCTTGCTCCGAATCCCGCTGATGAGCCTGATCGGCCTGCCGCTACTGATTCTGGTGGTGGTGTTTAGTCGGACGGCCAAATGGCTGATTCTGATCGTGCCGATGGTGTTACTCCTGGCCCTTTTTTGGCCCAGAATCCAGGGGAAAAAGTGAACAGATTTATCCTACGCCAAAGGAGAGACCTATGAACGGAGCCGGAGCGATTGGGGCGGTTATTTGGGTGGGCTTGGCCGGGCTGACCTGGGCAGCAGAGGCCGTACCGACTGCGGATCGGCCCCTGCTGACGCCCGCCCCAAAGCAACTTCGATGGACTTCGGATCGGCTGCTCCTGGGCGAAAGCCCGGTGATTGAGGTGGGGTCAGCCGATCTGGTGCAGGTGGGACGGCTGTTAGCGGCGGAGATGGAGCGGCTTTATGGGCTTCGGCCGGAGGTAGTGCTGGCTCCAGCGGTTGGGGCGGCCAGGTGTAAACAAAACCAGCAGAACGCCCCCGGCCCGTTGCCAGACAACCAAAACCTCTCCCAAAAGGCTTCCGACGGCCCTTCTGGCCGGGCCGAATCAGTCCAAGGCCGGATCGAATTGTTCCTGTGCCAATCGGCCGAGGGAAAGGCGCGGTTGCCCCGCTTGCCGGAGGGATTTTCTTGGCCGCCGCCCCGAAATCCCCAAGAAGGCTACCTGCTTGCGGTGGATCGTCAGAAGGCCTGGGTGGCCGCCGAAACGCCAAGAGGATGCATGTACGGATGTCAGACCCTTCTACAATTGATCCAAACCCAATTTCGCCCCCAAACTGACCAGGGGCACTCGGCCCCGGGCAAAACCCCGGCTGGCCGATCTCCGGCAGCAGGGCAACTGTCGTCCGTGGCCCCGGCAGGCCCACCGTCCCCTGCAACTCCAGCAGGCCCACCGTCTCCTGCCACCCCGGCAGGCCCACCGTCGCCTGCCGAGCCGACGGGCCAGCCGGGTGGCCCGCCGCCCCAACCTTCCCCCTCGGCCCGGCAGGCCTGGATTCCGGGGGTATGGATGGCCGATTGGCCCCATCTGGCTTTTCGTGGAGTTCATTTGTGCATATTCCCGCATACGGAGCTGGCGGCTATTCGGCAAGCGATCCTCTGGGCAGGGCGGTTCAAATGCAATGCGGTGGTGGTGGAGCCGTGGGCTTCGCTTCGCTCCCGGCGTCGGCCCGAAACGGCCTATCCCCACGCCTATAGTCCGGAAGAGGTTCGGCCGCTAGTGCTTTTGGGCCGGGCCTTGCAGATGGAGATGATTCCGATGCTCAATTCCTGGGGCCATGCCAGCGGGATGCGGAGCCGATCCGGGGAGCATGTGGTTCTGGATCGGTTCCCGGAGTTTCGGGATTTATACGAGGCGGATGGGTGGTCGTTTCGGCTGGCCAACCCGGCCATTTATGAACATTTGTTTGATCGATACGAAGAACTTCTCGAACTTTTTGGCCCCGTCCGGTATTTCCATGTGGGAATGGACGAAGCCTGGGGACATCTGGGAGCGGTGCACGTGCATCTGCCTCCGGGAAAACAGCCTCACGAACTGGCCGCCGAACATCTCCTGAAACTGCACCACTATTTTGCCCAGCGAAAAATCCAACTGCTGATGTGGCACGATATGCTGGTGCGGCGTGGCGATCCGGAACTGGGCGGCGCCGGCCCCGCCTGCAGCATCCCCCCGTACCATACCCACCTGGCCCTGGAAAAATTGCCCCGCGACATCATCATCGCCGCCTGGAATTATGACGTCGCCGGCGCCTGGCCCATCCCGAAATATTTTCGGGATAAGGGGTTTCCGGTGGTGGTTTGTCCCTGGAAGAGCCGACGGAATACGATCTTCCTGGTCAACCTGGCCAAGGAGTTGGACCTATTGGGGGTGTTGGCCACCACGTGGGATTCGCTGGATGTGAGTTTGCCGTCGGTGGCCCAGGCGGCCGTCTTGGCCTGGGAAGCGCCGAAAAGCGATCTCGGCCGGATTCCCTTCGACCATTGGTTGGCCGAAATCCGGAAACTGCCCATTTGCAACCTACCCCATCTGGAAACCACCTTGCAAGGATCACCCCGGTAAACGCTGGGCCATTCCATGGACGCCTCTCGGATTGACGCCGCCCGGCCAGTCCGGTAGGATAAAAAGCAGACCGGTAACATAAAAAGCACACTCGGAGCATAAAAGACAGATCGGTAGCATAAAAAGCCGAGAAGGAAAACCGGTGGGGTCTCCGAGCAAGGAGGGAACGGATGCCGATCTATGAGTTTTACTGTTCCCGGTGCCATCGGATTTACAATTTCTTTTCTCGAACGATCCAGACGGACAAACAGCCGGCTTGTCCCCGGTGTGGCAAACCGAAATTGAAGCGCTGGATGTCTCGGTTTGCCATTGGCAGTGGTCGGTCTGCGCCTGCCCAGGAGCCATCATCCGATCAACAGTCGGATGCCGACTGGGACGACCTACCGCCCGGTTGGGACGAAGAAAAATTGGACCAGGTCATGGAAGAATTGGCTACCGAAGCCGACGGTCTGGACGAAGAGGACCCTCGGCACATGGGCCGACTGATGCGCAAAGTCTGTGAGGCGACCGGCATGCCCATCGAAGGCCCTATGGCCGAGGCCATCCGCCGACTCGAATCGGGCGAAGACCCCGACACAATCGAAGAAGACCTGGGCGATGAATTGGATCAGTTGGAACCCCCTTGGCCGACCGACCAAACCGCCCAAAAACCCAAGGGAAAAAAGCCAACCGGCAGCACCTTGCGGAGCCTGGTCCGAAAAATGCATCCGCCCGAAGTGGACGAAACCCTTTACGACTTGTAAAGGGCAACCTAAAATGGGAAGACATTTTCGCCCAGGTAACCCCGTGTCTCTCCCCTGGTAGGAGAGGCCGGCCGGAGCCGCGACCGCAACAGAGCGGCACGCTGGCCGGTGGAGGGGGCCCAAGCCACCCGTGCAAGGCAGCGGCATCCAGCAAAGAGGAAGCCAGGCCTCTGGCCTGTCCCCTAGCAGGTGAGGAAGCATTCGCCTCTCTCCCACGAGCCGGCAAAAACCGGCATGGGTGCCCTGGGCCAAAAGTCCCAAACAGGTCCTTTCCGTTTACCGGAACAAATTTTTACTTTTAGATGAACACTTCTTATGGTGAGGCAAAACCCATGCGCACGACGACTTATCCACGGATAGCAGTTTGGTTGGGGATGGTTGGTCTGGTGGTTTGGGCTTTGGGGGGCTGTGGGGGAGGCGGCGGCTCAAAGCCCAGCATCCATCAAGACCTCCAGAACGCCCGGCAGGAAAAAGATCCCATGCTCCGCGCGCGGAAACTGATGGACATTGCCCTCCGGCAAGCCAAGGTGCAGGATTTAAGCGGGGCGGAAACCTCCCTGGACGAAGCCGCTCGCGCATGTCGCGAAGTGGCCGAGCCAGACGCCAAGGCGGGTTTGCTAGCCAAATTGGCCGAGAAATATTTCCAAATCCAACGTCCCCGAGATGCCCGTCGGATTCTGGAAGAAGCCCGCAAAACCATCGACAGTATTCAACAACCGGAAGCCAAGGCGAAAAACCTGGCCTCGCTCGGCCGCGCGCAGGCCTTGATGAAGGATCAGGAAGGAGCGGCCCAAACCCTTCAGGCTGCCGAACAGGCTGCCGGGAAAATCGACGATCTCAAAGGCCGCATCGAAGTCCTCTCCGACATTGCGGCTGCCTACCACCGCAACGATCAGCCGTCCGAAGCGGACCGGGTGTTGCAATCGGCCTGGACCGCCATGGACCGGGCGGAAGATGCCCGGCTCCGTAGCGAGGCCCTGGCCCAGGTGGCGCTCAGTCAATCCCAGCTCGGCAAAAAAGCCGAAGCCGAGAAAACCTTCCAGCAAGCCCTGGAAACCACCTCCAAACTCGACGACTTTTTCCGCCGCACCAATGCCATGGTGGAAATCGCCCTGAAACTTTCTCAGGCCGGGTTGACCGACAAAGCCAAAGAAGTGCTCAACGAAGCCGAGAAACTCACCCCCAAAATCCCCCAGCCCGACTTGCAACAACAGACCCTGGACCGCATCCGAGAAACCATGGACCAAATCAAATTGGGCAAAAAGAAATAGGAAAATTCTTGCCATTTCCGCCGTTTGCACCACTTCGTCTCTCCCCTGGCCGTCGAGAGGCCGGCCAGAGCCGCGACCGCTAGAGAGCGGCACGCTGGCCAGGTGAGAGGGCTGGAGGCGCCAGTCCAAGGGAGCGGCCTCCCGCTGAGAGGCAGGCAGGCGTCCCGCTTGTCCCATTGGAAGAGAGGCCGGTCAGAGTCGCCTGGGCAAGGAAGCGGCCTGTTTGCATCGGATGTTTCTTCGTGCCAACTCGGCCGAGGTCGGCCTACCAGCCTTGCTGGAGCATGAGGGCCACGATCCGGTCGGCGGCATGGCCGTCGCCGTAAGGGTTCTGATCTACTTGGCAGGCCGCGTATTCGTGGGGGTCCAGAAGGAGCCGACGGGTCTGAGCGACGATCTTTTCGGTCGATGTGCCAACCAGGCGGGCGGCGCCAGATTCCACGGCCTCCGGCCGCTCGGTCGTTTCCCGCATGACCAAAACGGGTTTGCCCAAACTGGGCGCTTCTTCCTGCACGCCGCCGGAATCGGTGAGAATCACATAC
>Ga0209809_1000258_pt1 | contig 50996 bp, 57 predicted proteins | sample YNPMSTMetaG_FD_186172 | JGI IMG/M metagenome (GOLD analysis project Ga0209809, IMG submission 186172) | Anoxygenic and chlorotrophic microbial mat microbial communities from Yellowstone National Park, USA - YNP MS-T MetaG (SPAdes) (version 2) ...
CCCTGCACAAATTGCTAGCTCCTCCCGATAATTTTCACAGGTGAGACCGTGTTGTGGGAGATGTGCGATGAGTGTTGTTCATGACCAGGCTTTAGGGCTTCGCAGGTTGATTGCGCAAAGACCGATGGAGGGCGTGCTGGGCATCACGCCCGGCTTGCGCATGGGAACGTGGGTGATTAGCGTGGTCAGCGGCACGTCAGAGTCCGGCAAAACCACCATTGCCACCAACCTTTCTGCCTTGCTGGGGCAGACAGGACGCCACGTCGTCCTGCTGGACGGCAACGTGGGCGCAATCACCTGTAGTCGCCTGCTGGGCACGGAGCCGCGCTACTCCCTGGAAGACCTGTTCGCCGACCGACGCGACCTGCCGGAGATACTGACCGCCGGCGCAGCGGGTATCCGTGTGTTGCCCGGCGCAACGCGCATCCTTGCCCTCAAACGCCTCTCCGCACAGGGGCAGCGCGACATCATCGAACGCCTGCGTAGCCTCGAAGTGCTGGCGGATGTGGTCATCATCGACACCGGCAACCCCGAATCCACCGATACCCTCGCCTACGCCCTGTCTTCGGATACGGTGCTGGCGATAGCCATCCCGCAACGCGAGAGTCTGTTGCGCACGTATAGTCTGGTGAAGAAGTTACTTCTGCAGCGCGCAGACCTGCAGGTCGGCTGGGTGATGAACCGGTGCGTCTCATCTGCTCAGGCGCAGAGGATAGGAGGACAGGTCGAGCAGCTGCTCTCCGCGCAGTTTGGCAACAGGGTGCGGCTGCTGGGTAGCATTGTGGAAGATAACAGTGTCAGCGCAGCAGCAGAGCAAAGCGCCTGTTTCTGGCTTTCCTCGCCCGACAGCGCGGCGGCGAAAGGATTATCTGCTCTGGCGGTAGAAGTGCGGTCTCGAATCATGCCGCATCCCGGGGTGGGCAGAGGGCTCCATGCCTTTCTGGCACGGCTCTCGGACCACCTGCGTCCACCTGCTCTGCTGCCCATACCGAAAGAGGAGGAACACCCATGGGTCGTAGCTTGAAAGTGTTGATTGTTTCTGTAGAGGTTGCCCCGCTGGCAAAGGTCGGCGGGCTGGCAGATGTGGCGGGTGCGTTGCCCAAAGCACTGCGTGCGCTCGGGCACGATGTGCGTATCGCCATGCCCTGCTACCGGATGATCGAAAAGAACCCCGACTATCCGGTGCGCACGGTGGTCAAAAGCCTGCCTGTGCCCATCAACCCCATGACCACCGAAGAGGCGATTATCCGACGCACCCGATTGAAAGATGGCACCCCCGTCTACCTCATCGGGCACAAACACTATTTCACCGAAGCCACCGAGTCCAAAAAGATTTATGCCCTCGAACCGGAACCCTATATCTTCTTTGACCGCGCCATTCCGCTGATGCTGCAGGAGCTGGACTGGATGCCCGATGTGATCCATGCCAACGACTGGCATACGGGGTTCGTGCCGGTGTACATCCGCATACTCCATGCGCACCAGCCGGAATGGCAGCAGGTTGGGCTGGTTTTCACCATCCACAATCTGGCGTATCAGGGCGAGTTCGGCTATGAGCTCTTGTGGAAAGCAGGTTTGCCCGAATGGCTGTTCCATTACGAACGGCTGGAGTTCTACGGGAAGGTGAACTTCCTTAAGGGCGGCGTCGTCTACTCCGACATGGTGAACACCGTCAGCAAGACCTACGCTAAAGAGATACAGACGCCTGAGTATGGCTGCCGGATGGAGGGGCTACTGCAGTACATCGCCTCACAGGGGAGGCTGGAGGGCATCGTGAACGGCATCGACTACGAGGAGTACAACCCCGCCACCGACCCACGCATCCCCGCCCACTATAGCGCAGATGACCCATCCGGCAAAGCGAAGTGCAAAGAGGCTTTGCAGAAGGAGTGCGGGTTTACCGTCAACCCGAATGCGCCCATCATCGGCATGATTACCCGCTTGGCCGACCAGAAAGGGCTGGACCTCATTGCCCCTATTGTGAAGCAGATACTGAATCTGGGCTTCCAGTTTGTGGTGCTGGGTACGGGCGACCCGCGCTACGAGGAGCTGTTCAAGCAGTTGGCAAAAGAGCATCCCGAGCAGATGCGCGCTTTCATCGGCTTTGACCCCGACCTGGCTCAACGCATCTACGCAGGCAGCGATATGTTCCTGATGCCGTCGCGCTTCGAGCCTTGCGGATTGGGGCAGCTGATGGCGTTGCGCTACGGAACTATCCCCATCGTGCGCAAGACGGGCGGTCTGGCGGATACTATCGCCGACTTCTCGCCGCGTACGGGCAAAGGCAACGGTTTCGTCTTCGAGCAGTACGACCCAGCGGAGCTGCTGAAGGCTATCAAGCGTGCGCTGAAGGCATATCAGCAGCCCGAGGTGTGGCGCAAGCTGGTGGATACCGCTCTGCGCTCGGATTACTCGTGGAACCGTGCCGCAGGAGAGTATGCTGACCTATACCTGCGCGCGCTGGAACAACGCAAAGCCGGTCTGGAAGCTGCCTGAACACAGTGTCCCTGGAGGGCGAGGTTCCTGCCGAGCCGTCAAAGGGCTCCGCTGGGAGGTGAGGTGGGGGAGACGTCTCTCCCGAAGGTACACCGTCCGTAGGCGTAAGCAATCAACTGGTAATCGCGGAATGGCTGTGTTATACTAACTATCGTGGCGGAGTGGGGCATGAGCGCAAGTCGGCTGAAGTGGTTCGTTGCTCTCTGGGGAGCGTTGTGGACGTGGTTGCTGGCGAGCTGGAGCGGCATCTCGCTGGCAACGAGCCTTCTGCGTGCCACAACCGTGTTTGTCATGCTGGCGGCAGGGATAATAGTGTTTGAGCTGATCCTGGACGCATCCAGAGGCGCAAGGAAGTCCGCTGAAAACCGACCAGCCTCCGAAGAGCCACCCGCCGAGAAGGAACCTCAGGAAGAGCGAGAAGCAGCGTAACCATCTTCTGATCAGAGGAGAAAAGGCTGGTCATGCCATCGGCTGCGGAAATGGATAAAGCGTGGGAGCGCTATAAGCGGTATGGCGACCCACAGGCGCGTCACCAGATTATCGAACGCTATGCCTATCTGGTTAAAATTACCGCCGGACGTGTGGTCAGCTCACTTCCGCCCACGCTGGACCGCGAAGACCTGGTAAGCGCAGGCATCATGGGGCTGATTAAGGCAGTCGACCAGTTTGACCCATCCCGCCAGGTCAAGTTTGAGACATACGCCATCGCGCTCATCCGGGGGGCTATTCTGGAGCTGCTGCGCTCGGAAGACTGGGTGCCCCGCTCCGTGCGCGACCGTGTGAAACAGCTGGAGCGCACCTACTCCGCCTTAGAGTCTCGCCTCGGACGACCGCCCACCGAAGAGGAAATCAGCCAGGAACTGGGTATCGCGTTAGAAGATTATCATCAACTGCTCTGCGATGCCAGACGCACCAACCTGCTCTCTCTGGACGACCTGATCCTGGGCTCGCAGGACGCGGGCGAAAAGCTGCATATCTCGGATGTGCTCTCGGACGCCACCGCCGACCCCATCGCCGAGGTAGAACAGCGGGAGATGCGACGGCTGCTGGTGGAAGCCATCGATCGCCTTCCTGAGCGCGAGAGGCTGGTTATCGCGCTGTACTACTACGAGGGTTTGACCTTCCGCGAAATCGGCAGGGTGCTGGGCGTCTCGGAATCGCGCGTGTATCAGCTGCACACACAGGCGGTGCTGCGCCTACGCAACCACCTGCAGCGTGACGCGGGCATGTTTTGAGCAGATGACACACCCCAAACCCGCCAGTATGGTCATCGGTTTGATGTCTGGCACCAGCATGGACAGTATCGATGCCGCGTTGGTGGACATCGACGATGCGGACGACACCCTTCAGGTGAAAACGCTGGCGTTCCAAACCACACCCTATCCCCCAGATGTGCAGGCGGAGCTGGTGCGCACCATCCGTGGGGAAACAGGCGTCGCCGAAATCTGCCACCTGAACTTCCTGTTGGGTGAACTGTTCGCCGATGCGGCGTTGCAGCTAGCGCGGCAGGCTAAGGTATCCCCCGAGCAGCTGCTGTGCATCGCCTCGCACGGGCAGACGGTGTGGCACCAGCCTGAGCCGATAGAGTGGCAGGGAAGGGCGATTCGCTCCACCCTGCAAATCGGCGAGCTGGCAGTGATTGCAGAACGTACCGGCGTGCCTGTCGTCGGCGACTTTCGCACGGCGGACGTAGCGGCAGGCGGTCAGGGCGCGCCGTTGGTTCCGTATGTGGATTATCTGCTCTTTCGTCACCCTGAAGAGGGGCGCATTCTGCTGAACATCGGTGGCATCGCCAACCTCACTGCCATCGCCGCGAATGCCTCACCGGAGCAGGTGATTGCCTTCGACACAGGACCGGGCAATGCGCTGATCAACGTGGCGATGGAGATTGCCAGCGGGGGCAAATACCGCTACGACCCCGAAGGCTCCTTCGCCCAGCGGCACCCCCTACGCGAAGAGTGGCTGAACGAACTGTTGCAGCATCCTTACTTTGCGCAACCGCCACCGAAGTCCACCGGACGCGAGACCTTCGGCGAGGCAATGGTGCGCAAACTGCTGCGCCGCTACAAGGTTGCCAACGCCGAACTGGTGGTGCCTGTTCTTACCGAACTCACCGCCCGCAGCATCGCCGACGCCATCCGCCGATTCGTTTTCGTCAAGATGCAGGCGAGCCGGCTGATAGTCTCCGGAGGCGGCGTGCACAACCGCACACTCATGAAGCGATTGCGCGAACTGTTGCCTGAACTACAGGTAGAGACCAGCGACCGCTACGGCATCCATCCCGATGCGAAGGAGGCGGTAGCTTTCGCGGTGTTAGGCTTCCAGCGGATGCGGGGACGCACGAACAATCTACCCGCGGCAACGGGGGCGCAACGTGCCGTCATCATGGGCAAACTCTGCCTGCCCTCTCCGAAATAGCCACGCTTAACCCGCCAGTCGCTGACGTGCCTGCTGCAGTCGCTGCTGAACGTCGCGCAGTATCCGTCTCGTCTCATTCGTCTCGTCGTCGAGCGTTGGCTTCGGCGTGAAAGGTTTGGACTGGGCAAGCACCTTGTCAAACGCGGACGCGGATTCTGGCTGTTCGGTGAGGTCCATCAACAGGTTCACCTGCTGCGCTGTGGAACCGACAAGCAGCGTTCTTCCCCGCACCGTAATGAGATGCACCGCTCCCGCTCCTAAGAAGCGGGTATCCAGCACGGTAATAGTGCCTTCGCTTTTGGGAGGGGCAAGGCGGGTGAGCCACTGAATAGCCTGCCCTTTGTTACCGCCGTTCAGGGCGCGTGGTAGACCCCACTTTATGAGAGCCAACGCAACCGCCAGCCCGATAAGCCATCGCCACGCCTGACTGGTCGGAGACCCTACGGGTTCAGGCAGGGTTTCGCGTCGCAGGGCATCCCAGCCTTCGCGGGAGTTTTGCGCACCCTGCGGGCGAGGCGAAGCGGGCGCGGCAGCGTTGGGTCGCGTCTCTGGGCGTGCTGTCGCTGGCGGCGACGAGGTGAGGTGCAGGCTGGGAACGCCGGAGGCAGAGGGCGGGGAGAAAAGCGTCTCAGGGGGCGAAGCCACCCCGTGCCTCACCACGACCGTCAGGACGAGGATGAGACACACTCTCCTCATGCCACTGCTCTCCGGCTGATCTCCACAAGCTGATCTTGCGGATTGATAATCTCGGTGATGCGGATGCCGAAGTTATCCTCGATAACCACCACCTCCCCGCGTGCCATGATACGTCCATTTACCAGAACATCCACGGGTTCGCCCGCTATCCTGTCCAGTTCCACGATGGAGCCGATGGTCAAATCCAGCACATCCTTGATGAACATCCGCTTGCGTCCCAGCTCGACAGTGAGCTCGAGGGGGACGTCCAGAATCAGTTCGATGCCAGCGGGTAGAGGCTGGGAAGCCGCTTGAGCCAATGGCACAAAAGGCTGAGAGGATGCGGTTGTTGCCTCCTCCAATGTTTGGAAGGGGCTGGCTGCGGCGGCGGCATCTGCCTGTGAGGACGGCGCCTCGGTCTCTTCGCCTGCCAGCCACAGGCCGAATCGCTCGTCGCCAAGCACAGTTATCGCGCCGATGGGGCTGCTGTCGACGTGCAACACCGTATCCAGACGCACCAGATTGTTCTGGGTCAACCACTCCACAGGTGGCTCCACAGGGTCATAGCGACACGCTACCTGCAATATGTTACATTCGGAGTTCGTCAGATTGGCGAGCGACTGTGCCAAACCGTTTGCCATCACAAACAGCACCTGTTGCAGAATCTGCAGGCTACCTTCGTCGATCTGCTGCGGCGGGTTAGAACCATCCCCTCCGGCAGCGATGTCTGCCAGCAACTCGGCAGAAGAAGTCTCCAGAATAATGAGCAGAGTGTAGGTGGTGGAGGTCTGGAGAGTGGCTACGCCGTAGACGCGCTTGCCTGCAAAAGCGTTTTCTAGCTCTGAAACTGGAAGCAGGGTGGTGAGAGGGGACGACAGGGTGGCCTGCCGGTTAATCGCTTCCGACAGCGCTATCGATACCGTGCCCCACAGGCTATCCTGCTTGCCGGTGATTGTGTTGACATGTTCCAGGTTCAAAGATGCCATCTGCTACCCTTCCTCCTCAGGCGGATGAATCTGCTGTTTTCGTTTTCTCAGCGGTGTGGTTCGCCACGATGCTTTCTATCTGCACCACAACTTGCTTGCCGCGCAAACCCGGACGTGCCCGGAACTTCACCCTGTTGCCCACCATCACGTCAATTGGCTCGTTGGTGCGTCGGGTGAGCAGTATCACGTCGCCTTCCTTCAGGTCCAGTATCTGTTTCAGCGTCAGACGTGTGCTTCCGAGTACCGCCACCAGCGGCACGCGCGTGTGCTGAATCTGCTGAGCAATCAGAGCCGTATGTTGCGAAGAAGAACGTTTACTGCCCGAGAACCATCGCTGTGCGCTCAGCTTGGACAGGATGGGTTTGAGCAGCAGGTAGGGAATGCACAGGCTCATGGCGCCATGTGTCTCCCCGACGCGGATTTCAAACAGGATGGAGACCACAATGTCGTTCGGAGGCACAATCTGCACGAACTGCGCACTGGTTTCCATGCCCTCGCGCACCGGTGTGAAGCTGACAATCCCTTCCCAGGCGGTGCGCAGGGCACCCAGCGCACGGTCCACCACACTCTCCACTAAGGGTCGCTCGATGTCGGTGAGAGCGGGCTGAGGACGCTTGACCACTGTGCCAGGTCCTCCCAGCAAGCGGTCAATCATGCTGATAACCACATCGAACTCGATTTCTAGCAACGCCTGTCCGGAAAGGGGTTGCATACTGAAAATATTGATGAGGCTGTTGGTAATCGCCCGGATGTATTCGTCGTAAGGGATTTGCTCTACCGAGATAAGGTCGGTATGCACCGGTGCGCGCAGGTGAGCGGCAAGTGTGGACGAGAACAGCCGCGCGAAGGTCTCGTGTAGCATCTGCATGGTGCGCAGCTGGTCTTTAGAGAACTTGTCCGGACGGCGGAAATCGTACACCTCGTAGGCAATCAGGGCACGTCGATCTGCCTTCCCTGCGCCCACAGGCGAGACCGTACCCGCAGGCGTGCTAGCGGGAGCCGCCGGCGCAGTCTCCTCCGAACTGGTCAGCGATTCTAGAAGCGCCTCTATCTCCTCTTGTGAAAGTATCTCTACCATCTTCGTTGACACCTGCTATCTGAGCTACTGCATTGTGAGAGCGGTAAAGTAGACCTCTTTGACCACCGGTTTGCCCAGCAACTCGTTCAGCTTCTCCTTCAGCTCCTTTTTGAGCTTCGCCTTGCCCTCGCTGCTGACCAGCTGCTCCATGCTCTTGCTGGACAGCACCGTGATGACTGTATCGCGGATGGGCGCAAGTATCTTGGCGTCTAGTTTGCCGTGTTCACCGCCGCCATCCAGCGGCTTCTCCAGACCCAGCGCGATGGACACTTTTGCGTAATGCGAGCCGTCGGCGAGGTTCACCACAAACTCGTCCAGCTCAATGGTGTGTTTGGGCAGGGTTTTCTCCTCTTTGTTTTCCCCTTTGTTTTTGCCCAGAATCATCGTGCTCGCCCCGAACGCGACTACTGCTCCGAGCACCACGCCGATGACCAAGAGGATAATCGTGTTGCTCTTTCCGCCGCCAGAAGCACCTTCTGCGCCTGCTTTCTTTGCTGCCATAACAACCTCCCTGCAGGAGTTATCACGAGGATGATGAGCGTCTCCCCCTATCTTATTGTCGGCTCAGCGCGAACCGAATCTTAGAGCATTCTGCGAGGTTTTCAGGATGGCAATCTCCACCCGACGGTTCTGCGCCCGATTCGCTGGTGAGTTGTTGGGCACAAGGGGACGGGTGTCGGCATAGCCGACGGCAATCAGACGGTGTGAGGGGATGCCCCCTTTCTGCACCAGATAGCGCAACACCCGTGCGGCGCGTGCCGCCGAGAGCTCCCAGTTGGACGGATATTGCGCCGTGCGGATAGGCAGATTATCGGTGTGCCCTTCAATCAGCACGGGATTCGGTAGCGCGCGAAGCACCTGAGCCACGCGATCCAGCACCTGACGGGCAGAGGGCTTCAGCTCGGCACTGCCGAGGTCAAACAGAGTGCCGTCGCTGAGCAAAGAGATGACCAGCCCGCGCTCCTCATGCCGAACGCGCACCTGCGTTTGCAGACCGGCGCCTTCCAGGAATCGTTGCAGTTGCGACGCCTGCTGCTCCAGAGGGTCTACAATCTGCCCTGTGCCGATAATCTTGCCCCCGTTATGTTCAGGCAGCGCCTGAAACTCGCGCCGCATGGACTGAGCCAGTGCGCCGAACTTTTCCTGATTGACCGCCGACATCGCGTACAGCATAACGAATAGTGCCACGAGCAGAGTAATCATATCGGCGTAAGTGATGAGCCAGCGGTCAACGTTTTCATGCCGCCTTGCGCTCCTGCGTGCTCTGGTCATCGTGTGTATGCCACCTCAACGTGGGTAGGGCACGCTTCTGACGTTGTGAGAGAAACGCCCGTAAGCGTTGTTCCACAATCCGCGGGTTTTCTCCCGATTGAATCGCCAGAACGCCTTCCACGATGACCTCACGCAAAAGCACCTCTTCGGCGTGGCGTGTGCGTAACTTGTTTGCAATGGGCAGGAACAACAGGTTGGCAGAGCCCACTCCGTACAGCGTGGCGACGAACGCTGTGGCGATAGCGGGGCCCATCTGGCTGGGATTTTCAATGCGGGACATCATATGTATCAGCCCCATCACCGTGCCCAGCACGCCCATGGTGGGCGCATAGCCGCCCATGCTGGTGAAGACCTGTTCGCCCTGACGGTGTCGTTCCTCCAAAAAGGTAATCTCCAGCTGCAGGATGTCGCGTAATAGTTCCGGGTCGGTGCCGTCTATCGCCAGTTGCAGGGCGCGTTGGAGGAACTCGTCGGAAGCGGCGTTCGCGTCGGCGTCCAGCGCAAGCAGTCCGTCGCGGCGCGCTTTTTCCGATAGCGTCACCAGCCACCGGATGGTCTGCGGGATGTCTATCGATGGTCTGACCAGAGCCTGACGCACAATATGGGGCAGGTCGCGCAGCTGCTGAACACTCAAGCCAATGAGGGTGGCTCCAAATGTGCCGCCCAGCACGATTAACGCGGCAGGCAGGTTCACCAGCTGCTGTAGATGCCCTCCTTCCAACCAGAGAGCCGCAATCAAACAGCCGACGCCGAAGAGCAGCCCGCCGACGGTGGTGCTGTCCATTTTGGAACCAGCGGCACTATTCCTGCTGCGCCCCACAAACATGACGACGATACTCCATCACTCGGCGGATGATTTCGTCCACGTCCTCGCTGACTACCAGCTTTTTACCGCTGGTCAGCGTGATAACGGTATCCGGTGTTGCCTCCACGGTTTCGATCAACTCCGCGTTGACCACCAGCTCCGAATGGTCAAGCCTGGTCACCTTAATCATGGCTTTTCAGCGTCCTTTTTGTATAGCCCTCACCCCCGGCCCCTCTCCCACAGGGTGGGAGAGGGGGGTAGAGGTAGGTCGGGGGTTACCGTTTCATCTGCAGCACGTCCTGTAGCATCTCGTCCACCGTGCTGACGATTCGCGTGTTCGCCTGGAAACCACGCTGGGTGATAATCAGGTTGGTGAACTCGTTACCGATGTCCGCATTGGACATCTCCAGATAGCCCGAGCTGATGGAACCGCGTCCTCCTGTCTGCGCCGTGCCGATGTTGGCTATTCCCGAGTTGATCGACTCGCGGAACAGGTTGTTGCCCGCACGCTCCAGACCGCCGGGGTTATTGAACACTGCCATCGCCAATCGGGCGACGGGCAGGTTCAAGCCGTTGCTGAAGACACCGTTGATGGTTCCATCGGGCGAGACAGTCAACTGCTCCAACGTGCCCGACGGATAGCCGTTCTGGGAGAGGGGCTCCACGTTAGAGCTCGTCGCGAACTGAGTCAAGCGCGAAAAGTCAAGACGGATAGCCATCCCGTCGGGCCCATTGATGGTTTGACTGGCACCGCTGCTAATCCGTCCTTGACCATCGAACTGGATGGTACCCTGGTGCACCGTGTTCCTACCGTTTACTGTGCCAGTTACTCTCCACTCCGAGCCTTGCTGGCGCGCAAACACCAGCTGTAGCGCGTGGGGTTCGCCAAGCGCATCATATATCGTGACGGTCGTGGTCCAGCTGGTACCATCCCGTTCGAGATTGCCTCTAAAGAGAACCTCGCTGGTTGCTCGTCCCGCGACGGTTCTGCCGATGGGAACAGCTATGCCCGAGCTGGCGCTGGGCGGTCTGGTAGTGTCGATGTTGCCGCTGGCGTCAGGCATCCACCCGACCACCCGCTGGCCAGTGCCTTTGTGTACGAGCGAGCCATTGGCGTCGATGTCGAAGCTGCCGTCTCGAGTGAAGGCGATGCGCCGACCGTCGCTGACCACAAAGAAACCGTTGCCCTGAATGGCGAGGTCGAGCATGCGATTGGTAGCCTGCAGGGTTCCCTGCTCGAGCAGGGTATCGATGCTGCTCACCTGTGTGCCCAATCCGACCTGCATGGGGTTGGTGCCGCCGATGCCTCCTTCTGTCGGGCGACCGGCTCCTCGCAGCGTCTGCGCCATCATCTCCTGAAAGGTGACCCGTCCTGCCTTAAAGGCAGTGGTATTGACGTTGGCGATGTTGTTGCCAACCACGCCCATGCGTACCTGATGTGCCTTAATGCTCGAGATGCTCGAGAACATCGCTTGTAACATTGGATTGACCTCCTCCTCTGGTCGATGTGTTGGGATGGCTCCATCGGTCGTTCAGGAGCCTGGGGGCGTCCCCGTCACGCGGAGGGGGTCCCGCCCCATTACAGCACCACTGCGCTATCGATGTTAGTGAACACATTTTCCTTCAGGCTCTCCTTGTCGATGGCAGTAATTACCGTGCGGTTGCGCACGCTCACAATCAGCGCGACATCGTCCATCAGCAGTAGAGATTCCCTTGAGCCTTTCTCTGCCGCTTTGTCCACCGCTTCTTCCACTCGGCGTAGCGCCTCGGCGTCCAGCGCGATCTGGCGCGACTGCAGCCTCGCCTGCGCATGCGCCGAGAAGCGCACACGACCTTGCGCCTGCTGGAGCGCAGCGCGAAAAGATTCGTCTTCCTGCGCTGCCTTTTGCGTGGAAGCAACGTTTGCAGGAGAAGCGGTGTTTATAATCTGGCGAACCTCGGACACGTTGCACCTCCCCGAGCTAGTCGTTCACTTGCACCACGTTCTGCACGCTGACCTGTTTACCATTGACCATCAGCCACACGCCCTCGGCGGTGAATCGCACCGCGCTCACTTTGCCCTCGGTGGGAGTCGCCTCGCCCTCTGGCAGAGCGATCACCTGCTTACCCAGTAGGGCTGTGGCTTGCGTCGAGGTGACCAGCATCTGCAGCCTGTGGAGCGTCTGCGTCATCTCCTCCGCGTTCTCCACCTGAACGAACTGCGCCAGCTGCATCAGGAAGTCTTTGTCCTGCATCGGCTCTAACGGGTTCTGGTTCTGCAGTTGCGTCAGGAACAGCTTCAGGAACTGGTCTTTGGTTGTTTTTGGGGTGGCGTTGGCAGATGCCATTCCAACGCCATTGATGCCCCCACTTGCTGTTAAGGTCATCGTTGCATCCCTCCTCCTGAGCTACGCCAGCAGGTTGATACCCCCTGACGTGGCATGCACGAAACTGGATTCGTGTGCCGCGCGAATCGCTGCATCTGCTTCCAGCCAGCCGCCCCTCCGCGGTGGGGTGTAGGGCTGGTGCAACTGGAACTGACGTCCGTCGCCCTGCACGGAGACCTGCAGTGCGCCCAGTTGCAGACCGCGTTGCTGCAACGCCTGCTGCAGCAGGCTGGAGTGGTTTTCCAACATCTGCCTCACCGTGTGGTTGTCTGCCACGATGTGGGTGTGAATCGCCCCCTCTCGTAGCGAGACGGTCACCCGTAGCCTGCCCAGATGCTCGGGTTCCAGCTGCAGGGTGACGCGACCTTGTTCCTGCTGTTTGCTCAACGTCTCCATCTTCTCTGTCAGCTGGCGCACCCACTCGCTGGCAGAGGTCTCTGGTGGCGTGGCAACAACCCCCTCTTGCGGGAAGGTGTTTGCCGCCACTTGCCCTGAGGGCGAGATGGATACCTGACCTTCCGCCTGTTGCACCGCACCCGGACCGCCGCTGACCTTCACCTTGAACCGACTTGTGGTCGGCTGGGAGGTCTGTTCGTGGCGCACGCCCAAGCTAGGAAAAGCCTCTACCTCCCCCTTGGGGGCGGAAGTGGCAGCTGCGCGGTAGGCAGTGGGACTGCTGGTGGACGTTTCAGCAGCCGAGTCACTACCGCGCGGGGACGCCTCGCGCCACCCAGTCTGCGACGGCGGTGTCTCTACTGCGAGCGAAGCTTCTGCCGTCTTCTGGTAGGCGGACATGGCGACCTCATCCTGTAACAAAGCGCTGTTTGGTGAAGCCTCGGCTGGTTCAGGCAGCGATGCCTCAGCGGTAGAACTGGCAATCCCGGTAGCATTGCGGGTCACCAAAGGTAGTCCCCCTGCAAAGGCTTCCGTTTCGCTGACCAACTCGTGAGGGGACGCAGCCATAGCCGCAAGGGACGCTGATACGGACACGCCCTCGCCCGAGATGACTCGTTCCATGCGAACAGGCTTGTCTGCCACGGAATCCGAACGAAGCCCCGCAGGTTGAGCGGTTTGCCCAGTGTCTGAGGATACCGCTGGCACAGAGGGGGGGGTCCATAATACGGGCAGTGAGAGCCAGTTCGCCATTTGTGCCATTTCTGCAGGTGTGGGGGCTTTTTCGCCTTCGAGAGGTGCATCTATGCGCACCTCTGCCGGCACTGGCGCATCCACCCCTGCGTGCGCCTGCATCATCGCCAGCAGCTGCGCAAACCATGATACCTCTCCCTCTGTGATGGGCAGTGTACCCTGCGCGGATGTGGATACGCCGCCCGCTGGCAGGGACCCGGTGACAATCTCTGCCTGTACCGCTTGCGTCACTCTCTCACCTCCTTTCTCGCGGAGCCAGTAATATTGTCGGCTTTTTGAAAGATGAGTTTTAGAGCGTAGCGTGAGGTTTCTCCGCAAAAGAAAGAGGGACAGACGCGCTGTCTGTCCCTCCACACTCCGTCAGCAGCGACTGTTATGTCGACGCCCACAACATGCCGCGCTTCATAATCTCGAGCGCTTCAGGCACTTCAAAGTCCTTCGCGACATGCCCCAGCGAGCTGTAAAACACGCGCCCTTTGCCGTAGCGACGCTTCCACACTACGGGCATCACGGTGCCCGCAATCCACTCACAGTATTCGCCGCTGAAGGTAGTGGTCGCCAGTACCTCGTTGGAGGGGTCCACATGCATGTAGTACTGTTCCGAATGCATCTTGAAGTCGCTCAAGCCTGCCACGATAGGGTCTTCGGGCTTGATGATGTTCACTTCGTATTCGATGATGCCGCCCGGATGGGCTACCCACTGCCCGCCGACCATGAACTGATACTCGGTGTTGTTGCGGAACGAGTCGCCCATACCCCCATGCCAGCCGGCGATGCCCACGCCACTGCGCACGGCGTCCAGCAGTCCAGCCTCCTGCTCGGGGGCGATGGTGCCCATCGTCCATATCGGTACAATCAGGTTCAGCGACTGCATCAGGTCTTTATCGGTGTAGGTGTCCAGCGTATGGGAAACGATGACCTCATAGCCCTGCGATTGCAGCCAGGGCGCGAAAATCTCGGCGCACTGCTTGGGTTCATGCCCCTCCCAGCCGCCCCAGACGATTAGCGCACGTTTCATGCTCTGCTCCTCCTGTTAAGCGTCGATCTGTCCGTGTCGTAATCCCAGTGGCAAAGGCTTCGGGCGTTCACAGGTGCTTTCGATGGAGATGTTTCTGCCAGCCTCCGCTGCGTCTAAGAACGCCTGCATCACATCCAGCACATGGTAGGCAAGGTCGCCGCTGGCGCGATGCGGTCTGCCCGTTTGGATGGCTGCCGCCATGTCCGCCACTCCCAGCCCACGGCTGTTCTCGGTGTAGCCGTGGGTGAGCGGTATCTCCATCCAGTCGCGGTTGCCCGGTCGATACAGGCGTACGGGACCGCCGAAGGTATTGGGGTCGGGCACGCTGAGAGTTCCCTCTGTGCCGTATATCTCGATGCGTGGCAGCTGCGCCGCCCACACATCAAAGCTCATCACTACCGTGCCAATCGCGCCGTTCGCAAACTCCATCGTGCCCGCGATATGCGTTGGTGTCTCTACTTTGACGACCTTCCCGAATTTCGGCTGGCTGGTGATAAGCCTTTCGGGGAAGGTGATGCGCGCCATCCCACTGACCTGCCGTACGGGACCGATGAGGTTCACCAGCGCGGTGAGATAGTAGGGACCCATGTCGAACATCGGGCCGCCGCCCACCTCGTAGTAGAACTCGGGTGAGGGGTGCCAGCTCTCGTGACCGTGGCAGGTCATGAAGGCGGTAGCACCCACTGGCTCGCCGATCCAGCCGTCATCGATGAGTTTCCGACAGGTCTGGATACCGCCCCCCAAAAAGGTATCCGGAGCGGAACCAACACGTACCCCCTTTGCACGGGCGGCATGCACGGTTTTGCGCCCGTCCTCGCGGTTGGTCGCCAGGGGTTTCTCGGTGTAGATGTGCTTGCCCGACTCAATCGCCTTCAGGTTGATTTCGGCGTGTGCTTTCGGCACGGTGAGGTTCAGCACAATCTCCACTTCGGGGTCGGCAAGCAGTTCCTCGGGCGTCAACACCTTTGGAACACCGAATTCGGCAGCACGAGCACGCGCTCTTTCCATGTCGATATCAGCGCATGCCACGATGTCTATCGTTTCAAACACTCTACCCGCCTGAAGGTAGATAGGGCTGATGTTGCCGCAGCCAATCACGCCCACTTTCATGCGGCGCATGAACGTTTCTCCTTTCGAAGGGTGTCTGGAGTCACGATTCGCACGGGGAGAGGGCAGCTCCTGCGCGTGTCATCCCTTAATCCATCAACTCCTCCACCAGCGCGCCGCCCTCCATCTGCAGGCGGTACATGCGCGCGTACCAGCCGTTTTTCTGCACGAGCTGCTCGTGCCTGCCCGATTCCATCACGCGCCCCTCGTCTATCACCAGAATACGGTCACAGTCGCGCACCAGCGAGAGACGGTGTGTAACGATAATGGTGGTGCGATCCTGCATCAGCCTTTCCAGTGCAGCCTGAATCAGTGCCTCTGACTCCGGCTCCACCGAAGCGGTGGCTTCGTCCAGCAGCAGTACTCTGGGATTTGCCAGAAAGGCACGGGCGATACAGATACGCTGTTTCTGCCCGCCAGACAGTTTGACGCCCCGCTCGCCAACCAGTGTGTCGTATCCCTGCGGCAGGTCCATGATGAACTCATGTGCGTTCGCGAGGCGCGCGGCGGTTTCGATTTCCTCGTCGGAGGCGTCTAGCCGACCGAACAGGATGTTCTGGCGCACGGTGTCGTTGAACAGGAACGGCTCCTGCGTGACCAGCGCGATGTGACGGCGGAACGCCTGCTGTTGCAGCTGGCGCAGGGGTGTACCATCCAGATAGATGACGCCTTCCTGCGGGTCGTACAGGCGCAATATCAAGTTGAGGATGGTGGTCTTGCCGGTACCGCTGGGACCCACGATGCCGATGCGCTGCCCCGGCAAAACTTGGAACGAGACGTCCTGCAGGATAGGTCGCTCGGCGGTGTAGGCAAAGTTCACTCTGTCAAAGCGGATGTGTCCCTGCACGGTGTCGAGAACGATGGCATCGGGGGCGTCGGTGACCTCTTCGGGCGCGTCCAGCACCTCGAACACGCGCGACGCCGCCGCAATCGCACGCTGAATCATCTCGTTCACCTGCGCCAGCGAGAACACTGGCGCAAACAGCTGCCACCAGTAGCCCCGATACGCCACCAGCCCGCCGATGGTGAACTCACCCCTCAAAACGAAATAGGCTCCTGCGCCGATCATGGCGATGTTACTCAAAAAGCCCACTGTCATCACGCCAGGGAAGTACATCGAGCGCACCTTCACGCCCTTCAGGCTGGTCGTGGTATAATCTGCGTTGACCTGATGGAAACGCTCCTGCTCATACGCTTCCCGTGCGAAGGCTTTGATGATGAGCATCCCCAGCAGGTTCTCCTGCAGCTTGGCGGAGAGGTCGCCGAGACGGTTGCGGATGGCACGGTACAGCCCCTTCACGCGCAGGTTGAAAAACCACACCATCACCGCCACCACCACCAGCGGCAACAGCGTGAGTGTACCCACCTTCCAGTTCAACCACACGATGATGCCTGCCACCCAGATGAGACTCAGTGCGTTGCCTAGGATGTTGTCTACCCCGTTAATGACCACTTCCTGCAGGGTGTCCACATCACCGATCACACGCGACATCAGGTCTCCGCTTTTGCGGTCGTGGTGGTAACGCACCGACTGGCGCATCAGCTTGTCGTGCAGGCGGTTGCGCAGGTCGGCGACGAAGCGTTGACCTGCCACCCCCAGCAAATAGGTGCGTGCCGCCGACAACCCCATCCCCACCAGATGCACCGCCAGCATCACCAGCATAGCGGGCAGCAGGTGATCTACCTTGCGGTTCATGATAACCTCGTCCACCACATACTTCCACACCAGCGGGGGAAACATCTGCGCGGGCGTCGCCAGCAGCAGACAGATAAAGCCAATCACAATGGGCACAGTGTAGGGACGCATCAGGCTCAGCAGACGCCAGAACATGCCGTTTCACACCCTCCTGAAAGCCTTTCACTGGCTATAATACCCTATCGGGTGGGCACACGGGAACAGTGGGCGGTGTCAGAACGGTTCTTTGAGAAAAGTTGCCTCCCCCGCAAAATACTGGACATCTTTTGCAGGTTGCGCTATAGTAAAGATCATGGTCATTATATAACGCCGAACGGCAGCGAGTGTCTCACGCGACGCTCGGCTGGTGTACCACAACGGAGCGCTGTATGCAGGCTTCAGTCTTGGGCACGGTACCAGCCCCGAGACGGCAATTGTTCGTTGTGCTGGTGGCGGCGTTTGGTTCCGTGCCGGGCGATAGCACCTGGAACCCCAACGCCGACCTAGATGGCGACGAGGAGGTCACCCTGTTCGACTTCGGCATCCTCGTCAAGAATTTCGGTTTAGTCGGGGCACAGTAGTTCTCTTAGCCCTGGGCGGGGCGTTGCCCCGCCCTTTTTGCCTATGGGGGGTGGTCGCGGCGTGTTTGCGGAGACCGAGCCTTATCTGGTATAATAGCCCGCGGTGATGATGCAGGAGGTTATCCCAATGGCTCACGTCTGTGACATTTGCGGCAAAGGCGTAATGCACGGTCAAAATATTCGGCATGTGCACTCGGGAGCGTGGGCGTTGCGCGCGCCGCGCACCAAGCGGGTATGGTATCCCAACCTGCAGCCCGTGCGCGCGGTGGTGAACGGCAGCGTCCGCCGCATCAAGGTATGCACCCGATGCCTGAAAGCAGGTAAGGTCAAACGCGCCTTGTAGGTCGCAGATAGAGTAATCATGTGGAAACAGCGCATCCCCGCCGTCTGGCGGGGATGCGCACTGCTGGAGGTTGAGAGGGGCAGGCTATTCGACCTGCACCTTCACCGCTTTCGCTTTCGCGGACTCCACTTTGGGCAACCGCACCTCCAGGATACCGTTGCGGAGAGTCGCCTTCACCTTGTTCGGGTTAATCTCGACCGGCAGGTCATAGCGCGCCTCAAAGGTGCCATGCCCGCCCCACGCGCTGCGGTAGTGTACCGTCACGTTCTCCTCGCTGATGAATGGCTTGCGCTCACCGCGCAGGATCAGCGTGTCCGGTGTTGCCTCCACGTGGATGTCTTTCATCTCCACGCCGGGCAAGGTGGCGAACACCACCAGCTCCTCATTGGTCTCGTAGATATCCACAGCAGGTTCAAAGCCCACTTCTATGTCCGAACTCCAGCGGGTAAGCGGGCTGAACGGGAACAGCCGGTCGAACCAGCGGTCTATCTCGCGATGCAGGCGCTCCATCTCCGCAAACGGATCCCAGCGGCGGATGCCACCGTTGGTCTCACGACGAGCCAGAGTCAGTTCACGGCGTGCCATAGCCCTCACCTCCTTCAACCTGTGTGTTTCTCAGGCAATTGACTTGAGTATTACTCACTCAAATCCACTTATATTATACCACGAAATTTGCAAGAGTCAAGGGGTTCCTCTCGAAAAATTGACGCACGCTGAACGGTGTGCTAAGATAGGAGCACCAGCAACTTTCGTCGTGCTGGTGTGTCGATGTCACTGGAGGGCAGGTGACAGCAATGAGTAACCTGCACAACTTGCTGCAATGGTGGAACCTTCTTTTCGCGCTGCCGCTGGTGGTGGGGATGCTCTTCTCCCTGATAACCGCGCTTGGCTTCGCCTCGACAGGTCAGGCAGCAGCAGAACGCGGTGACATCGACCAGGGGGATATCGCGCACGAAGTAGATGCAGGGGGTATCGGGCAGGATACGGACCTCCACGCCGAACAGGGCGACGCCATAGATTCAGTGCCTGCGGAGGTGGCTGATGGCGAGGCAGGGCATGACGCTGACGCCGAACACGCTGATGAAACCACACATGATCACCACGAGTCGGTGTTAACACAGATTTTGGAAGCGTTCGGCATCGGGCGGGGCGTGCCCATCTCGGTGATGCTGCCTTTCTGCATGATGTTATGGGGGGTGCTGGGACTGGTGAGCAATCAGGCGCTGCATCCGCTGCTGCGCTTTCCGGCGGTTTACGTGTGGATTAGCGTACTGCTGAGCCTGCTGGGTACCTCGCTGCTGGCACGCGGGCTATCGGGGGTGGTGGCGCGTTACCTGCAGATGGGGCAGGTTGCCAACATGTCGCGCGAACGGCTCATCGGGGCGACGGGTATCGCGGTGTTCACCATTGACGAACGAGGCGGGGCGGCAGATGTGCATGACCGGGTGGGCACGATACACCGCATCCCGTGTCGGGTGCGCGAGCACGCAACCCCGCTGCCTGCGGGGACGCCTGTGGTCGTGGCGGACTATGAGAGCGAAACGGGAACCTACCTGGTGGAGGAGAACCCGTTTGCCGATAGCATCACGCATCAGGAGGTACGAACATGACTGCGCTGCTGTTTGTGCTGATTGGAGCGTTACTCGTTTTCGCGCCCTTCTACCTGGGCTGGGAGTGGACGCAAACGCTGGTTTCGTCCATCGTGGGCGTGGTGGTGATGTTTTTCTCCGCGCTCGCGCTGGCGATTAAGCGTTTTTACCTCAAGCCGTCAGCAAACCTCGCCTACGTGCGCACGGGCTGGGGCGGTACGCATGTGCTGATCGATGGCGGCTCGCTGGTGTTCCCCGTCGTCCACAAAATCGTGCCCGTCTCGCTGGAGACCATGAAGCTGGAGGTGGAGCGCAAGGGACCCGATGCGCTGATTACCAGAGACAACCTGCGCGTGGACGTGAAGGCGGAGTTTTACATCAAGGTGCGCGCCATCAAAGAGGACGTGCTGAACGCCGCGCGGTCGTTGGGCGAGAAGTCGGTAGATGCGCATTCGGTGTCGTCGCTGGTGTTCGAGAAGCTGGTCTCCGCGCTGCGCAGCGTCGCCGCGACCAAAGACCTGGTGGAGATTCACGCGCAGCGGGATGCCTTTGCCAGCGCGGTTCATAACCTGGTTGTCACCGACCTGCAGCAAAACGGTTTGACGCTGGAGTCGGTTACCATCTCGCGCCTGGACCAGACCTCGCAGGAGCTGCTATCGGATAACAACATCTTCGACGCGCAGGGCAAGAAGAAGATTACGGAAATCACCCAGTCCGCGCTGGTAGAGCGCAACCGTATCGAGCGCGATGCACAGCGCGAGATGACCCTGAAGAACGTGCAGACCCGCAAAGAGGTGCTGGAGCTGGAGCGCCAGCAGGCGGAGGCAGAGGCGGAACAAGCCACGCAGGTCGCCAAAATCCGCGCCGAGAAGCAGCGGGAAGCGCAAACCTACCAGATCGAGCAGGAACGCCAGGTCAAAGAGGCGGAAATCCAGCGCGACCTCGCCGTGCAGACCACCGCCATCGAGCGCGACAAAGCACTGGTGCTGAAAGAACAGGAGCTGCGCCAGACCGACATCGAGCGGCTGAAGGCGATAGAGGTTGCCGAGCGGGAGAAACAAATCGCGGTCGCCAACAAGGAGAAAGAGCGGGCGCAGGCAGAGGAAGAAGCCCTGCAGGCGCAAGCCGAGCGCGAACGGGCGAACCAGGACATCATTACCGTGCAGGTAACCGCGCAGGCAGAGCGCGAGGCGCAGACCAAGCTCATCGCCGCCAAGCAGCAGATCGAGCAAGACCGCCTGAAGCAGCAGGTAGAGGCGGAGGTGCAGGCGTATGCCGAGGTGAAGCGCGCCGAGGCGCAGCAGAAAGCCGCCGAGCTGGAGGCGCAAGCCATCCTGCGCAAGGCGGATGCCGAAGCCCGTGCGAAAGAGCTGGTGGCTCAGGGCGAGCAGGCGTTGAAGATGGTGGACGTCAATATCGCCCGCGAGCAGGTAGAGGTGCAGAAGGCGCAGGTGGAAGTAGAGCGACAGGCGCTGGAGAACAAGCAGACCTTCAGCGACGCCGCCCTGCGCTTCGAACTGACCAAGCTGCAGATTGAAGCCAGCCGCGACATCCAGAAGGCGATTGCCGAGTCCATCGGGCGGTTCATGAGCAACGGACAGTTCGTCATCTTCGGCGACCCCGGCATGATGGCGAGCATGGTGCAACAGTACTTCAGGGGCATGGGCGTCGGCGCGTTTGTGGACGGGCTGATGAAAGGCTCCCCGCTCAGCGGGGACGGCAGTGTAGTGCCCCAGCTGGCGAATCAGGTACTGAGCCTGGTGCAGAGCCTGACGGGCAAGGCGGTCTCGCCCGAGGTGGCGCAACAGGTGAACGACCTGGTGCAGCAGGTAGTTGCCTCCGCGCAGAAGGAGAGCGCACCTGCAACCGAACAGCCTGAGAAGGGATGAGTATTTTCGCAGCGGATACGCATTACCACAACTCCTGCAGGGAAGCGACGGCGCAATATAGCGTCTCTCCCTCTTGCAGGGCGATGGGTACCACCCCCCAGCCCTCTTTCGCGCTCTGTTTCGCTTCCTGCAGGGTGTAGGGGAACACGTCGACGCTGACGCCGATACGCCGGGGTCGGTAGAGGGGGATTCGTTCATCGAACCGCAGGTTCGATTCGCGGAGGAGGATGAACACGTCCGCGTCGCTGGCAGCGGTATAATCTCCGCGTGCGAAGGAGCCGAACAGCACCACTGCCAGCACGTTGCTATCCGCCTCGCCCAGCGCCTGCGCCCACTGGCGCAGGCGCGCACGCACGCCTTCACCGTCCGCCCGGAAGATGCGAATCACACCAGTTTACCACCCTTTCCGCATCTGCGACCGCCTGCTGTGCCTCGGCCTCCGTGTAGTATCGGTGCGGCGGTCCCGCCGGATGCGCATCGGGGTAACGCGGGGCGATATAGTATCTGTCCAGTCGCCTTGCGGCGTCAAGGACGGCGGGCTCCAAATCCGCCACTCCTTCCAGTGCCTCCAGCAGGTCGAGCACCGAATGCCCCCACGCGATAGCTCCGCGGTGCATATGCAGTGCCTTGACCGCCTTTTCAGCCGCCTGCTGCGCGGCGAAACATGCCCAATCGTGGTCGCCAGCAGCGATACTGTGGCGGGCGTGCTGTAAATCGGACTTTGCCTGTGCCATCCAGTCGCGGCTGCGGTTCATACTAGATCCCTCCCGCGTAAGGAGCGCAAACGGGGTCGCCCACCACCATGTCCTTCCAGAACAGGTATGGTGTGGACATCCAGAAGCTCTCAGCAAGGGTGTAGCCGTCGGTGTAACGGTCGAACAGAATGTCGGCGCGGCAGAGGGCGTCGGCATACGGTTCGGAGACGTAGCCTTTCACGCCTGTCACGCCGACCTTAATCAGGTCGGCGATGAGCGATTGCCCCTTATCGGTGGGCAGGAAGGTGCGTGCGCTGGTGGAGACGGCGGTCTCCGCAATCGCGCCCGGGAGGAAGGTGTTGCTCAGGTAGAGTTCTTTCTTGAACTGCGGGTCGTTGCTACCCCATGAGTAGTAACCCATCAGCCCCTTCTGGTTGCCAATGAACTCTCTGCTATCGTCCAGTAACACGCGCAGTTTTTTGCGTTGCAGCAGCTGCGCCGCGCGGCGCATCGAATCGTTGACCTCGCCGTATGCGCTGCGCTGGTGCGAAGGGCTGATGTCCAGCAAAAACAGTCCATCTGCACGCCGTGCCCTGAGTCCGCGCTCCAGCAGAGCGTTGGCATCGGCGAAGGTGTAGCCGTCCAGCCGTGAGACCAGATAAAGCCCACCATAACGATCGGACGAAAAGGCTTCCCGTTTGCCGAAGTAGGGGTTGCGGCTGCGCGGCGATACCGCCACGTTCATGCACATCAGCAGGCTGTCGACGGAGTAGCCCCGCTGAGCGGTCTTGATGGGCACGCCTTTGACGATGAGCAGGAAGTCTACCTTCTCGACGAGTTTGCGTTCACGCAGCGCCTTGCGCACAGGTGCCTGAATGTCGGTGAGGTAATCGCCCTCGGGGATGGTCTCAGAAGCGGTGCATTGCAACAGGATGAGATGCTCCTCTGGCACCGCCCGGTCGCGACAGTATTGCCTCGCCAGCTTTTCCGATTCAGGCTGGGCACGGTTGGCAATGACCGCAACTCTCCGACCGGGCGGGTTTGCCAGAGGCTGAAATCGCATCGTACATCTCCTCAGCTTCCCATTGCGCGCGCTCCTGCCATTGTCGGTGCCCCCGCAGGACGTTGCGCCTGAGGCTGGTCCATGCCCAGCAGGGCGTTAAACTCCTTGATGTCCTTCGCTTTGGCCAACGCCTCCTCGTAGGTCACGATGCCGCGCTTCACCAGCGACGCCAGCGACTGGTCCAGCGTCATCATGCCCTGCTTGGTGCCGGTCTGGATGATCGAGGTGAGCTGGTAGGTTTTTGCCTCGCGGATGAGGTTACGCACGGCGGATGTTCCCACCAATACCTCAAACGCCGCCACGCGCCCCTTGCCGTCCGCCCGCTTGCACAGCGTCTGGGAAATCACGCCCACCAGGTTCACCGATAGCTGCATGCGGATTTGCTGCTGCTGGTAAAGTGGGAACACGTCGATCACGCGGTCTACCGTCTGCACCGCATCGGGTGTGTGCAAGGTACCGAACACCAGGTGTCCCGTTTCGGCAGCGGTGATGGCGAGGTGGATGGTCTCCAGATCGCGCATCTCGCCCACCAGAATCACGTCGGGGTCCTGGCGCAGAACGAACTTCAGCGCGTTGGCGAAGGAGTGGGTGTCGGTATCCAGCTCGCGCTGATTGACCAGCGCGACTTTCGGCTCATGCACGAACTCTATCGGGTCTTCAACGGTGACGATGTGCACCGGGAAGTTCTGGTTGATGTAATGGAGCATCGCCGCCTGCGTGGTGGACTTACCCGAACCGGCGGGACCGGTTACCAGCACCAGCCCACGCGGTCGCTCGGCGAAGTAACGGCACACGGGCGGCAGGTGCAGCTCCTCCATCGTCTGGATGCGGTACGGGATCACGCGGAATGCCGCCTGCACGTTACCGCGCTGCTGGTAGATATTGCCACGGAAGCGCGACAAGCCGGGCACCTCGTAGGCGAAGTCCAGCTCCAGCTCCTTCTCAAATCGCTCGCGTTGCGCGGGCGAGATGACGCTGAAGCACAGGTCGCGCACCTGTTCTGGGGTGAGTTTGCTGTACTCTTGCATCGGATACAGGTCGCCGTAAATGCGCACCATGGGATATTGATTTGCCTTCAGATGCAGGTCGGAACCGTCTCGTTGCACCACTTTGGTCAAAAGTTCATCTACTGTCACCGTCATGGTTCATCTCCCTGTATTGGCTTGGTGTTCAGGATAGACAGCAGTTTCTGTGAAACCGCTCGCGCGGGTGTGAAATGCGGGTTCACCCGCTGTCGGTAGTAGGTGGCGATGGCGTTCACACAGATGCCAGTAGCCACCGCAACGTTCAGCGAAGTGGTAGCACCGTAAAGCGGTATCGCCACACACTGCTCGCATTCCGCCAGCACATCGGGGGGTACGCCGTGCAGCTCCTCACCGATGACCAGTGCTAACGGAAACCGCCATTGCACACACTCCAGCGGCACCGCCAGCTCGTTCAGATGCAGCGCCGCAATGCGGTAGCCTCTCGTGCGCAAAGCGCGGATTTCTTCCAGCGGATCGCCCCAGCGGTGCGGCTGCCATTTTTCGGCTCCGACCGCGCCCGCATAGCTTTTCTCGCGCCCGTCGCACCCGCTGAACACGACCTCCTGCACCCGAAAGGCCTCGGCGATGCGCAGGATGTTGCCGTGGTTGATTTCCTTATCCAGATAGCTGCACACAATCACCAGCGGCAGCCTGGGCAGGTGAGGCAACCGCTCCCGCAGTCCGGGGTCGGTTTCCGGACGTCCGCTGGCTTCCCACTCTCGGCGGATGTGCTCGGGTACGGCTGATTGCATCTCACACCTGCACACCTGCCATCATGCGCTGGGCGCGCTGCTCGAAGTCGCGCGGATTGGATGACTTCGCGATGGCGTCTTCAAAATCCACCAGCCCTTTGCGCACGAGGTTCAGCAGGCAGCTGTCAAGTGTCTGCATGCCAAACTCCGCACCCGTCTGGATGTCCATGTAGAGCTGGTGCGTTTTACCTTCGCGAATCAGGTTGCGCACGGAGGGGGTCGCCACCATCAGCTCAAACGCCGCCACCCGTCCCGTGCCTTGCGCGTTGGGGAGCAGCGTTTGCGACAGCACGCCTAATAACACCACCGACAGCTGCATCCGTATCTGCTGTTGCTGCTCCGGCGGGAACACGTCCACAATGCGGTCGATGGTCTGCGGGGCGTCCTGCGTGTGCACGGTGGACATCACCAGGTGCCCCGTTTCGGCGGCGGTGATGGCGAGGTGGATGGTCTCCAGGTCCCGCATCTCGCCCACCAGTATGACGTCCGGGTTCTGTCGCATCACGTGGCGCAGCGCGTCGGCGAAGGAGTGTGTGTCCACGCCCAGCTCGCGCTGGTTGATGATGGACAGCTTGTCGTGATGCATGTACTCGATGGGGTCCTCGATGGTCATGATATGGCAGCGTTTGTGGGTATTGATGTGGTCGATCATCGCTGCCAGCGAGGTGGACTTGCCGGAGCCGGTGGGGCCGGTCACGAGCAACAGTCCACGCGGGCGCATACAGAGGTCTTTAACGGCTGGCGGCATGAGCAGCTCGTCGATGGTGCGGATGCGGAAGGGGATTAGCCGCAGTGCCGCGCCCACACACCGCTGCTGCCAGAACATGTTCACGCGGAATCGCGCCAGCCCCGGTACCTCGTAAGAGAGGTCCAGCTCCTTATCGCGCTCAAAGCGTTGCCTGCGCTCCTCGTTGAGGATAGCGTACAACAGGTTTTTGACATCTTCGGCGGTGAGGCGGGGCAGGTCGGTGCGCTTCAGGTCACCGTGAATGCGCAGGATAGGAGGCTCTCCGGCGCGCAAGTGCAGGTCAGAAGCGTCGCGTTGCACCACCATCCGCAACAGGTCATCTATGTGCATATGGTCTGTCTTCCTCCCAGAATCAACAGGTACTTCTTACCGCTGCTACGTGATGTATGTTGCTTTCCGTTTTGCGGGTTTTACCGCCGCAGCATCTGGCGCAACTCGGTCAGGTTGCCTGCGTACGCCAGTGCATCCTCCTCGGTGATCAGCCCCTGCTTGTAGTATTTGTACAGGCACTGATTCATCGTTTGCATGCCCCAGAACTGTCCTTCCTCAATCGCGCTGTAGATTTGTCCCACGCGCCCTTCCTCGATCAGTTTGGCGATGGTGGGCGTGGAAATCATCACTTCCACTGCGGCGATGCGCCCGCTACCGTCCTTCAGAGGCACCAGCTTCTGCGAGATGATGCCTCGCAGCGAGTTCGACAGACGCATACAAATCTGGGGCTTGTCATGCGGGGGGAACATGTTGATGATTCGGTCCATGGTCTCCGCCGCACTGGGCGTGTGCACGGTGGAGAAGACCAGGTGCCCGGTCTCCGCTGCCTGCAGGGCGACGTGCATGGTCTCGATATCGCGCATCTCTCCGATGAGAATGACGTCGGGGCTTTCGCGCACCACATATTTCAGCGCATCGCTGAAACTGTCGGTATCGATGCCCACCTCGCGCTGGCTGACTATCGCCTTCTTGTCGGGATGCACGAACTCGATGGGGTCTTCGATGGTCACAATGTGGCAGCGTCGGGTTTCGTTGATGAGGTCAATCATCGCTGCCAGCGTGGTCGATTTTCCACATCCGGTAGGACCCGTTACCAGCACCAGTCCCTGTCTTTGTTTGGCGAGCTCCGCAACCGCTGGCGGCATTTTCAGCTCTTCCAGCGTGTAGATACTCAGCGGGATGAGGCGGCACACCATCGCGATGCTGCCTCGCTGCTGATAGATGTTGGCGCGCACGCGGGTAATGCCCTCAATGGTAAACGCGAGGTCGAGCTCGTGACGGTGTTCGAACCGCCCGATTTGCTCGTGGGTCATGACGCTATATGCCAGGTTGCGGGTGTCATCCGCAGTGAGCGGGGGCATGTCCATCGGCTGAATCCTGCCGTGCACGCGCAACGTCGGTGGCGTGTTTTCTTTAATGAACAGGTCCGACGCCTTGACCGACGCTCCATAGCGCAGTAACTCGCTCAGTTCCAACATCGGCGCTATCCCTCTCTCGTGGATTCATGACTTTGTGCAGATACCGGTACGCGGGAAGAATGGCGCATTGCCCAGTGCATCACCAGATACGCCAGCGCTCCCAGCGACACAGAGACCAGTGCCCAGCCAGCGATTCGCCAGCCCAGCCCGGTTTCCTTTCGCTTTTCCTGCGCGGGCTTTTCTTCTTGCACCGGCTGGTGAAAAGGCACTCGCAGATCGACATCAGCCCCGTGCCTCAAGATACGCACCTGATACCGGTAGACACCGGGAGTGTAGATAAGCTTGACCTGCAGGTCACGTGTTGTCCATTCGCGCAAGCCCTGAAAGGGCATGTCTCCTTGCACCAGGAAGTATATCTCGAAAAGTTCATAATCCGAAAAGGCACGCAGGAACGGTTCTACGGGCAAGCCGCCACTGTTGCGGTCTACCACGTTTCGGGCGCGCCCAATGACGTCGGTCATGGGGGGCAATGTGCTGCCCTCGATACTGCGGGGAGCCTCGGTACGCACTTTCAGCAGTTTTCCCTGCCAGCCTCCGTAGCGCAGCAGACGCTCAAATCGCTCCGCCGCCTCTTTTTCGGGAACGGTGGTGTTGTGAGCGAAGTTCAGGTGGTCTTCCCCGGTACCGGTAGAGATAACCACGATGGTAACTTGCGGAGCGGCACTCTGTTGCGCCGTAACAGCCCCTGTGAACAGACAGAGCAACAGAGCTATCAGCGTGAAACGCACTGGCGTATGCATAGAACCTCGTTTTTGATATTCGCTTCTGACCGCGGCGCAACAGCTCATGACGTTTCCTGCAGAGCGTTTGTGATGATACCTGCCCAAGACACACACTGATTGTATCAAACCTGGGGGCGAAAGGTCAAGGGATGTCAACGCATGCGCCAGCACAGGTCGATACCACTGCGGGAGCACAAACGCGGGTGCGCCCTGTGTCACATGCGTACGCTACTGTTTTCCTTGCAGGAGAACGCCTCCTCGCGCTACAAATATACAAGTACACAAGCGGTTGAAGCCAACTGCAGACTGGTAACCGGAGGAGCATTTCGGTGAACATACTGGTGGTGAACTGTGGTAGTTCGTCGGTGAAATACCGACTGTTCAGCGATTCGCAAGAGCGCGCGCGAGGATTGATAGAGCGCGTGGGCAGCGCAAAAACCCCCAATCACACGGTAGCGGTACAGCAGATGTTCGCGCAGCTCAGCGAGATGGAAGGGGGGCTGCCGATAGAAGAGATACACGCCATTGGGCACCGCGTCGTGCACGGTGGCGAAAAGTTCACAGGGTCGGTGATAATCACGCCGGAAGTGATAGAAGCGGTGGAAGAGTGCGCCAGCCTTGCGCCTCTGCATAATCCGCCCAACCTGCTGGGTATCCGTGCGTGCATGGAGCAGGCGCCGCAGGCGATACAGGTGGCGGTGTTCGATACCGCCTTCCACCATACCTTGCCAAGACATGCCTATCTGTATGCCCTGCCCTATGAACTGCGTGAAAAATACGGCATCCGCCGATACGGCTTTCACGGCACCTCGCACCGCTACGTTTCGGAGCGGGTGATAGAACTGCTGCGGGAGGAGAACGCCCTGCACACACCCAGCAAGATAATCTGTTGTCATCTGGGCAACGGCTGTAGCATCGCGGCGGTGCTGGATGGCAAGAGCGTGGACACCAGCATGGGCATGACCCCCGCCGAAGGACTGGTGATGGGAACCCGCTCGGGTGACCTCGACCCGGCGATACTCCTGCACTTACAGCGCACCCTCGGCTGGGATGCTGACCGCGTGGACCGCCTGATTAACAAGGAGGGCGGTTTACTGGCGCTGGCTGGTGTATCGGATATGCGCGATGTGGAGGCGCGAGCCGCTGCCGGAGATAGTCAAGCGCAGACCGCTTTCGAGGTATTCTGTTATCGAATCATTAAGTACATCGGCGCGTATGCCGCCGCGATGAACGGGGTTGATGCCATCGCGTTCACGGCGGGCATCGGCGAGAACAGTCCGGCGGTGCGCAGCAGGGTGTGCGCCTCGCTGGGATACCTCGGGGTGGAGATCGACGAAGACGCGAACCGTGCCGGCAGGGGAGAAAGGTGTATCAGTACGCCCGGCTCGCGTGTCAAAGTATACGTCGTACCGACCGACGAGGAGCGTGTCATCGCCGAGGAGACCCGCAGGCTGGCGCAAGGAGTACGCCAATAAACTTTGTGAGATAGAGAGGGGGAGTTCCCCGTGAGACTGGATTTGACCGAGATTGCCCAGCATGTCGGTAAGCAGATGTCTTACGATGTAGACGAACCGCCCAGCTCGATTACCGACTTGCAGGTGCTCAGTCCCATTCGAGGCACTTTGCGTTTCACCAACACCGGAGACCTGTTGCTGGTGCGCGGCATCCTGCATACCACTGTCGAGCTGGAGTGCAGTCGATGCCTGCGTCTTTTCGAAATGCCTCTTCGGTGCGAGGTAGAGGAACAGGTAGAACTGCGGGCTATCGCCGCGCGTCCCTTCGAGCACCCGCAGGTGACCATCGTGCCGGAGGAGGGCGATACCCTCTTTCTGGACGGTAATATGCTAGACCTGACGGAGCTGATACGGCAGATGCTGCTGGTTTCTCTACCCATCAAGCCTCTGCATGACGAGGAGTGCAAGGGGCTGTGCCCAACATGTGGTGCCGACCTGAACGAGGGAGAGTGTTCTTGCGAACGTCCGGTCGGGCATCCTGCTTTCGCCGCGCTGGCACGGCTGCTTGCGCAGATGGAAGAGGCGTGACTCGTGATATAATATATCGGCGATTTTTCCCGGAAAGAGGTGAGACTGTGGCTTTACCAAAGAGACGACATTCTCATGCGCGAACCGCAAAGCGGCGCACTCATTATACCCTGAACGCGGCAACGGTGGTGAAAATCGGGCGCTGCCCAACGAATAACCCGGATTGTCCGGGCGCACACCTGTCGCACACCGCCTGCCCTGTCTGTGGCTACTACAAGGGACGGCAGGCAGTGCTGATTAAGCAGAAGCGACGCCGCGAAAGATAGTCTCTGGCTATATGGCGTTCCCCGACTCCGCCATACGTATTGCGGTCGATGCCATGGGAGGCGACTATGCCCCGCAGGAGGTAGTCCGTGGCTGTTTGACCGTCGCCCGCGAGATGCCCTTTGTGGACATCACTCTGGTGGGTGACGAACAGCGTGTTTCCGCAGAACTGCGGGCAGTGTCTTTGCCCTCCAATCTGCATCTTCGACATGCCCCGCAGGTCATCGAGATGGGGGAAAGCCCGGTACAGGGTGTCAAGCGCAAGCGCGACGCCTCGATCGTGGTGTGCGCACGGATGGTACAGGAGGGGGAGGCGGATGCTTTCTTTTCTGCGGGTAACAGTGGGGCGGCTATGGCGGTTGCCGCCCTGCAAATCGGACGCATCCCCGGCATAGACCGCCCTGCCATCGCCGCGGCGATACCCAGTAAGAAGGGACGTTTCGTGCTGATTGACGCGGGAGCAAATGTGGACTGTGACCCGTCGCACCTGCTGGAGTTCGCCATTATGGGCTCGGTGTATGCTCAGCTCATTCTGGGTATCCCCAACCCGGTCGTCGGACTACTGAGCAACGGCGAGGAAGAGAGCAAGGGCAATCAGGTGGTGAAGACGGCGCATAAACTATTGCGCCAGAGTGGGCTTCCCTTCGTCGGCAACATCGAAGGCAAGGACGTCTTTGAAGGAAAGGCGGACGTGGTGGTGTGCGACGGTTTCGTGGGCAACGTTGCGCTCAAAATCGGCGAAGGCACTGCCAGCTTCATGGTCAGCCTTATCGAAGAAGAGGTACGTCGCAATCCCCTGTTGATGCTACCTCTCAGCCTGATGAAAGGGGTTATCCGCCGCCTGCAACAGCGCACCGACTATGCGGAGTACGGAGGCGCGCATCTGCTGGGTGTACGGAAGGTGTGCGTCATCGGGCATGGACGGTCTCACGCCAGCGCCATCGCCAACGGTGTGAGGCTCACCGTGCGGTCGGTGCAGGAGCAGATGGCAGAGCGCATCGAAAGCGCGATGCTCCAGCAAACTGCCCTGCTGAGCTCATTGCCTCTGTTGCTACAGGAGAACGAAGCCGATGCGCGGTAGGATACGGGCTGGCATTGTCGGTATGGGTATGGGCATTCCCGACAGGGTTGTGACCAACCATGACCTCGAACGGCGCATCGATACCACTGACGAGTGGATTGTGACCCGTACGGGCATCCGCGAACGGCGCATCGCCCCCCCGGAGATAGCCACCTCTGACCTGGCGGCGCAGGCAGCGGTGCAGGCGTTGCAGAATGCAGGCAAGAACGCGGAAGAGGTCGACCTTATCGTGGTGGCGACCGCCACCCCCGATATGCCCTGGCCTTCCACCGCTTGCCTGGTGCAAGCGAAGATTGGTGCGATGAAGGCGGCGGCGTTCGACCTGAACGCGGTATGCTCGGGCTTTGTGTATGCATTGTGGATGGCAGCGCAGGCGGTGGAAACAGGCGCTTATCGGTGCGTGCTGGTGATTGGTGCGGATGTGCTGTCGCGGCAGGTGAACTGGGAAGACCGCTCGACCTGTGTGCTGTTCGGCGACGGCGCAGGAGCAGTGGTGCTGACCCCTGTGGAGGAGCCTTACGGTGTGTTGTCGGGTGTGCTGGGTGCGGATGGTACGGGCGCGCCGTTGCTGCAGGTGCCTGCAGGTGGCACCCGTGAGCCAATCAGTCCAGAGGTCATGGCGCAGAAACGCCATACCATCCACATGCGTGGGCGCGAGGTTTTCAAGTTCGCCGTCACTATCATGGGCGAGGCGTCGGTGCAGGCGCTGGAGAAGGCGGGCGTTCGGCGCGAAGAGGTAGACCTTTTCATCCCGCATCAGGCGAACATCCGTATCATTCAGGCGGCGGCGGAGAGGCTGAACCTGCCGATGGAACGGGTGTTTGTGAACGTCGACCGCTACGGAAATACCTCGGCAGCGTCCATACCTATCGCACTGTATGAGGCGTGGGCGCAAGGATGCTTGAAGAAGGGCGACGTGGCGGTCGTGGTGGGTTTCGGTGCAGGACTGACGTGGGGTGCATGCGTCATCCGATGGGCTTATTGAGGAGGTGGCAGTGTACGCACTGGTTTTTCCGGGACAGGGTTCGCAATCGCCGGGCATGGGCAAGGAGATAGCCGAAGCGTTTGCCCCGGCGCGGAAGATTTATGAGGAGGCGGATGACATTCTGGGCTACCGCCTGAGCGCGTTGTGTTTTGAGGGCGGTGAGGAGGAGCTGCGTCAGACGGTTCACGCCCAGCCTGCCCTGTTCGTGACCAGCGTGGCGACATGGTACGCCCTCAACGAAACGGTGGAAGTGAACCCTGTTTGTGTGGCAGGGCACAGCGTGGGCGAGTATGCCGCGCTGGTGGCGGCATTTGTGCTGGAGTGGCGGGATGGATTGAGATTGGTGCGTGCGCGCGCGGAAGCGATGCAGGAGGCAGCGGAAAGGTCGCCAGGCACGATGGCGGCGGTGCTGGGTCTGGATGCAGACGCGGTGGAATCTGCCTGTGCAGAGGCTTCCTCTGCGGGCGTGGTCTGCGTGGCGAACCGCAACTGTCCGGGTCAGGTGGTTATCTCAGGCGAGGCAGAGGCAGTGGCGAAGGCAGGGGAACTCTGTAAAGCAAAAGGCGCAAAACGGGTCATTCCTCTGCGCGTGAGCGGGGCGTTCCATTCGCCGCTGATGCAGCCTGCCGCCGAGCAGTTCCGTGCAGCACTGCAACAAGTCACTTTTCGCCCGCCGAAGGTTCCCGTGGTTGCCAACCGTACCGCCGATGTGCTGAACGCAGAGACCGACTTCGCGGCATTGCTGACCGAACAGTTGCTGCATTCGGTGCGTTGGGAGGAGAGCGTGCGCCGGATGTGGGATCTCGAAGCAAGGCTGTTTGTGGAGCTGGGTCCCGGCGATGTGCTGAGCGGTCTGGTCAGGCGAACGATTGCAGAAGCGCAAACATGCACGGTGCGCAACGCTGAGGAGGTACGCCGCGCTGCCGAAATGTTGCGGGGCGGATAATCCATCTGGATGGCGAAGATCCTGCCGAGCCGTAAAGATGATACCGGATACACACTGAATACGACAAACGGAGTGGGAGGGTAGGTTGCGACTGGAAGGCAAAATCGCACTGGTCACTGGTGCAGGGAAAGACAGCCGGGGTATCGGACACGGCATCGCAGTCGCGCTGGCGCGCGAGGGTGCAGACGTGGCGATAGCGTCACACACGCTGGCAAACGCGCTCCGGGTCGCCAATGCGGTGCAGGAGATGGGCAGGCGTGCGCTGGCGATCGAGATAGATGTATCGCAAGCGGAATCGGTAGAAGCAGGTATCGGCGAGGCGATCGAGGCGTTTGGCAGGATAGATATTCTGGTAAACAACGCAGGCATCACGCGCGACGCCCTACTGGTGCGGATGCGTGAGGAAGACTGGGACGCCGTGCTGGACGTGAATCTAAAAGGAGCGTTCCTGTGCAGCCGTGCCGTGGCGAAAGTGATGATGAAACAGCGTTCCGGATGCATTGTCAATATCACCTCCATCATGGGGTTGACGGGCAATGCCGGGCAGGCAAACTACGCCTCCGCCAAAGCGGGTTTGATTGGTTTCACCAAATCGCTGGCACGGGAGCTGGGCTCACGCAACATCCGTGTGAACGCCGTCGCTCCCGGCTGGATAGATACCGCCATGACCGACAGCCTGCCCGAATCGGTGCGCGAAGCCATCCTGAAGCAAATCCCGCTGGGGCGGCTGGGCAAAGCCGAAGACGTGGCAGGCGCGGTGGTCTTCCTTTGCAGCGAGGAGGCATCCTATATCACCGGGCAGGTCTTGACGGTAGACGGCGGTCTCGTTATGATATAGGAAGCCATTGCTGAGAGCTGTCAACGCTTAACACTTCACCAGAACGGAGGGTAGCATGAACACGTTTGACCGCATCAAGAAAGTGATTGTGGACAAGCTGGAAGTGGATGAGAACGAGGTGACGCCGGAAGCTTCCTTTGCAGAGGACCTCGGCGCGGATTCGCTCGATGTGGTGGAGCTGATTATGGCTCTGGAAGAAGAGTTCAACATTGAGATACCCGACGAGGATGCCGAGGGCATTCGCACGGTGCAGGATGCGGTGAATTACATCGACCAGAAGCTGGCTTCAGGTTAGACGACGATGGCGGAAATGTGGCGACGGGTAGTGGTGACCGGCATGGGCGCCATCACCCCGTTGGGCTTGGATGTTCCCTCCTTCTGGGAGGGGCTAAAGAGCGGGCGCAACGGGGTGGCGACCATTACTTCCTTTGACCCTTCGGGACAGCCGGTGCGTTTTGCAGCAGAAGTCAAGGGGTTCGTCGCTGAGAACTATATGGAGCGCAAAGAAGCGCGTCGCATGGACCGCTTCACACAGTTTGCTATCGCGGCGACCCGAGAAGCGCTGGCGAGCTCAGGGCTGGAAATCACCGACGAGAACCGCGCACGCATCGGCACGTTGATTGCCAGCGGTATCGGCGGGTTACAGACTCTGGAAGAGCAGCACAGGGTGTTTCTGGAGCGCGGACCCGACCGGGTAAGCCCCTTCCTGATTCCGATGATGATTGCGAACATGGCATCGGGACAGGTTGCCATCCAGTTCGGACTGCAGGGACCCTGTACCACGGTGGTGACCGCCTGCGCCGCTGGCACGAACGCGATTGGGGACGCCTGGGAGATTATTCGCCGGGGAGACGCGGACGTGATGATAGCCGGTGGCACTGAGGCGGCAATCACCGCACTGGCGTTAGCCAGCTTCGCCAACGCGCGTGCGCTTTCCACCCGCAACGACGACCCCGAACACGCCAGCCGTCCCTTCGACGCCGAGCGGGATGGCTTCGTGATGGGCGAAGGATCGGGCGTGATGGTGCTGGAGGAACTGGAACACGCCCTGCAACGCAACGCGCCCATACTTGCCGAACTCATTGGCTACGCCATGAACGCGGATGCCTATCATATCACCGCCCCCGACCCAGAAGGGGAAGGCGCAAAACGGGTGATGGAGCTGGCGATGCGCAAAGCAGGCATCACTCCCGAGCAGGTAGACTATATCAACGCACACGGCACCTCTACCCCCGCCAACGACCGACTGGAAACGCTGGCTATCAAACGCGCTTTCGGTGAACATGCCTATCGCCTGGCAGTGAGCTCGACCAAATCGATGACGGGGCACCTGCTTGGCGCGGCGGGGGCGGTCGAAGCCATCGCGACCGTGCTTGCCATCCAGCATCAGCTTGCCCCGCCTACCATCAACTACCAAACGCCAGACCCGGAGTGCGACCTGGACTATGTGCCCAATGAGGCGCGTCCCATGAAGATAGACATCGCGCTGTCTAACTCTTTCGGCTTCGGCGGGCACAACGCGACACTCGTGTTTAAACGCTGGGAGGTTTGAGATGGCTGAACTGACCACGCACGAGCGCGTAAAACGGATGTACGAACACCGTGAGGCGGACCGCGTGCCGATTACCGATAGCCCCTGGGCTGCCACCATCGAACGCTGGCATCAGGAGGGCATGCCGTCCGATGCGGATTTTGCGGAGTTCTTCGGACTGGACAGGTTTACCGCTATCCACCTGGACAACAGTCCGCGTTACCCTGTGAAGGTGATAGAAGAGACCGAAGAGTATGTGATTGCCACGTCTCCCTGGGGAGCGACCTATAAGAACTGGAAGCACCGCGGCGGCGTGCCCGAGTTTCTGGATTTCACCATCGTGGACCCGGATAGCTGGCAGGAAGCAAAAGCGCGGATGACGCCCACGCCTGACCGCATCCCATGGGACTACCTGAAGCAAAACTACCGTCGCTGGCGCGAGGAGGGCTACTGGATTAGCGCGGGATTGTGGTTCGGCTTCGACGTCACCCATTCGTGGGCGGTGGGTACCGAGCGGGTGTTGCTTGCCATCGTGGAAGACCCCGAGTGGCTGATGGACATGTTCAACCACTTTCTGGATGTCGACCTTGCCCTGCTGGACATGCTGTGGGAGGCAGGCTACACCTTCGACGAAATCACCTGGCCCGACGACATGGGCTATAAGGGGCACCAGTTCTTCTCCGTGAAGACCTACCGCGAGCTGCTGAAGCCGGTGCATCGGCGGGCATGTGAGTGGGCTCAGGCGCACGGGGTCTATGTCCGTCTCCATTCCTGCGGGGATGTGCGCCCGTTCATCCCGGAATTCATCGACATCGGTGTGCAGATGCTGAACCCCATCGAGGTGAAGGCGGGCATGGAACCGACGGAGTTAAAAAAGCAGTATGGCGAGCGGCTGGGCTTTCACGGTGGGCTGAACGCGGTGCTTTTCTACGACATGGAGGCGATGTTCGCGGAGATGGAGCGGGTCATTCCCGTGATGAAGCAGGGAGGCGGCTATATCATCAGCTCCGACCACTCCGTGCCCGATAGCGTCAGCCTCGAGCAGTTCCGCGAGTTCGTGCGCAAGGCGAAGGAGCTGGGACGATACGATTAGACTCAGATCACGAGGTCAAGGGGCAGGTCACTAAGGTCGCGCAATCGTCTACCCTGAATCAACGTGTGTAGCATGTCTGCCTGATCGCTGTTATTGACCGCAGCAATCGCATCCTCAAGTTCAGGCAGTGCGATGTGATATACGCAGTCAATGTCTCCTGTGCCCAATGCCAGAGCCGCAATCCGTGTAGGTAGCGGTTCTGCCGTCACTGCAACGATGTGCGGTGTGTGTCCTTTTCTGTTACGCAAGACGTTCAGTGCCTCGGTACGCGTGTTTTGCGCTCTGTCGCTGCGAATAGTCCATCTGGTAGTAGCGGGAGATGCGACCACCCGTTTCTACCCGCCATGTTCCCGGACGGGCGTGCCGCAGTGCAGAGAACGTAGTTTCTACGAACCCCTTGACTATCTCTTGAGGGGGCAACCGCAGTGCAACTGGTGCCTCCGGCATACGCTGGACGAGTTCCTTACCAATACTCACGCTGCCAGGGGAGTCTCTATCGGACCAGCTCGGTACGCCGTTTTTGTCCACGTACAAAAGCTGTTTGCATCTTTGCACCAGACACTCGTACCGGAAGCGCGAAATGTTGTTCATTTCACCAGCCCAACTACGTATTCTTCATGCATCCGCAGCTCGATACCGGTGCGTTCGCGTCCCTGGCGGCTCACTGGCATCATACGCCGGTCCCGATGAATACGCCGGGTTCCGATGCCCACCACCCGAAATCCCGCGCTTTGCGCGATTTCTCCAAGGCACTCTCCTGCCCGCGTATCGACGCCGCGCATTCGCGAACTGGCTACCACAAATATCGCACAGCGCCCCGGTTGCAAAACCCGATAAGCTTCTCGCATGGTCAGCATCATATCCCCGTAGTATGTGTCCAGTACCCGGGCTTTGCGAGTGTCCACCTCGCCGACCGCTCCGATAACGCGTTCGACCGGTTTGGGAAGAGGCTCCCCTGCAACCGGACGCAATGTGTTGCTGCCCAGATAGCTCCTTCGGTGTGCGGACAACACGCCAACTGGATAGCCAAACCACACGAGTGAGAACTTGTGCGCGCGCATGTAATCGATCGCGTCGCCAGCATAGGGTGGCGAAGTGATGACAAGATGAATACTGTTATCCTGAAGGGGAAGTGCTCGCGCATCTCCATATATGATAGCAATCTGTCCGTCTCTCCGTTCGCTCTGTTCGATACTGGCCACGTTTTTGCGCAGTCTTCTGGCAAATTCCTCGATAGCGGAGCGAGGTACTTTGCCCTTCACACGGTGCGGGCGAGTATGTGCCAGGTCCATCGCCAGGGATACCCCTCCCGACTTCGTCACAATAATGCCCGAGAAACAGAGGCGCAAAAACCCACGTATCGAAGCGTCAGGCTCTGCCTCTATTTGTAACAGCAGTGCCATCAGCTCGAGCTGCGTTTGGGGAGCGAACCAGTAGTTCAGAAAGTTGCGGGTTGCCTCGTCGAACCGTTGCATCATCTCCTGCTGCAATCTTTCTGCATTTCTCGTCAGCGCCATGTAAGCGCGGTTGCATACCCCCAGCCCACTTTGAAAAGCACGGGCAGGGTCGGGAGGGGTTGCCTTTACCTGCGAGAGAAGCAACGCCAGGGGGTCTACGTCACTGCCGATGCCTTTTCTCTCCAACAAGGCTGCTTCCACCATCGTCGTGCCGGAACCTACCATCGGGTCCAATACAACTTCCCCTGCCTGCGTCAGGTGCTCGATGAACAGGCGCGGCAAAGCCGGTGGGTATTTCGCAGGGAACGCGTGAAGGTTGTGTATGCCTGAAGTGTCGGGGGCTTCTGCAAAGTCGAGGTCACCCTGCAGTAAATCCCGTAAGATCTCCGCCAAAGACGGTGATAAACCTGTAGCAGGTAGCAGCCGGGAGCTGCTATGCGGGGCGATGACCAGCTGCCCTTGTCGCGCCATCTACGGATGTTCCTCCACTTACTCATTTTACCACAGAGGCGGAGGGGATGGGTTGCGGTGCGGATGCGGGAGCCTGCTCCGCTGACAGCGCAGCCGCTGAAAGCAATACCAGCACCACCCAGAGCACATCCGACAGCAGCAGGTGCAGCAGCTGCATCCACACCGGAGCCTTTAGCACCACATTGACCGCTCCAGCCACCAGCTGTACCAGGTAGAGCATCATCAACGTCATCACCAGACGCCCTACCACCGGATGCGGACGCTGATTCAGCACCCAGATGCCTGCCGTCGAGAGATACACTCCAGCCAGCACCGCCACAACCGGATGAATCGGGCGGATGGCAATCAGCGTGCGCACCAGCGGCGATTCTTCGGGCTGAACGCCCAGACCTAGAAACAGCGTGTCGCCTAGCGCGATGACCGCCCCAGTCATACCCACAACCAGCACCGCCAGCAGTCCCCCAACCAGCACGTGCAGGAGCTTGCCCTGCCCCCGCAACCGGAACACTGCCCCACCCGATGCCCACCACGCCGTCAACGTCAGTGCAGCCAGCAACAGGAAGGTATTCAGCAAGTGCAGGGGCATCGATATCGCCCGCGCGACCGACGCATTGTGCGCCACCCACTCGAAGAGCACCAGCACTGCGCCCAATAGCGCCTCGGTGATAATGAAAAACAGCGACAGCGACGCTCCCAGACGAACGATGTGCTTGCGCGGATGGTTTCGAAACGCCCACACGAACATCGCCAGCACCGCCGCCAGAGCTAACCCGCTACTGGCGCGATGGGCGAATTCGATCAGCGTTTCTACCGACTGTGGGCGTGGGATAATCTCGCCGTTGCAGGTGGGCCAATGGCTGCCACAACCTGCGCCGCTGCCCGTGGCCCGAACAAACGCTCCCCAGAGAATGACCAGCACGTTGTAACCCAGCACGCCCCAACAGAACCTGGCGAATCGGCTCATGGCAGTTACCCCGCAGATTATTTAGCCTGATTATACCCCAGATGGGTCAGAACCATCGGACGGGGGCGTATCTCCAGCACCACGACCTGACGCTCGCGGAACCGCTCGACCAAAGCACCCTTGGCGACGGCATCCAGCAGTAACCGACGCCAGTGTTCGCGTTCGGAACCGGGCGGCACAAAAGCCAGATTCTGCAGCACGTACTGGTATCCCATGCGGTGCAACGTGCGCGCCAGCATGTCGCCGTCGGTCAGCGAGTCGTAGTCAATCAGGGTATGGTGCCCCGGGTTGCCCCACAGGTAGCGTCGTTGCAGATAGAAGCCGCGCGTCTCGTCGTAGAGAATCACGCCTGCTTCGCGCGGGGTGTTCTGATTGACCCACTGGCAGGCTTGCCACACACCGGGCAAAGCGCGTTCCAGATATGCCGTTGAACCCTCGCGCCACACCGTCAGCGTCCTGCCCCACAGGGGGGATATGCCCATCACACACCACAGCACCTGCAGGGCAATCGCCAGCTGCATCGCGCGCGCTGTGATGCGATGGTCTTTTTGCACCGCCAGCCAGCCGCACCACAACGACACCAGCGGGAAGATGGTCATCAGGTAGCGCACCTGTTGCATCAGCACAAACCACAACGCCAGCGATACCAGCGAGAAGAGTATCCACCAACGTGCCGCGTCGGGCAGCCTGCGCACCAACAGCAGCGGTATCAACCCTGCCAGATACACAAAACCCACCGACCCCACAAACGGCAGAGGGTCGAAGAAGCGGTTCCAGTAGAAGGTCAGGTTGAACGGCGCCATCAGCAGCTGGTAAGGCTCGCGTCCCAGCCCAAACGCCAGCTGCGCCTCGCGGTAGATGCGGGCGTTTTCCGCCGTCCAGTTGCGCCCACCGAATATCTCGTAAAAAAAGGGATACACGGGATTGCCCGTGTAGATGTAGGTCTTGAGATACCACGGCGCGCCCACCAGCACCGCGAGAACGACGCAACCTGCAATCTCGGCGAACCGCACCTGCCGCCGGCGCACCATCTCCCACAGCAACAGCAACGCCAGCAACCCCACACTGCCCAGCGCGGTCATCTTGGTTCCCAGCGCAAGGCCTCCCATCAAACCCGCCAGCACCAGCCATCTGCGGCGAATGGAGACATCCTCCTCGGCGGCGGCGTTCCATGCGGCAAGCAGACACAGCAGGGTGTAGGCAGTGGTAGCAAGGTCGGCATAAGCGACGGTGGACTCCCACAGCACGACGGGCACCGCGACGAAGCTGGCTGCTGCCCATGTCCCTGCAAAGCCTGCGCGTCGCGCAAAAGCCAGTATTCCCCACAGCGTGATCAGCAGGGTTGCCCAGTGAAACACCTTCGCTCCGCCTGCGCCCATGCCCACTCCCATCGCCCACAGGTATTGCATCTCTATCACGAACGGGAAGTTCGAGTGGTGCATGAAGGGAATGTAACCGATACGTCCTTCTCGCAGCCAGATGGCTGGGGCGGCAAGGTGATAGGATAGCCCATCCCAGTCGGTAGCGGCAGGGGGGGATGCCACCATCGGCAGAGCCCACAGCGCGATTAGCACGGGCAAAATCCACTGCTGCCACGGCAGGGATTGGGCGGGTTCTGCGGCACCCCGCATCCGTCCCCACGCAATGATGCCCAGCAACCACACGACCCCGAACGCGCCCCACAGCACGTTCGGGCGCAGCCCACCCAGCAGTCCTGACGCCAGCACGAGATAGGACAACAAGCCCGTGCTGAGTGCCAGCCCAAAAGCAAGGCGCTCCCCTGCATCTGCAAACGGTAACCTCCACTGGCGACACCACTGCCAGCCTGTCCACGCCAGCAGGGCAACCGCCAGCAGCGTGGGCATCCATCCCCATACCGCGTACAGCGTTACGCTGTCCACTGCAATATCTCCTCATCCCGTACGGGTGCAGGCGATACGCTAATCGCTGGTGCAAAGCCCGTTAGAGAAACCCTTCGCGCCTCCTCGATACTCAGGTGGTGAACCATGACTCTGGCAGGCAGAGCCAGCACTGCTGCCGTTGCCCAATCGCCCAGCCTGCGGATGCCGGGTACCCACACGTTCTGCAGGAAGAAGCGGTTACTGCCATCGCACCCGTTCAGGTCGGCAACGACGGAGCGCAGTCTGCGGTCGCACGACGCCGCCAGTAGCGCCCACCACCCCGCGTTGCCCACGCCGACGACGCAGGTCTGTCTCACCCCGCGCCGCGAACGCAGCAACGCCAGCGCGGTCAAAGTATCCTGTATCTGCCACTGTGAGTCCGTGCGATTAAAGGTCTCCGGGAAGTTGCCTTGCAGGTTGCGGGTGCCGAAACGACGTAAATGTTCCCCTGTGCCGAAGGCGTCCAGCGTCATGACGAGATAACCTGCATCAAGGAACCGATGTAGCAGGCTTTCTCGGCGCAGCCATGCTTCCGTACCTTCCGGATGTAGCAGCAGTACCGCCTTGCCCGAAGACTGTTTCGCTGGCTGGAAAAGCGCGCCCAGCACGACTTCACCCGTCCCCCGGCGGCGGAAGGCGATACGGTGATAAGGCAGGCTGGTGGTGTGTTCCTGCTCGTCCAGCACCTCTGTCTGTGCGGGCGTCCCTGTCTCTACAGCCAGGGTGTGAATCCAGGCACTGCCCACCCACCGCCGAAACGCGGGAACCTGCTGAGGGGTGCGCGGGAAGCGTCTGCGTAACTGCTCAGCGTCCATCTGTCGCAAAGCCTCCAGTACGCCATCCCCTCGCTGGTACCCTGCGGGCAGCACCCCGTCGGGGAAGACTCGCACTTTCTCCGGCGGGTCTACCATGAAGGGCGGTTCGCGGTCGGGTGCAGGGACACCCAGCCACTTGCCGAAGAAGGCGTATACCGCCTCGCGGCTGGCGCGGTTGTAGTTGTGGTCTGCCTTGTAGCAAACTGCAGAGATGCGCGGCTCCGCCCCCAGCAGGGCGTAAATCGCCCTGGCGGCAGGGTATTCCTCCTCCATGGTGTTCTTTGTCCAGTCGCCGGTCGCCGACACCAGCAACAGCGGGCGCGGTGCCGCCAGCGCGGCGATTTCCACGTTGTTGGTATCCAGGCGTAAGCCGGGCGCGTTCTCACAGAAGCAGCCGCCCTGATAATGCGCAGACACCATACACACCGGCGCGGCAGCAGCCACGCGCGGTTCCACCGCCGTCAGCAGGAAGGTCTGCGTGCCCCCGCCAGATGACCCCGTGCAGCCGATGCGGCGGGTATCCACCTCCTTGAGGGTATGTAGCAGATCCATCGCCCGCAGGCTGTTCCACAACTGCAGGCGCAACAAATGGATGCCCCACAGCTCCCACTCTTTCGAGACGCGCTGGTGAGGCAGCTGCAGGCTATCGTTGTAGCCCACCATGTCATAGCTGAATGCGATATAGCCCTGCTTTGCCAGATTCACACAAAGTCCCGCATAGGAGGTGTCGCTGTTGTCATTGGGATTGTCTTCCAACCTGCCCGCGCGAGCGTGACCATGCGGACACAGTACTGCCGGAAACGGCGGTTTCTTGCCCACAGGGCGATACAGGTTCCCCGTGCAGAGGAAGCCGGGGAAGCTTTCGAAGTACACTTTTTCCACGCTGTAGTCTTCATGCTCGATACGCCCGAAGAATCTGGCTTTCAAAGGCGTGCGCGGTGGCACAGGCAGTAGCCCCGCACTGTTCCAAATGTGTTCTCGCAACCACCTTGCCCGTGTCTCCCATTGCTGGCGGGATGCATAAGCGGGCGTCGGCAAGTGCATCTCGCCGTGCCTCACGTGGCTCACGCGCTCATCGGGGGAAGGGACTTCCATCTTGCGCCCTCCGATTTGCTGGTGACGTTTCTCATAAACTCTACGCCAGCGAAACCCCCGTTCCTGCAAAACGTCTGGAATGCTGGTAGAATATCCTCAGCACCACACAGGAGGTTTCCGATGAATAAACTGCTGGTGTTGCTGCTTCTGTGCGTGGCTTCGCTGGCGTGGGCGGAAGGCGAAAACAGTCCCTGTGCAAAGCTGTTGCCATCTGCCGAACTGACGGGCTGGAAAGAGGTGCAGGGGTCGTACCTGTACGGCAAAGGTGATGGGTTAACCAGCATCTACAACGGCGGTTACCAGACCTACACGAAGGCAGGGGTGCTGGAGGCTGCGCAAAAGCTCTACCAGAAGGGCGATTGGTATGTAACCGTCACCACCCACACGATGAAGGACGCAACCGCCGCCCGTCGGTTCGTCGAATACTGGCGGAACACGCATCGCAAGCAGAAGTTGCATCCAGTCAATCTGGCAGGCACCGGCTTCTGGCTGCAGGCAGACGGCGCGACCACCTACTACTGGGCGGGGGGGCGGTTCTTCGTGACGGTCATGGTGACGCGCGATGACCGCAAGGCGGCAGAAGAGGGGTTGAAGGTGCTGCGTGCGGTCGTGGCGCGTGCTTCTCGAGTTAAGTGAATAGGGCACGCCAGACGCTGGCGTGCCGTTTCAGTGATTACGTATTTGGCTTCCCTCCTGGCATGCCCGACAAGTCGCAGGGAAGCGTGTAGGTTGGGACTGGGTTGCCCCGATCGAACGATGTGCCGGGGATATTGCCGCGGCGCGGGTAGTACTTGGCATGTCCATCCACAAAGTTCACGTTAAATCCGTCCGAGTGGCGCGGGTGGGCAGGGAAGTTATCCCAGCCAAAGGGTCCTTCGGGTGCCTGGCAGGTGGGGTCCACCTGCGGGCTACCTAGGGCAACATAAGTGGAGTCAAAGAACATCGTCGTGTTGACAGGTTCTGTGACAGCAGCGAGTGGGACAACCGCGTCCTCATCAAACAGGGAAGGGGGCAGCGCTGGGTCCTGAAACAGGGCGAAGTTCATCGCGTAGGAGGCGTAGCGGAACATTCCGCTGGTGCGCAGCCCCAATCGCTGCAGGAGGGCGGCGAAGTCGATACCAGGTCGTTGCGACGGGCACACCATAATGTCCACGTTCTTCACATAGGGCATGGTAGCGTCATACACGGTGAAGACACGGTCTCCCGAGCCTGGCAAGAGAATCGGGCGATCCATACTGTACACGCTCTGGGGAAACGTCTCGTCGTAATCCTGCACGTAGGCAAGGGTTGCCAGCGCGTACTGGCGCAGGTTGCTCAGACAGGAAGCCGAGCGTGCTTTCTCACGCGCCTGCGAGAAAACGGGGAACAAAATGGCCGCCAGTATCGCGATAATCGCGATAACGACTAACAGTTCAATAAGGGTAAACGCCTGACGTTTCATCCGTCAACCTCCCCGATGGATTTTTACCTGGCCTAGTATAGAGGTAATGACTCCACGAGTCAAGCCGTTGAGGGAGATTTTGGATTAAGAGATGTTTAACGTTTGCCGTTTGCCTTTTCCTGAGACGCCATTCTGCTGGTAGACCGTGGGCGATTCTTCGCGCAAGTGCTGGAGAGGGTGCGCGAACGCCTGAGAGAGCTTGGCGCACAACGCAAGCAGCTGGGCACGGTGCGCTACTGGGACCTCAAGCCCGACTTCCGCCCGGGAGAGGTGATAGAGATATGAACAATCACCGCACCGCGCGTTAATACAACAGGCACGCTTCGCTCTCGAAGCGTGCCGTCAACTGATAGAACACACAGAGTAAACGGGATTACTCGTGGTCGGGAACAGGTCTCTTCTGCTGCGGCTCCACCATTTCCACCACTGGTCTGCCGTCGCGTTCCACCCACACTCCGCAGGGACCACCACCCTCGCTCACTTCGATGGTGACTTCGGTACCGTCCATGCGCAGCAAAGGCTGGTAAAACTGAGCGATTTTCTGGGCGTCTCCCACTGCATAATGCCCAATGAGCGAGCGGCGGAACCGGTTCGTGGAGCGGTTGGGATAGCTGCCGTGTATCAGCGAACCGTTGAAGAACAGCACGTCGCCCGGCTCCATCACCGCAGGCACAATGGGCAGGTCTTTGGGCACAGGCACGGCAATGTTGGTGAAACTTTCGGTAGTGTCGGCGGGAATCGTGCAGAGGATGGGCAGGTTGTGCGTACCCGGAACCACCATCAGGCAACCGTTCTCTTCATCACATGGGTCCAGTGCCATCCACGCCGCCATGCACGTGCCCGGCTGCACACGCAAATAAAAGTTGTCCTGATGCAGTGCCTGTCCGCGCGCGCCGGGCGGCTTGAAGTAGAGCATCGTCTGTGCCGCGTATGGCTCCTTGCCCAGTAAGGCGGTCAGCCATGCGTTGAGGCGAGGGTCAATCAGCCATTTCAGGCTCACTTCGTCCCAGCGGTGCATGTGAATCATGCGCGGGTAGCGCTTGAGCGGGTCGTTGCTGGTGGGGTCGACGCCAGAAAAGTCGCCCGGATAAGAGCTAGCCTCCCGCAGGCGCATGTAATGGTCGATATAAAAGTCGGCTTCCTGCTTGCTGAACAATCCACGCGCGATGACGTAACCTTCACGTCGAAACTGCTCGATATGCTCTGTGGCAACCATGTAGCATCCTCCTCGAACCTTTAGTCTGTGAAAATACTACCATAGCCGGGTTCGTTGCGTCAATACGGCTCGTGGGAGGTTCCAGTAACCCACGAGATGTCTGTCTGACAACTCCAACCGAAGGATTAGCCCAATCTGCCTTGACTTCGCCATGAGCGGCTCGATACTGAGCTTCTGCGTTCTGTATTTTCCGAAGCCCCCATACCTCTAAGGGTGTCCGATAGGTTCGCCAGACTCCACCTGGAGGAGGCTCCCGTCGAGCCGTAATCCCCGCCCCGCTCGCGGGGAGGTCAGGTGGAGGACGGCTCACCGGGAGGTTCGCTCTCCGGAAAGGCAGACCAAAGCCTGAGGCCACATTCTGTGTATTTTCGAAACACCCTCAAACCCTCTTGACAAACCACATTTATCTGTGCTAGGATTCTCACAGTCAACCCGAAGTGACGGCGACCAAGAAGGGCGGAGATACCCACTGCATCCATCGTCTGTCCTCCTTCAAACCTTCACCTCCCGTTGACCTCATCTTTGCAAAGGAGGGTCTCATCTATGCGACACTGGCACGCCGCGCTGATGCTCTCCCTGCTTCTTTGCTGCAGCGGGAGCATCCTCGCGCAATCTTTCACCTATCAGGGAATGCTCAAAACTTCGGGCATCCCCGCCAACGGCAACCATGACCTCCAGTTCAGCCTCTGGACGGCGGCTTCTGGAGGCTCACAGGTCGGTTCCACCATTACGCGCATCGGCGTCAGCATCAGCAACGGTGTGTTTACCACCGAATTGGACTTCGGCGACGTGTGGGACGGCAATGACCGCTTCCTGCAGATTGCGGTGCGCCCAGCAGGTTCTGGCAGTTACACTACGCTGTCACCGCGCGTGAAGGTCAATCCGACACCGTACGCGGTGTATGCTGGCTCGTCAGGTTCTTCGCGGCGTCCATGGCAGACGGCGGGCAGCAACGTCTTCTACAACGACGGGAATGTCGGGGTTGGCACGAGCAGCCCTGCGGAGCGACTGCATGTCAACGGGAACATTCGTCTTGCCAATGATTCCGGCATTTAAAGAGTTTCGCGACTTTCGGGTGTACCGCCCGTGGGATGAGGCACTGCCTGGCGACACCGACCCTGCCGAAGCGTGGCAAGCGCGCCTGCAGTCGATTCAAGAGCGTCAAGCACGCCAGCACGGAGGCACGCACAGGGGGGTGCAGCGATGAGACGGAAGGGTCACTTTGCGCGACTTTGTGGGCGATGTGACGCTGGTTCCGGTGGAGTTGCAAGTGCGCGCCGCAGGCAGTCTCACGCCGTTGCAGGTATATACGCTGTCGTTGAACGCATCGGGGAGTTACTCGCTGGTGGCTCCTCTGGAGGGGGTGTATGACCTGTCGGCGAAGGGTTCGCACTGGTTGCGTCAGACGCTGGCGGGGGTGCGGGTGTCCGGTGCGGCGACGGCGGACTTCTCGTTGCGCAACGGGGACATCGACGGGGACAACGAGGTGACGCTGTTTGACTTCGGTGCGCTGGTAGCGGCTTTTGGCTCCATTCCTGGCGACAGCAATTGGAACGCGGAAGCGGATTTGGATGGGGACGAGGAGGTGACGCTGTTTGACTTCGGCATTCTGGTAGCCAATTTTGGCGATTTCGGCGACGATTATCGTCGCTCTTTACGCTGAAGCCACCGTATCATGTCGTTATGAACCCGGCGGTGTGAAAAGGCGCCCCTCTTCCACTGGGGAAGAGGGGCGGAGGGTGCAATCTACTTGACCGCCGAGTCGCCGCGCTCGCCGGTGCGGATGCGGATGGCGTCGGCAACGGGGATGACGAAGATTTTGCCGTCACCGATTTCTCCGGTGCGCGCCGTCTCCTGAACCACCTCCACCACCTGCTCCACAAGGTTCTCGGGTACGACCACCTCGATTTTCACCTTCTGCAGCAGGTTGATAGTGTACTCAGCGCCGCGGTAGGTCTGCGTGTAGCCCTTTTGCTTGCCCGAACCATGCACTTCGGTCACGGTGATACCCGCAATGCCGATTTCGTCCAGTGCGGCTTTGACGTCGTCCAGCTTCTGTGGACGGATAATGGCTTCAACCTTGACCATAGGTGATTACCTCCTGTTACGTATGTGTTTCCGGCGATGGGCTCTTCACTCCGGGTGCGGTCAGGCGGGAGCCAGTTGCGGATCCTGTTAGCCCAGCTCCGCCCAAGCTGAACTGACCAGGCGTCGCCAGCACGAAGTCCGGATACGCGCTAATTCCGTGCTCGCCAACGTCCAGTCCCTCGACCTCCTCTTCGGGCGAGACGCGAATACCCACCGTCACCTTGAGCAACCCGAACAGAATCAGCCCGGTCACCACACACCACGCGAGCACGGCAACCACGCCGATGGTTTGCGCCAGAAGCAGCTGGAAACCACCGCCGAACAGCAAGCCGTTGCCTGTCGTATTGGCGGGGGCATAGCCTTCCTGCGCAAACAGCCCCAGCGCGATGGTGCCGAGCGCGCCGCACACGCCATGCACCGACACCGCGCCGACAGGGTCGTCCACCTTTGCCCGATCCAGCAAGATGACCGAGAACACCACCACCACGCCTGCCGCCAGTCCGATAATGGCTGCCGACAGCGGCGACACGAAGGCGCACGGGGCTGTAATGGCGACCAGTCCCGCCAGCACGCCGTTCAAGGTCATACTGACATCGGGCTTCTTCAGCGACAGCCAGGACGCGATGAGCGCGCCAATGGCGCCCATCGCTGCCGCCAGGTTGGTGGTCGTGGCAATCTGCGCGATGGAGGCGTCCGCAGCCATCGTGGAGCCCGGATTAAACCCGAACCAGCCCAGCCACAGGATGAGCACACCCAGTGCCGCCATTGGCAGCGAGTGACCGGGAATGGCTTGGGGCTTGCCCTCACGGGAATATTTGCCGATGCGCGGGCCCAGCATGATGGTGCCGATTAAGGCAAGCCATCCACCGGTGGAGTGTACCACAGTGGAACCGGCGAAGTCCCACATGCCCAGCTTCGCCAGCCAGCCGCCGCCCCACACCCAGTGTCCCACAATCGGGTAGATAAACGCGGTGACGACGAAACTGTAGACGAGGTATGTGCTGAACTTGGTGCGCTCCGCCATCGCCCCCGAAACGATGGTCGCGGCGGTGGCGGCAAAGACCAGCTGGAACATGAACTTGGCGAACAGCGGCACGCCCGTCCAGTTCAGCGCGCTGTAGACACCCTGATAGGCATCTCCTGTGGCGGGCGAGTTGTCGGCGCCGCTCAAGAACCAGCCGCTCCATCCGATGAACGAGTTGCCATCGCCGAACATGAGCGCGAAGCCGACCGCCCAGAACGCCACCGAACCGATGGAGAAATCCATCAGGTTCTTCATCATGATGTTGTTGGTGTTCTTGGCGCGGGTGAGTCCGCCCTCGAGGTATGCAAACCCTGCCTGCATCCAGAACACCAGAAAGGCGGCGACCATCACCCAGATAGTGTCCAGAAGCATTTTGTGGTCGGCAAGAGTTTGCTCTACGCTGGGGTTCTCCTGCGCCCATGTTCGCAAGGCGGTGAGCGCCAGCATCGCAAACAGCCCGCCTGCGAGCATCAACCGTCTTGTCAGAAGCCATCGTGCAAGTGCTTTCATTGTGGCACCTCCTTAAAATCTGAAGACCTGCGAGTACACCACAGTGATTTGTTCCTTCTTGCTGGCTGTACCACCGCTGTCCCGAAAGAACGGCTGATTCGACCGGTCAAGGCGAATCTCAAACCGGCTCAGCGATGCGCCGACCGGGTACTCGTAGGTCAGGGTGAACTCGCTCAGCTTTTGCGTCACCTCGGTTCGGAAGCCATCCTTGTCGTCGAAGAACGAGTAGCGCAGGGCGACAGCGCGGTCTTTGGGCAAGGCACGCCGATAGTACAGTGCGTAGCCAACCCATTTCGCCGATGCCGACTTGTCCTCGCCAAAGTCGACGTTAAGCCCCACCTTGTCCGCACCAAGCTTGTAGAACAACACCGTGTCCAGCACCGTGCGTGCCCCGCTTGCAGGTGAAATCGCTTCGTCTCCTGTGATAATGTTCTGCACAAAGGTTAGTTGGTCGCTGGAGTAACTGAACGCCACATGGAAGCTCTTCTTGCCGTTGTTCTCTTCCGTAATGTCCCATCCGTTGACCACCATCGCCTGCAAGCCCCAGCCCGCGCCGAGAGTGGTCGACGCGCGGATACCGGTGTGGTAGAAGGGAATGGCATAGATGAATGGCAACGAGCGGGAATAGTTGTCGTTTGCGGCGGACTCGATGACCTCCGCGCCCAACGCGGTTACGAACTTGCCCACGTCAATGGTCCATTCGCCTATCTGCGTACTGACAAACGCCTGCTGAAACAGCTTGTACTTGTCCTCTCCGGGCGAGTAGTGTACCAGGTCTGCGCTCTTGCCTGCAGTTAAGGTCACCGTAAATCCGACAGGTTCCGGCTTTTTGACGATGTTCAATTCCAGCAGGCTCAGCTCGAGCGAGGCAGAACGCTGGTCAAAGGCACGCACTACATTCTGGTTGCCACCGGGTACCGTAGCAGGCGGGTTGTTGAAGTTGTACCCCGCATACACGTCGAGCAGACCACTGGTCTGCACCTGAAGCGCCTCTTGCGCGTGTACCGTCGCCACGACGTACAGAGCGCAAGCGCACCACATCATGAAACGTCGCATGTTGCTACCTCCTGAACAGATGGTTTTGGGTTGGGACGGAAGTACGTGGAGCGGCAAAGCCTCTCCAGACGCGGCGTTGCGCATCGCTGGGGTGCTACAGTGCGGGGTTGCCCAATCGCGGGCAAAAAACAAAAACGACAGACTGCGCCCCTTCACCGAGGCGACTTCCTTGTCTTTCGTCGAACGCGGACCACTCTGTCGCGAATGACGCCTTTACTATACCATATCGGGAAAACGATGTCAAGCTAGGAAGAGGGTGT
>Ga0209809_1000259_pt1 | contig 50831 bp, 44 predicted proteins | sample YNPMSTMetaG_FD_186172 | JGI IMG/M metagenome (GOLD analysis project Ga0209809, IMG submission 186172) | Anoxygenic and chlorotrophic microbial mat microbial communities from Yellowstone National Park, USA - YNP MS-T MetaG (SPAdes) (version 2) ...
AAGCAGTTGAGTTATATAATTGCTATAGACCACATTCGTAATTAAATTTTGCAACGCCAAATGAAGTACATAAAAATCCCCAACTACTCGGGGCAATTGGGGAATATTTGTTTTATTAAATCTGTCAGCTTATTTTAGGACGTTTCAACAAAATCAAATAAATCAGTCGTTAATTCTTACTCTTTAATAAATTTTTGAGATATTTTATTCTCATTGTCAATTAATTCAATAAAATATACACCACTTGCTAAACTTTCAATATTTATTGTATTGTTTGAAGAATTTAGATTGCCTTCCATAACTTTATTACCGTCAATTCTAAAGATGCTGAATTTTGTATTAAAATTAGCGTTTTGGATTGTTATAGTTTTTCCAGCAGGATTTGGGTAGATAATTATATCATTGGAGTTATTTGAGTTGTTCTGGACTGATGTGAATTGTGATGATTTTACAAATATAGGATTCGAGAAAAACCATAAGTCGTTAAATGCTTTTACAGCGTCATTTTCCCCAACTCCACCTAATAATGTATCGCAAAGAGGGTTACCAACTGCATCAGTCTCATTTGGCACATTAATTCCTAAATTTGTTCCTCTTAATCGGAAATACATATTTGAAGTTAAAGTAGCTGTATATGTAATTTCTTTCCAGCCGCTACCTTTATCTGTCCATTTTATACTTGTCAAACCATTAGCATCAGTCTTACCTCCAACTGCATCAAAGCGAGCAATAACACGAGTTGTCGAAACTGTATCAACATTATATAATGGATCTGTTGGGGCTATTTTATTTGCAAGCTTGCCTGCAATAAGATCTACATGATCAACAGTTGGTCTATTATACGAACTATATACGTTGTGATTAGGAGTGCTAGGCTCGTGGAATTTTATAGTGATATTTACTTTATTACCAGAAACATTGGCAGTACCTCCCATAGTTGTGTTTTCAACATAAAAATAAAGTGAATCAATCAAATCTCCAGTTACAACCCAAACATTTCCTGATTTTAATCCATCAAATAATGATTGAGGATTTTTTCTATCATTTACATAAACGTATGTCTTTTGGTATTCTCCTGGATAGAAGTCATCATCAATATCATGAAAATCTGAGTTAGAGTATAACAAGTAATTCCGTCCTTCTGTTAGCATAGCATCCCACAATCCACCAACTTTTGCTGAGTAAATACCAGAACCACCGTATGTGCCACCGCCAACTGACGAAGCTGTGTAACCACCACGATGAGGACCTTTTTGATGACCTGGAACGCTCTCAAATCCAAAAGCCACATCAGGTGCAGCATTGTTGAAATCTCTCAGATCAGCTATCGTATAGCCACCTTTGCCTGGTTGTTTTCTCTCTGGATGAGCAATTATTGCGTAGCATTTATTCTTGTATTTAGTTTGTAACCATTGCAATGCTTCTACTGCTTTTGCGTGGTTATTAGTATGATTTTTCCCTTCCCAGCCTTGTGAGATACCACCTATTGTATCCTTATCACCTGCATCAAATCGGTATTCAAATTCAGCTAAGGCATTACAGTTATCATTCTCTTGAAATTGCTCTGCAAACAAGCCAACACTACAATGTTCATGTCCCGGAACGTTCCACTCTAATCCTTGATAAATAACATTGTTCGGATACATCTTCCTTGCAATTCTCAATGCAGGATAGGAGAAATCTCTAATGCTTTGCCAACGCCACATTGATGGATTTTTCTTGTTCGTACCATTTCCAATTGCAACTCCTGATGTGTATGTGTCCCAATAAGTGATCTGTGGGATCACGTTGCCAGCAGTATCAAATCCAGCTATTAAATCATTACCGCTGTAAAGTCCGTTCATTCGAAAGCCACCACTATGTTCACTGTTTGCCCACCAATCCAACTTATACTGTGCATTTTTCTGCATTACATGGAAAAAACTGTAAGAGCCGTCTGTAAAAGTTGTGTGCTGGTGAAAATCACACGTAACCCAGCCTGAACGCTGTGCGTTTAATGTACCGAAACTTAAAATTAATGCTAAAAGCATAAAGAAGTTTCTTTTTGCATTGTTAAGTTTTAAAAACTCTAACATTTTGCCTCCTATAAGTGAAAATAAAAAAATCATACGAGGCAAAATTATTCTACAAAGGTTAAAAAATTTAAATTTTGAAACAAAAATAAATTAATATTAATATTACAAAATATTAATCATAATTCACAACAATTTTAAAGTGCTTGAACAAACTACATTTTAGATTCAATATAATTTTTAATATTAATTAAAGTTAATATTTCTGTTAATTCCCGATTTAAATAACAATTTTTAAAAAATATCAATTCTAAAACATATTCCATAAATATAAAAACTGGGCTACTTTTTCGAAGTAGCCCAGATTAAATTTACATTATACGATAATTAAGCTTTATATTTAGCATAAAATTCGGCTATTTTGTCGAATGCCCGATTCAAAACATCTTCTGGTGGGAGAATTACGATGCGGAAATGATGAGATCCAGGCTTCTGTCCGAAGCCCGTTCCAGGAACAACAACAACACCTGTTACCTTAAGCAATTCCATACAAAAATGATTATCATCTTCTACATCAATTGACGGGAAAGCATAAAATGCCCCTTCAGGATGAACAAGCGAAATTCCTGGGATTGTCTCGATCTTGCTTTTAACTAAGTCCAATCGCTTTTTAAGTTTTGTGTTGATTTCAGCAAGATGTGATTGGTCGCCATCCAAAGCTGCTACAATCGCATATTGTTCTGGATGATTTGCCGAAACACGTGAGCGCAAAAGCTTATTAATTGCCTCAATATAATCAGCCATGAAACTCGGATTGCCGCTTACCACTCCCCAACCGATCCGGAAACCTGGTGCTACATAATTCTTAGACAACCCAGAGAATGTTATGCACGAAACTTCTTTGTTTAAAGAAGCAATAGATATAAACTCCTTCTCACCGAAGAGTAGCTTATCGTATATCTCATCAGCAAAAATTACGAGATTGTGCTCAATTGCAAGATCTATAATTTGTAATAGTGTTTCCTTTTTGCAAATAGAGCCAGTTGGATTATTTGGATTAATAAGAACTATAGCGCGTGTTTTATCGTTGATTTTCGATTTTATATCTTCAATATCAGGTTGCCAGCCATTTGCTTCATCTAAATAGTAGGGATTTGGCTCAAGCTCCAATTTACTTTGAACTGCTGTGTAGAGTGGATAACCCGGTGTTGGCATAAGAAAATTTTCGCCTGGATTAAGCAATGCAGTTAAACAAATTTCGATAGCTTCGCTTGCACCAGTTGTTACAAAAACATCCAAAATGTTGGTAATACCTTTGCGTTCAGCATCTCGAACTATTGCATCAATTGCAGGCTTTATACCGCTCGATGGAGCATATCCATTTTTATTTTCGAGCATCGCCTGATAAGTTGCTTCAATTATGTGCTTAGGAGTTTCAAAATCATAAACGTTTGGATCGCCAATATTTAGATAAAGTAATTCTTTACCGCTTCGCTTCACATCTTCAGCCAGAACAATAATATCACGAATAGCATAAGTTACATTACGTGTTTTGCTTGCAGGTTGAATTTTCGTAGTCATAAAACACCAAATTTTTATAACAATAATAAAAATACAAACTTACCGAAAAATAAAGCATTAAGCAAATATAATCATTCTTTTTGGAGAATAGTTGGAATATCTGTAAATAATTAGCATTTTTATTGAGAAAAAATTAGCGTAAAAGCCAATTTTTTAGTGTATTCATTAAATTTTCGTTTTCGAATTGGCAAATATCATATTTGCCAGCAATCCATCTTTGACGAAATGCCTCATAAACACTCACAGCACAAGCAACAGATATATTTAAGCTTTGTATCATCCCCACTTGTGGAATTATAAAATTTCCATCAGCAAGTTCCACAGCCTCTTGGCTTACACCCGAGTGCTCGTTGCCAAAAACAAGTGCAACACGCTGAGTTAGATCTAAATCATAAAGCGAAATGGATTCTTTTGCAAGATGAGTTGTAAAAATTTTAAATCCATCTTTGCGCAAATATCCGTAACATTCAGCAATAGAACGAAACTTTACTGTCTCAACCCATTTACGAGCACTTGCAGAAGAAGCTTCACCAAGTATTGGAAAGGGCTGTCCTGAATGATAAACCAAGCAAACACGATATATACCAACTGCATCGCAGCTACGCATCATAGCTGATAAATTATGCGGATCGGCTATGTTTTCTGCAACAACAGTCAGATCAAGTTGTCTCCGTTTCAAAACATTTGCTATTTTGTTTACACGTTGTTCTGTTCCAAAATTATATGCTTCCGAGAAATCCATACCGACAAACGAGAAAAACTAACATAAATTGCTTATAAAAGGATTTTTATTAAAAGACATATTTTATATCATAATTAAGCCAAAAATTTCAATATAATCAAAATATGAAGGTCGTTTATTTTGGAATAAATTAACATATCATTAAATAATAATGATATTTTATTAATAAATTATTAATCTTTTCTTTCAACAAGTTCGACTTCAAAATAATATTTCCAATACTTACCCGTAAGAATAAAAGTTCTTTTATCAGGTAAAAACGCTATTCCATTTGAAACTTCGGGCGAACCATCTTGAGCTACTATTTCCCTCAGCGGAGTAAGATCGATTATCCCAACGACACGAGACTGAGCAGTATCAATTTGCACAATTTTATCTTCTTGCCAAATATTTGCATACAAGTAACCTTTATCGTCAAATTCTAATTCGTTTAAGTTAAATACAGGTCTGCCATTTGAATAATAAATATTTTTTGCTTCGATAAAAGAGAAGTCCTCTGGATTGATAATTTTCAAACCAAAAGAACCATCTGAAAGAAACAGCTTTTTGCCATCACAAGCAAGTCCCCAACCTTCACCCAAATATTGGAAAGTGCGCACAATTTTCAATGTGTTCAAATCATAAACATAACAAGTGTTTTCCATCCAAGTAAGCTGGTATATTTTATCTTTCCAAAGAGCAATACCTTCGGCAAATTTATCATCTGGAATTTTAGTGCTCAGGAGAATATTACCTGTATTGGGATCAATTTTATAGAGAGCGGAGCTACCATATTGCCCAGTACTTTCGTATAGAAAACCTTTGTAATAAATAAGCCCTTGCGTATAGAAACTTTCGTTGTGTGGTATTTGTTTTAATATTTTTAGATCGTAATAAACTGTATTGCTTAATTTATCGTTATTTACACCTTTTTGCAAAGTGTAAAAAGTGTTTTCATTTTCGTTTCTATCGCCTTTGCAGCTATTGAGTAAGACGAGTGTCATTGCAAGTAAAATACTAATTCTTATTTTCATTGTTAATTTTACTTATGATATTTGTGGTCGATTTTCCTTCAACAAAAGCTATGGTTACGACTTTGCCACCGTAGCTTTGAACAAATTCTGCACCAACTATTTTATCAGGCGAGTAATCACCACCTTTAACTAAAAAATCAGGCTGAACGATATGTATCAGCTCAAGCGGAGTATCTTTGCCAAAAAGCACGACGTAATCAACGGCTTTAAGAGCATCGAGAACTATTGCACGATCATATTCGTTATTTATTGGGCGATGGCTACCTTTCAAGCGACGGACAGAATCATCTGTGTTAAGCCCAACTACAAGCAAATCCCCCAGCTTTTTTGCTTCTGTTAGATAAAATACGTGCCCAGAGTGGATTATATCGAAACAACCGTTTGTAAAGACAATCTTTTTGCCATTTTTGCGTGCATCATCGCAAATTATTTTTATTTCTTCCCAATTTACAATCATATTAAGAAGAAAAATTTTTGATTGAAAGCAGCAGTTTATTTTTATCTACAGCTACTATGCCTGGTTCCTCGCAAACAACACCTGCTGCGAAATTAGCAAGAGAGGCGGCTTCCTCCACTGTTGCACCAGCAGCATAAGCAGCAGCAAGAGTTGCAATTGCAGTATCACCTGCACCTGAAACATCAGCAACCTTGCGGGCACGCGTCGCAACGGACTTAATATCGCCGTTGTTCTTGAAAAGCTTCATTCCGTCAGCACCCAAAGTTATTAGCACATTTTGTGCATTAATTTTTTCAATAAGCATTTTCCCAGCTAAATCAAGATTTTCGGGCGTGTTAGTCTCTATATTCAAAGCTCGTTCGGCTTCACGACGATTTGGCTTAAACAACGTTACATCTTTGTAATAAAAGAAATTTGAGAATTTTGGATCTACGAACACGGGAATGTTTTTCGTTTTTGCAAAGCTCATAACATTATCAATTAGATCTGGAGTTATCGCCCCCTTATCGTAATCTTCGAAAATTATCGCTGAAAAATCATCCGTTTCTTCGAGCATCTTCATCAAAAAAGCTTTTGCTTGCGAAGTAAGCGGCGATTTTTTTTCTAAATCAAGCCTTATAAGTTGCTGATTGTTCCCAATAACTCTTGTTTTCAGCGTTGTTGGACGTGAACTATCTTCAAATAAGCCTTTAGGATCTATACCCTGATTAAGAGCAATATCTTTGAATATTTTAGCAAAGTTATCGCATCCAACAACTCCGAATAAGTATGGCTGCGCTCCAAGGCTTTTAAGATTTGCCGCAACATTTGCTGCACCTCCAAGATGAAAGCTTTCACGTTCTAAATCAACAACAGGGACTGGTGCCTCTGGTGAAATCCGCGAAACACTTCCCCAAAAATAACGATCAAGCATAACATCGCCAATAACAGCAATTCGCTTGTTCTCAATATCGCTTAATATTTCTTTTGCCCTTTTTAACGTCAATTCAAGCATAATTGTACCAATTCTCAAAAAAGCAAATTTAAGAATATTTCTTGATTATATGAATTTAATATTTGTGTCCATGTTATATTTTATTACAGAAAGTGCATTTTCGAAATGTGTAAAATCCACTCGCAAGTCAGTTTGAGCAAGCAAATTGATAAGCCCAAGTCTTTTTATTTCCTTAGCATCTTCTACATTTATTACAACATCCTCAGTAGCAAAAGCTTTTGCAACAAGTTCTGTTTTACTTTGCTCGTTTAAAAAATCCGGACCGCCTAAATTAAAAATACCATAACGTCTTCGTTCAATAGCATTAATGACTGCTCGAGCCACATCATAATTCCATACAGGATTATGTATCATAGTATTCTTGACATTTAGATCAATCCCTGTTTGAAGAAAAATATAAATTTGAGCGATTTCATCAAGAACATTGTAGTTTGAATATCCGAACACTTGACTTGTTCTAAATAAAGTAACTTTTTCGATTTCCGTTTTGCATGCATTTTCACGTGCTAAAATTGATTTACCAACATAACTTGTAGGGTTAGCAACATCGGTTTCCAAGTAAGGTCCACGTTTACCATCAAATATAATTTCGTTCGAAAAAGTAATATAGTGAATATCTGCAATTTTTGCAGTAGAAATAAGCAAATCATTTAAATCAACGTTAATAGCCCAAATCTGCTCACGTGTGAGTTTTTCATCTTCATTGGTTATTATAGCACAATTTATTATAACATCAGGCTTTTCATTCAAAATAATCCGCCGAAAATTCTTACGATCCTTCATATCAAGGACATAATTCCAGCTTTCATTTACAACCTTTGCAGGAGCAAGTTTGATTGTGCAAAGCTCATAATCAGTTTCTTTTGGGAGCAAAGTTTCAATGGCATCACCTATCAAGTTATCGGGTTCAATTAGCACAATTTTCATAAACACTTTTACCTTTATCTCAGATAAATTGATAAAACAGAAATATCAGCAGCAGAAACCCCAGCAATACGAGATGCTTGACCAAGCGAAACAGGCCTTATACGAGAGAGTTTTTCTTTTGCTTCATTCGAAAGCGAAGGAATAGCAAAATAATCAATGCCCCCCAGAATATATTTATTTTCATTTTCAAGAAAATATTCTATCTCTCGTTTTTGTCTTTCAATATAACCGTCGTATTTGATTTCAGTTTTTAATTGCTCGTAAAGTTTTTCGTTTTGGAGAACTTTCAGGACTGTTTCATCCTTAATATTTGCAATTTTGGAAAGCTCATCTATATCTGTATTTTCTCTTTTTGCCAGGATGAAAATACTTTGAGCATCATTTATAGGATTTTCACCGCAAGATAACAAATAATCATTTACTTCGATTGGTTTTAATTTTGTTGCTTTAATAAATTCAAAAGCATAGCTTACGCTATCTTCATCTTTCTTGAACTTTTCGTATGTTTCACGTGAAACAAGCCCAAAATCAACTGCATATTTCATCAAACGGTATGCAGCATTATCTTGCCTTAGAAGCAAACGATATTCTGCAAGTGATGTAAATATACGATACGGTTCTTCTGTATTCTTGTTTATCAAATCGTCAATCAACACACCTATATATGCTTCTGAGCGTTTCAATATAAATGAACCTTCGCCTTTTATTTTTAAAGCTGCATTAATTCCAGCGATAAGCCCTTGTGCTGCAGCTTCTTCATAACCAGAAGTCCCATTAATTTGTCCAGCAAAATAAAGTCCGCTTATAGCCTTTGTTTCAAGTGTGTATTTCAATTGATATGGATAAAAGAAATCATATTCAATAGCATAACCATATCGAAGGATTTTGCAATTTTCAAGTCCTGGAATTGTACGAAGACCTTTTTCTTGGACATCCTTTGGTAAGCTTGTTGAAAAACCATTTACATATGTGCTTTCTGTATGTAAACCTTCTGGTTCGAGCAGAATTTTATGTGATGTTCGTTCTGAAAACCTATCGATTTTGTCCTCAATCGATGGGCAGTAACGTGGTCCAACACCTTGAATGCGTCCTGTAAACATAGGTGAGCGTTCAAAACCAGTTCGAAGAATCTCGTGTGTATTAGTGTTTGTTGAAGTTGAAAAGCACATCAAGCGATTTTTAACTTTCTTTGTTCTATATGAAAATGGTTCTGGATTGTCGTCTCCACCAGCAAGTTCAACTTTATTATAATCAATAGATTTCGCATGCACACGCGGAGGTGTCCCAGTCTTTAGCCTTCCTTTTTTCAAGCCATAGCTTTCAAGTAAATCTGATACTTTATCTGCTGCTGGTTCACCAAAACGTCCGCCATAAGAAACCTCCAGACCTGTGAACATTTTGCCATTTAGAAATGTTCCAGCACAAAGTATAACAGCTTTTGCGAGCAGTTCCTCATTCGTTTTTGTTCTTACACCAATTGCACTCCCCTTATCTACCAATATTTCATCGACTGTATCCTTAATTAGTATTATATTTTTCTGCTTAAGCAACAGTTCAAGTGCATATAATGGATATAAGTCTTTATCTATTTGTGTCCTTGGTGACCATACTGCTGGACCTTTTGAACGATTTAGCATTTTGAAGAGCAAACCACCCCGATCTGCGAGCAACCCCATTGCTCCACCTAATGCATCTATTTCTTTAACAAGGTGTCCCTTAGCTGTCCCACCTATCGCGGGATTACACGATGGGCGTCCTATTGTATGCAAGTTCATTGTAATGAGAGCAACCTGCACTCCCATATTAGATGCAACATAGGCTGCTTCAATCCCAGCATGCCCACCACCAACGACGATTATATCATATTTATTTTTATTGTATCTCATAATTGTTTCACGTGGAACATTACTTACCAATACAAAAACGAGAAAATATGTTATTTAGAACGTCCTCGCTCCATTTTTTCCCTGTTATCTCGCCAAGTTTTTCGGCTGCTTCTCTTATGTCGATTGAAATTACTGTGTTATCTAAGTTGTGTTCAAATGAATATAAAGCATTTTTTAATATTTCAGCGGCTTGTTTTAATAAAATTGCTTGACGTTGATTTACTAATACATCCATATCCTTCGAAAAAGATACTTTTGCTTTTTCATAAATCATTTCTTTTAGTTTTTCTATCCCTTGGTTATGTTTTGCTGATATTCCCTGAACATTTTTTTCATCTAACAAATCTATTTTATTCTGAACGATTATTATCTCTTTATCTTTGTGCTTTTCTTTTATACCACGTGATAATTCGTCTGAGTGATCTAATCCCTTTGTTGCATCATTAATTATTAGAATTAAATCAGCTTGTTGCAAAACCTGATCAACAAGGCGAACACCTTCGACCTCTATCATATCATCACTTTTGCGAATACCTGCTGTATCAACAAGACGGATATGCATGTCATTTATGTATAATGATTCTTCTATGTAATCACGAGTTGTTCCAGGTTGTGGGCTAACTATTGCTCTGTGTTTTTGTAATAGAGTATTAAAAAGCGTTGATTTACCTGAATTTGGGAAACCCGCAATGCCAACATAGAAGCCATTCCTGAGTATTTCAGCTGATTTATGCGATCGAGATAAATCTTCGCAATATTCTATGACTTGCTTTAACTTTTCAGCGATTTGTTGTTTTTCAACAAGTTCAATATCCTCGTCTGCAAAATCAAGCTCTAACTCTAAAAGGCTTGCAATACTCATTAAGTTGATTGTTATTTCATCAAGTCTTTTCCTGAAATTACCAATAAGCTGACGAGCAGCTGTTTGTGATGCAAGCTTAGTCGTTGAGTGAATTATATCGGCAACGGCTTCAACTTGGGATAGATCCAGTTTGCCATTAATAAATGCTCTCCTTGTAAATTCTCCAGGCTTTGCAAGTTCGGCACCTTGTTCTACGCATAGTTCTATAATTTCGCTTGCTACAATCATCCCACCGTGGCAATTTATCTCTGCAACATCTTCGCCTGTGTATGAATGAGGGTTACGAAACACTGATACTGTAACAGTATCAACTATCTCCCCATTTCTCATTACTTTCCCATAGTGTATTGTATGGCTTTGTGAGTCACTTATTTTCGTTTTGCCGTGAAAAATACAATCAACTATTTCGAAAGCTTTGTCTCCCGAAAGCCTTATAACAGCTATCCCACCTATTCCAGGCGGTGTTGAGAGTGCTACTATTGTTTTTGCCAATTTAAGCCTTTACAGTTTTAACTTTGTATAGACGATTAATTATTCTTTATGTTTTTAAAAACATTCACACGTTGATAAAATTATTAATATAATATTATTAAACAATAATTAAAATTAGATGATAAGATTTCTATCTAAGGGTATCTTTTTTAAGGGGAGTTTTCTGAACAGGCTGAGAAGGTTCAATTATTTGAAGCTGATTGTTCTTTTGATCTCTATAACGGCGAGTGTTTTTTGGAACTTCTTTTATTGCATCAATTTTTGTAGTTGGATCGTCGCTCCAAGGGGTTGAGCTAAGGATCTCATTCCTTGTTATACGAATATTTTTAACAACACTCCCACGTTTTCCGGATATTTCAATAGCTTCATCATTGCGATAAAATTTAATTGCTCCGAAATTACCTTGATTTATTATAACATATTCCCACGCATTCCAAGAACGTTCCATTCCTGGATACATAAGCAACTCCTCGCTTTTCTGACCATCTATCTCAATTCGCAGCCACGCCGTATCGCGTGCAACTGCTTTTATTGTAAGCGAATCTGTTTTAGTAAAAAACTCCGCTAAAACGTTATCAGCCTGCTCTTCTATTTTCGTTGTATCTTGAAGATACTGCTTTTCTTCGAAAATTTTCTTTGAATCGAAAAAGAAAATAAAATAAATAGCAAGTATCAAAAACAAGGCTACTGCTGAATAAATTACGTAATTTATTATCTCAGAGTTTATTGTGTATTTAACTTTCTTCTTTTTAAATATTTCTGAATAATCAGAATTTGATTGAGATTGCGTACTTGTGGTTACTTTTTTTGGTTCTTTTTTGTTTAATTTTTGTTTTCTTTGTTCTGCTTTCGTTTCTTTTTCGTCAATTAAGATGGGTTCTTCTTCTTTTGTTTTCTGAATAAATTCATCTGGGATAAAATCAATTTCTTCTTTAATTTCAAGATATTTGCACAATTTCTTTATAAAAGATTTAATATAAAATTCTTGCATTATTGTGAAATTGCCACTTTCTATTGCCTCAATAACATGGGCACGCACGGTTGTCCTTTTGCTTAACTCTTCTATTGATAAGCCTCGTTTAATCCTTTCCTGTTTTATTTTTTCGCCTATGTGGCTCATATATTTACTTTATTTTTACAAATTTATATTAAATATTATTAATTATAAAAGTATTTTATATATGTTTATCAAAATATGTGCCACTTTTTTTATAATATTTTTCTCACTTATTTGTTTATTATTTATTTAAAAACTTTTTTGAGTTGACTATGGCACTAATAATTTTAATAATTACAGTTCTTGCTTCGCTATATACACTTTATGGCAATCGCTCAATGCTTTATCGATGGATGTTTTCGCCATATCGTGTAAGAAAAGAAAATGCTTATTATACATTTATTACAAGCGGATTTATTCACGCTGATCTTGCTCATCTTGCGTTTAATATGATTACTTTCTTCTTCTTTGCTTTTCGATTAGAAAGCATAGTCGGTGCTGTGAACTTTTTGATAATCTACTTCTTAAGTATGATAATTGCAGACTTAGGTTCGTTCTTCAAACACAAGCATAATCCTGAATTTCGTTCGCTTGGGGCTTCTGGTGCGGTCTCGGGTGTTGTCTTCAGCTCCATACTTTATTTTCCAACAAGCAAAATGATTATTTTTCCACTCCCTATTCCAATACCGGCATATTTATTTGGTGTGCTTTATCTGGCGTGGAGTTATTGGGCTGAGCGGCACTCTCGGGATAATATAAATCATTCCGCTCATATGCTTGGAGCAATTGCAGGAGCTTTTATAACTATAATTTTAAACCCTGAGGTTATTAGTTATTTTCTGGAACAACTACTTTAATTTTTTCTTTTTCGCCGTATAAAATTAATTTATGCACTGCTGTTATTAATTTTTCTATATCTTTCTCGCTTGTAAAATATCCCGGACTTATTCTTATTGTTCCGAATGGTTCGCTTCCTATGTGTTTATGAATTAATGGGCAGCAATGCAAACCTGCTCGCACAAGTATTCCATAGGAACTTTCCAAAATAAATGCTGCATCTTCAGCAACAACATTTTCAATATTAAACGAAAGAACTGAATAACTATAATTTTTTTCATTTAAATACAGTTTAATTTTTGAATTATCTTTAAATTCATCTGTAAACATTCTGATTAATTTTTGTTTGTGTGCACGAATTTTTTCGATTGTTTCTCTTTTAATATATTTTATGCCAGCAGCAACAGATGCAATACCAATGTAATTTGGTGTTCCAGCTTCGTAAATATATGGTTCTTCCTCTGGATGTGTCATTTGTCTGCTTTTGAAACCAGTTCCTCCTGTTTTAAGTGGCTTAATGTTAATCTTTTCTTTTATATATATTCCACCAACTCCATTTAAGCCGTAAAGCGACTTGTGCCCAGTAAATGCAAGCATATCAATGCAATCTCGCTCCACATCAATTGGGATGTTTCCAGCCGATTGCGATGCATCGACAAGCAAGTAAGCATTGTGGGCTCGGGCAATTTTTGCAATTTCTGCAATATCCTGCACAGTCCCTGTAACATTCGAGCAATGGTTGACAACTATCAGTTTTGTGCTTGGAGTTATTGCTTTCTTTATATTATCAGGATCCACGTAACCACTTGCATCGCAAGGAACAATTGTTGCATCTGTCATTTTAATTTTCAGTAGCTCAAATATAGGGCGTAGCACTGAATTATGTTCAGTTGCTGTTGTAACAATATGTTTACTGCAAAGATCCAAACCTCGGATTACAAGATTAAGTGCCTCAGTGCTCCCCGATGTAAAAAACAACCTTTTGTGATTTTTTATGCCAAAAAATTCAGCTATTTTCTTTCGGTATTCGTCCAATGTGTCATGCCCAAGTAAACCTCCACGATGCAAATTAAGCGGAAATGATCTCAAATTGCAAACAACCGCATCCTCAATTTCTTTCGGTTTAGGATAACTTGTTGCCGCATTATTAAGATATATTTTTTCCTTTTCCATATCTTTCTAAATTTTGTAAAGCAATTTTACTTTAATTTTATTAATTTAATTTTTTTAAAAACACAACAAAATTTATATGATTAAAAGAATAATTTTAATTTTTATTGTTTGCACATTATTAACAAATATCGGTTTTTCACAAGGTTTGATCATCCCATACAATCTTAATTTTGAATTGGGTGCCGTTGGATACGAACCACCAAGCTGGGATGTAAGCAAAACAGCTCAAAGCCTTGGCTACATTTTCATCACAACCGACTCGCTTTCTTCAAGTGGTCAGAAATCACTTGTGATAAATTCGCCCAATACAATTGATACGTCAACAACCGCACACATCAAGCAAACACTTAATGCATACAATTATCGTGGCAGAAAAATTTCATTTAGTGCTGATTTTCTTGTACATTTGGACAATCCACAGAGCTATACATTGCTTTGGGCTAACGTCCGCAATTCTGATGGTGATATTATTGCAGCTTATACATCAAACGACAAACCTATAACAAACAACTTCTGGCAACGTCACGAAATCTTTTTGGATGTCCCCGATAACGCCCACACTATTAGCTATGGTTTTGCTCTTCGTGGCAGCGGAACAGCATTTATCGATAATGCTCGGTTCGAAATTGTCCAGAGCTCAGCAATATTTTATGCAGACACTCTTACTTTATCGACAAAACAGATACATAATATAATCTCTTTTGCTGAAGTTTATGGGCTAATCCGTTATTTTTTACCCAATTTTTATTCAGATAAAATTGACTGGACGAACTTTTTACTTTACGGCATTATTGCAGCCGAAAAATCATCAGGGAATATCCCTTTTGATATAATTCTTCAGGATATTTTGCCTTCGAAATCATCCAGTAAAACTAAATATGCTTGGCTTCACACTGGAATACCTTCATTTTATTCAAATGCGGTATCAAATAGTAAAATTATTGATATATCCAAAAACCAAAGAAAGCAAACAGCCCTACTTGTCCAGAAAATTCCTATAAGCGTTGGTCGAATTGAACCTATATCGATAGAAATTACTGCGGAATGCTTGCTTAATTCTGAAATCTCTGCAACATACGGTAATATTCTTGCTCGCTTTGAAGACGATAACGGGAAAATTCTTAGCTTTATTTCTCTTGAAGAACCTTTCATCAAAGAAAACACCTTTAAAAAATATAAGATTAACTCGCAAATACCTGAAAAGACAAAATTCATTAGATTGGCTATAAATTTAGATGGGGATGGCTCGCTTATTGTTAAAAATCTTTCGGCAAGAATTTTTGCCCGAACTCTTAAAAATCCACGTTCAATAAAGTTCGATTTTTCAAAAGAAAAGCTCATCGATTGGGTCTTGCTCGATGCTTCAAAAAAAGCTGGGTATGATTTTGGCTATGATGCAGAATTTGCCAGTTTGAAGCTATTTTCCACAAATTTTAATAAAATTTTATTGCCCAAAAACGATATTTTCTCTGTTAAACTCAAAAATGGTGATATTTTTGATCTCCCCGTTATTTTGGCTCTTGATAGCAACGAGAATGAACGAAACCGTATAAAATTTAGAAGAGAGCTTTTTGAAAAACCTTCAGACTTTGTACCAAACATAAAAGATCGTCACAGTCGCATAGCTTTGCTTGTTGATTTATGGAATGTGCTCGTTCATTTTGCAATCTCGTCCGAACAAAGACCAACCCTTGATAGCTTGCTCGAAATTAGCATATCAGAGGTTTCGAAAAGCTCAGATAGCTTACTTATAGAGTTTTATCTTAATAAAATGCTTTCTCTACTTAACGATAACAATGCCTTAATCGAAAGATACCTTACTCAATCTAATTTTCAATTACCAATAATGTTGAAACAGTTGGATAATAAGCTGATTGTTACTGAAGCTCTTACGCAATCAAAATTACAAATAGGTGATGAAGTGCTTGAAATTGAAGGAAGAAAAGCCGATGATTACCTGCAAAGCATTGAAAAATACATCTCTGTCCCCAATCCTATTTATAAGCGTATCATTGCAATCAATAAATTTTTACAAGGCAAGCCAGAAAGCGAAGTCAATATTACAGTTCTTCGTAACAAAAAACAAATCAAATTAACGGAAAGACGCACAATTCTGGCTGGAGAACTAATTGAAGAACGACCATCGAGATATGAAATTTTCGGAGATAGCGTCATCTATTGCGACTTAACTCGTACAACCGACAAAGAACTAAGCGAAATTTCTAAATTTATGCAGAATTATCCCGTTCTTATTTTCGATTTGCGTGGGCAATCGCAAGTATCTGAATATTTTCTTGGACTTCTGGCTATTGATACTGTCGTTTCTTTCCCAATAGTAACAAAAACCAACACCTTTCCATTTGGCGAGATTCGTAATGATTACTATATTTTTACAGATATTAAACCATACAAAAAACTCGCAAATAAAAAAATATACTTCCTTTGCGATGAACGCTCCATTACTTTATCCGAGACAATTCTTGCAATAGCAAAATATAATAAACTTGGCACAATAATTGGGAGACCAAGTTCAGGTTCGGCTGGAGAAATTTGTACTCTTACTTTGCCGTGCGATTATTTTCTAACTGCAACAAGCGCAAAGATAATTTCCGCTGATGGTAAAATGATTTCAGGCTGCGCTATTGAGCCCGATGTGCTGATAAATTACGATATGGATTTAATTTTGAAGGGAATTGACGATATTTTATATAAAACTTTGGAAATGATAAAAACCGAAAGGGCAAAATAAATGCAAATAAAAAAAATTGAAGTTACAAATTTCAAAAGTTTTAAAGAATTAAGCCTTGAACTTGGTCGCTTTAATGTTATGATTGGACCAAACTCGGCTGGTAAATCTAATTTGCTATCGATATTTCGTTTTTTGCGGGATATAGTGCAGTCAGGCTTGGATAATGCAATTTCTATGCAAGGTGGTGTCGAATATCTACGCAATCTTAGTCTTGGCAATAGCGATAAATTTATGACATGTAAATTGGAAGTTGAACCATTCAAAAGAATTCGCCCAATAAAAACAATGCCTCATGGAACAATAGGTATTAAACCAAGTTATTTTGAGCACGAGTTTGTGCTTGAATTTTCGGACGATAACGAGCAATACCGAGTCGTTCACAACGTTTTGAAGCAAAATTTCGTTTTTTTCCTTCTGCGTGATAATTCCAATCCATCGGACATACACGAAATTGGACGCAGCGAGTTAACAATTTCCAACAATAACGGCAATTTTTCAATTGATTACAGCAAAGACGGCGAAATTCCTCTTACAAAAGAAGATCTTTTGCCTTCTATTTACCTTGACATAAATTCATATTCAGAGCAAGCGAAGCTGAACGATACGCTTTTCATCGAAAACCAATATTATATGCCACATCCCGACAGTGTTCGAAAAGCTATTGGCGATATAACGATATATGATTTGGAACCAAGCCAATCTAAAAGCGCTATTTCAATTGCTGGCAAAGCCGAGCTTGAAGAAAACGGCGAAAATCTTGCTATTGTTCTTAAAAGAATACTTTCCAATCCAGAGAAAGCTCGCACATTGTTCAATCTCATTCAGTATTTGCTACCATTTATCGAAAGCTTTGAAGTAGATAAATTCTTGGATCGCTACCTGCAACTAAAAGTAAAAGAAAGCTATGTAAAGGATAAAATGCTTCCTGCTTCACTTATGTCGAGCGGTTCTTTATTTATTATAGCAATTGTTATTGTGCTTTATTTTGAGCATAAAAGTTTTGTTGTTTTCGAAGAACCTGCACGGCGAATTCATCCACATCTAATTTCCAAAGTAATTGATATGATGAAAGAATGCTCCCAATACAAACAAATTCTTCTCAGTACTCATAATCCAGAAATTGTAAAATATGCAGGAATTGAAAACATTTACTTTGTTTCACGCAACTCGGAAGGATTTTCATCTATTATAAAACCACATGAACGCGACGAAGTTAAAACTTTTTTAGAAAATGAAATTGGAATAGAAGAGCTTTATATTCAAAACTTATTGAAATAATATGGCTTTACGTAAACTATATATTTTTGTTGAAGGAACAGACGATGCTTTATTTTTTAGCAAAATATTCGTCCATCGCTTCAAAAAGATCTACGATGATGTTGAGATTATTCAATATGCACAAATGAAAAAATCTAAGGTAGAACTTTTCATTTTAAGTATAAAAACACTTAATTTTGATTATATTATGGTTGCTGACATAGACGAAATAGATACCGTTGCCGAAAAGAAAAGAATATTGAAGCACAAATTTGAGCTTGTAGATGTGGAAAAAATAATGATTGTAATTAAAGAAATAGAAAGCTGGTATCTTGCCGGTTTGACAAACGAATTTGCCATCTCGCTTGGGCTCGATCCACTCGAAACAACTAATGATATTACAAAGGAGGATTTTAACATTTATTATATTCGCACTTATCGTTCAAGAATAGATTTTATGCAGGAAGTTCTCAAGCATTACTCTTGCGAAACTGCACGTTTGAAAAACAAGTCGTTTGATTTTTTTTTCAAAAGATTTTTTAAAAATAATTAGTAATTTATTTTGTTTAAGTATAGTTTGTTATAAATTATGTTCAATCGGAGAAATTTTCTAAAATATCTTGGTATAGGATCTATTTCGCTCAGCGTTACAAAAAATATATTTGCTCGCATTGATGAACTTGATCCAATAAAAGGAAATGGAAACCAAAACTCACAATTAACACCTTCTGAAACGCAACGTATTCTGCCTCGTGCTCTTAAAGATGGTTCGCTTGTTGCTATTGCATCTCCTGCAAGTCCTGTAAGCGCTTGGAATTTAGCAAATACTGTTAACCTACTTAAAAAAAATGGCTTTAAAGTTGAAATAGGTCCTATTGCAAAAAACCAAAACAACAAAAATCATTATCTTGCAGCAACTGATGAAGCACGTGCAACTGAACTTATGCAGTTTTTCGAACGTCAAGATGTTGATGCAATTATTTGCGCTCGTGGTGGTTATGGCTCAATGAGAATTTTAGATAAACTTGATTACGAAATTATTAAGAGAAATCCTAAAATACTTATAGGTTTCAGCGATTTAACTGCTTTGCTAAATGCTGTTTATGCTAAGACAAATATAGTCTGCTTTCACGGTCCTGTTGGTGTAAGCACAATTGATGATTTCTCGCTCAATTCTTTGAAAAGCGTTATAACTAAAAAAGAAACATTATTTTCTGCAAAGCTCGATGAAATGAAAGTAATTAATGAAGGCACTTGCGAAGGTTTCATTCAAGGCGGCAATCTTCGGATGATTTCAAGCACGCTCGGCACACCGTACGAAATACAATCTGATGATGCAATTCTATTTTTGGAAGATGTATCCGAACATGCATATGAAATTGATCGTATGATAATGCAATTATTATTAGCTGGTAAAATGAAAAACATTCGTGGTATCGTTTTCGGAAAATTCAAAAACTTAAATGTCAGAAAATCTTTCTACCCAAACCGTGGAAAAACCATTCACGAAGTAATAAATGAGCTTTGTAAACCACTTGGTATTCCTCTTGTTTATGATTTTCCTTTTGGGCATGTATCATCGAAAGTAACGCTTCCTATTGGAATAAAAGCGCGTATTGATACAAATAAAAAGTCTTTTGAGATTCTTGAATCTGCCGTCTCTTAAATCAAATTACTCAAACAAGAGATCCCAACAGGTTCAATTGCCAAGTATGCTTCAGCATAGCGAACACCTATTAAACTTCCGAAATACCTTGCACGCGCAATTAATTCTTCTTTGAATTCAGGGCTACTCAATTTTGTTTGTGGCTCGTTTGTATTTTCGTTGCCAGTTACATACACTTGTGATGAAAAAGCATCAATTGCACGCATTTTTGTTTCTTGAAAATCGGAAATATCAATATAAAAATCAGGTTTTCGCTCAAACTGATAACTTTGCATAAAGCAAAAAATTTTTCGTGTTCGATATATTTCTTGCTCTTCTCCATTAATTTCAGTGTGAATTTTTGTAAGCCCGCTTTTGAATAAAGCATTACGAACGAGGCGGTGAACTGCTTCGTGATCTGGATGACGCTCAAAAGGAGGATGAGTTAGAATTATCTTTGGCTTAAACCGTCGTATAATAGAAATAACGCTATAAAGCGACTCAGGACTTTCATCTATGAAACCATCCATCATTCCAAGATTTAATCTATGCGATACTTTTAATATTTTTGTTGCTTCGTAAGATTCCTGCAAACGCAAATCTGGATTTCCACGAGTTCCCATCTCGCCTCGCGTGCAATCAACTATTGCTACTTTTTTGCCCGCAGCTGTAAGCTTAGCAATTGCACCACCAGCTGAAATTTCTGCATCATCAGGATGAGCGTCAATTACAAGTAAATCTACAGTTTCTACTTCTGGTGTTTCGTAAATAACTTTTATTTCCATTTAGTTCCCCGTAATAGAATGTATCTTCTCAATTCTAATCATATGGCGTCCTCCTTCAAATTCAGTATCGAGAAATACCTTTATTATTTTTTTGGCAATCTCAATATCAGTTATGCGTGCTCCCAATGTGAGAACATTTGCATTATTATGGCGTCGAGCCATTTCTGCCATTTCTGTTGATGTGCAATTCGCAGCTCTAATACCTACAATCTTATTTGCTGTTATAGCCATTCCGATACCTGTTCCGCAAATTAAAATACCAAAATCTGCTATCCCACCTGCAACAGCTTCGGATGCCGGAAAAGCATAATCGGGATAATCAACTGATTCTTCTGAAAATGTTCCAAAGTCCAGAACCTGATGCCCAAGTTCCTTTAAATATGCAGAAAGTTCTTTCTTATAATTAAATCCTGCGTGGTCTGATGCAACTGCTATTTTCATAATTTACTCATTTTACTTTACTTACAATTTTTTTCAAATTTTATAAAAAACTTATTAACATTTTTTTAACATTACTTATTCATTTTGTTAATAAAACGAAATTTTGAACAAAATTATTTAGTCAAATAATTATTTTTCTACTTCATTAAACTTTTTTGTTCGAAAATTGTCTAAAACTTTGTTCTTTTCAACACTTTTTAAACGATTATGATTGCAATTTAAGTTATTGTTTTGTTTATATTTAAATTCTTGTCAACATAATTTTATTAACATTTCAACATTCATTATTATGACACTTAAAAGTTAAATAATCAAAATAATATAAATATTTAAGGTAACAAATTATGGTTTTTATGTGTATTTATAAATATAAATTAACTAACATTAAAGGAATTATATGAAAAAATATGTTTTATTAATTTTAATTGGAATATTGTTCTTTTCAAATCAAACTTTTTCTCTTGATAAAGAACAAATAAAAGAAAACATCCGCAACTTGAAAAAAGAAGATTTCCGTAAGTTTTTCTCTAACTACAAAAAACAAAAAGCTATTGATGAAAATTTAAAGCAATACCTTGCTAAAAATCGAGTTATCGTTAAAAAAGACCAAACCTGCAGCATACAAAGGAATTTACTTTCAGAATTACCAGAAGATAGGCGTTTCCCTGCGGAATTTGAAGAAGTGCAAGCAATACTTATAGGTTGGCCATATTATTCATTTGATAAAGAGCAGAAAATACAATATCCACTCGAACAACTTTTCGAGGGAAAAGCACTTTATTATGATTTTGCTAACCAGCAATACAAATTAATTGATGTGGTAAATATTCCGGATGTATTCGATGATAGCGAGTATGCTATGATCTATGCTCAGCTTGCTGATGCAATACAAAAAGAAGCTCAGGTTTGGATTAACGTTTGGGCTGCAGAAGACACAACAGAAATTTTAAATTATATGCAAAAAGTTGGAAAACCTCTTTATAATTACAGATTTTTTGTTTATTCGGGAAATTCATTTTGGTATCGTGATTGTGGTCCTGTTGCTTTTTATTATGGAAAACAAGATAGCATAGCATTTTTGGACTTTGAGTATTACGGTGGGCGCCCACTCGACGACCAAATACCGCAAAAATTGGCTAATGAGCTCGGTATTCCTATTTATACAACTACTATTGAGTTCGAAGGTGGCAATATTTTGGTTGATGGCGATGGCAGTTTATTTACAACTAATGCCATAATAGATGAAAATGCTGATGGTGAAGGAAGATTTTATCTTGACGAGCAAAGCCCGCTCGGATTTAGTGTGGAAGAAAAACCAATACTTACACTTTCACAAGTACGTGATAGCCTTGTGTATCTTTTTAACTTAAAGAATATAAAAATACTCGATAAGCTTCAATACGATGGTGGAACTGGGCATATTGATTTATATGCAGATTTTTACGATGAAAACACATTTGTGTTCACAAAATATCCTAATGAACTTGCAAACTTTTTCGATGCGAAAATATCTAAAAGAAATATTGATACTTTGCTTTCACTTAGTTCAAGAAATGGCAAAAAGTATATGAGCCGTAATATACCTCTTCCACGTAAAGATAATGGGAGTTGGTATTCCAGCTCGAAAGATTACCAGCGTTACACAAGAACATATTCGAATCATCTGTTTGTCAACAAAACAATAATTCAGCCTGTATTTTATTCAAATGGAAATGGCTATAAAGAAGGTTACGACGAAGCTATGAAAGCACTTAAAGAAGCATATCCCGGATATAACATTGTTCCAATAGACGTTCGCCCATTTGATGGCTCTGGTGGTGCAATTCATTGCATAACAAAGCAAATTCCTGCAGAAAATCCATTACGTATTTTCCATTATCCTATTGATATGAGTGATTTATCAGATAAAGGGTTCAAAATAAACGCCGAAATTTATAACCACAGCGGAATTAAATCTGCAAAAGTATTATGGAAAAAAACTAATGAAACTTCTTTCAATGAATTAATTCTCCAAAATACAGAAGACATTTTATTTCAAGGCTTTATTCCAGCTGAAAATTTATCACAAAACGATACTATTGAATATTACATTTCAGCAGTAGCTAACAACGGGAAAACAATGACAAAACCTATTGTTGCTCCACAAGGTACATATAAGTTTGTTTATAATTATACTTCAATTTCCGAAAATGTAATTGAAAGGGAAATTGGTGAGCTTTTCCCTAATCCTGCTAATGAATTTGCCTCATTTGAATTACGCAATCACGATTTAAGCAAAATTACAATCAGCATAATGAATATTTCGGGCGAAAAAATTTATTCAAACACTGTTGATATTTCATCTCAGTACGATATTGTAACTATAAACACATCGAAATTGCAAGTTGGGATATACTATGTTATAATTTCAACAAATGAAGCTTCATCGACAGTTCGCAAATTAAGTGTTGTAAGATAATTTTAAATTAAAAAGCCGCTTGCTACTTGATAAATTTGCTATTAGCAAGCGGTTTTTATTTTATTTTTTCATTAGCAGTTTCCTTTTATTTGAAAATTAGATATATTTGCATAAAAAGGAATTAAAAAATGGAAACACTTTGGTCTCCTTGGCGAAGTAAATACATAGGTACATTCAAAAATGAAGTTGAAAAAAGCAAAGAGGAATGTTTTTTGTGTGTTGCAGCAAGTGGAGAAAAACCTGATAGAGAGACATATGTTGTTGCACGGCGGGCAAACTGTTTTGCGGTACTAAATCTTTATCCATACAATAATGGACATACATTGATTGCACCATACAGGCACATAGGGGACTTGTGTGAGCTAACAACAAATGAAATGTCCGATATATTTAATCTGATACAGGAATGTGTTGCCGCTTTGAAGCAAATGTATTCACCACACGGATTTAATATTGGTGCGAACATTGGGAAATCATCTGGAGCGGGAGTGCCTGATCATATTCATTTTCACGTTGTGCCTCGCTGGTCGGGCGATACAAGTTTTATCACTACCATAAGCGATACAAAAGTTGTATCCATTGCAATTGAAGAAACCTGGCAAGAACTTCACAAAATGCTAAATAAATGAAAAAAATAGCTCCACAAAAGTCGCTCGGGCAAAATTTTCTCACAAACAAAACTATTGCCGCTCGCATAGTCGATTTGCTCGGAGACATTTCGAGCGAAACTGTTCTGGAAATAGGTCCTGGTATGGGAGTGCTGACGGAGTTTCTTGTTGAACGCTCAAAGAATTTTGCTGCAGTTGAAATTGACAAGCGTGCTGTTGAATTTTTAAGAGATAAATTTGCAAATAAACTAAAGATAATTAACACCGATATTTTGAAATTTGATTTTGCGGATTTTGCACAAAGTTACTCTGACAGAATTCAAGTAATCGGAAACATTCCTTACAACATATCGACAGAAATATTCTTCCGATTGTTCGAAAACGCAAATTATATAGAAAAAGCCGTTCTGACTGTTCAGAAGGAAGTTGCACAGCGAGTAGCATCAAGTGAAGGTACGAAAACTTATGGAATAACATCAGTTGCGGCTCGGCTTGTTGCTGTTCCACGTATTGCTTTTGATATTTCAGCAGGATCGTTCTTTCCAGCACCGAAGGTAACTTCTTCAGTATTGGTATTAGATTTTTATGAAAATCAAAAGTACAAGACGAAATATAATGAAATTATGGAACTTGTGAGAGCTTGCTTTTCCACAAGAAGGAAAATGCTTAAAAATGCAATTCAGAATTATCTGAATTTAAAAAAAATAGATATACAAAAACTTGAATATGATTTAAAGGAACAAAATTTAAATTATTTATCGAAAAGAGCAGAACAGCTTTCGCTCGATGATTTTTTTAAGTTATATGAAATAATAAGTAAATCAAAAGTTGTTGAATTTTCGTAAGTTTGTGATATGAAAAAATACTTGTTTTTTATATTGTTTGTGCTACTTGCATCATGCAAGAGTATTTATGAAAGAGCTCCCCAGATGCGTTCTTTCCCGTGCGACCTTGAAATAAAAGATTTTTACGAGAAAGCTATTAATTTATCTCAATTGGAGGGCTTTTTTGTTGCTGAATTGGATACTACAAAAGAAAACTGCCTTATTGTTTTGCAAAAAAATTATAAACTTATCGGCTCGGTTAATGATAGAACGGTCGAAGCAGATCAAATACGTATTCGTTATAGCAAAATGGATAAAACTGTATGGTATTCTAGTGGTATATACAAGAACGAAAAAGGTAAAATTAGCTTTACTCCGCCAGCAAAGAACGATGCCGATCGCCACAAAAATGCCATATCACTTACACTCGATCGTCTTTTCGTTCAATGTAATCCAGGGCAATTTCCGAATAGACCATAATATGCTATTTTGATTAACAAAATTATAAAAATTTCGTATATACTAAAAGTGAATGTGAACGATATGGAGATAAAATGTTGAACATAAAAAAAGTTACAAAAATTTTTGCAATTGCTTCTATAATAACGTTGTTTTTTGTGGTGTTGTCTTCGCTTGATAATAATGTAAGAAATCTCTATGCAGCTTTTCAGCAGTCGCAAACCAAAACATTAAGATACGTACAAAATGATGCATTCGGCTACAATGAGAAATTAAATTATAAAGTTGGTTATAAATTTATAACAGCAGGCACAGGCTACTTCCATATTCAACCCAATCCAGTTTATCGAAACGGGCGAGAATGCTATGATGTTCGTTTTGAGGTGAGTTCGTTGCCAAGCCTGGAGATGCTATACAAAGTGCGAGATCGTTACCGTACGGTTCTGGATGTTGCTGGTATTTTCCCCTGGGAATTCGAGCAAAGCATTCGTGAGGGTAATTACAAAAGAGATGCACGAGCTATTTTCGACCAAGTTAACAACACAGCTCAAGTGAAGGACAAAATTTATAAAGTGCCCGAATATGTTCATGATATTGTTTCGGCGTTTTACTACACGCGAACAATGGATCTCAAATCATTACCAGATGGGCATATCTTTTATTTGAAAAATTTCTACAAAGACACAACATACACACTTGGAGTAAAAATTCACCGCAGAGAAACAATAGATGTCGAAGCCGGAACTTTTCGCTGTATTGTTATTGAACCCTTAGTAGTTAAAGGTGGTTTGTTCAAAAGCGAAGGAAGCATATTTATCTGGCTTACTGACGACGACAGAAAAATTCCTGTCAAAGTTGCCACACGTATTTTAATCGGTTTTGTCAGTGCTGATTTAGTATCCTATAGCGGAACACGCGGACCAGTAACAGCAAAAATTAAATAGGAATGATAATATGAGATTAAAAATATTAATTTTTCTTCTTGCATTTGCAAGTATATTTGCACAAGATAAAGATCAAGTATATAATTCATTACTAAAAAAATATGGGAATTTAACATCGATTTCCCTTAAATTTAAATCGCTTAGTAACGCTAATATTGAAGGCAAACTCGAAGCCCAAAAAGGAAATAAATATATATTGCATTTAGGGGATAGAACTCTTACTTGTAACGGCAAAACACTTTGGAACTATTCATCGGAGGAAAAGAACGTAATCATTAGCAATTTTGATAGCAACGTGCATACAAATTCGCTCGAAAATTTTTTCTTTACACTTATTTCCCAGCTTAATCCTGTGGAATTGAAAAAAGAAAGTTCATCACGTGGTACATCGTTTACAATTCTAACACTTGAGCCAAAGGAAATAAGCGAATTCAACAAAATAAAAGTATGGATTGATACGCAAGGTGAAATTGTTTCCATATCCATTTTTAAGAACAAAGTTGAAGAAAAATGGGCAATCTGGGACTTCCGAATAAATCCAAAATTCGACAAAAATCATTTCACTTTCAAAATACCTAAGGACGTTGAAGTTATTGACTTAAGATAAAATGAAGATTTTAGCATTCGAATCGAGCTGCGACGAAACTTCGGTTTCTGTAGTAGAGAACTCAAAAATACTAAGTAATATTATCTCATCACAATATTTTCACAGAAAATATGGTGGAGTGGTTCCAGAGCTTGCCTCACGAGCGCACCTTCAATCAATAAGCGAAATTACAGCAATAGCATTGCAAAAGGCTGATTCAACTCCATACGATATCGATGCAATTGGTGTAACAACGCAACCTGGGTTAATCGGTTCGCTTGTTGTAGGGGCAAATTTTGCGAAAGGCTTTGCTTTAAAATACAATTTGCCCATTGTCCCGATAAATCACATAGAAGGACACATTTATTCGGGCTTGATAAACAACAGTGTGTGCGAATTTCCTTTTATTAATTTGCTTGTAAGTGGAGGGCACACAGCGATTTTTTACGTACGCTCGTTTAACGAATACGATATCGTCGGGCTTACACGCGATGATGCTGCCGGGGAGGCTTTCGATAAAATAGCAAAGCTCCTTGGATTAGGCTATCCTGGCGGTCCTGAAATAGACAAGTTAGCTAAAAATGGCGATCCGCTTGCTTACTCTTTCCCTCGTTCAATGATGCATTCAGGAGATTATGATTTTAGCTTTTCCGGGCTAAAAACTTCTGTGAAAAATTTTGTATATAAGAATTTTCCAGGTGGTGTGCCGAGTAATTTGCTGAATGATATAGCCGCATCTGCCCAATCAGCAATAGTTGATGTGCTTGTTAGCAAAAGCATTCGTGCTGCCTTGCAGTTTGGTGCTAAATATATTGTCGTTTCTGGCGGCGTCTCTGCAAATTCTCAATTACGTGAACAACTACAAATTCAAGCTGCTAAACACAATTTGCAGACTTTTGCACCTGAAATGAGCCTTTGTATGGACAATGCTGCAATGATTGGTTTCCTTACAGAAAAAAAAATTAATGAATGTGGAAAAGATTTTTTTAATAAATTCGACTTTACCGTAAACGCTAACGCACTTCGTTCAAAAAAGAAAAATTAAAATTAGATTAAAAATTTTTATATAAGTAATTTTTAACAATAAAATTGCTATTTTTTTATTCTATTAATTTAATTTGCAGTTGTTTGGCTTGCTTTTTGCAACATTATTTTTAAAAAATGAGTTATATGAAAGTGAAAAGAAATCTATTCTATATTTTATTTTATGTAAATTTACTTCTACCATTGGTATTGCTTGCTCAGCAACCTGTTTGCGAAATTTTGGAAGTTAAAGTGAATAGCAAACAAATTGATTTAGCAAAGACCGAAGAAATTATTATAACCCAGAGCGACACAATTTATTTTCGGTATGAAATAAAAGACATTCCAAAAAATGCAAGCAATTCGTTCTACTACAGGGTTGTCTTACGTAACAACGTAGACTCAAATTTCAGAGTTACCGGTGTAAATTCTGTTCAATATTCTAATTTGCAAGAAGACAACTATACATTTTTTGCAGGTGGTTTCGATCTTAACGGTCGATGGATTGCCAAAACAAGCAGCGTGCAATTTCGTGTAAACAATCGCGAAGCTGCGCTAACGCAAAAACTTGCACAAGCAAATGCCCACATAGAAAAGCTGGAAAAGCTGGTGCCCGAAAAGCAAGAAAAAGAGGCTTTTTCATTCGATAGAGTTTCCCTTATTTTTGGTATTGTTTTTGGTCTTGTGATTGGTATATTAGTTCTTATAATTTATTTGATAATCAATAAAAATAAATATAAAGGTGAAAAAATGGGTGATATTGAAAGCATAGTTATAACAAAAGATGAATATAATCAGATAATGTCCGAAAATAGTAATCTAAGAGCTGAAATTTCAGCTTTGCGTGGACAAATAGATGCACTCCAAGCACGCGCAAGCGAGATGCGTCGCCAAAATAACGAACTGCAAGAACGTCTAAATCAGCTTTCCAACTCCAAGGAAGAGCTCGAAAAATTGCAAGCACAGAAAGATGAATTATTTGCGCTTATAATTCACGATATTAAAAATCCAGCCGCTTTGATCAAAAGCCTTGTAGATCTGCTTCGCTCTTATGATCTTTCAGCTGTGGAAAAACAAGAAATTATCGACGATATTGCCGAAACGACAGCTCGTATTGTCAGCCTTTCGCAAGAAGTTACCAAAATATTGGCTCTCGAAACAACTCGGCTCGAGCTAAACTTAGAGCCTGTTCAAATTGAGAACATCGTCAGAGATGTTGTAAATAGAAATTACGTTGCCGCAAAAAATAAAAACATTGAGATGACTTACGAAGTTGCAAAAAATCTTCCCGATGTCGAACTTGATCCACAAAAGATAGATGAAGTTGTTGATAATTTGGTTTCCAATGCAATAAAATTTACACAAAATGGTGGCAAAGTCCATATTCGAACATACCTTGAAAACAAAAGTGTTATTGTAGAAGTAAACGATAATGGGCTTGGGCTTACGGAGGAGGACATAAAAAAAGCATTCCAGCGCGGCGCAAAGCTTAGCGCCCAGCCAACCGGCAACGAGACATCTACGGGACTTGGGCTGTGGATTGTTCGCAAGCTTATAGATGCTCACAATGGACGCGTTTGGGTGAAAAGCACGCTCGGTAAGGGTTCATCATTTGCCTTCTCTTTACCTGTTAAGCAGAACAAAGCAGAAGTAGAAGCATAAATTCAGCCTGCGCTTCAAAATTAAAATTTCTATAAGACGGGACTTTATATGAGGCTATCTTGATTTAATTGTCTTATAAAAAATGCCACACTATGCGAGTGTGGCATTTTTAATGAAATTAAAGATACGTATAATTTTTTAATCTTCGGGATTTGCTTCACGCATTCGATAACCAACACCACGAATGCTTTGAATAAGTGGTTTGCCGTCGTCTTTCTCGATTTTTGAGCGTAAACGTTTTATGTAAACATCAATGATATTCGACTCAGGGTCGAAATTATGCTTCCAAACGTGTTGTGTAATAGTCGAACGGCTGAGTATCCGATTTTTGTTACGCATCAAGTATTCCAAAAGAGCATATTCTTTTGTTGTAAGCTCAATTTCGCGTCCTGCACGATAAGCAAGATGCGAGACAGTATCGAGAACAAGTTCACCACAACGTAATTTTGTGGATTTTTCTGGGCTACTACGACGTAATATTGAACGTAAGCGAGCTGCGAGCTCTTCGAAGCTGAATGGCTTTGGCAGATAATCGTCTGCACCGAGATCAAGCCCTGTTACACGGTCTTCTGTTGTACCACGAGCTGTCAACATAAGAACAGGTATAGAAACACCGCTATCGCGTAACTCTTTAAGCACTGTAAAGCCATCTTTACCAGGTAGCATAACGTCGAGCAAAATTGCATCAAAATGGTTATTCATCGCCATTTCAATTGCAGCAACGCCATCACCAGCTACTTCAACAATGTAGCGTTCTTCTTCAAGACCATGCTTGATAAAATTCGCTACTTTTCTTTCATCTTCAACAACTAAAATTCTCATTTTTTGCCTCTTTTATTATTAATAATGTAAATGAAATTTTCAATAATGTTACCCTCAATTTGTTTTACATAATTTATTAATTTTCAATTCATAATTAATTACTAAAATAATTTAATAATAAATCGAAAATATCCAAAAAGTATTTTTAATGTTTTTTTAATAATTTACAAATATTCATAAATCATTTGATAAGTATTTGTAATTCTAAGAGATTTATTTGTAATAATTTAAAAAACTACTTGTTAAAATTTTATTCTGAAAATGTCTTATTTTTGTCTTTAATTTATATCGGAAAACTTAAATTTTCATTAAAAAACAATTCAACAATTAATCGTAATTCATTAAAAATAAGTAATTTGATATTAGATGTGTTTTTAATTATATTTACATTTATTTCTTAAATTTAATAGGCTGTGTATGTATCAATTTAACGATTTGCTAATAGATGAGAATATTCTACACTCCTATTTTGTTTGCGACCTAAGAAAATGCAAAGGTGCTTGCTGCACTTTCCCTGGTGAGTTAGGTGCTCCGCTCCTTGATAGTGAAATTGCCGAAATTGAAAAATGCTTAGACGAAGCAAAAAAATATCTTCCTGCACGTTCGCTGAAAGTGCTTGATAACGACGGTTTCTACACTGGAAAACCTGGGAAATACACAACTGTTTGCATAAACAAGCGCGACTGCGTTTTTGTCTATTACGAAGGTAATATTGCTTTATGTGCTTTGGAAAAAGCTTATAGCGAAGGTAGAACCAGCTTTAAAAAGCCTCTTTCCTGCCATCTCTTCCCTATTCGGATTGGGAATTTTGGTGGTGGTTATATGTATTACGAAAATATTGAGGAATGCGAACCAGCCGTTCAAAATGGGAGACAGTTGAAATTGCATCTGCTTGATTTTCTTAAAGAACCATTGAAGCGTTACTTTGGAGAGCAACAACTCCTTGAATTTTTGAACTTCTGCAATCTGTGTAAAAATAATTATTAAAGCAAATTCGTTAATTTATATCGAGGCTTGACGAAATGTTTAAACTAATGTGGATTTATGAAATTATCGATTGATTTAAAAACGACTCTTTCTCAGACGCTTACACCGCAGCAAATTCAGTATTTGAAATTGCTGCAAATGCCCGTATTGCAATTTGAGCAGGAAATCCGCCAAGAAATCGAATCAAACCCTATGCTCGAAGAAGTTTCCGATATTGAAGACACCTACGACGAGCCAACAATCACTGAACAAGATGAAATCGATTACGAAGATTATTCTTTAACTTTTGAATCGCCTGTTGCTGAGCCATCTTTAGATGGGGATTACGATACTGATGCTGATTTTTCTGAAAAAAATGTTATACTCGATGATCACGATCCTTTTGAATACTACGAGGCAATATGGCAGGACGAAAGTGAAGTAACCAGAAAGGGAGCCGAAGACTCCGACGAGTACGAAGATTACGAACCATTTCAAGTGAAAACTCAAACTTCGCTCATTGAAGATTTGTTTCAGCAGTTGCGAGTATATAATTTAACAGAAGAAGAATTGATCTTAGGCTCGCATATACTCGGTAATATTGATGATGATGGCTACCTAAGACGCGAATTACAAGAAATTGTGGACGAGACAAATTCTTTTATCGCAAATCATAATTTTGAAGTGCAAAAGCGTGAATTTGAACGTCAGAATAGCAAGCCTATTGATTATTATAAAGATAATCCTGCTCGAATGTATGCTTTAGGCGACGATGCGGCTCTACTTCTAAAAAAAGTTATAGAGGAAAACCCAGAAATTGGCAAAAATGTGCCTCAAATGGAGCTCTATCGCAAATTTGCCAATAAAAAAGACAATGGAATTAAAGAAAAAATTTTAAAACACACGAACTTAGAGCAAGCAGAACGCATTTTGAAATTAATACAGTCGCTTGATCCCCCAGGTGTGGGTTCGCGGAGTGTGCAAGAATGTTTGCTGTCGCAGATAGAAAATCTTCAATATCCCTCCGAAGCACAAAAAAACGCTATTATGATTTTACGTGATGGCTATGATGCTTTTGCAAAAAAGCATTATCATATTTTACAAAAACAGTTTAATTTAACAGAAGATGAACTTAAACAAGCATTTGATGTAATTAAACGCCTTAATCCAAAGCCAGGTGGTGGTGATAACATCGTAGAGATGAACACCGTTATTCCTGATTTCATTGTTACAAAAGATGACAGCGGTGAGTTGATTATTATTGTTAACGATGCAAATATGCCGCAAATAAGACTCTCATCTGCTTATGACCGTTTGAGAAAAGAAATAAAATCTCAAAAAGTTAATAAAGAAACTCGTGAATGGATCCGTGCTAAATACGAAGATGCTAAGTTTCTCATTCAAGCTATTCGTCAGCGCAAGGCTACAATGCTTAAAGTTATGACTGCAATTGCTCACCATCAGCGTGAATTTTTTGATTATGGAGTTAAAGCTCTGAAACCATTGATTTACAAAGATGTTGCAGAAGCTACTGGGCTCGATATATCAACTGTTTGCAGAATTGTTAACGGCAAATATGTACAAACTCGATTTGGTACCTTCGAACTGAAGTTTTTCTTCTCAGAGTCTCTGCCAAACGACGAAGGCGAAGAAGTATCAACTACTGTTATCAAAGAAGAAATCAAGAAAATTATTGAAGAAGAACCAAAAGATAAACCATACAGCGACGACAAAATAAGCGATATCTTAAAAGAACGCGGCTATAATGTTGCTCGACGGACAGTTGCAAAATATCGCGAGCAAATGAAAATACCAGTTGCGCGATTGAGAAAAGAATTATAGCGAGGACCTGCATTGAATTTAATTGAAACGTTGGCACGTTTAGACGACCATTTGAGAAAGCATATTTTAAAGCTTCCGTCAATCTTGCCGATTTATTTTTATTCAAATGGTAGAAAATTATTTCTCAAACTGCTTGAAAACAATCTTAATTTTCCAGTGGTGCTGGTGCCTGAGCATTTGAAGCAAAAGTTATGGGGTATTGAGTTCCGTTCTCCGATTTTTAACGCTGCTGGTATGTTTAAAGCTGGCTATGGCTACGAAATGGTTGCTCGTCAGGGGGCTGGTGCTTTCCTTGCTGGAACCACAACAAGTAAGAAACGCAAAGGCAATAAAAAGAACGGCGTTTTGCATCCATTTATGCCATATCCAACGAGTGGAGCCGCTTCCAACTGGATGGGACTGCCGAACGAGTCACATGCTGTTGTTGCCAGTCGGCTTGCAAAAATCGTAAAAAAAGCAGGCTGTCCTGTTGGTGCTTCGATCGCTGCTGATAGCGGTTTGAGCGATAATGAAATTTTGACCGGTATTTTAGAAGGTTTAGAGCTTTATGACAATGCAAATGTCGATTTTATAGAACTAAATGAAAGTTGTCCGAATGTCCAGCGACATAGATCATCGCGCAGTTTTATCGATAGTGATATAACAGCAAGGCTTGTTTTTATATCAGAAAAATTTTTAAAAAAGAGAGTGCGAAATCTTCCTGTAATAGTGAAGTTCTCAAATGACATTGATACGGAATCAATACCAGCACTAATCGATTTGCTTGTCGATTTGCAGTTTGATGGTATCAACATTGGGAATACATCAACTAAATACGATTATTATCGAACAAAAATATCTCATACTGATATAAAAAATTTTGATTATTTCACTAAGAATTTCGGAGGAGGATTAAGCGGAGCTATTCTTAGGGAAAACTCGCTCGAAAAAAGCAAATTCGTTGCCGAATATATACAGAAGAAAAATTTACAGCGTGAATTTCACGTCATCCGCACTGGTGGTATTTCGACACCTATCGATATAATCGAAACACAAAAAAATTTAGTCCCACTATGTCAGTGGTTTACTGCATATTTTGATAATTTTGCAAAATTCGGATATTCAGTTTATTCTGAGCTATATCGTTGGCTTTAATTAGGGAGTTTGATTTTAAATGTACATACACCATTTCGTGATACTATATCTATAACCCCGTGATTTTCTCTTAAAATTGATTCAGCAGTGTTAATCCCGAAACAGTCTTCTTTAATAACGCTTGCTGGTGGGGCTATACCTTTTCGGCAAGCATTATGTTGTACTTCAAGTATTACAACTCCAAGATCTTTATATGCTTTAAGTTTTAGATAGCCATTATTATCAACTTTTGCAAGTGCATTTAAAGAATTCAGTAACATTATGTCGATACAAGCTCTGATACCCTGACGGTTGCATTCGATTGATATATTCTCTTTTGGTTTTTCGATATAAAAATCAAGATGATGAAGCACCGCTGCATCGTAGAAGTCTTTATACACTTCATCTAAAATGCTGTTTAGATCAATTTTTTCTTTGATTACTTTGTGTCGTTTCGAAAAAGCAATAAAAGCATTTTTGACTTTTCGAGTATGTTCTAATTTGAATTTAAGTAAAGCTATACACTCATTTATACCGTTTTCATCTTTTTGAGCCATTTTTTCTTCTAAACGATTGAAATCATTTGCTATAACATCTTGTAGAATATCCAAAGCACGATCGAGGTAATTGAAAACGCTATCTTTTGTGTCCTGCATTGATAAATCTTTTTCATATTCGAGTTCTTTCAAAGGTCGCAAATCTTGCATAAAAGCAACACGAGCAGAGACATTCTTTTTATCTCGAACCTCAATAGCCCAAAACCGAACAGGAACGCGAGCGTCGTCTATGTTAAGAATTTCAATCTCGCGAGGTTTCATAAGCATTTCGTTTCCATTTGTTTCGCGGAAGAATTCCTGGGGCAATATTTTGTTGATAAGGTTTACACTCGGCTTCTTAGACTCGCGCCAGTTGAGTATTCGGCGGGCAGAGTTGTTAATTATTTGCAATTTGCCTTTATTATCTAAAGCAATAATACCTTCGCTTGAATTTTGAATAATTGCGCTGTAAAAATCGTGAGCATTGCGAAGTTGCTCCTGCAAATTGTTAATTTCGGTTATATCGAGTGAAAGCTCCATCACAAGCGAGACACCTTTTTCATCTTGTGCAATTGGTGCTGTTGTTACAAGGTAATATGTCTTGTCTCCATTTGCACTTAAACCGATTTGCGTTGAAGTATGTGTTTGGCCGTCTTCGAAGGACATCACCGCTGGGCAGCTTGGGCATTCAGTGCGTCGCTTCTTATATGCTTGGTAACAAGTTTTGTTGCGGCTATCACCAAATGTTTCGCGAAATTTGTCGTTTGATCGAATTATGTTGAACTCACGATCGATGATTGTTATAAAACATGGTACAAGATCGAAAAGAATATTATATTCACGTTGCCAGCCGGCGTCTTTTTGTTCTGTAGAAATTTCTAAAATGTATTCAGTTTCGCCATATTCATCTTTAATTGGCATAAAATAGACAGAATAGTTATATTTTCTCCCTATAGCATCAGTTAGTGTTTCGTAAGCGACCATTGGTTCACCTGTGCGTGCGACTTCTGGCACTTTACAATAATTGCAAGGGAAAGAATTTTTTTTACATATTTTGTAGCAAGTTTTGCTTGTGTTATTATCACCATAAAACTTTTTGAATTGGTTGTTAGCCCAAACGATATTATAATTTTTGTCCAGTAATGCAACTTGAAAAGGAATTATATCTAAGAAATCCTCTTTAAGAACTTTTTCTAATAACCTGTCCATTTTAAAACCAATAATTTTATTATAAGTTATGCAAAATTAATAAATAAAAATTAATTTTGTCAATAAATAATTAAGAAAAACAATTAATAATAATATTATTACAATAAATTAATTAAAATAAAATAATTTGATAATTAATTAATGATTTATGACTTTATAAATTATTAATTAATTTTTATCTAATATTTAATTTAAATTTTCGTTTAAGTTAAATATCTCAATTTGCAAATATTTAAAGAGGTAAAAATGTCAACATTTATTCTTTCAGCTAAAAGAACACCAATTGGTGCTTTTATGGGGAGTCTTTCTGGAATGAGTGCCCCGCAGCTCGGTGCAGTTGCAATTAAAGCAGCAGTCGAACAATCGGGCGTATCGATAGATGATATTAATGAAGTAATTATGGGCAACGTGCTTACTGGTGGAGTTGGGCAAGCGCCGGCTCGTCAGGCGGCTCACTATGCTGGGTTACCTCGTTCGGTTGAGTGTATGACTATAAACAAAGTTTGCGGTAGCGGGCTTAAAGCCGTAATGCTTGCTGAACAAGCTATAAAATGCGGCGATGCCGAGCTGATTGTTGCTGGTGGACAGGAATCTATGTCCAATGCACCATATTTCCTGCCAAAAGCTCGCACTGGTTATAAAATGGGTAACGCAGAACTTATTGATATGATGATTTATGACGGGCTCTGGGATGTTTATAATCAAGTTCATATGGGAATGATTGGCGAAAAATGCGCCTCCGAGTACAATATCTCTCGTCAAGAACAGGATGAATACGCAATTTTGAGCTATAAACGTGCTCTTGCGGCTCAAGAAAATGGCTACTTTGTTGATGAAATTGTACCTGTCAGTGTTTCACAAGGCAAAGAAACCGTTCTTGTAGATAAAGATGAAGAGCCTGAAAAAGTTAAGTTCGACAAAGTACCACAGCTCAAACCCGTTTTTAAGAAAGATGGCACTGTTACTGCGGCAAATGCTTCTTCAATTGATGATGGAGCCGCTGCTCTTGTGGTTGCCTCCGAAGATTACGTTAAAAACAATAATTTGAAGCCATTAGCAAAAATTATTGCTCATGCTTCATATGCTCAGGAACCTGATTGGTTTACCACTGCTCCAAGCTTCGCAATACTCAAAGTATTGAAAAAAGAAGGTATGACAGTCGATGATATTGACTTATTCGAAGTAAACGAAGCTTTTGCTGTTGTGCCAATTATCACAATGCGTAACTTGAATATTCCTATTGAAAAGATGAACATCCGAGGCGGTGCGGTTTCGTTAGGGCATCCTATTGGTGCTTCTGGTGCGAGAATACTAACAACCCTAATTTATGCATTGAGACGTGAAAATAAAAAATATGGAATTGCTTCGCTCTGTATTGGTGGTGGCGAAGCTAATGCTATGATTATTGAATTGGTTTAATCATAATTATTTTTAGAATTAATTTTTGCTATATTCTAAAAATCAATTAATTTTAAGAATATTGAATAATTAATAATAAACATGGCTCTTATCGAAGAATTCACTCGACAAGGAAACTTCTTGTTCCGATATAGAAGCACTCTTCCTTTAGTTGCATTATTCGGGGCTCTTTGGATTTTCATTTCTAACAAAATATTTGCTCGACCGAACTATACAGGGCTTAATGATCTATATATACTTGCCTGTTTTGCTTTAAGTATGCTCGGTTTCTTTATTCGTGTTTATACCGTTGGACATACACCAGATCGTACATCAGGTCGGAACACCAAAGAGCAAATAGCCGATAGCTTAAACACAACTGGAATGTATTCGCTTGTAAGGCATCCGCTTTATCTTGGAAACTTCTTTATGTGGCTTGGGCTGACTATGCTGACTAATTCAGTTTGGTTTGTGGTTATTTTCATACTTGGTTTCTGGCTGTATTACGAAAGAATAATGTTTGCCGAAGAGCAGTTCCTACGTGAAAAATTTGATAAAATATATCTTGATTGGGCTTCTAATGTGCCTGCTTTCGTCCCAAATTTCAAAAACTGGACTCCGCCCGATAGAAAATTTAATTTTCGCAAAGTGCTTCGCAAGGAAAAAGATGGCTTTTTATCAGTTGTAGTTCTCGTTTTTCTATTTAATTATATCGAAGAATACGGGAAATATAATTCAATAATTCAGATTGATATTTGGTTTATTCTTCTAATTTTTGCGGTGGTCTTATACGCAGTTATTCAATTTTTAAAAAAGAAAACGCGTATTTTGCACGATTAGCTTTTATCGAAACGTAAAGTTACAACCTTTGCTCGCTTTCCTTCCAACAGCGACATGTCTGGCGGAAGGAAAGTTCTTTTTATAACGCAGGCACCTGAGGTTTGATCTGTATGTTTTGCCCATAAAAAAAGGAACTTAGCCTTGTCCTCGAATTTGCTGATTTTGCCGTCTTCTGTGAGCTCGACATTTATGTTATCGACCTCATAAAAATAAATATGCCTCCACATTGGCAAGCGTTCATCTAAAAATCGTTTCATAAAAAAGGAAATAAAGCGTGCTTCAAACTTGAAAAGATGTGTGATTTCTTCTGTTACAAATGCAAGTATTGTTTTACCTGCAAATTCCATTTTAAATTCGCTACAGGTCATCGTTTTCCTGCTTTAGAAATTCGTCCCTACGCATTTGCACATCTTTCAAAATAGATAGGTCGTAGGCAAGATCAATCAAATTTGCAAGCGAGCCATTGCTATTTGCAAAATATGTAACTTCGAAACGTTTCTTTAATTCTTCATCATTACAATTTTGAATGACTTTTTGCAATAATTCTACGAGCTCGTCAAGCGACTTGAGCAATTGGTTTTGCAATAAATCGGCACCTGTGCCCTGAGTTTTTTTGAATTTTCGGTTCAGGTTATAAACACTTTTGCCAGTAAATATAATTTTGTTCGCTAATGCATAATCATTCATTTGAGCAGTAATTTCGAGAATAACAGCTAAATCATTTCGTTTGCGAAGCCCATCAGGTGAAAATTCGTCAAGAAAATTAATAACATTCTGAGTATCTTCAGAAATTTTCATATTAAATCATATTGTGTATGCAATGTTTCACTATACCTTGAATTTCAAAATCCCAATCGGGAAAAATTTCCATCGGTAGAAATCTACTATTTGCACTGAATAAATACACTTTCTCATTTATAAGACGAAATTTCTTTACTAACATTTCACCATTAAGTGAAGCAATTACAATATCACCATCTTTTGGTTTGTTGTTTTTTTCGACAATCAGGATATCGCCGTGAAAAATATTTTCATCTTTCATACTTTCGCCAGAAACCTGCACCATAAAATAATTGCCATTCCTTGGCAAAAGCAATTTCACAAGGTCGAGCGAGTTAATTGTTTCAGCAATTACTGGCTTGCCAGCTTTGAAACTTGCAGGTAAAACTGGTGCCTCGAAAGAATATCTTTCTTTGATATTTGGTAATTTTTTTGCTCGCATAATAATTTTAAATTGTTAATTAATATCGATTGATTAAATCAATTATTATGCCGAATTAAAGCGAATGGATAATTTTTGTTACAACTCCGAGCAAAATAAATTCGATGTACCCATCTATTTTAAGCGGCAGGTATTGATTTTCTGCCGACTGCAAATAAGCTACATCACCGAATTTGCGAAAGATTTTAATTGTAAGCTCTCCACTTATTGAAGCCAGTACGAATTTTCCGTCAGTAGGCTCGATTACGGTATCAACAATTAAAATATCTCCATCGCTGATACCAAAATCCTTTAGTTTGTCGCCATTTACACGTGCGAAAAAAGTCGCAGCCGGATGTTGCACAAGAAATTCGTTCAAATCAATTTCTCGCTCAATTGTTTGATCAGCAGGTGTTGGTGTGCCTGCTGCAACACTCATCAAATATAATGGCATTTTTTTGTATTCGCCCGAACTTGTTTGATATCCGATAATTTGAATTGTTTCCATCTTTATGCTTCTTTTGTTAAAACTCATTTCAATTTAAAGAATTTAAATATCATAAACAAATAATATATTATGTCGTATTATGACGTTTATTTGATAAAATATTATGATATTCTTGTATCATTTTTATTACGTTATTTTCCCAATTAAAATTCTTTTGAACAAAATTTGCAGCAGATTCGCCCAAAATTGCTCTCATTTGATGATTTTTAAGCAGGCAGATGATGTTTTTGGCTGTTTCTTCAGCTGTATCGGCTTTGATAAGACCTTCTGCTTTACTTGCGGGGATACCATCGGCGGCAATGCTTGTAGCAACCACAGGCAAGCCAGTTGCCATAGCCTCCAATATTTTTATGCGTATTCCTGCTCCTACAAACAATGGGGCAATATAAAGCGTCGCTTTTTGCAAATGTGGAACAATATCTGGGACATATCCCACAGGGCAAACTCCCAAGTGCGAGAACTTTTTTAGTTCTTCTGGCAAACCTTTACCATAGAGATTTAATTTAACACCAGATAGTTCTTTTTTTACTAGTGACATAACATTTTCGATAAACCACAGCAAACCATCCACGTTTGGTTGCCATTTGTAAGTCGTTGCTATTACAAGGGTTCGTTGTTCACGTTTGGACATTGGAACGAAAGAAAACTTTTGATGATCAACACCGATCGAAGCAAGTACAAAGTTTGCATTTGGAGCCAAGGATTTAGCGTAAAGCTCTTCTTCCGGTGTAATTGTAAAGCAGACATCGCAGTCATTCATAAGCTCGATTTCAGCTTTTTTTAGTGCATTAGCTTGCTGAGTAGCAAAAAGCCGCACAGGGTTTATTGGTTTGAGTTGGTTTGCGTAGCGTTCCCAAATTAGATGTTCGATATTGTGCAAGCGTAGCCCCACTGGGATGGCAAATTTGCGTCCAAGTTCCACACCTAAACGAGCCATTGCACTATGATCGCAATGGATTATATCAAAATTTTCTTGTTGGCAAAGATTTTCTAAAAATTGCAATGCTTTTTGAGAATAATGTTTGCAGATGTAAAGAGATTTGTTAGTAGTAAAAGCAAGCAAAGCACCGTGCAGCGAATTTTTTGGAATATGTGGATAAATATAAACTTTGCCGTAAGTTTGAGCTTCCTCGATAGCCGAAGGCTGGATTTCGTCGTCCTTGAAGCTAAATAAGAATGGTTCCGCTCCTAACTTGCTGAAATTCTTAAATATATTTGCGATGCCAATTTTCCCACCATCATCCATTGGGAAAGGAAATCTTGGTGATAGCTGTAATATTTTTAGTTTTGTATTCAAACACTTAAGATGTTTTTTAAAAAATTAAAGACTATTGAAATAAGAAAAAATTATTTGAAAAGTGCGTGAAAAAAAATTTAAAGCAAATAATAGAGTAGAAAATATGGACATTGATTGAAATGAAAATTAGCCTTGTTTAAATACTAAAGTTTGTATTTTATTCTTTCAAATATTTCTTGAATAATGATTTATTAGAGGCTTGAAGCTTGATGAAATACGCACCAGGAGTTAAATTTAGCACGTTTAAATCAAAATATGAGTAATTTAAGACATCTTTTTTATAAAGCATTTCGCCAAGTGAATTGTATATTTCGATAAATTCAAATCTATAATTTGGTGGGAATAATAATGTCCCATTTTTTAAATCAATTTCTTCTTTCAAGCTATTCATTTCAACATTAGTATATGCCGATAGTGGGAAAATCAATCCATATTGATTAATTGCCATCAAATTTGATAAGTTTACGCTGGTTGTAAAATTTTCAGCAAATTTTGGTTCCAAAATTAAGTATGCAATGATGCCCGAGCTATTTATTAAACGATTTTTATCAACCGTACCAACCGAAAAATCAATATTGTCGCCTTGCTGATGCCATAAGGCAAAAGTTGCATCGTTGCCTTTAAGCAATCCGGCTGGTTCTATGCCGAGAAAATCGAAAAGTTCACTTTGGATAACTATCTTGCCCGCAAGCGAGAGATATGGTTGATACGAACTTGCAAAAATTGGAAAAATCAAACTTTTTGATGTGCGATTGATTTTAACTTTTGGCAAGGTTAATTCGTCTTCAGCATATGGGATTATGCCACCGGCTGGATGCCTTTTGTTGTAGTTGTATGATATTACAAGATTATCTATCATATTGACTTCACCATTACCATCACAATCGGCATAAGTCGCCGCTGCTGTGTCCCAAGCAATAACAGGTTGTGGTGCCCAAAGCGTGCTTGATGGCTCACGCTTGAAGCTACGCATACGCTTTGTGTTAGGTCCAAGCCCGAGATAGTAAGATACAGTGGCAAAATCTAAATGATCGACAACTCCATCGTTGTTTGCGTCGCCGGGCCATACATTGACAAAACTATGTATTGTATAGCTTATGCTTTTATTACTAAGTGCAATCAATTCCTGCCGCCCTTGACGCACAACTGTTGCTCTTGGATTAATTATCGTGAAGGTAACTACGTCAAAATGCGGTGCTGCAGGGATCACAACAAACTTTAAATTTACAACTTTTGGATTGTCAGGTGCATTTGTATCGCGTGTAAAGTCCATTCCAGAACTGACTACTATTCTGCCAATGTCGCTTATAGAATCAGTAAGTGGAATAATATATGTTTTAGTGGTTGGACCAAACGAACCACGCTCCCATTCCGAAAACTTAATAAATTGCGTTTTATTGTAGCGAAGCTCGAATGTAACATTTGTACAATTCTCTAAATTGTCCGCAACGATATCTAAGCTGAATAAATATGTTGCTGTTACAAACTTAGCACGAGATGTATCGACATCTTTGCGAACAAAGTTTAACTCTTGTGCCCACGATTGTTTCAGCGTGAGAACAAAAAACAATGTCAATATGTATAAAAATTTTCTCATTTGCTATAAATTTACAGCAATTGATATGCCAAATATTTGTCATTCTTTAATATTTAGAAGTTTTTTTGTCAATTTTGTAAATATTTTATTCATTTCGTCTAATTTATCTTCATTTAATATATCGGTAACTGTTTGGATTTTTTCAACATCTTTTTCATTTATTTTATAAAGAGAAAGCGAAAGCTCCGCTGCTTCGGGAAATTGTTCGTAAGTACCCGAAATAAAGTATTCAACCTTAAACTTTCGCAAGGCATCTATTTCGTTAAGTGTAGGTAAATTATAATTTTCTACTACATAAAGTTTGAATAGGCTATAAATACTATCGCGTGTTTCAAGGTCGTAAATAACATAATCGGTCGAATTTTTCCCAGCATTGAAGATTGTTTCCAAAACTGAAAATGATGTAACAACGCGATCTTCATACAAAGACCATGGTTTAATTCCAATTGGTAACGAAAAGCCAATGCCAGTTACAACAACTGTTGGTGAAGGTTTCACGTTAAAATTCCCTATTTGTGTAGCATATAGTTTTGTATCTTTTTTTGCTGCTGCAAAAGCTCGCTGTGTCGCAGTAAGCAAAGATGGATCAAAGAGTGCTCGATCACTGGTTGCCTGACGGTAATTCAACAGGGCGTAACCTTCACCTATTTGCCTTGCATTAGTATCTTTAATATCTACAAATTGAAGCTCTACACGTAGCATATTAACAAAGCGATCTACCCGCATAAAAGCTACTTCATCGGCTTTAGCCGAGTGGGCAACATCGAGAAGCAATGGCTCTATCCCTTTTTCATAAAGCATCTTTGCGAGCGAATCTCGTTCAATTTTATCTATAAATTCATAACGCCCGGTTAGCTTTGCTGCGAGTGAAAGTGCCGCATCTGCCTTTGTTTCGGAAACATCTTCCGTTGTTACATTCCGCCCTTGAATAAAATTACCGAGCATCAATTTTCTTTTTTCGAGTTTAGCCGAACAACTTGCAAGTAAAACCATAACTAACAAAATTAGAATTCTTCTCATAAAAACTCCTAATAATTTCTACTAATACTTTGTCTTGTTGCTGCAATAATTGCATCATATCCACCAAATGAAACATCTCTATAATATAAAAACGCTATAAACGAATGATCATTAACGCTTGTGTTACCCTCAAATAAATCAGTTGAATATCGCACAGCGCGATCTCTGCTGAAATCATATTCACCTGTGGCATAAAGATAATTATGCACACCACGACGAACCCAAGCACGCAACTTATAATAGCGATCTTTATCGTCATAATACATTATCCAACGGCGATCGGGCTTCCAATTATTAAATGAACCAATGACGAAAACGTCTTCATCTGTGTAAAAACCGTCTGGTTCGAGCACAAATTCAAGATAAATGTAATCATCAGCGTAATTTGGAACACGGTTTGCAAGCAACGCACCTTCATTGTCATATTCGTTAAAAGTGCCGTTGCGACGCAAATCGGACATTGGCAGTCGTTGTTGAGTTACACCTCGTGGGAAATAAGCCATATTTGTCAGATCAAGGACACGATATTCGTTTTCTGCAGGCACTCCCTCGATACGAAAGAACTTTCGAGCGCCGATGAAACCTGCTATATTTCGACGGTAATTGTATTTATATAAGTAACGGAATTCATCTATATCATTGTGTGATGTTATTACAAGTGGCTCCTCCCAGCGGTTGTTTTTATAAATCACGCAAGTATGCACATTATTATCCAGCAGGTTCAATTTTGACCAAGCTTGCAATTCAAGGTTGTAGCTTGTGGACGATATATTGTATTTTGTGGAATACATACCATTCCAAATGTTAAAGGCAACAGCAGCACGCGGTTCGATAACGAAAAACTTTGCTTCTGCAAACATCTCATTTTCGTTTTCATAAGAATAAAACTTGATTTTCCAATTACCCGAATATTTAAATTTAATACGAAGATCGGGGAATGTAAAAAAACCACGGTGCGAAAAATAAGGATTTGTGTAAGCAGCCGAACTCCAACGAATATCGCTAAACCGCATATAAGCAAGTTCTTGATAGAAAATGTTTTCCGTTTCGCTCCAATCAGCTTTGCAATGAACGAACTGGGCATAAAGGTTTGGTGGTATATCAGCAAATATATCCAGCTCTACTGTGATTTTTTCGCTGCCGATATCGGTTGAATACCCACTGTTTGTATGTATGACTAAAATAGGTGGGGCTTGCTCGTTATCGCCATAAATGCGCACACCTCGCAATATGGCTTGTTTAGGTATTTGGAAGCTTTCCGTCTGCGAATGTATTTCAAGCGAACTAAAAACAAATAGTAATATAACCCAAAAAGTCTTTTTCATTACTCTATAAAATATTTTTAATATATGCTTAAATACGCATAAAGCATAATATTATTACGATGCGAAAAGAGATAGGGCAAAAGCTGTGTCGTTGTAAATGCGAATAGCTGACGTTTCACAGCGCATTTACATATCGAATTTGAATTTTGAAATGTATTTATTAAATGTAAAATGATTAAGAAAAATTTGTTTTATTATAATGAGGTGATAAAACAATAAAACTCATCTTCGAGATAAACTCCGTAGTATAAAAAAATCAAATATCGATTTTTAAATTTAAAAAAATTATTAAATTTAAATAAAAACTTGTAATAATTTTGAATAATCAACTCCTGGTTGTGCAAATATTTTTTCAATGCATTCTATTTCAGAGAAAAATATTCTACAAACTCGACTATGTTGATGCTTTAGTTAGTTAGGCTATCTTGAAATGTAAATTCAAAAAATAAGATAAATGCAATCGTTTCAAATTTTTTATGTGTATTTATGAAAACTTTTCTTATAAAAATTTTTGCTGTTTATATTTATATGATAATTGTTGTTTCATCAAGCATACTTTTGATTGCTGATGATTTAACACTAGATGTAATTTCCGGGGCAAGACTTAAAATTGAATTTAAAGGAAAAACTACTTATTGCACAACAAATGAAACAGGTGTATTTGCAATTTATTTATCTGATACTTCTAAAACTTTTATCGAAGCTAAAGAGTATAAAGCAATTATAAATGTTGAATTACCAAAAGAACCCGCAAAACTTGGTATACCCAATTCAAAAATAAACGCCATTAATAAAACGCTAAACTATATTTTAAAACAATCCGATGCTCCCTATTATGAGTTCACTTTATTCTTTGATAAAAGTAGAAATCAATTAATAATCAAACAAAATACAAATATTCAGAAAAGTAGTATAGAACAAAAAGTTCCAAGAGGTCAAGCAGGTAAACATGGAGATAAATATGTGGGGCAAGTTGCCCATTTTTAATTAATAATGTTTAATTAATAAATGGAGGTTTTTATGAAAACAAAGCATATTTTCTTTCTGGCATTATTATTTGGACTTTTTCTTTTCAACAACAGGACTTTTGCTCAAGAAACAAAAGAATCAAAAAAAGCTCTCGATGCTTTTATTAATGCTACTACAAAATCCACCGTCGAAAGTGAACCAGTTTCAGGCGCTGAGATTATCGTAGAATTAGTCAGTGCGGATACAAAAATGAAAACTAGTAAAGCAGATGGCGATAATATGGAAATTGTAGGTCTTGGATTTGAAAAGAAAAAGAATATTGAATGTAAATCAAATGAAAAGGGAGAATTCTCGTTTTCTTTCCAGAAAGAACAACTTCAAAAGTTACCCGAGGAATTTCAATTGAAATTTACTATCAAACCTAAAGACCCCAGTAGATTCCCAGTTGAAAATAATTCTGTTGTCATTAAGGTTAAAAAATCCGATGGACCTAAGTTTACTTTTGTTGTTACATACCAAAAACCAACAATTAAAACGAATAAAGGCACTTTTGCTGTTAACTCAAAAGCGCAGAGCGGCTGGTGACATTGTTTTATAAGGGGCAAAAGTATTATTCTTTTGCTCCTATATAAATATTATTTAACTGAAAATTTTAACAAGGTTAATAATTATGAAAAAGTTAATTGCTATTCTAATAGTTATATTAGCTTTAAATTCATTTATATTCTCACAAGAAACCCATTTTGATTTTGGAGCTAAAACAAATTTCGGTGCAACTTTTACATCATTCAATACAAGTGAAGGTGATGATTCACATCTCGAATTATTGTTAAGCTTTGTAGCAAATGCAAATTATGAAGGAAGTAATTTTAATTTTGATTCAGAAGTTTATATTCAGTATGGACAAATAGTTAGAAAAAATTTTTCTCCACAAAAATCTCAAGATAATTTTATACTCACATTAATTCCATCATTTAGAATTATTGAAAACCCGAGTATGAGATTGTTTTGGCAAGCAAAAGCGGAAACACAATTGCGAAAAGGTTATCTTAATGATCAAGAGACAAATTTTGCTGACCCAATGTTTATTACAAACACGCTATTTTTAGGCGAAAAATCCAAATTGATTAAGCAAACCGAAACGCAACAATTTAATATTACCTATGGAATTGGTTATTCATTTCAAGCTATTATAAAAAAACATTTTCAATTAACGAGCGAAACAACTCCAAGTAATAATGCAGAATTTGCCGATGGACCAACTGCAGTTTTGAATTTTAATTTTTCCAAAAGTATTAGTGAGAAAGTTAATTTTAATTCTTCATTTAACTCGTAGTTCCTTGCAAAAAAAGATTTTCTTAAAAGTACAAGCAATTCAAGATTTAGTTCACTTTTTCTTGCAAGTTTAGAAATTTACTTCTTTAGTATTGAATACAGCAATCGTTTAGTATATGATAAAGCATTGGGAAGTAAGCGCCAATTAGAACAATCGTTAGTGGTTGGTTTGAAATTGAATATTTAAAAAGTTGATAATTTTTTTTGGACCAAAAAAAATTATTAAACAAATACACTGAAAAAATTTTAAAATATCCTACCAGATGTCCGACACCTCGAAAGTGTCGGACATTTTTGCATAATAGATAGAGCCCACCTTCGGAGTGGACTCGACACGAAATAAATCTTTAAAATACATTCGCCGAATGCGTGATGACCGTGGGAGCGACCAACCGGTTGCCCTTACATTTACTGGTGGTAGTTCTATGGCCCTTATGTATCAAAGATATAATTTTTTCAAAAAAAATTTTTTTATTTAATTTTTTTTATAATTTTGTTTTTTAGTTTAATCTAAAAGGAGGGTTTATGTTTAAAAACATCATTTCTCGCTTTTCCTTATTCTTCTCAATTCTCTTAATGTTGCTTGCTACAGCAAGCGGAAGCGCGTGGGCACAGAACGTGGTCGAAGCGTGGGACCCACAGGGCTACGGCTTCTACCTGAAGAAGGTCGTCAGCGACACTGCGATCTGCAGCGGGCAGACCTTCTCGTACACCATCTACTTCAGCTTTCCTGCCGGAACGCAATCGGCAACCATCTTGGACAATGTGCCCAGCCCGCTCGTGGTGGACAGCGTGAGCGTCCTTGGGTGCGGGACGCCAACGATCACCGCTCCGCCTCCGGGGACTGGTGGTCAGGTCAGCCTCGTGTACAGCAGTGGTAGCATTCCCTCGGGTGGCTGTTCCGGCTCGATGACCATCGTGGTCTCCTTCCCCAATGGAGTGACCTGCAATGGAACCAGCGTCCGGAATCGCGTGTGCATGACGGCAACGATTCAAACCCCGAGCGACACGGGGATGGTCACGGGGATGGTGAAGTTCTGCACAGAATTTGTCACCACCACCGCCAAGGCGAGCAATCCCTGGCAGATTGAGAAGAAGGTGCTCAATGGCACCTGGGGAGGCGGCAACTGCCCCTGGAAGGTGTTCGGGGATACGGTCACCTACAAGATCTGCGTCTACAAGAACAACCCCGCACCGTGCGGCGGAAATGGGCAGCTCAACCTCGTCAACGGCGTCGTCACCGATGTGCTGCCTACGGGGGCGTTTGTCATCCAGCCGCTCCCCGCCGGGGTCACTTACAACAATAATACGAATACGATCACCTGGAACGTCGGCAACCTGAGTGCAACGCAACCCTTCAACATCGTCTGTGTGACGCTGACGGTCTACTACCCGCCGGCGCAGTTCCCCACGAATTCACAAATCACCAACACCGCAACGCTCACCGGGCAGCTCGGATCGCCACAGCAACCCTGCGGGCAGTTCCAGCTCTCCAGCACCGTCTGCTGGCAGAAGATTCTACCACCTCCAGACACGACCCAGGCATCGCTCTACAAGTGGGGGTCCACCAACGGGCAGCCCGGCTGTGCGGGGACGTATTGGATTCGGTTCTGCAACACCGGTAACACAATGCTGCCGGCAAATTCCGTTGTCATCCGCGATACCTTGCCGGCAACGCTGACGCTGATCTCCGCCAGTGGGTCGTCCAACCTCACAGTCACCACCAGTGGCAATAATATCGTCACGGCAACGCTCAACGCCCAGCTTCAGCCGAAAGCCTGCACGTACGTGACGGTGAACTTCACCATCTCCCAGAGCGCAACGCCGAACTCCACCATTACGAACTGTGCCTACGCAACGGTGCAAGGGCTGACGCAACCGCTCTCCTCGTGCTGGTCCTTCGTGGTGAACGCACCGGCACCGAAACCGTGCGTCTGGAAGGGGATCTGTAGTCCGCAGAACTCCTATTCGCTGGGGCAGGTCATCCGGATGCGGCTCCGTGTGCAGAACATCGGCGGACTGCCCATCAACGGCGCCACCATCACCGACAACCTCAACCCGAACTTCGAGTACGTTGGCAACCCCAACTTTTACAAGTCGAACACTTGGAACACGCCGTGCAATCCAACAACTGGCGTGACGGCGTGGACTCCGGCTCCGAACATTTCCGTAAGCGGGCAAACGGTGACGATCTCGAACGTGAACATCCCTGCGTCGTGTCAGAGCGTCTTCTGGAACGGCTGCGGGATGTACGGCAACAACACGGTGCCATACTACTGGATCGAGTTCGACGTGAAGATTCGCGATACCGCCGCGCTGGGCAACATCCCGAACTCCTTTACGCTCTCCGGCGGTGGTGTCAGCACGCCGGTGACCTCCAACACCGTGCTGGTGCTCACTACTGGGCAGGTCGGCTTTACGCTTACGAAGGGGGTGGCACCGGATACGAGCTCGTGGGCATCGTCGCTCAACGTTTCGCCGGGTGGGACGCTCTACTACCGCTTGCGGATGCCGCTGGCAGCAGGCTCGGTGCCGCTGCGCCATGCGACGTTTGTGGACCTCCTACCGCGCGACTCCGGTACATCAGATAACCGCATCCTCCCCATCTCATGCCCGTCGCGTGGCAGCCAGTTCGACGTCACCTACCAAGCCGGCGTGCTGACCAGCCACCCGGTGAACTGGTACACCAACACCAACACCACAACGCAGGCATCGGCAACGGCGATCTCTGCCGTAACGGGGGCTCCGCCCCAGCTCTTCCCAACCTCGTGCGGGAACGGTACGCCCTGGACAGCGGGCGTGAGTCCAGGGGACAAGAACCTGGGCATCTACTTCACCACGGCGGTGGGTGCATCGCTCGTGCCGACCGTGATCTTCCAGGCAAAGGCAGCGCAGGGAGCAACGCCGGGGCAGATCGCCTGCAACAGCTTTGCTGCCGGTGGTGCAGTACGCCACTACCTGAACAGCTCCACAGCGCAGGATGTGCCGGTTGCACCCCTGGAGTCGGGCAACGTGTGCATTACTATCGACTCCACAAGCGGATGCGACACAATTGGGGAAGTTCATTTGGATAGTGCTTGCTGCCAGTTCACAATCCCCATCTTTTTAGCACAAGGACCAGCCATTGGTGGTGTCACCAGCATCCAATGGTCACTTTCTGGCGGGACGATGGAGAGCATCTCGCCATTTATGGGATGCCCATTTACACTCACGCCACCAAACCCCTATGGCACAACAAGTGGCACCATCACCTTCACCCCACCGTGCACAGTTAGCCCATTGAATTTAGGAATGGAGGCAAACCCAACAACTGCGACGGGCGAAGTAACTCTTTACCTAATTATCAACCATAAAGGACAAGTATGTTACGATACAGTTAAATTGCGCTGCTCCCGTGCACCAATTACAAAATGCGACAGTTTAGCAGTTGCACCTTTCA
>Ga0209809_1000260_pt1 | contig 50767 bp, 42 predicted proteins | sample YNPMSTMetaG_FD_186172 | JGI IMG/M metagenome (GOLD analysis project Ga0209809, IMG submission 186172) | Anoxygenic and chlorotrophic microbial mat microbial communities from Yellowstone National Park, USA - YNP MS-T MetaG (SPAdes) (version 2) ...
GCAGGCTGCGGCAGAGCGGATGCGAATTTCGTCGGGTGGGAAGACCGACGGCGGTCGAAGGGATTGGGGGCCGTGTTATCGGCGCGCCGGCCGGCCGATCGGGGAACGCCGGGGGATCCGATTTCCATGGCTCGCGCGCCGTCCGGCTTTTGATATACTGCGATGTTTTCGAAGGCAGCTAGGGCACTGGCCGGCCCCGTCCCCGGACGCTGAAATGCGCCGGAACGAGCTCGCGTAGCCGGCCCTGATGCAGTCAGCCGGTTACAGCGAGGTGAAGGGCCATCTCCGACCCGCCGGACCTACAGCGCAAGGCCATGGCTGGCGGGCGATAGGGCCGTGGTGGAAACGCCACGACCTCCCGTGTTTGGAAAGGAGATGCGATGATCGGCCCTGACGAAGCCTGGAGCATTGTTCTTCGCTACGTTCAGCCGCTCCCACCGGTCGAAGTCACCCTGGAGGATGCCCTCGGCTGCTGTCTGGCCGAGCCGGTTCGAGCGGATCGCGACATACCGGCCGAGGACCGCTCGGCGATGGACGGCTATGCCGTGCGGAGTGCAGACTTGCAATCTGCTCCGCGCGAGCTAAGGCTCGTGGGCGAGGTCGCGGCGGGCAACCCGGCTGATCTGATGGTCGTGCCGGGCTCCTGCGTCCGCATCTATACCGGCGCTTCGATTCCCCCCGGCGCCGACGCGGTAGCCATTCTGGAACAAGCAGAAGAAAGGGAAGGGTGGGTGTCCTTCCGAAAACCGGTGGCCGTCGGCGAAAACATCTTTCGGCGGGGAGAGGATGCGCGTGAAGGCGACGAGTTGCTACCGGCAGGTACCCGCGTGGGAGGTGTCGAGATTGGCATATGCGCCGCTGTCGGGAAAAGCCGCGTTTTGGTGTACCGACCGCCGAGGGTAGCGATTCTGTGTACGGGAACGGAACTGGTTGCTCACGACCGCATTCCGCCGCCCGGCAGTGTGCGGAATTCTTTGGGGCCTGCGCTGGCTGCCACTTTGCGCCAGTGGGGCTTCCCCGCCGCGCGTTACCGGATCATTCCCGATCGCCCTTCCGCCATCCGATCCGCCTTGCGCCGCTGTTTGCGCTCCGCCGACCTCGTGCTCATTACGGGTGGCGTCTCCGCCGGGCGTTACGATTGCGTTCCCGAGGCGCTGGCAGCCATCGGCGCCACGATTCACTTTCACCGGGTGGCCATGAAACCCGGCAAGCCCAGCTTGTATGCGACCTTCGGTGAGAATCAGCACATTTTCGGGCTCCCGGGCAATCCGCTTTCCTCACTCACGACCCTGCACGAGTTCGCCCTGCCCGCTTTGCGACGACTGAGCGGTTTGCCGGTGAGCTCCTGCCGGCCCGGCCTGCGGGTGACTCTCGCCGAGCCACTGCCCAGGCCGGCCGGTCGCTTGCGTTATCACCTGGCCCGACTCGATTGGGGTGACGGGGCGCCGAAGGCCATCCCTGTCCGCTCGCAAAGTAGCGCCGATCTCCCCTCGGCAGGTCGGGCCGAGGGCGTCATCCTGCTGCGTCCCGCGCCAGGGACGCCGGAGGCAGGTGAGAGCGTGGAGTTCCGACCCTGGGGTCCCTGGCCATGGCGAGCGTAAACACCATGGAGGCTCTTTCCCTGCGCATTTCCGTAACGGATCGGTGCAATCTGAGGTGCGGCTATTGTGTGCCCGGTCAGGACGCTTGCGACGTCGAGCAGGACCGGATCCTTTCCGACGAACAGATCTGTCGCTTCGTGGAGCTGCTCGGGCGGCGTTATCGGATCTCGCACGTGCGATTGACGGGCGGCGAGCCACTGGTCCGGCCGAACCTTCCGATCTTGATCCATCGGCTACGTCAGACCGATGTGGGTGAGATCGCCCTCACCACCAACGGCCAATGCCTGAGCGGGAAAGCCGCCACTTTGAAGCAAGCGGGCCTGGACCGCGTCAACATCAGCCTGGACAGTCTCCGGCCGGCGGTGTTCGCAGCGATCACGCGCGGCGGTGTTCTCGAGAAGACGCTGGACGGAATTCGGGTCGCCCGCGAGGTCGGCTTGTTGCCGGTCAAGCTCAACGCGGTCGTGCTCCGTGACGTCAACGACCAGGAAGCGCCGGATCTGGTGCGGTTTGCCATGGACGAGGGCGTGCACATTCGCTTTCTCGAACTGATGCCCGTGGGCGAGGCGGCCAGAGATTTCGATCGCCTGTTCGTCTCTTCGGAGGAGACGCGCGCACGGCTCCGTCAATGGTTCGCGCTGGATCCCGTGGCTTCGGATCCGCGCAGTACGAGCCGCAATTGGCTCGCCCGGGATGGGCGAGGTCGCACGGCCGTGGTAGGCTTTGTGTCCCCGGTCAGCGAGCCCTTCTGTTCAGGCTGCCCGCGCCTGCGCCTGACTGCCCGTGGGACTCTGATCGGGTGCGTGGCCAGATCTGACGGCGTCCCCGTGGCCCATTTTCTCCGCCAGGACGGTGGAGAGGCCGAGAAAGCATTCTACCGCGCCGTCCAAACCGCGCTTGGCATGAAGCGAGGTGATGGCCATTTCATTCAATCCACCCGGATGCTGGTGCTCGGAGGATAGCCGCTTTGGCAGACGAAAACTGTTCGAGAAGCCCATGGGCCGCAGGTGAGTCTCGAAGAATGAAGCCCGGTCCGGGCCCGTTAAAACAAAGGCTCCGGTTCCTGTTCCATGAAGCGGTAGGTGCGCTGGGGGATATCGGCACCTTCGTTCCCATCGCTGTCGCCATGGTCACGCTCGGGGGCTTGGATCCGGCGACGATCCTGGTGACGGCCGGTCTTGCGAATATCTGGGGCGGCGTGACGTTCGGCATTCCCATTGCGGTCCAGCCCATGAAGGCCATTGGCGCCTTTCTGCTCGCCGGCCGACTCGACGGGCAGCAAGTCATGGCGGCGGGGTTGTGCGCAGCAGTGGCGATGCTGCTGGTCGGCTGGTTGGGGCTGGCGGAAAGGGTTTCGCGCCGGCTCCCCACGGAAGTGATCCGGGCCTTGCAATTCACGATCGCCGCCGAGTTGTTGCGACGGGGCGTGGGGCTGGCGGTCGGTCCGAGTTTGTCGTGGCCTGGCTACCTGGGCTGGGTCGTGGCCGGCGCCGGCGCGGTGCTGCTCTATCGAATGCGGCGGCGCCTGGAATGGCCTGCAATCGGTCTGCTCGCGACGGGATTGCTCGTAGCCGCGTGGAGGCAGCCGGGCTTGGTCAGCCTGCCGCGCGTTACGCTGTGGCGGCCGCAGTTCGTCCCGCTCGGTCTGCAGGCGTGGAGCGGCGCGTGGCGGGCATCTGTGGCGCAGATCCCTTTGACTTTCCTCAATTCGGTCCTGGCCGTCAGCGCCTTGGCCCGACAGCTCTTTCCCCACCGAGCGGACCGAATTGGACCGTCCCGGCTCGCCACCTCCGTGGGGGTCCTCAACCTGCTGATCTGCCCTCTGGGAGCGATGCCAGTGTGCCATGGTTCGGGAGGCTTGGCGGGCCAGTATCGGCTGGGCGCCCGCACGGGACTGTCGGTCATCCTCTTAGGCTCGGTCAAGTTCCTGTTGGGATTTTTCTTCGGGGGGACAACCCTGGCTTGGATGCGGGCCTTTCCCGAAAGCATCGTGGGAGTCTTCCTGGTGATCGCCGGCTGGTCCCTGGCGGAAACGAGCAAGGCTTGGAGGAGTCCGCGACAGTTGTTCGCGCTGGTGGTCATGGTGACCGTCTACCACGCCATGAACATGCCCGTTGCCGCCTTCGGCTTGGGCTGGCTGGCGTGGATCGGTTTTCGTCGCTGGGAGCAGTGGCTTCGCGAGTGGGGTAGGACAGGAGAAGGCTATGAGTCAACCCGATAGCCCGGACCCTGTTCTGAGTCACGTATCACCCACGGGAGCCGCCCGGATGGTGGACGTGGCGAACAAAGTTGCCGGGCCGCGGATGGCGCGCGCCGAGGCGTGGCTAAACTTGGGCCCCGCCGCGTCCCGAGTGCTTCGGGAGCAGGGCGTGGCGCCGAAGGGCAACGTGCTGGAAACGGCTCGCCTGGCGGGGATCATGGCAGCCAAGAAGACCTGGGAGCTGATCCCGTTGTGTCATCCCCTCAGCCTGGACTGGGTGCAGGTCGAAGCTGAGTTCCGGGAGGACCGCATTCGGTTCGAGGCTCAGGTCCGAGCGGAATCCAAGACCGGTGTGGAAATGGAGGCGCTGACGGCGGCGGTCGTGGCCGCACTGACGGCCTACGACATGGTGAAGTCCCTGGACAAGGGATGCGAAATCGGGCCCGTGCGCCTGCTGGAAAAGTCAGGCGGCAAGTCGGGCCTGTGGCGGAGGGAGCAGGATGCAAGCCAAGGGTGTGGTTGAAGCTTTGTGCCTGAGCGAGAGGAAAGGCACGAAGAAAACCGCTCACCCGGTAGTTAAGTTTGTCGCCGGACACGGCATCGAGGGCGATGCGCACGCGGGTCCCTGGCATCGCCAGGTCAGCCTGCTTGCGGCCGAGGACGTCGAGCAGATGAGACAGCGGGGCCTGCCGGACCTCAAGCCCGGGGACTTTGCAGAGAACGTAGTCGTCTCCGGACTCCCGCTGGCAACTGTGGGACTCGGCAGTCGCCTGCGTCTGGGCGGCGAGGTGGAATTGGCGGTTACCCAGTTGGGCAAGCTTTGTCATTACCGCTGCGTCATCTATGAGCAGACGGGCGATTGCATCATGCCGCGCCTTGGGGTGTTCGCCCGTGTGCTCAGCGGAGGAACGGTTTCGGCGGGCGACACGGTGGAGATTCTGGAGCTGATTCCTCGCGACAGGATCCAGGCAGTCGTGCTCACCATCAGCGATCGCTGCTCGCGAGGCGAGGCTACCGACACGTCTGGTCCCGCCGTCCGGCGCTTGCTCGAACAGCATCTGCCGGCACACGTCTACGCGTCGCGCATCCTGCCGGATGAGCAGGCCGAAATCGTCCGCTGGTTGAAGCATTACAGCGACGGCCACTCGATTGACCTCGTGGTCGCGGTGGGTGGGACCGGTTTCGGACCTCGGGACGTGACTCCGGAAGCAGTGGCCTCGGTTATCGAGCGTCCCACCCCGGGCCTGGATGAAGCCATGCGGTGGTGCTCGCTTCAGAAGACTCCTCTGGCCATGTTGTCCCGGGCTGTCTCCGGAATCCGGAATCGCACCTTGATCCTCTCGCTGCCAGGTTCCGAGCGGGGCGCCACGGAAAACCTTCAGGCGATCCTGCCCGCGTTGGAGCACGGCTTGAGACAACTCCGTGGCGAGATCGCCGACTGCGGACGTGGACTCTCGCGCCAGTCAACATGACAGCGCCGCTTCCCGCAGTGAGCGTCTGCGGTTGGTCCGGTTCAGGCAAGACCACACTCATCGCGGAGTTAGTCTCGCGGCTCAAGGCCCGCGGACTCTCCGTCGTCGTCATCAAACACGATGTCCACGGAATTGACCGGAGCGGGCGGCTGAAAGACTCCGATCGTTTCTTCCTCCGCGGCGCGGATACGGCCGTGCTTGCGCCGAACGAAACTCTGCTCGCCTTCCATCCCGGTCAGGGGCGGACTTTGCCCGGGCTGATTTCGCAATTGGACCCCCACTACGACATCATCCTGTGCGAGGGCTTCAAGAGCTATCGCTTTGCGCTGAAGATCTGGCTCCAAAGATCGGAAGGCGAGTCGCCGCCGGCTCGTGCGCCTGGTATCCATCGTATTTTGGCTCCCCGGCAGGATCGTGCCGCGATCGTGGAGACGATGGTCACGCGCTGGCTGGAGGCACGCCTGAAGGCTATCCCGCTGCTCGGTGGTGTGCTGTGGGATGGGGGCGGGCCTAAGGTTGCGCAGGGCCAACGAGGGCAGCGTTTCCGGAATCCGGCCTCACTTGACCGGGTTTTGAAAGCCCTGCAAGAGAGGGTTGAGCAAGTGGTCCTGCTCGGCCCAAGCCAGGCTCGATCTCCGGCGGAGCACCTCCCCGTGCTCCCCCTTGCCCGTGAGCGCCGAGCCTTAGGGGCGGCGATGGCGGCGGCTATGCGGTGGCGAGCGGATGCTGCCTGGATTTTCGTGTCCGGGCGCCATCCCAGGTTTTCCGCTGCGGTCCTGCGATGGCTCGAAGGCCTTCGCCGCCCCGGTGTCTGGGGCATCCTCGTTCGTCATCCCCAAACCCGATCTCTGCGGCCCCTGTTAGCGTTGCTGGAGCCGCGCGCTCGCGCCCTGGTCGAACGGGGGGTCTCTCTGGCCAGCCTCGCAGCGGACCGGCGCGTCATAACGTCCACTCTGCCGGATGGGGCCTTGCCTGACGCCGACTGAAAGCACCTCGCGGCGAACCTACTTTCGGAAAGATCAAAGGCAACTGACCAGGCGAACGGCGTTTCCGGCCATCCGCTTTGGGTAGCTCGCCGCCCGGCCGGACAGGAGCGAATTTTCGACAACTGACCGGGATTCCCTGAGTTGCGGCGAGGCGTTTCAATTTCAAACGCCACGGCCGGAGGGCTAAGCGAACATGACCGGCGCAATTTCCTCGCAGCGAAGGACCGAATCGGGCGGCAAACGGCCGCGCCGGTAAGTCGGGCACGGAGTAGAATCCACGTCACGATGCCCGACCACGCGACGGGCGGCGACAGGCCCTTTTACGGGATCGCAGCCCAGGGGGGCGGAGGAGGCATGCCCGTCACTTTTGTCCACGAGTGTTCATGCCGAAGCAGGCGAGCAAGCCCACCAGCACCGTGGATTGTTGCCGGGACAACGGCTGACCGGCTCCGCGTTCGAAAAAAGGCCGGTTCGACCAGTCCCGCCGGAACTCGACACGCGTGACCACGCCGGGGGCCAGCCTCAGTTCGCCCGTGAGCGTGAGTTCTTTGAGCTTCTGCGGCGTCCCGGTCGCGAAACCATCCGCATCGTGGAACCATTCCAGCCGCGGCGCCAGCGCAAACCAACGGTTGACCTCCAGCCGGGCGGCGCCTGCGATCCCCACCCAACGTCCCCCGGCAAGCTCTGCGGCAGCGCCCTCGCGGAATACGGCGGCGGCACCTTCCTTCCCGTAGTCGAAATTCAGGTACATGGCGGCTCGGGAATGCGGCGTCAGCAGTACCGTGGTGTCGTAGAGGTGCCGCCAGCCTCGATTGACGTGGCTCTTTTCCGGCCCCCCGTAATAGCTCTGCGCCCAGCTTATTCTGGAGCCCGCGAGCGTCCCGAAAAATCCAAAAGTCTTCCCGGTGTTGTTATCCTCGACATTATTCCAGCCGTTGACGAGCGCGAGGCCTCCGGTAAAGTGACGGCCGAGGGGCAGGCTCGCGCGCAGGCCGAAGTGATAGTAGGGAATGGCCCATGCGAACAACAACGATCGCGAGTAGTTCCAGTTGCGATGAGTCTCGATGACTTCAGCGCCCGCGGTGGTGACGAACTTGCCGAAGTCCAGCGTCAGACCACCGGCGCCCGGGGGCCGATACGTGGCAAAGGCCTGAAGCACGTGTCGCATGATATGAGGCGAGCTCTCTGCCCCATGGATCAGATCCAACGCGCGACCGAAACCCAGATCCATGCGAAAGCCCAGCGGCTCGGCCGGACTGTCCAGCACGACCTTGGCCATGTTCAGGCTGAACTGGTGCGAGGACACATCGAAGTTACGCAACTGGTTCAGGCGGGAAGACGACCGGTTGAAGTTCAGGCTGTAATAGCCATCCAGCACGACTCCCACTCGGACTGAGGCCAGAGGCCACTCCGGGTCGGCGTTGGCCGCACCGGTGCCTGTTTGAGCGGCGGCGCCTTCCCCGCCCGGCGTTGTTTGCGATAGACCCGGCAACGCCGCGCCGCACCAGCACGCCAGCGCGAACAAAAGGATTCCTGCCATCCTCATATCGCTTGCCTCCTCTCAAATTTGCGGGTTCTCGACTAAGTCCCCATGACCCGCAGGAATAACCGGCATTATAAGGCGAGTTGCAGCCTGTCGCTGATTCAAATTTTCGATCGGAGGCATAAAAATTTTGCGCGAGCCCGTCTTTGAACTTCGTTGCATAATGACAAGTACCGTTTGCGTCGCAGTACGCTTACACCAAACCAGGTAGGTCAGCAATGAGCGATCCGGTTGTGACTTGTTCGGGGATAATTCTTGTTGTCGCGTCGGCAGGGGATCTCGCTTCCCGTATCTCGGGGCTTCAGGAAGCTGTTCAGGCTGCCCAAAGCTCCGCCGACAACGCCTGGATGCTGGCGAGCTCGGCGTTGGTGCTCATGATGACCGGCCCCGGTCTGGCGCTGTTTTATGGCGGCCTGGTTCGACGGAAGAACACGCTGGCTACGATGATGCAGTGCTTCGTATTGATGGCTCTGATCACCGTGCTATGGGCGCTGACAGGCTACAGCCTGGCCTTCGGCGAGGGCAACGCCCTGGTGGGCGATTTGCGGTATGCCCTGCTGCGCGGGGTTGACGGTGACCCGAACGGCGATTACGCGCCGACCATTCCCCACCACACCTTCATGGTGTTCCAGCTCATGTTTGCCATCATCACTCCCGCACTGATCGCGGGCGCCTTCGCCGAGCGGATGAAGTTCAGTGCGCTGCTGGTGTTCATGACGCTTTGGGCGTTGATGGTCTACTGTCCCATGGCGCACATGGTTTGGGGCAAGGGCGGCCTGTTGAACGCCTTTGCGGGCGGCGCAATCCCCTGCTTTGATTTCGCGGGCGGCACCGTAGTTCACATCACCTCCGGGGTCTCCGCTCTCATCTGCGCCCTGTACATCGGCAAGCGCCAGGGCTATCCCAGTGCGGCCATGAAACCTCACAATTTGGTGTTGAGTTTCATCGGAGCCTGTCTGCTGTGGGTGGGCTGGTTCGGCTTCAACGCCGGCAGCGCGCTGGGATCGTCCGCGCTGGCGAGCAGCGCATTCGTGGCGACCCATTTCGGGGCTGCCGCCGCGGCGCTGGGCTGGATCGTGGCCGAGTGGAGCCGGACCGGCAAGCCCAGCGTCCTGGGCGCGATTTCGGGCGCCGTGTGCGGTCTGGTGGCGATCACGCCTGCTTCGGGGTTCGTCAAACCCTTGCCCGCGCTGGTGATCGGCTTCGCGGCAGGCGTGATCTGCTACTTCATGGTGGCGAGCGTCAAACAGCGTTTCGGTTATGACGACTCCCTCGATGCGTTCGGCGTGCACGGCGCCGGGGGCACGGTCGGCGCCCTGTTAACAGGGGTGTTCGCCACCAACGCGGTCAATAGCGGCCTCAAGGACGCCGCCGGCAGAGCCTTGCCGCTGGGCCTGGTGGACGGCAACGCCGTACAAATCTTCCACCAAGCGGTCGGGGCGGCCATCGCCTGGGCGCTGGCCGCCGTCGGGACCTTCCTCATCCTGAAAATCACCGATGCGCTGGTGGGCGTGCGCGTCTCACCCGAGCATGAGATCCAGGGGCTGGATTTGAGTCTCCACGGCGAGGAAGCCTATAACTTCGAGGTCTGAACCAGACGACGGGGAAGCCACCCATGAAAAAAATCGAGGCCATCATTCAGCCTTTCAAACTGGAAGACGTCAAGGAGGCGCTCAAGAGCATCGGCATTGACGGCATGACCGTGTCCGAGGTCCGGGGTCATGGGCGTCAGAAGGGCCACAAGGAAGTCTACCGGGGCCAGGAGTACGAGGTGGACCTTCTGCCCAAGGTGAAGATCGAGATGATCGTGCCGTCCGCCCGAGCCGACGAAGTTATCCGCGCCGTGATCCAATCCGCCCGTACGGGCAAGATCGGTGACGGGAAAATCTTCGTGTACGACGTGGTGGACGCCATCCGCATCCGCAACGAGGAACGTGGCGAGGCCGCTCTTTGAAGGGGCCGTAGCGCAGGCCGTCGAAAGGTTCCTGGCGACTGGCGAGGCTGCCGGCCTGGTGGCGGCGCGAACCGCGCAGGTCGAGAGCGCGGTGCGGCGGGCCTGGCAGGAAAACCTGGCGACGCACTTCGCCCGTGACCTGGCGGTGGTGGCTACCGCTGCTTTGGGACGTCGGGAACTTTTCCCTCACTCTGACGTGGATCTGTTGCTGTTGGTCGGCCGCGAAGCCGGGTCGGGGGCCGCGCGCGACGCGCTTTCGGCTTTTCTCGGTTCGCTGTGGGATCAGGGAATGCGCGTCAGCCACTCGGTGCGCACCCCGGCCGAGTGTTGCCAGGTTCATCCCCAGAACCTCGAGCTCAGCGTGAGCCTGCTCGACGCTCGCTGGCTCGCGGGCGATCCCACCTTGTACGAACAATTCCGGCTGAGGCTGGCGGGCTTCGTCTGCGCGCATCGGCACCTACTGGCTCAAGGCCTCTGCCGCCTGGCGCGCGAGCGTCACGCGCGTTTCCAGAACACGATCTATCACCTCGAGCCCGACATCAAACAGACCCCGGGAGGCCTGCGCGACCTGCACCTGGTGCGCTGGTTGACGCAGTTGAAGACGGCCGGCAAGACCCACGTCCCGAATCCCGAACTGCCGGAGCCCGTACAGCCGGCGCGCGATCTGCTCTGGACTTTGCGCTGCTTTCTGCATTTGCGTGCCTCGAGAGATCACAATCGCCTCGACTTCGAGGCGCAACAGGCGCTGGCCCAACAACCTTTCTCCCACGAGCGCGATCCGGCCGCCTGGATGCGCCGGTATTTTCGGTGGGCCCGTCTGCTCTTTCGCACGGCGATCGAGGAGATCGAGCAGATCGAATCGCGCGCCGGCTCCTTGCTGGCTGCCTTCCAGACATGGCGGTCCAGGCTGTCGAATGCGGACTTCAGCGTTCGGCGCGATAGGGTTTTCCTGCGGGCGCCCGCTGTTCAGGTGCAGGCGCCGGACAGCCTCCTGCACTTGTTCGAATTCATAGCGCGCCACGGAACGCCTCCCTCCCGGGAGGCGGAACGCCAGGTGCGCGAGCGCCTCGACGCTCTCCGCGACTGGATCATGCCCGGCCGACCACTCTGGCCCTTGTTCCGCTCCATCTGTTCGCTGCCGCACGCCCCCCTCGCCCTGCGCGCCATGCACGAGACCGGCGTGCTCGGCGCTTTGTTTCCCGAATGGGGCCAGATCGAGTCGCTTGTCGTCTGGGACTGGTGGCACCGTTATACTGTGGACGAGCACTCCCTGGTGAGCATCGAGGCTCTGGTCTCACTGCGTCAGCCGCAGCAGGGCCTGCGCCGGCGCTTCTCGGAGCTGGCCCAAGAGGTGGACGATCCGGCGCCCTTGATCTGTACGCTGCTGTTCCACGACACAGGGAAGGCCGGCGGCGGGGACCATCATGTGGCCGAGTCGGCACGGCTGGCGCGACAGGCGCTCGGGCGAATCCAGGCGCCGCCGGAGGTCTGCCGTCAGGTGTGCTGGTTGATCGAGCAGCACCTCACGCTTTCCCGGCTCATGTGCACGCGCGACCTCGACGACCCGTCTACCGCAGCCTCCGTCGCCGAACGCGTCGGCGCCCTGGAGGCACTCAAGCAACTTACTCTGGTCACCTATGCCGACATCGCTGCCGTGAGCCCCGAGGCCATGAGCTCGTGGCGGTTGCAGCAGCTTTGGCGGCTGTTTTCGGTGACGCGCAAGGAATTGACCCGCGAATTACAAACCCGGCGGATCGAACCGCCGCTGCCGCCGTCCCCTGATCTGGCCCGCTTCCTCGATGGTCTGCCCCTGCGCTACCTGCGGACTCATACGCCCTCTGAGGTCGAGCAGCACGTCCGGCTCCATCAACAGGCCGCCGAGCGAGGAGTGGCCCTGTCCTTGGAGCGGCGGGACGGCCTGTATTGGTTGACCCTCGTCACTCATGACCGACCGTTCTTGCTGGCTTCTTTGGCGGGCGCGCTCAGCCAATTCGGAATGAACATCCTCAAGGCGGAAGCCTTCAGCAACCGCCTTGGCATGGTCCTCGACACCTTTGTTTTCCAGGACCCGCACCGAACGCTGGAACTGAACCCGAGCGAAGCGGATCGCTTCCGGCGGACCGTGGAGCGGGCGGCGTCGGGCCGAATGAGCGCCGGCAGTCCTGTGCTCCAACGTCCTTCAGGTGCGCCAGGCCGTCGGCGCCCGTCCCTGCCTCCCGTGATCAGCTTCGATTCCGAGGCCACTCCCTCCGCCACCTTGATCGAGGTCATCACCGATGACAGGCCCGGACTGCTCTACGACCTCGCGTTCACCATTTCCGCGGCCGGATGTAACATCGAGCTGGTGCTGGTGGACACACACGCCCACCGCGCCATGGATGTGTTCTATGTCACCCGTGACGGTCGGAAACTCGACTCTGAGGCCGAAGCACTCCTGCGGGAGGCGCTACGCAAGGTTTGCCGGTCTTGAGGCCGGATCGCTGCGCGCCGACGCCCGTCCCTGCAGCGGACCGCGCGCCGGCTGCGTTACAATGGCGGTCGCCCCGGGGCACGGGAGGACGCCATGGGGAACGCCAGCCGTCGCCAGTTCGCTTTGGGTGTGCTTGGGTGGACCGCGGCCGCTGCCGGCGGGCCGAGCTCGCAGCCGGCGGAACCCTCCTTCGTTCGCCCGCGCAAGGATTGGGAGCCGGGCTACGTCAAGTTGCTCCGCACGGGTGAGCTTTCCCGGCGCGTCCGCGCGCTGCGCGCCATATACGAGAGTTGCCGGCTCTGCCCGCGCCGTTGCGGCGTCAACCGCAGAAAAGGGGAACGCGGGGTCTGCTCATCGGTGGCCCAGGCCAAAGTCTTTTCCTTCGACCGCCGTTTCGCCGAAGAACGCCCGCTGACCGGTTGGAGAGGCTCCGGCTGCATCTTCTTCAGTCACTGCAATCTGTTGTGCATGTACTGCCAGAACTGGGAAATCAATCACCGCGGCGACGGCGCGCCCATCAGCGACATGAAGCTGGCCGAGCTCTTCCTGAGCGCGCAGGAAATGGGCTGCCATTGCATTGACCTGGTCACGCCCACTCACATCGTGCCCAACATCGTCAGCGCCCTGGAAATCGCCGCGCGCCGCGGGCTGCGACTGCCGCTGGTCTACAACTGCGGCGGCTACGAGGGCCTGGAGGCGGTGCAACTGCTGGACGGCGTCATTGACATCTATCTGCCCGACTTCAAGTACATGGACGGCAAGGTCGCCGCCGAACTCTCCTCGGGCGCGGCCGACTACCCCGAGCGCGCCGCCGAGGCGATCCGGGAAATGCACCGGCAGGTAGGCGATCTGGTGGTGGACGAGAACGGGCTGGCGTTGCGCGGCCTCATCGTCCGGCACCTGATTCTGCCCGATAATCTGGGCGGCACCGACCAGTTCGTGCGGTGGGTGGCGCGCCAATTGTCGCCCTATACCGTCGTGAATCTCATGGGACAGTACTGGCCTGCCTACCAGGCACCGCGTCACCCCTCGCTCAAGCGCAGAATCACCCTGGCCGAGTATCACCGCGCCTTTGCCTGGGCCCACGAAGCCGGGCTCAAGCGGCTCTACACGCCGGACTGGCCCATCCGGCGATCCTAAACCCCGTCTGGCCCGCCGCCGATAAGTACGGCAGCGGTGCGACTGATCACGGTTTTCGCCTGCGAATCCCAGCCCATCGTCATCGAGGGCCTGCGCGTCGCGCTCGAGGCCAGCCGACAATTGCTGCTGGTCGGCGCCGCCGCCGAGGGCGACGCAGTCCCTCAAGTGGCCCGGTTGCAGCCGGCCGTGGTGCTGGTCGGCCCGCCGGAGGAATCCCCTGCCGTGCTCGACCTGCTCGAGTCCCTGCACCGGGCGTCGCCCTCGAGCGGCTTGGTGCTGTGGGTTCGCGATCCGCACGGCATTCCTGCCGGACAAGCCGCTGAGGCCGGGGTGCGCGCCGTCCTGCGACGGACGGCGCCCGCCGGCATGCTGATGGATTGCCTGATCACGGTGGGCCAGGGCGGAACCTGGAAGGAACCCGCCCGCCTCCAGTCCCCAGCCGCACGGCGTCCGGCGGTGAGGCTGACGCCGCGCGAGCGCCAGATCCTTCGCCTGCTTTGCCGCGGCATGCGAAACAAGCAAATCGCCCAAGCCCTCTCGATTGCTCCGGGCACCGTCAAGGTGCATCTGATGCACATTTTTGAAAAGACCGGCGCGCGCAGCCGGTATGAGCTGGCCGTCGGCGCCTGGCGGCTCGGCCTGGATCAACCCGAGGGTCCTCACGCGGAGTGACCCGGCCGTGCGAGGCTCGCGCTCGCTCGCTCGCTGGCTGACGCCTTCGCTGCTCGACTGCGTTCTGGTTTCCCTGCTGGTGTGGCAGTTCGCTGCCGGCGGCCGCTGGGTGACCCTGCTGGCCGACGGCGACACGGGCTGGCACATCCGCACCGGCGAGTACATCCTCGAGCAGCGAAGCTGGCCGCGCCGGGACCTGTTTTCCTTCAGCAAGCCGGCTGAGCCGTGGTTTGCCTGGGAGTGGCTTGCCGACGTGACTCTGGCCCTGGCCCATCGGCTGGCGGGTTTGAGCGGCGTGGCGGTGCTGGCCGCCCTGACCATCGTGCTCGCCGCCATCGTCATGTTCCGCCGCATGATGCGCCTTGGCGCGAACGCCTTCGTGGCCGTGACCGTTCTCATGCTGGCGCTGGGCGCGGCCTCGATCCATTTCCTGGCGCGCCCTCACGTGTTCACGCTGCTGGCCTGGAGCGCGAGCTGGAGCCTGATGGAGCGCGATCGGCAGCAGCCGGGCGGCAGGATCTGGTGGCTTGTACCGCTGACGCTGGTATGGGTCAACCTGCACGGAGGCTTCACTGCCCTGCTGGCTTCGCTGGCGCTGGTGGCCGCGGGCAGCGCCGTGGAGTGCCGGCTGGCGGGCGCTCGGCGCCGGGCCGATTTCGCGCCTGCCATCCGTTACGCCGGGTTGCTGGCGGCCTGCGCGGCCGCCTCGCTGGCGAACCCCTACGGCTGGCGGCTCCACGCCCATATCGCGGTCTACCTGCGTTCCGACTGGATCCGGAACGTGGTGGACGAGTTCCAGTCGCCCAAGTTCCGCTCCGAGCACAGTCTGTACTTCGAGCTGCTGCTGTTTGCCGCTCTGGCGCTGCTGCCGGCCTTGTGGAAGCGCCGGCGTGTGGCGGAAATGCTTCTGATCCTGTTCTGGGCGCACGCGGCACTGGTGTCAGCCCGTCACGTGCCGCTGTTCGTGTTGCTGGCCGGGCCGTGGGTCGCAGCCGAGGCGAGCGCTCTGTGGCGGCAATGGGCCGGCAAAGCGGACCGCCGCTCCGTCGCAGCCATCTTGGAGAGCCTTTCCGAAGACCTGCGCGCCGGGTTTTGCCGGTGGAGCGCCTGGGCGGTTGCGGGCGCGGCGCTGGTCGTGCTCGCCACGCCGCAGGCGCACTGGCCGCGGGACTTTCCCGAGCAGAAGTTTCCGGTCGAAATTGTGCGTCGCCATGCCGCGAAACTTCAGGGAGTTCGTGTGTTCACCTCGGACCAGTGGGCCAATTACCTGATTTACCGCTTCTACCCCCACCACAAGGTGTACTTTGACGGCCGCAGCGATTTTTACGGTCCGCAAGTCGGGGAGGAATATCTCAAGGTCGTCCAGGGCAAGGCGGGCTGGCGGGAATCCCTGGAGCGTTGGGGATTCCGCTACGCGCTGGTTCCCGTCGAATGGCCCGTGGCCGGATTGCTGGAGTGCTCGGGGAGCTGGGAGCTCGCGGAGCGCAGCGGACCGGGGGTTCTTTATCGCCGTCTGGGATCGGAATCGGCGCTAAAGAAATCGCCCTAGCCGGCCGAACTGTAGTTGGGATGCCGGCCCGACCCGATTCTCGGGATCGTAGTTTCACCTGCGGCAGTCGCTGCCGGGTCCGCGCCATCAGCGGGCGGTCCGTGTCCGGGCCGCCCGATGGGCGTCGGCATGGGTCGCCGGCGGGCAGGCTGTCCACATTCGACGGTTCGAGCCTGCTCGCGCGAGGGCTTGCAACAGCGGGGTCCGGGGCCGTCGAAGGCGGTGGCAACCCTGGGCAAGGCGACGCCGGATGAGGAGACGGCGATGGATCGCAGATTCCTGACCGTGGCAGGCTTGAGCCTGCTGTTTGCTTTGGTCGTGGCAGGAGTCTTCTACCAGTCGGTGGCTGGCGCCAGCCGCGCTCCCAAGCCTCAAAAAATCGAAACCAGGGAAGTCGTGGTGGCCGTTCGGGCGCTGCCCGTAGGGGTCACGATCAAACCGGAAGACGTCAAAGTGGCGAAGCTGCCGGCCGGACACGTTCCGCCCGGGACTTTCACCCGGCCGGAGGAGGTTTACGAACGCCCGGTCATCAGTTCGATCCTGCCCGATGAACCCATCCGCGAAGGTCGCGTCGGTGCACGGGGCAGCGGATTGGGGCTGGCGCCGGTGATTCCGCCGGGAATGCGGGCGGTCGCCGTGCGGGTCAACGACGTGGTGGGCGTGGCGGGCTTCGTGATGCCCGGCATGAGGGTGGACGTGCTGGTGACGGGCAGACCCCCCAACCACCCGGACACGATGACCACGACCGTGCTGCAAAACATCCTGGTGCTGTCGGCGGGACAGAAGATCGAGCCCGATGTGCGCGGCCAGGCGATCAACTCGCCGGTGGTGACGCTGCTGGTGACGCCGGAGCAGGCCGAGATCCTGACCTTGGCCGGCAACGAAGGCAAGATTCAGCTTGTGCTGCGCAACGCCAGCGACCAGTCGTTGGAGAAAACGCCGGGACGCGCCCTGGCCGAGCTGTACCCTGTGCGGAGGCCGCCCGCCGAAGCCGCGGCGCCGGCGCCGCCGCGCCCGGCGCGCGCGGAAACCAGACTCGAGGCGCCGCCTGCGCCTGCCGCGGCGCCGCCGCCGGAGGAAATCGTGGTCTTCCGCGGTTCGCAGCGCAGCGTCGAGGTGGTGGGATCCCTGAGGCCCACGACCGGCGGGAGTAAGCCATGAGACGCTCGATCGCTCCCCTCATGCTTTGCCTGGGCCTGGCGGCGCCGGCGGTCTCCCAAGACCAGGAGGCGACCGTCACGGCGCGCGAGCTGCGCCTTGCGGTGGGCCGCAGCGCCGTAATTGACTTTCCCAGCGACGTCGCTCGCATCTCGACGAGCAATCCGGAAGTGGCGGACGCGGTGGCGGTGTCCCTGCGCGAGGTGCTGCTCCACGCCAAGAACATGGGCACGGCGACGGTGGTCGTCTGGTCCAGGAACGGGCAGCGCGTTTTCTATCAGGTTTCGGTCGAGCCCAACCTGGATCCCATTCGCGAATTGTTGAGGAAGACCTTTCCGGGCGAGGAGATCGGCGTCGAGGCTGCCCGCGACTCGGTGTCGCTGGTGGGACGGGTTTCCTCGCAGGCCGTGGCCGAGCGGGCGGCGGCGCTGGTGGCGCCCTTGAGCAAGAGCGTGGTGAACAACCTCGAGGTTGCCCCCAGGGCGCCTGACCCGCAAGTGCTGCTGCGCGTGCGGTTCGCCGAGCTCAACCGGAACGCGCTGGACGCGCTGGGCGCCAATCTGGTTTCCACCGGCGCCTTGAACACGCCCGGCACGGTGACGACGGGCCAGTTCCCCAGCCCCCGGCCTTCCCAGCTCGAGGGGGTCATTCCCGGGCGGATCGAAGGGACCCAAAGCCGTTTCAGTATCTCCGAGGCGCTCAACGTGTTCGCCTTCCGCCCCGACCTGAACCTGGCGGCCTTCATCCGGGCCCTGGAAAGTCAGGGACTGTTGCAGATCCTGGCCGAGCCGAATCTGGTGGCCGCCAACGGCAAGGAAGCGAGCTTTCTGGTGGGTGGGGAATTCCCGATCCCTGTGGTGCAGGGCGGGGCCAACGTGGGGGCGGTGACGATCCAGTTCCGCGAATTCGGCATCCGACTGACTTTCCTGCCCCAGATCACGCCGCTCAAGACCATCAAGATGATGGTGCGGCCCGAGGTCTCGACCATTGACATGGCCAACGCGCTGGTCTTTTCCGGCTTCACGATCCCGGCTTTGGCCACGCGCCGCATGGAAACCCACGTGGAGCTGGCGCCGGGGCAGAGCTTCGTCATTGCCGGGCTGCTCGATGACCGCGTCACGGAGACCTTGGCCAAGGTGCCGGGCCTGGCCGACATCCCGGTGCTGGGCGCGTTGTTCAAGAGCCGCCAGCGCAGCCGCGCCAAGACCGAACTGGTGGTGATCGTCAGCCCGGAGATCACGCAGCCGCTGGAGGCGGGCCGGCCGTTGCCCGGACCGGCCATGCCGAGGGAGTTCCTCCCGCCCGTCGGCCAGAACGCACCCGGCTCGGCGGCGGGCCCCGCAGCGAGCGGGCAGAAGAAAGGCAAGAGGTGAGGGCCACGGCTGAAGGCGCCGAACTGACCGCTCTGTTGATTGCGCCGGACCGCAGCCTGGCGGAGGCGGCGCTGGCCGGCCTGCGCCAGGCGCGCGTATTTCAGGTGATTGCGGACTTGCGCAGTTATCCCCCGCTGCAAACGCTGCAAATCCGCGTGCGGCAGTGCGCGCCGGACGTGGTCTTGCTCGATGTGGCCACGGATTTCTCCCGGGCGGCGGAATTGATCCGGACGCTGGCCCGGGCGCGCCCGCCGGTTCACGTCATCGGGCTGCACGCGCGCAATGACCCGGAAGCCCTGGTCGGCGCGTTGCGCGCCGGCGCCAGCGAGTTTCTCTACGCGCCCTTCGAGGCGAGTGCGCAGCGCGAAGCGGCGGCCCGCATCCGGCGGCTCCGCCAACCCGAGCCGGCGGCGACGCGGCAGCCGGGCAAAGTCTTCCTGTTCGCCAGCGTGAAACCGGGTTCGGGCGCTTCGACGCTGGCCTCGCAAACCGCCTTCGCCTTGCAGCGCCTCACCCGGCAGCGCGTGTTGCTGGCGGACCTGGACGTCATGAGCGGCACGGCGAGCTTTTACGTCAAGGCGCCGGCCAGCACGGCGCTGGTCGAGCTGCTGGTCGAAGGGGAGCGGCTGGAGCCGGGGCGCTGGGTGTCGCTGGTCGAGCACGTTCAGGGGCTGGAAGTGTTGCCTGCGCCGGCAGCCCCGGGATTGGATTCGGTCGAGCCCGGGCGGTTCCACGAGTTCTGCGAGTACGCGCGACGCAGCTACGACTTCGTGCTCCTGGATTTGCCCGCCATCTTTCATCGCCTGAGCCTGCTCGGACTGGCCGAGTGCGACCTGGGGTTTCTGGTGAGCACGATGGATTTGGCCAGTCTTCATCTGGCGCGCAAGGCGGTCCGGATGCTCGGCCACTTGGGCCTGGGTCCGGACCGCTACCAGGTGCTGATCAACCGTGCGGGCAAAGGAGACGGGCTTCGATTGTCCGATATGGAGAAGGTGATCGGCTGCGCGGCTCGCGCCAGCTTTCCCGAGGACGAAATCTCGATTCAGCGGATGTGGACGATGGGCCAGCCGCTGGACGCAAGCTCGGAGCTGGGGGGCTCGATCGAGGAATTTGCGGGGAGACTGGCGGGCGTGGCCCCACCGGATAAGAAACGGACCGGGCTGCTGCTGAACGCCTTGCCGGTCTTTTCGGAGAGTTCGTGAGGGTTTGAGAAAGGTTCCAGGCAGGAGGCAAGCCGATGCTCTCGGTGACGGATTCCGACGCACGACGCCCGCTGAGCTGGGATCAGCGGTTGCTCCAGCACGCGGCCCGGCCTCGGGGGTCGCTGCGCCCCGAGTACCAGGAGCTGAAGTTCACCTTGCACCGCAAGCTGGTGGACCGGATCAACCTGGAGGCTCTGGCCTCCATTGACAACCAGCGCATGAGGGCCGAAGTGCGCCAGGCGCTGATGAGCCTCATTGACGGGGAATCCACGCTGCTGAGCTCCCTGGAAAAGCAGCAGATCTGCGATGAGGTGCTGGACGAGGTATTCGGTTTGGGGCCTCTGGAGCCGTTGCTGGAGGATCCCACGATTTCCGACATTCTGGTCAACACGCACAAGCAGGTCTATGTGGAGCGCGGGGGCGTGCTGGAGCTGACCAACGTAGCGTTCCGCGACGACACGCACCTGATGCGGATCATTGACAAGATCGTCTCGCAGGTGGGTCGCCGCATTGACGAGGCCAATCCGATGGTGGACGCGCGGCTGGCCGACGGCTCGCGCGTCAACGCCATCATTCCGCCGCTGGCGGTGGACGGGCCGCTGCTTTCCATCCGCCGTTTCAGCCGGGACCGGTTGATGCCAACGGATCTGGTGGAGCGCAAGGCTCTGACGCGCGGCATGATGGAGCTGCTGGAAGGGTGCGTGAAAGCGCGGCTGAACATGATCATCTCGGGCGGCACCGGCGCCGGCAAGACCACGCTGCTGAACGCTCTGTCGGCCTTCATCTCGCCCAAGGAACGCATCGTGACCATCGAGGATGCGGCCGAGTTGCAGCTCAAGCAGCCGCACGTGGCGCGACTGGAGACGCGGCCGCCGAACCTGGAAGGCCAGGGCGCGGTTCGCCAGCGCGAGCTGCTCATCAACAGTCTGCGCATGCGCCCGGACCGCATCATCGTGGGCGAGGTGCGCGGCGAGGAAGCCCTGGACATGCTCCAGGCCATGAACACCGGCCATGAGGGTTCACTGACGACGATTCACGCCAACTCGCCCCGCGACGCCATCAGCCGCCTGGAAGTCATGGTGACGTGGGCGGCGACGAACATGCCGCTGGTCTCGATTCGCCAGCAGATCGCCAGCGCCATCCAGGTGATCATCCAGGCGGCGCGGCTGAGCGACGGCTCTCGCCGGGTGACCTCGATCACGGAAGTGACGGGCATGGAAGGCGAGGTGGTGACGCTGCAAGACATTTTCGTCCTGGAAAAGCGCGGCGTGGGGCCGGACGGCAAGGTTCTGGGGAGGTTTGCGGCCACGGGCATCCGGCCCAAATTCTATGAGCGGCTGCTGGCGGCGGGCATCCATCTGCCCCCGGAGCTGTTCGACGAGGTCGTGGAGTTGTAGGGCGCCATGGTGCTGGCGGCGATCGTCTTCGTGCTGGCCTGGCTGGTGAGCATGGGCCTGGTGTGGCTGCTGTGGCGAGCGCAGCACAGCGCCCGCATCGAGCGGGTGACGCGCCGGCTGACGGGCGGGGGCGCGACGGCGGAACGCTCGCGCAAGGGACCGAGCATCATCACTCCGGACACGCCGGACCGGGGCCGGCTGGTCATGCAACTGGCGGCGCGGCTCCGCCTGATCGAGCGTTTGCGGCTGCTGATCGAGCAGGCCGGCCTGAAGTGGGACGTGGCGCGCACCCTGCACGGCTGCCTGGCTCTGTTTCTGGCCGGTTTCGCCTTCGTGTGGTATCTGGCCCCGGCCTTTCGCAGTCTGGCCGCGTTGTTCGGGCTGGCTTGCGGGCTGATGCCCATCGTCTACATCCTGCGGGTGCGGCGCGATCGGTTGCGCAAGTTCGAAGAGATGTTCCCCGAAGGCCTGGAGTTTCTGGCCCGCTCGATGCGCGCCGGGCACGCCTTCACGGTGGCCTTGGAGCTGATTCACAGCGAGTTCAAGGAGCCGTTGGCGGGCGAGTTTCGCCGCGTTTTCGACGAGCAGAATCTGGGCTTGCCCCTCGATGTCGCCTTCCAGAAGTTTGCCGAGCGGGTGCCGCTGATGGACGTGCGCTTTTTTGTTTCCGCCGTTTTGTTGCAGAAGCGGACGGGGGGCAACCTGGCGGAGTTGCTGGACAAGCTGGCCTACCTGATCCGGGAGAGGTTCAAGCTCCGCGGGCGGATCCGGGCCATCAGCGCCCATGGGCGCATGACCGGCACGGTGCTTTCGCTCATCCCGGTGGCGGTCGGGCTGATCATGTCGTGGATCAACCGCGACCTGATCATGTTTTTCTTCTCCGACGAGCTGGGCAAGCTCATGCTGGGAGCGGCGCTGGGCTTGCAGGTGTTGGGCTATTTGATCATCCGCAAGATCGTGGCCATCGAGGTGTGAGCCATGCCGCTGCTGTTGAGCATCGCAGTGTTCGTGGCGGTCGCGGGAGGCCTTACCTGGCTGGGGGCGCGGCTGTGGGTTCGGCCCCGAGCCGCCATTGAGCGGATCACCGGAACCGACAGCGGCACGATGGAGCGGGCGCAGAAGCACCCCAGCCTGGCTTTCCGCGAGTTGCTGAGCAAGCTGGGCAGTGTGTTGCCGGCCTCGCCCAAGGACGTCAATGTGATGCAGCAACGGCTGATGCGGGCGGGCTATCGCGGTCCGCACGCGCTACGCTACCTTTACGGGGCCAAGGTCCTGTTGGCGGCGTTGCTGCCGGTGCTGACCACGATCGCCGTTGCGGGCTCGTCCTCGCGCACGGCCGACAACAAGTTCATGCTCATCGCCGGCTCTTGCGCCGCGGGCTTTTTTGCGCCCAACGAATACGTGCGCCGGCGGGCGCGACGGCGGCAGCGACAGATCCGGCGCGGCTTGCCCAATGCGCTGGACCTGCTGGTGGTGTGCGTGGAATCGGGGCTGGGCCTGGATCAGGCGATCGTACAAACCGCCAAGGAGCTGGAACACGCCCACCCCGAAATCAGCGAGGAGCTGGCGCTGGTGAACTTCGAGCTGCGCGCGGGCAAGCGGCGGGTGGAGGCGCTGCGCAATCTGGCCGAACGAACCGACGTCGAGGAGCTGCGCAAATTGACGGCGGTACTGATCCAGGCCGATCGTTTCGGCACCAGCATCTCGCAGACGCTGCGCTCGCACTCGGATTTCATGCGCGTGCAAGCCCGGCAACTGGCCGAGGAGAAGGCGGCCAAGCTGGGCGTCAAGCTGGTGTTCCCGATTTTCTTCTGCATCCTGCCGTCGTTGTTCGTGGTGACGGTGGGGCCGATCATGGTCCGCGTGGTGCGGGAGTTGATGCCGGTCATCAACCAGATGTAATCGAGGGAGGCAAACATGGATACGACGACGATTCGGATCATCGCGGCAGTGCTGGCGTTTTTGCTGCTGGCGGTCATCGTTCTCAGGCGACGCCGCAACGCTTGATCGGCGCCGGGGGCCGGACAACGGGCCCGGGGCTTGATTTCAGGGGCTCCCTGCGGCAAGATTACGTGGGAGAATGATGCAAGCGCGCCTGCGGGCGCCGGCGGCAACCGCCGATGTGCGGAACCGGGCCGCGAAGGAGTAGAGCGTCATGAGAACAACACGTTGGTTGTTTGGTTTGATCGCGGCGGTCTGCGCCTGGCCCGCCCCCTTCGGCCGCATTGTGCCGGTGCAGGGGCATCTGGCGGATGTGGTGCTGGATGAGCGGCGGGGGGTGGCGTATCTGGCCAACTACACGGCGAACCGGATCGAGGTGGTGTCGCTGGGCGAGCTGCGCCTGCTGAGCCCGCTCAACGTGGCCCAACAGCCCTCGGGGCTGGCCCTGTCCTGGGACGGGCGCTGGCTGCTGGCGACCCACTATGCTCCCTTCGTCGCCCCGCTGCGTCCCTCCAACGCCCTGACCGTACTCGAGCCGGACACCAATCGCCGGCAGACCTTCCTGCTGGGGGCGCCGCCTTTGGGGGTGGCCTTCGGGCTGGACAACCGGGCGCTGGTGGTGACCACCGAGGAGTTCGTGCTGGTGGAGCCGGAGACCGGCGCCACCCAGGTGTTGGCCCGGCTCCAGGACATCGTCTACCAGACGCTGCCCGCGCCGCTGGCCACCTGGCCGACCGAGATCATCCGCGCCTCGGTGGCCGCCTCGGCCGACGGCACGCGCATCCTCGGCATCCTGGAGGCGCAGGGTGAGCAGGCGGCGATCGTGTTCGTCTACGAGGTCGCCCGCCGCCAGGTGCGCCCGCGCCTGTTCGTCACCCAGCCGCCGCTGGGTCCCCGGGCCATCTCGCCGGCCCGCGACGGCTCCACCTTCGCCACCGGCTGGGGGGTGTTCACCGCCGAGGCCATCCTGCTGGCGCAGTTCCGCAACGCCTCGGGGAGGCTGGGCCGGGGTTCGATCGCGCTGGATTCGGTGCGCGGCGTGGTCTACGCGCAGTACGAGCAGGTGGGGGCCAAGCCGGGCGATCCGCCCGTGCTGCTGGTGGCCGACGCCGACAACCTCACCCTGCGCGAGCGGCTGTGGTTGCCCGCCAATCTGGCCGGCAAGTCCGTGCTCAGCTCGGACGGGCGCGTGCTTTACGCGGTGGCCGAAAACGGGCTGGCCGTGCTGCCGGTGGGCGAGCTCGGGCGGTACCCGCGCGTGACGGCGCGGCAGGAACAGGTGTTGTTCCGCTCGGGCTTCTGCAACCGGCGCATGCTCAGCGAGGAGATCGAGCTGGTGGATCCGGGCGGGGGCCGCACCGAGTTCACGCTGACGGCTTCCGCGGGCATCGAAGTTTCACCGGCCCGGGGCACGACCCCGGCGCGGGTGCGGGTCACGGTGGATCCCAACCGTTTCCTGAACCAGCGCGGCACCAGCGAGGGCTGGATCCAGATCAGCTCGGAGGCGGCGGTCAACCTGCCCCCGCCGGTGCGCGTGCTCATCAACATGCGCGAGCCGGATCAGCGGGGCACGCTGATTCCGATCCCCGGGCGGCTGGTGGACGTGCTGGCCGACGCGGCGCGCAACCGGATCTACGTGCTGCGGCAGGACAAAAACCAGGTCCTGGTCTTTGACGCCAACGGCTACCGGCACATCGCCACGCTGCGCACCGGCGCCACGCCCACCCAGATGGCCATGACGCTGGACGGGCGGCGGCTGCTCATCGGGGCCGACGACTCGCAGATCGCGCACGTCTACAACCTGGACACGCTGGAGGCCGAGGACTTCATCATCTTCCCGCCCGGCCATTACCCGCGCTCGCTGGCGGTTTCCGGCCGGGCGATTCTGGCGGCGGCGCGCGTGGCCGGTCCCAAGCACCTCATAGACCGGGTGGATCTGAACCTGCGCCGGGCCACCGAGCTGCCCAGCCTGGGCGTCTGGGAGAACAACATCCACGTGGACACCGTGCTGGCGGCCACGCCCAACGGGGCGGCGATCCTGGCGGCGCAGGGCGACGGCAACGTGCTTTTGTACAGCGCCAACGAGGACACCTTCGTAGTCTCGCGCAAGGATTTCAGCAAGCTGGGCGGGGCCTACGCGGCGCTCGGCGAGGATCGGTTCCTGGTGGACAATCACCTTCTGGACGGCGCGCTGGCGCCCGTCCGCGACCTGGAGACCTTGACCGGGCAGAGTTCGGGCTTTGCCATCGTGGACGGGCTGGGCCTGCGGACCACGGCGCCCGATGCGGCGGCGGCCGGGGCCATCCAGCGGGTGGATTTGGCCGAGCCGCGCATGGTGCGGCCCACGCGCATGGCCGAGGCGCCGCGGCTGCCCGACCCGACGCTTCCGCCCGCCTTCACGCGCACGCTGGCCGTGCTGCCCGGGGCGCGTCTGATTGTCTCGCTTTCCACTTCGGGCTTCACCGCCCTGGCCTGGGACTATGACGCGGCGGTGGCCGATCCGCGCATCGAGCGCATCATCAACGCCGCCGACGGCAGCGAGGCGGTGGCGCCGGGCGGGCTGATCACGGTGCTGGGGCGCGAGCTGAACCTGACGACCGAGGCCACGCGCGAAGTGCCGTTGCCCACGGCCCTGGGCGACAGTTGCCTGACGGTGAACGGGGTGCTGGTGCCCATGGTCCTGGTGTCGCCGGCGCGCATCAACGCCCAGTTGCCCTTCGGGGTCACAGGGGCGGCCACCATGATCCTGCGCACGCCGGGCGGGGTTTCCAACAGCTTCCGCTTCACGATCCAGCCGGCGGCCCCGGCGGTCTTCCGCACGGGCGTGGCGGGCGAGGATCGCGGGCTGGCCACCGTGATCCGCGCCAAAAACAATCAGCTGGTGACGCTCTCCAATCCCATCCATCCCGAGGACGTGATCGTGATTTACCTGACCGGTCTGGGCGCCACCACGCCTGAGGTTCCCGACGGCTATCCGGGGCCGGCCAGTCCGCTGGCCTGGGCCGTGGCCAAGCCGGTGGTCAAGCTGGGAGGCGTCGAGCTGCCCGTGCTGTTTGCCGGGATGACGCCGGGCCAAGTGGGCGTCTACCAGATCAACGCGCAGGTGCCGTACTGGGTGCCGTTGGGCATGGACGTGCCGCTGGTGATCGAAGCGGCGGGCCAAAGCACGGCGCTGGCCGTCCGGGTGGTCAAGTAAAGGCGGGCTGCGATGAGTGGGGGCAATCGGCAAGCAGACCGGATGCGCGCACTCGAGTCAGGGCGGGCCCCCGCGGGCGCAGGATGGCGGCGGCTCGCGGGGCTGCTCGTGCTGGCTACGGCGGCCTGGGCGCAGCCCAAGTGGTACCTGGGAGCGATGGCCGGCTACGCCATCGCTCCGGCCTCCACCGCCACCCACGGCGCCGACAAAGCCGATACGGGCTTCAAGCCCGGGGCGGCGCTGGGGGTGGTAGGCGGGCAGGATCTCTACGAGCACCTGAGCGGGGAGTTCCGCTACCTGTTCCGCTTCTCGGACCTGAAGGTGGCCCAGGGCGGGACCGAGGTCCGCTTTGCCGGGCGGGCGCACCTGTTCCACTACGACCTTCTGGTGCTGGCGCGCAAGCGCTCGGACCCGGTGCGACCCTACCTGGCGGTGGGCGGCGGCGTCAAGCTCTACCAGGGGACGGGCGAGGAGGCCGCCTTCCAGCCGCTTTCGCGCTTCGCCATCCTGACGCGCACGCGCCAGGTGGTGGGCATGGCCAGCTTCGGCGGGGGCGTCAAGATCCGCATCGGCGAGCGGAGCTGGCTGCGCTGGGAGCTGCGCGACTGCCTGACGCCCTTCCCCAAGACCGTGATCGCGCCCGGGCGCGGCGCCAAAATCTCGGGCTGGGTGCACGATCTGATCCCGATGGCTTCGATCGGGGTAAGCTTCTGAGCAGCGGGAGGAGAGGATGCGACGGGCGGCGGGTGAGCCGATTGCCTCCAAGGCTCCTCGGATGACGAGGAGGCAGAGGGCGGGCGAGCCGAGCAGCGTGAGCAGGCCTTCAAGGAGCGAGCCATGAGAGCGAGGCTGTGGTGGTTGGGGCTGATCCCGGCGGCGTGCCTGGCGCAGTCGCCGGCGCTGGTGGCTACGCGCATTTACGTAGAGGATCCGGGCGGGCGGGCGCGCGCCTGGTTCTGGGTGGACGGCGTGGCCTACAACGGCCCGGTGACGCTGTTCTGGCCCGAGGGCAGCAAGCACATCATCAGCATCCCGCGCGAACAAGAGATCGCCGCCGGCATCCGCTGGACGACCGCCAACTGGGTCGGCGTGCACCGGGATCGCGAGGAAGCCAAGCTGGACGGCCTCACCATCGCCGTCACCGCCCATCGCGACATCACCGCCTTCAAGGCCGTGGGCCTGTTGGAGTACCTGCTGTGGATCCAGATCGTCAGTCCCGGCTCCACACCGTTGTTCTCCTGCACTCTGGGACCCGAGTACGGCAAGATCTACGTGAACGGCCAATGCTTCGCCGGCAACGACAAGATCTGGATCCCGGCCGACAGCGAAGTCCTGCTTCAGGCCTATCCGCCCAGAGGCTTCGTCTTCAACGGCTGGCAGCCCGATCTGGGCGCCTCGCAAGCCTTCGAAAGCAAGTTCTTGATGAACCGCCCCATCGTGCTCTCCGCGCTGTTTGCGCCCGCGGTGCGGGTGACCTTGCTGACGGAACCGCCCGAGCTGCAACTTCTGGCCGATCGCACGCCGGTGTGGACGCCCATCACGCTGGACTGGGGCGAGGGCAGCCGGCACACGGTGGCGCCGGTGTCGCCGCAGATGGATCTTCTGGGGCGGTGGTGGGTCTTCCAGAGTTGGTCCAACGGGCAGCCGGCCCAGCACATCTACATCCCGCAGAAAAGCAACGTGCCCGAGACGCTGACGGCGCGCTTTGTGCGGGGGGCGCAGGTGAGCTTTCTGACCGATCCGCCGGGCATGAAGCTGGAGGTGGACGGGCGGGACAACTGGCCTTCCACCAACTTCATCTGGGGCGTGGGCACGACGCATCAGGTGGCGGCGCCCGCCGAGCAAGTCTTCCGCGGGCGGCGCTGGGTGTTTGCGGGCTGGTCCAATGGCGGGCCGGCAGCGCAGTCGGTGACGGTGCCCGAGGAGGCTGCGGAGGCGGGCCTGCGGCTGGTGGCGCGCTACGAGATGCTGGCGCGGCTGAGGATCGAGAGCGCGCACGAGGTCCCCGTGCAGGTCAACGGCAGCACGTGCCGGACGCCCTGCGTGATCGAGCCGCGGCAGGGCAGCGTGATCGCGCTGCGGGCGCCGCAGGTCGTCGAGCTGGATGAGTGGCGGCGGCTGGAGTTTCAGGGCTGGGCCGATCAGGCGGCGGCTGAGCGGCTGTGGACCGCGGGGCCGTCCGAGGAAGTGCTCACGCTGAACTACCAGCCGGCCTACCGGGTGCTGGCGCTGGTGGCCCCGGCCGAAGGCGCCACGGTGCGCTTCGAGCCGCCCTCGCCCGATGGATTCTACGCCGCGGGCAGCGCGCTCAGGCTGGTGGCCGAGCCGCGCCCGGGCTTCCGCTTCAAGCTCTGGGACGGCGACGTGCCCGGCGCCACGCCCGAGCTGAGCCTGGCGGTGAGTGAGCCGCGCATCGTGCGGGCGGTGCTGGAACGCATCCCGTACGTTCCGCCCAGCGGCGTGCGCAACGCCGCCGGAGTGACGCCCGAGCCGGGCGTGGCCCCCGGATCGCTCATCGCCATCTACGGCGTACATCTGGCGCCGCGCTACGAGGCCGGCCCGGACAGCCCGCTGGCGCAGAGCCTGGCCGGGGTGACGGTGGCGCTCGGCGAGCGGCTGCTGCCGCTGAAGTTCGTCGCGCCCGAACAGATCAATGCCCAGTTGTTCTCGGACCTGTCCGAGGGCGACTACCGGCTGCTGGTGCGGCAGGCCGAGCGCGAGCCGCTCGAGGTCCCGCTGCGCGTGGTGCGCAACGCGCCGGGCCTGTTCGAGCGCGAGGAGGGCGGGCGCATGGTGGCCCTGGCGCTGCATGAGGACGGCAGCCTGATCGGCTACGCCAACCCGGCGCGCAAGGGCGAGCTGGTGACGCTGCTGGGCACCGGCTTCGGCCCCTACCGCCGCAGCGTGCCCGACGGATTCGCCGTGCCCGAAGCCATGGTGAGCGAGCTGGTGGATGAGGCCGAGATCGTGGTGGGCGAGCGCGTGCTCAAGCCGGAATGGGCCGGCGCCGCCGTCGGCCAGGTCGGCGTCACCGCCCTGCGCCTGCGCCTGCCCGCCGACGCCCCCTCCGGCGCCCTCCAGCTCACCGCCCGCTCGGCCGGCAAACCCTCCAACCCGGTCACCCTGCCGGTGCAGTAGGGGCGCACCCACTTCGGCGGCATCATCGCCATGCCGACCGGCACCCTGCCCGCGCAGTAAGGGCGCATCAGCGCAAAGACCGCTCCCTTCAGCGGGAGAGACCGTCGGAGGGGAATTCAAAAACGTCCGGCCCGCAGCGAACGATGAGCGTCCCGGGGCCGAGAGGCTTGCCCTCGGTGTGAAAGAAAACCGCCCCGTCTGTTGAATCGCCCGGACGCAATTTTGTTTCGACAAGCGCGATGGCCGAAGCCGCAGCCGCAGCCTTGATGCGCGTGGAAGAAACTTCGGCCAGCGCCGCCTGCCTTCGCTGCTGGTAGCCGTTGGTCGAAACGAAACGCGGCAAACCGAACAGGCCCGCTTCGTAAGTCGTGACCAGACGGATCACGTCATTGCGGCTGGCCTTTTCGAGCAGCTCGTCCACCACCGTTTTCGCCGGCAGCCCGCGCAACAGCACGCCGTCGGCACGCCGATACGTGAAATCTTCCGGACGCACGACGCGAGTGGCGCCGGAGCCGTTGGCGATGGCCGCCTGGATGATCGCGTAGTTGCGGACGATGGAAGGCAGGTGGGCGAACATTACGGTCAGTCCGCCCTTGCTTTGGGTCAGATAGCGCAGCCCGCCCGATTCGAACTCGATGATCTGGGCCGGCGCGCAAGCCGCGGCCATCAGCACAGCGACCAGCAGCGGCAAGCGGCGGGCCATCCCATCACCATTCTAACCCGCGGCTGCCGAGGTATCGCGCGTGCGCGACAAGCGCACCGATCAGAAGCTCCAGGCCTCGAAGCGAATCTGGCTGCCGTCCTCGAAACGTTGCAGCCAGATCAGCCCGCGGCGAATTTCCATGTACGGACCGTTCTGGCCCCGACGAACAGTGGCGTTCCAGATTTTCATGGTCGGTCCTTCCGACATGAACGTGTGGCCTTTGAGCAGCGTGAACTCGCGGCCCCAGGGTCGCTCGGGGTACGGCTCATTCTTGCCCAGCTCGAAGTTGCGCAGCAAGGGCGCGATGGACTTGGTCACGGCGAGAAATGCCTTGATGTTGATTTCCGCCGGCATCACTGGCGGCGCCCCCGCAGGCAGATAGACGAGCGTGTACTCGCCGGGCAGGAAGCCCTTCAACTGGAAGCGTCCCTGCTCGTCCGTGGTGGCCGAGGGCAGGGTCGTGGGAAGCTTGACCTTGGCGTAAAGCACTTCCTGATCGCCGGCGATTTCGCCCATGAAAATACGTGCCTTGACCATGGGCTTGCCGCTGCGACCCACGAAGACGCCGCTGGCGGTCGCTGTCCCCTTCGCAGGCCCCCTGGCCTGCTGAGCAAGGCAAAGCGAAGCGGCAGCCCAGACCACAACCAGGGCGCGAGCGCGGAAAGCTTTCATGGCCTCACCCTCCCATCGCGAATGGTACACCCGAGGGCGCCGAAAGCCAAGAGCTTTTGTGGCTCGCTGGGACGGACGGCGGGCGAGGCCCGGGACGTCCCCCGCATGACGTCGCCGGGCCCGTTTGCCCGCCGAACCTATGGCAGGTCGCCGAGGCGTTCGCCCTCTTTGGCTAGCCCTTCCGCGATGCGGTCCCAGCACTCGGGGGAAGGCCCTTGCTTGAGCAGGTCCCACCAATTGCCGGGCAGCCTGCCGCCGCGCCGCGCCAGCTCGATCACCCCGTCAGCAATCCGCCGCTGCCGCTCGTCGAGCGACACGTTTTCGAGGAACGACACAAGCCGCCGCACATGGAACCGGTAGGGACCAGAAGACTCGGTGCTGCCCTCGGCCAGGAAGCAGAGCAAGGCGAGCAGGGAGGCCAGGGCGCGCTCCTCGTCGTCAGCTCCCGGCATTCCGCCATCGGGTTCGATGGCCAAGGCCAGCTCGACCCGGCGAACGACTCTTGCTTCCATCTCATTGAGGCTTACTTCCCTCGCAGTGTCGATGAAGCGACATTCGGGCTGGAAAGCTCGCGAGCGGAACCTTCGGAGAAACTCTGCTTCCTCCGCCGACAGCGAGGGGAAGCCTATCGGTCTCTCACAAATCGCCTGCGCTCTAAAACAAATCGCCTGCTCTTCAAAATAGGAGTCGAACTCAACGTCCTCCGGCATCCCCACGGGGACCACCGTCGTTTTCGGCAGCTCACCCGGCTGATCCCCGGGCCGCTCGACCACGGCCACCAGCGCCATCTCCCGGCTGGCCAGCCCGTAGGTCTCGCTCAGGCGCCGGAGTCTTTCCTGTATGCGACGCTGTCGGCGCCGATCCAGAGCGCCTCCCTGCGGTGGCTCTTCCGTGCGGCTCTCCCAATCGCTGATCAGACGCGCGCCGCGAATCAGGCGCAACGTCTCGCCCAGCTTGTCCGATCCGATCTCGACGGGAATTTCCATCGCGCGCCGCTCGCCGCTGTTCACCCAACCCACGCGCAGGGTGCCCCGCACGGCTCCCCGAGTGCGGCCGAAGATGACCAAGGGCGTTCCGCTGAACACCTGCCTGGCCGGCTCCGGCTCGATCCGCGCCCCGGGAAGGCCGTCCGTCTCGACGGTCACATCCCTTGCCACCGGGCGCCCGACGGCGGCGAACAACTCCAGAGCGCCGCGGTCCACCCGCTCGCGAGGAGTCAGAAAGCGACTCACGCCGCCGGTTTCGCGCGCCAGCAGGGCCAGGAAGCGGTCCTGGCTGGCGCTGCCGATGCCCAGGCAATGAATGCGGATGCCGGCCGCGCACGCCCGCGCGATGATGGATTCCGTCCCGAAGACCTCACCATCGGTGAGCAGGAGGATATCCCCGCCCACGCCGCGCAACATGTTCGCCGCGGCCTCGAGGCCGGCAGCGAGTTCGGTGCCGCCCCTGGCATCCACGCTCGCCAGGAATTCGCGCGCCCCATCCCGGTTCTCGCGGCTGCACTCGACGAGGTGGGAACGGAAGGCTTCCACCTGATCGTCGAACGCGATCAGACCGAAGCGGTCCCCGGGAGTGAGCGCGGCGAGGCAGGCTTCACATGCCTTCAACGCCTGCGCGATGGGTGCGCCGCTCATCGAGCCCGAGCGGTCCAAAACGAAGACTACGGAACGCGGCTCCTCGGACCGGGCGCCGAAGCGAGGAGAGGGGATCACGACCGCAAAGTGACCCTTGCCCTGACGGCACAGTCCCGCCAGAACGCCGGACCAGGCCTCGCGGGTCCGCACATCGAGCACCAGATCGCGGTTGGGCACGTCCCGTTCGCGCGCCAGCATGACGCTCCCGCGCCGGCCGTTTTCTAGCCTGACGTCCACGGCATGGGAGGGCGAGCCGACCGAAGCCAGCTCGGCCCCGGCCTCCACGGTGAGCCGGAAGCCGATCGCGTGCAGGCCGGAGGCGTCCGCCGCCCAGCGGGGCAAGATCACGTCGCCGAATTCATCTTCCGGCAACTCGATCTCGCCGACGCCGGGCGCAGCCTCTCCCACCCGCGCCCGAGCGTGGTAGGACGGGGCCAGCGTGAAGGGGAAACGGAACCGCAGGCCATCGTCGTGCAACTCGACGCCGCACAGGATTTCCAAGAGCACCGTCACCGTTTCCCCCGGGCGCAGGTTGCCCAGGGTCAGGTTGACGATGCCGTCCCGGTAGGTCCGCGCCAGCGTCGCCAGATGACCCTCCTCGAGGCCTTCTTCGTAGGCGCGCACGGCCTCCCCAACCGGCTTCAGTTCGGAGCGAACCGAGAAGCCCTCGCCGGAGACGCGGAAGCGCCGCAGCGCAGCGTCGCGCGGGAGGGCGAACGAATAAATCACTTCGACAGGTTTTTGTTCCTGCGAGCGGAAGGTATGGCGGACCACGAGGTGAGCGCCGACCGGGAGGATCCGGCCCGCCAGCCAGAGGCTCTGCATGGCCAGATCGAGCTCTTCTCCGGTCGCCGCCCGACGGGGCGCAAAGCCCAGGGCGGCTTCAGTCGCCGGCATCAAGGTCGTTTTCATCCTCCTGTTGGTTTGTCCGGAGTCGAGCCGCCAGATCGAGGAGGGCCTCGCGGACCTGCTTCAGCCGCCAGGGAGCGGCGTCAGCGCGTACCCACACGACCACGTCCTCGGCGACGGGGTAGCTCCACCAGGGTGAGGGCTTGGGCAAACCGTCGCGCGGCGCTTCGCCTGCGAGCCGGCGGGCGATCTCAGCCAGCGTCAAGCCCTTGGCTTGCAGCCGCCGGATGCGCTCCAAAGCCTGCCGGTGCTCGGGCCCGTAACAGGCGGCGCGACCGGCGCGAAGGGGCGGAGGCAACAGCCCGCGCGCAATGTAATAGCGGATGGTGCGCTCCGGGACCCCGGTCTGCTCGGCCAGTTCCGCCAGCGTGAGCTCGGTCATCCTCCGGCGCCTCGAACTCCGAGACCAGTCTAGCAGGAAAATTTGACAGTGTCAAGTACTGTCAAACAAAATTTTCCTGCCCCGCCAGGCTACCGCAAGGTCAGCAGCAGCGCCAGAAGCGAGGTGGTCAGGAAGCCGGTCAGGCCCAGCACGGCGAGCAGCGGCGTCCAGGTTTTGAGCGCCTCGGACTCGGTGAACCCGGACATCTGTTTGTAAATCCAGAAACCGCTGTCGTTCATCCAGGATCCCATCAGCGAGCCGGAGCCGATCGCCGCGGCCACAAAGACGGGGTGATACGGCGGCGGTGCGGCGGCCACCAGCGGCGCCACGATGGCCGAGGTCGTGATCATGGCCACGGTGCCCGAGCCTTGCGCGAGCTTCATCAGGCCGGCCAGCAGGAAGCCGAGGAGCAACAGGGGAACCTGGTTGCGCTGCGACATCTCGCCCAGCGCGCGTCCGACGCCCGCTTCCACGAGCATTCCACCGAAAGCGCCGCCGGCGGCTGTGATCAGAATGATCAGGCCGGCGCTGGAGAAGGCCGACTCGGCCCGCTGGGCCAACTGGGCGAGATTGAGCCGTTTCTGGCGGGCCAGCATGTGCAGCGAGATGGCCGCAGCCACCAGCAGCGCGAAGTTGGGGTCGCCGCCAAACGCGGTCAACCTGGCCGCCACGCTGCCGGGCGCCACCGCTTGCACCACGGTGTTGGAGGTGATCGTGACCACCGGCAGGACGATGGGCGTCAAGGAGTGCAGGAAACCGGGAAGCTCGCGGTCGTCCCGACGGGCCAGCTCTTCGAGTTCGGCGAGGCTCAGACCCGGGGTTTCGCGGAAAGGCACGTCCAAGCGCCGGTCCATGAGCCGCGCGAACAGCCACCCGGCCAGTGACATGGGCACGCCCACAATCGCGCCCACGATGATCATCAGGCCCAGGTCCACGCCGAGCGTGGAGGCCATGGCGACCGGCCCGGGGGTGGGCGGCACCATGGTGTGCGTGACGGCGGCGCCGGCGCAGATGGACATCACGAACAGCAGGTAATTGCGGCCCGTCCGGACGCGCATGGCGCGCGCCAGCGGCACCAGCAGGTAGAAGACCGTGTCGAAGAAGACGGGACCCGACAGCACGTAGCCGCTGCCCAGCAGCGAAAGCGACGAGCGCCGTTCTCCCAGCAGGCGAACGAACACGCGCGTGATCTTGTCGGCCGCTCCGCTTTCCATCAGGCACAGCCCGATCAAGGCGGCCAGGGCGATGACGATGGCGATGCGTCCGCTCACTTCGCCGAAGGCGCGAGCCACCGCGGGCATGACCCGGGGAAGCTCGACGTTCGGCGCAAGCAAACCGACGGTGATGGCCGCGCAGATGAGCGCGACGAAGGCGTTCATCTTCCATCGCAGGATCAGTACGAAGACCACTGCGATGGCCACGACGAGGATGGCGACGGGAGGCATCTCTTGGATCGTAATCGAGCCTCGGACGGGGCGTCTACCCGTATGTGGCAGGAGCGCCGATCAGCGCGGGCCCGGCCCCCGCCAGGCGGGTCCGTAGAGCACGCGCCCGGGGCGTTCGGCCGTCATCCTGCCGTCGAGCAGGACCGGCTTGCCGTTGACCAGCACGTAGCGGAAACCTTCGGCGTACTGGTGCGGCGCCGTGAACGTGGCGCGGTCGGTGACGGTGGCCGGATCGAACACCACCACGTCGGCGTACATGCCCGGCTTGAGCAGGCCGCGGTCATGAAGGCCCAGGCGCGCCGCAGGGAACGAGGTCATTTTGTGGATCGCTTCCTCGAGCGAGAGCAGCTTGCGTTCGCGCACGTAGCGGCCCAGAACGCGCGCAAACGTGCCGTAGCTGCGCGGATGCGGCGCGCCTTCGCCGAACGCCGGGATTTCGCCGTCGGAGGCGACCATGGTGAAGGGAGAGCGCATGATCCGCTCGACGTCTTCTTCGGCGATGGCGTGGTAGATGGTCTGGCAGCCGCCGCGCTCTTCGATTTCCAGCAGCACCTCGGCCGCATCCTCGGGCGTCGGCTCGCGCCCGCGTTGCTGGGTCAGTTCGGCGAGGTTTTTGCCTGCGAGCGCGGGGTCGAAGGCGCAGTTGGCGAACACGACGTTTTTGGGATGGCCGCCGCCGCGGTCCTCCAGGATCCGCTTGACGACCTCCGCTTTGATCCGGGCGCGGAGGCCGGCGTCGCGCAGCCTTTCGAGCAGCACCTTGCGGCCGCCGGCCTGAGCCCACTGCGGGATCAAAGCGGAGCTCGCAGTACTGGAAGCGGTGTACGGGTACTGGTCAATGGTGACATCCACGCCTCGCGCACGCGCTTCTTCGACCAGGCGCAAGGTGTCCCGGCTTCGTCCCCAGTTGCCCGCGCCGACAATCTTGTGATGCGTGAGCTGGGTCGGCAAACCGCCCTCCTCGCCGATGCGAATGGTCTCCCGCACGCTATCGAGGATGCCCGCCGCCTCGTCCCGCATGTGCGAGATATGAATGCCGCCCAGCCGGCCTGCCTCGCGCGCCAGAGCGATGACTTCCTCGGTGGGAGTGTAGTTGCCGGGGACGTAGAACAGTCCCGTGGACAGGCCGAACGCGCCCTCGTACATGGCCTGCCGCACGAGCTGTTTCATTCGCTCGATTTCCTGCGGCGCGGCCGGTCGGTTTTCGCGGCCCATCACGGCCTCGCGAATGCTGCCCTGGCCGGCCAGCATGGCGAAATTGACCGCAGGGGGCAGAGCCGCCACCTTGCGCAGGAACTCACCCAACGGCAACGGCGAGCTGCCGTCCTGGCCCTCGATCAGCGTGGTGACGCCCTGGCGGACATAGTTTTCGGCGCTGGGCGTGTGGAAGATGCCGCGGCGGGCGTGCGTGTGGATATCAATGAAGCCCGGGGCGACGACGAGGCCGCGGGCGTCGAGCCGCAGGACGGCCTGCGCGTCCTCGAGTAACCCGATGGCCGCAACGCGGTCGCCGCGGATTCCGACATCGGCGCGATACCACGGCGCCCCGGTACCGTCCACGACGCGCCCGCCCGTGATGAGCACGTCGAAGCCGGCCGCTTGCTGGGCGAAAATTCTACACGCCAGCAGGAAAGAAATTACCAGCAGGTTCCGCATGCTGGCCATTGTATCCGGGCCGCCGACCGACTGCGGCGCCCTGTATCACGACGCCACAGGCGTGTGCCCAAACGGCATTAATCGCGTACGCGAGGCGAGGACGACAGCATCGAGAAGAACAAGCTGACAATGAAGAGGATAGCGATCCCCAGTCCGACCCACATGACGACTCCCTCCCGGGTGCTCCCCTGATACGGTTGCACGTGAACTTCCACTCTCTTGGATGCCCAACGGTGCGGGAAGTTACACATTTCTCGGAGGGATCGGACTCCTTGCTAGACTGGAGGCGCCCGGAGGACTCAGACCCATGTCAACTCGCGCTCGCCGGTTTGCACTGCTTGCAGCCGTACTCGCCGTGAATGCGTGCACGCGAACTCCGCAAGCATCGGTATTGCGGAGTGGTTACTTGAAGACCTCGGACGGAGTTCGGCTTCATTACCTGGAAGCAGGCGCGGGCAGCGCGATGGTGTTCGTGCCCGGCTGGACGATGCCTGCCGGGATCTGGGAGCACCAGATCCGGCACTTCGCCGCCAACCACCGCGTCGTGGCGATGGATCCGCGATCCCAGGGCGATTCGGACCGCCCCTCGGAGGGCCACTATCCGGAGAGGCGCGCGCAGGACATCAAGGAGCTGGTCGAGGGTCTCAAGCTGGCGCCGGCCGTGCTCGTGGGCTGGTCCCTTGCGGTGCCCGAGCTGCTGACGTATGTAGACCGTTTCGGCACGGGAACCATCCGCGCCCTGGTGCTCGTGGACGGGTTGATCGGAGAAGATCCCGACCCTGCCCGCAGCGCCCGGTTGTGGGCCTGGCTGAAATCTGTCCAGACCGACCGCAAGCGGGCGACCGAGAATTTCGTGCGGGGAATGTACCGCAGGCCCCATCCGGAAACCTATTACGACCGGATCGTGGCCGCGTCGCTGAGAACTCCCACCAACACCGCGGTTACGCTTCTGGCGAACGTTTTTTCGGGCGGCGATTGGCGGCCCGTGCTGAGCAAACTCGATCGCCCCTTGCTCTACGTGGTGGCGCCCGAGCTGCGCGCCCAGGCGGAAATGGTCCAGCGGCGATTGCCCTCGGCGCGCGTGGAAATCTTCGAACAGGCCGGCCACGCGCTCTTTGTGGACGAGCCGGAGCGCTTTAACCGCCTGCTCGAAGATTTCCTGCGCCGTCACTGAGGCGGGGCCGGAGAAAAACGGGCGTCGCTCCTCCCAGCCGGCAATGCCCCGTCCAGCCGGGGACTACAATAGGAACATGAACAAGGGCCACTTGCTGAAGGGCCTCCTGGCTGCGCTGCTGGCGGCAGCCTCCGTCCACGCTCAGAGAGCCAAGAACGAGGATGCCGAGCGACTGGATCGCGCGGCGGTCGTGTTTCAGGAGATCATGGACTCGCCCGACAAGGGCATTCCCCAGGAACTTCTGAACAAATCCCACTGCGTCGTGATCGTCCCCGGCCTGAAGAAGGGCGCTTTCATTTTCGGCGCTAAGTATGGCCGCGGTTTCTTTTCCTGCCGGAGCCAGAAAGGCGTCGGCTGGACGGGACCGGCGGCCGTTCGCATCGAGGGCGGCAGCTTCGGGTTGCAAATCGGCGGCTCCGAGATTGACCTGATCATGCTGGTGATGAACGAACGCGGCGCGCAGCGGTTGCTGTCCAGCAAATTCACGCTTGGGGGCGACGCCTCGGTGGCCGCCGGTCCGGTGGGTCGCACGGCCGCGGCGCAGACCGACGCTTACCTGACGGCCGAGATCCTTTCCTGGTCGCGCTCGCGCGGCCTGTTTGCAGGCGTATCCCTTCAGGGTGCCACGCTGCGGCAGGATCTGGACGTGAACCGGCGCGTATACGGGAAGTCGCTGGAGAACCGCGAAATCATCGAGGGTGACCTGGCGCCGCCCGAATCCGCGCGCCGGCTGATCGAGGCACTGAACAAGCATTCCAGCCGCAAGAGCTGACCCGACCCCGCCTCCGAAAGTAATAGGCGGAATAGGCAGGCCCGGCTAGTTCGAACCGTACGCGTGGGACGAGCCCGCAACAAACCTCGCGCCACCCGGCGCGGGCGGGAATTGCGCATCGAGGGGGGTTGACTTATCTTCGTAAGCGGGCGTAACCCACGAGTCGCGTGCGCAGGTGTCCTCCACCCCAACGGCCCTGATCGCGGCTCGTCAGCCCGATTACCTCAACCGCGGGCGGGCGCGACGCGCCGGACCGCGCCCGCCTTTTCTTTGAGCCTGCCGCAGCCCGGTTGTAGGATAATTGGCAGGCTATGAAATACCGCCACCGTGTCCTCGGCATGCTTTTCCTGCTTTCGATCATCACCTACATAGACCGAGTCTGCATCTCGGTGGCGGGGCCGGCGATGCAAAAGGACCTGAACATCTCGCCAGAGCGCTGGGGTTGGGTGGTCGGGGTGTTCGCGATCGCTTACGCCGCCTTCGAGATCCCGAGCGGCGCCTTGGGCGACCGTATCGGTGCGCGCAAGGTGCTGACCCGGATTGTGGTCTGGTGGTCCGCTTTCACCAGTTTGACTGGCACGGTCTCCAACTACTACCTGCTCTTGCTGGTTCGCTTCATGTTCGGCGCCGGGGAAGCGGGGGCTTATCCCAACGCCTCCTCGAGCATCTCGCGCTGGTTCCCGACCACGGAGCGCGCCCGCGCCCAAGGCATCGTCTGGATGGCGAGCCGGATCGGGGGCGCACTGACCCCGGTGTTGGTGGTTCCCATTCAGTTGCTGTGGGGATGGCGGGCGGCCTTCCACATTTTCGCCCTGCTGGGTGTCGTTTGGGCGATCGCCTGGTACTGGTGGTATCGCGACACGCCGCGCGAGAAGCCCGGGGTGCCACCCGCGGAGATCGAGGAAATCGAACGGGGACAGGCGGCGGCGCGGACCCATCACGGGTTGCCGTGGCGGCGTGTGCTCACCAACAACCAGTTCTGGACGATTCTGCTGATGTACCACGCGTACTGCTGGGGAGCGTATTTCTTCCTCTCCTGGCTGCACACCTTCCTGGCCAAGGGCCGGGGCTACACGCCCCAGGAGATGGCCTGGCTTTCGCCGCTGCCCTTCATCTGCGGCGCGATCGCGAACCTTTCCGGCGGTCTGGTCAGCGACCATCTGGTCAAGAAATTGGGGTTGAAATGGGGGCGCCGCGCCGTAGCGATGGCCGGGCTGGGCGTTTCCTCGCTGTTCATGGTGCTGACGGCCCTGATCCGGTACAAGTACGCAGCCGTCGTCCTGCTCGCGCTGGCGTATGCAGGTTCGGATTTCATGCTCCCTGTGGCGTGGGCGGTCTGCCTGGACGTAGGGCGCAAATACGCCGGCGCGGTAACCGGCGCCATGAACACGGCCGGGCAGATCGGTTCGTTCCTTTCTTCGGTGGTCTTCGGCTACCTGGTGCGCTGGTTCGCCAACTACGACGCCATGCTCTGGCCGATGGCCGGCATGCTGGCCATCAGCTCGCTGTTGTGGCTGAAGATTGATCCCACCAAAGAGCTGGCGCCGGAGGAGCGGGCGCCTGAGCCGGTGGGAGTGGGCCGTGTTTGAGGTCATCGAGCACACGGCAGATATCGGCTTCCGCGTCCGTGCGGCGACGCCCGCGGAGCTGTTCGCGCGCGCGGGTGAGGCGTTGATGTCGCTGGCGTTCGAACTGGACAACGTGGAGCCGCGCCAGTCCTGCGATCTGAGTGCCACAGGCTGGGACTGGGAGTCGCTCATGGTGAACTGGCTCAGCGAGGTCCTCTTCGTGCTCGACGCCCAGCGATTGCTGCTGCGGCGCTTCGAGGTGGCGCGCATCAGTCCGGAAGCCATCGAGGCACGAGGCTATGGCGAGCCCTGCAACCCCCAGCGTCACCGCGCTAAGCTGGTAATCAAGGGCGTGACCTACCACCAGCTCGCCGTGGAACAGCGATCGGAGGGTTGGTACGCCCAGGTGATCCTCGACATTTAGGGGTCCCGCGCCATGCAACTCATAGCCCTGGATGAATACCGCTTCCGAATTCCGCGCGATGAGCGGCGCGGCATGCGCACCGACGTCATCATCTACGCCAGCAAGGAACTGATCGAGCAGATCCGCAAGGACCAGTCGCTGGAACAGGCCATGAACGTAGCCACGCTGCCGGGCATCGTGGGCCACAGCCTGGCCATGCCGGACATTCACCAGGGTTACGGCTTCCCCATCGGCGGCGTGGCGGCCACCGACATCCAGGACGGTGTGGTTTCGCCGGGCGGCGTGGGCTTTGACATCAACTGCGGCGTACGGCTGGTCCGCACGAACCTGACGCGGGACGAAGTCCGCCAGCGGCTCCGGGAAGTGGTCAATCAGCTCTTCCGCGACATACCCTGCGGAACGGGCAGCGAGGGGCCGATCCGCTTGAGCAATGCGCAACTGGACCAGGTGCTGGTCGAAGGCGCGCGCTGGGCAGTCCGCCAGGGCTACGGCGTGGAGCGCGATGCCGAGTTTGCGGAGGAGGGCGGCGGCCTGCCCGGCGCCGATCCTGATAAGGTTTCCGCCAAAGCCAAGGAGCGGGGTCGGCCGCAGCTCGGCACCGTGGGCAGCGGGAACCACTTCCTCGAGGTCCAGTGGGTCGAGCAGATCCACGATGAGGAAGCGGCCCGAGCCTTGGGCCTCGAGCTTAACCAGGTGGCCGTGCTGATCCATTGCGGCTCGCGCGCGCTGGGTCACCAGGTGTGCACGGATTACCTGGCCGAGATGGGCGTGGCTATGAAGCGTTACAACATCACGCTGCCCGACCGCCAGCTCGCCTGCGTACCCATCCAGTCGCCCGAGGGGCAGGCCTATCTGGCTGCCATGAGGGCTTCAGCCAATTTCGCCTGGGCCAACCGCCAGGTGATCATGCACTTCCTGCGCGGCTCGCTAGAAAAGCTCTTCGGCAAGAACGTGCGCGTGGATCTGGTCTATGACGTCGCCCACAACATTGCCAAGGAAGAGGCTCACGTCGTGGACGGCCAGAAACGCCGCGTGCTGGTGCACCGCAAGGGGGCGACGCGCGCGTTCCCGCCGGGGCATCGCGAGATTCCCGCCGCGTATCGCCAGATCGGCCAACCCGTTCTCATTCCGGGTAGCATGGGCACGGCATCCTGGGTACTGGTAGGGACCGAGCGCGCCATGAAGGAGACCTTCGGCAGCGTCTGCCACGGCGCGGGTCGGTTGATGTCGCGTACGGCGGCCAAGAAGGGCCGTAACGCGCGCGAGGTCCAGGAACGCCTCGAGCAGCAGGGCATTCTGGTGCGCAGCGAGACGCGCGACGGAATCCTCGAAGAGGTTCCCGAGGCCTACAAGAATGTAGATCAGGTCATCGAGGTGGTTCACGCCGCGGGGCTGGCGCGCAAGGTGGCCCGCCTGCGCCCCATGGCCGTAATCAAGGGCTAGAGTAGACGCTCACCGCCGGCGCCGCTGCCCGCTCTGTCCGCCCTTGACAGAGCAAGTAACCTAAGCGAGAATTTCGGACGGGGAGGGCCGTCATGCAGTCCAAATTATTATTCTGAAGGGCAGGTCCGCGCCTGCCTGGGCAAGGAACAAATCAAAGCGAGCTGGGGCCGCGGCGAGCACTGCGGCGAGCGAATCCAGTGCATCAACGAAGCCTTTCGGCTTTTTTATATCTACCGCAACCGAATCGAACAAGTCTCGAGTCAAGATTTCAACACGTACTGGGCGATGCTGCGGGAATTGGAGGATGCGGGTGATACCGGCTGGGGTTCCGGCGTGCGAGACCTCGACGACGCCTTTCAACATCTGATCGCCAATAACGGCCATTGGGCCGACGAAAACACGCGGATGTACTCGGGCCTGAACGAACCCAGCGTCTACCGGCGTCAGGTCTTCGATGCGCCACTGGCGGCGGCAAATTTTCTGGACGCCCTCAACGACAAACTGAAAAAGCTCCAGCAATTGCGAACGCAATTGGAACAGGCGGCGCGGTCGGTGCAGGACGAAGTCGCAAAGGCCAAGAGGCTCTGCAAGATCATCCGGCAGGCGAACGCTCTGGCGTGGCTGGGACCCGTGGCGCAGGGGGCCACGGAGGCCGAACCGGGCTGGTATGAGCAGATGCTGCCGTGGCTCGAAAGTTTCACTAGCGCCATGGAAGTAATCGAAGTATTCGAAGAGGCCGAGCTTATTCGGATTTGGCCGTCTGTGAAGGCAGCCTGGAAGGTGACGGATTGGCTTATCCTCCGCCCGGATGCCGGCTTGCAATCCTATTCGAGCGCCAGGCAAGCGGGAATGGGCGAAAAGCTAGCCAGAGCATGGGGCGCGCTGGCCGTTCTGGTTACCCTCCTGCCGGTGCTCGACGATTTTTATGGGACCATCATCCAACAGAGCCCCGCTTTGATCGGCGGGATCGGAGCGCGCTTCGAGGAAAGGCAAAGGCTCCTCGATCGCGCCGCGGCCGGCGCCCGATTGCGGTGAGCCGGCGGCAGGTCGAAGGCGAGGGGTCAGCGCATCGCTCGCCGCCGCCGCCATTCCGCGCGGCGGACCTGGGATTCGGTCAGGCCGAAGTAGTGCGCCACTTCGTGCCAGACGGTCTGCTGGACCAGCCGGAACAAGTGCTCGCGATTGCGCGCCATGCGTTCGTGCGGCCCCTGATAGATCGTGATGCGGTCGGGCAGCGTGAAGCTGTCGCTCACGCTGCGGTGAATCAGCGGTCGCCCCTCATACAGGCCCAGCAGGCCGGGACGCGGCGGCTCTTTCTCCACCACGATCGCCACGTTGCGCAGCCTGCGGCGGAAGCGCGCCGGGATCGTGCGCAGCGCCTCCTCCACCAGCCGATCGAACTCTTTGGGCGACATCCCCTGCCTTCATTCTAGCCGCGCGCCAGGCTCGCTCCGGCGCACTCGCCCGCGGGCAGCGAGAAGCCTGGAGCACCGCCGCCCTTCCAGCAGTGGAGTCTCCTCATCCCGGCAGCGCGATCCTGGCGTGGTGATTCACGGGCCCGGCGCCGCCGCCCAGACCGGGATTCGTGCGAATGGCTTCCGTGATGAACGCCTTGGCGGCCCGCACCGCGTCGGGCAACTCCAATCCGCGCGCCAGGCACGCCGCGATCGCCGCCGAGTACGTGCAACCGGTGCCGTGCGTGTGGCGCGTGGCGATGCGCGGCGCAGGGAACTCGTAAAATCGCCCGTCGGCAAGCAGGACGTCCGTGGCGCCCGTCTCCAAGTGCCCGCCCTTGACCAGCACAGCCCGCGCTCCCAGCCTGGCGATGGCCTCCGCGGCGCGGCGCATCTGGTCGGGATCCCCCACGGGGAAACCGGCCAGCGCCGCCGCCTCGTGAAGGTTCGGCGTCAGCAGCTTGGCGCGCGGGATCAGCCGTTCGATGAGCGCCGCCCGCGCATCCTCGGCCAGCAGCGGCGCCCCGTGCTTGCTGATCAGCACCGGATCCACCACCAGCGGGAAATCGAATTCCGCGGCGGCTTCGGCCACCGCCTCCACGATGGCGCGATGGCCCAGCGCCCCGGTCTTGGCCGCTTGCGGCCGCACATCTTCGAGCACCGCGCGGATCTGCTCGACCACCAGATCAGGCGGCAGGCATTCCACCCGCGAGACCTCGAGCGTGTTCTGTACCGTGATCAGCGTCACCACCGCCTCGCCGTAGACGCCGAACTGGTGGAAGGTCTTCAGGTCGGCTTGCAGTCCGGCGCCGCCCGAGGGATCCGAGCCCGCGATAGTCAAAGCGATCGGAATCATGGAACCGGATGAGTCTGGTTCCAGTATGCAGGACTCAGAAGCCGATGCGCCAAGTGCGGGTGGCGGCCACTGAGTTTGCCAGCTCGACCTCGACGCCCGCGACCGCCCCGGCATCGCCCGTGACCGGAAACACGGCCCGCAGCGCGAACATGCCGCCCAGAGCCGAGCCCTCGAAATAGCGGCGGAATTCGGCCGCCAGATCCACGGCAATCGGACCCGGCTCCAGCAGGCGCCCGTCGGCGCCGTAGAAAGTGAAGACGATACGCGAAACCGAGCGCGTGTTGTCGAAGCCGGCCAGCGCGAGCTCGACACCGTTCGCACCGCGGGAGAGGCGAGCGGAATCCACCTGAACGGGCAGCGGCGCAAGCACGAGGGACGCCTGCTCCACGTGCTCGCCGAGACGCGCCGTGAGCGTGAGCCGGCCTGCGGTCGTCCCCGTTTGCATCACGATCTCATCCCTCCCGCCGAAAGTGGCTGCGCTCGCGCGGGCTTCGACCGAGAAGCGCGCGATGCGTCCGGCAGGAGAGAGGAACGCGATGCCCGGATCATCCGGCCATCCCGGCGCTGCGGGCTCGAATTGCAGGCGGAGCTCGCCCTCGCCGGCAGTGCGCGCGGGCTCGGCGAGCTGGATGCGGACGCGGACTTGCCTGCCGCTCCCCGGCGCCGCAGGATCCAGCACGATCCTCGGTCGCGGCAGCGGCGGCGCGATACCCACGCCCGCCAGGACGAAACCGCGGCCATTCACGATCAGTCGGCCTGTTTGCGGACCGGGGCTGTCCGGAGCGAACGTCACATGGAAAGCGAACTCCTGACCCGGCTCGAAGCGCTGCGGCAACCGCGCGCCGTCCGCCAGGCTGAAGCCGCTACCCTCGACCGAGAAGCGGTCCAGCGCAAGCGGCTCCCGGTGCGGGTTATCCAGCACAAAGCGTCGCACCACGCGCACGCCCACTTCGGCCTGCCCGAAGTCCACCTTGTCGCCCGCGGAAAGGCGCGTGCGGCCCCGGTTGTCTTCGTGCGAGACGACAAGGCCGGCGACGGCACGCGCGCGGAGCAGCACCGAGGCGGCGTTCACGGTGAGAACCGCGCTGTAGACGCCCGGCCCGGCAGGCGTGAGCCGAACGATGAAATCAACGCTCGCCCCGGCAGCAAGGTTCGCCGGCAGGCCAGGCGCGGAAGCCAGCGCGAAGCCGGCGCCGGCCACCGACAAGGTGTGCAACGAAATCGCGGTGGCTGCCGAATTCCGGGCGCGGAAGCGGGCATCGAGCGCGTCGGAGGCGTCGGTAACGCCGAGATCCGTGACTTCGGCCACAGCCCGTTCCGCTCCGCCCTCGATCAGGCTGAGCCGGATCTGGCCCCAAACCAAGGCCGGCGCTGCTACGGCAAGGAGCAGGATCCTCACGGCGCGACCTCCGGCAGAGCAAACATCGCCAGTTCCTCGCGCGCGATCCGCACGGCAAGCCGCGCTGATCCTCCCGCAAGCTCGGCCTCGATCCATCCATCGCCCATCAGGCGCAAACCGGCGACCCCGTCGGGCATGGCGTAACTTCGGAAGCTGCCGTCGGCATGGCGCAGCAGCAGTCGGGAACCATCCGCGATGAGCAGATTGCCGCGTTCGAGCGCGATCACCGGCCCGTCCCCGGGCAGCGTTTGCACCAGCACGTCCGAAGCGGGATCGTCGGGGACAAATTCCAGCAGCTCGAGGCGGCCGGCGCGACGCACCGCGCGCAGGGCCTTGTCTCGATCGAGCCAGGCAAGCGCCACCGTCTCCTCCTCCAACGGACGCAGAGGTTCGGGGCCCTCCCGGTGCAGGCGGTACAGGATCCGCTCTTGGACGAAATAGACCAGCGCCGGCCAGCCTGCGGCGTCGTAAGCGAACAGCGCGGGGCCGGGCGGCGCCTGCCACGGGCCTGCGACAGCGCCGCGCTCATCCACGAGCTGCAATTCGCGCTCGAGCTTGATTGCAGCCCCGCCGCCCGGGCAAGCTGCCGAGACGACTCCTTCGGCCAGCAGCTCGCCGACTACGAAGTTCCCCGCGACTCCCCATAACCGGCGCAAGCCCCCTCGCTCATCGAGCAGGCAGCCGGCGAGCGGAGGGCCGGCCTGCCATTGGGCCCAGGAAGCCACGGCCAGCATCGTGAAGATGAACCCTGTCCTCATCGCGTCAGGGCCTCCCGATGGTGATGACCGGCGAGCCGATGCGGACCGGCGGGTTCGCAGCCGCAGGCTTTGGGGGATCGGAGCGCGCCAGGCCTGCCGCCACCGCGGCCGCTGCGGCGCCGCCCGCCACCGCTGCGACCTTCCACCAGCGGGATCGGGCGCGGACGCTGACACCACGGTAGGCGCTACCGCGCTCGGGCAAGACGAGGTATTGTTCGAAGACAGCGCCGGCTCGCGCGTCGTCCTTGAGAGCCACGACACGTATGCGGACCGGCCCCGGATTACGGTTCCAGCGGACTTCACGAACCGTTGCGCGGCCGTCGGGACCGGTCCGCATAGCCTCGGTGGGGAGGCCGTTGGAGAAAACCCCGCCGGCTCCCTCCACGGGCAGCCGGAACGTCACAGCCGCTCCCGCTACCGGCCGCCCCATCTCGTCCGTGACCAGCACCGTCCAGGGGGCACGCACGCGCGCCCCCGCGGGCTGCACGGCGCCCTCTCCTTCGACCACGCGGATCCCGAGCACCGCGCTTTGCGCCGTCCCCAGGACGGGCAGCAACGCCAGCGCCCAGACCGCCATCCGATGCCCGGCCGCGCTCGTCATCGGAAAAATCTAGTGGCCGCACGGAGAGTTTGCTCTCGGCGCCCGGCAGGCAAAAAAAATTCGACCCGCGTCAGGCGGGTAGCAGCTCGGCGATCAAGGCGTCCAGGGCGAGATTCTTCTGGATGTTGCGTCGCACCAGGGAGGCAAGTTCGTCGGTGCGCCTCACCGCGCGTCGCAGCCAGCCAAAATCCACCCGGGCGGCCAACGATTCCAGGCGGGGCCGGATGTCGGGGTTCCGCAAAGCGAAACGATGTTCGCGGTCCCGGCTCAGCACCAGCACGTCGCGCATCAAACCGTAAAGCACCGTGAGCAGGACCTCCAGGCGCTCCTGCCGCACGGCTGCGGATTCGCTTTGCCGGATCCATGCGGCGAAGGGCGCAGCGCCGGCAGCCACTTCGAGCAAGGTCAGCATGGCCTCGCGCTGGCGGTCGTACGCTTCCAGATCGAGCGAAACGGCCAGGCCGGGCCGCCCTTGCGCGAGCGCGATGCGGCGCTCGGGTTCGCTCAGCCCTCGCGTCCGCACGAACTGGGCCATCTCTTCGTGGCTGAGCGGGCCCATGTAGAAGATCACCGAGCGCGAGCGGATGGTGGGCAGAAGTTCAAAAACGTTTTCCGCGGTCGCGACAAGGATGAGGTGCTCCGGCGGTTCCTCCAGCGTCTTGAGCAGGGAGTTGGCGGCCTGCTCGTTGGCCCGGTCCAGCTCGTCAATGAGGAAAACCCGGCAGCCGCCACGCAGTGGCTTGTACTGCGCCATTTCCTTAAGCAACCGCATTTGTTGAATGGAGATCTGGCGCAGCGGTCCGTCGGGCGCGAACGTCACGAAATCGGGATGGGTGGCGAAAATCAGAGGGTCTTCGTTGCGGCGATCGGCCGGCCATTTCTCGCGCTCGCGGATGGAGGCCTGGTTTTCGGGCAAGCTCAGATCGTCGCGTTCGATTTTGTCGGCTTCGCCCAGCAGGGCCGCAGCCAGTCGTCGCGCCAGCGTCGCCTTGCCGACGCCTTGCGGACCGGCCAGCAACACGCTTTGCGGCACGCGCCCCGAGTGCACAGCCTGATAGAGCGCCTCGGCTACCGGACGGTTGCCATAAAAGTTCGGGAACACGGCGTACTTACGATTGTACGGAGCGCAGCCCCTCAGCGCGGGGTGATCAACCCGCCCTGTCGCGCGGCCTGCCGGGACTCTGAAACGCGAGGGAGCCGCATGTAAAGGTCCAGGCGCCGCGAGCCCGCGGCCGGATTGACGACGACGACGCGATCCTCGGGCTTGAGGATTCCCTGCTCGGCGGCGCACGCCACGGCCTGGACGCAGGCAGCGCCCTCGAGCGATGGCAGGATTCCCTCCCGCGATGCCAGCCTCAGCGCGGTTTCCGCCAGCTCAGCCGTCCCCACCGCGATTCGCGCGCCGCCCGTATCCTCGAGCGCGCGGCGCACCAGTTCCTCGTTCTCCGGCTGCCCGAGCGCGAGTTCCGGAAAGAGCGCGAGCGAGGGCGGCCCAAACCCGTCAACCGCCGATCCGGCGCCTTCGATCGTCACGCCGACCAGCCGGGGGAACCGCCCGGCGGTCCAGCCCAGCTCCCGAAGCTCGGTGAACGCTTTCCAGAGAGCGACGAGGCCCACTCCCGAGCCGCAAGGGCAGAGGATGGCGTCCGGCGGTTCCCAGTTGAACTGCTCGGCCAGCTCGTAGCCCAGCGTCTTGGCGCCCTCCAGACCGTACGGGTCGCGCCAGGGACCGAGGTCGCGCCAGGCCTCCGCGTTCCCGGACTGATCCGGTGCGGCGTCATCCGCCAGGACTTGCGCGCCGTAGATCGCACACTCTGCGCGTGCCCACGGCTCTGCGAAAGAGGGCAGGTACACGCGGGCCCGCATACCGGCAGCCGCGGCGTATGTCGCCAGCGCGACCGCGGCGTTGCCCGATGAAGCTACGGCCACTGTGTCGAAGTGCAGCTCACGCGCCATCGAAACCGAGAGGGCCAATCGCCGCGCCTTCCAGCTCCCGGTGGGGCCGGCGCCTTCCTGCTTGATCCAGAGCCGCCTGGCGCCGACCTCGCTCGCCAACCGCGGGATCAGCAGCAGCGGCGTCATGCCCTCGCCGAGCGAAACGATGGAATCCGCCTGGCGCACCGGCAGTACCGGCGCGTAACGCCAGAGATTCACCGGGCCGTTTCGAACCCAGTCGCGGCTCCAGCTTGCCCGGGCCAGCTCGAGGTCATAGCGCGCCAGAAGGGCGCCGCCGCACGTGCAGCGACCCTGCCGGGAGCCTGCTTCATAGCGGCGGCCGCACCGGCCGCATTCCAAATGTGTGAAGGTGGTCACCTTCCTCGTCCGGGGCCCGGGGCAGCTCGCATCGGGGGTCAGTGCCGGTGCTCGGCGCGCGAGAGCAGGAGCGCGGAACCCGAGGCCATGGAATCAAAGTAGCGCACGAAGCGCTGGGGTTCAAAGGCCTGGTATCCGCGCAGGTTCGCCGCCCAGCGAAAGGCGATCGGCTGATAGTACAGCTCGGCGACGATTTTCAGCGGGCGTTCAGCGCCAGTGACGGGAACGGCAAGGCGCACGCGATCGCCGCCCGCCGTGAAATCGTCGTCCTCGGCCGCATGGCCCCACACGGCGATTTCCTTCTCGGCCGTCCGCTTGTCGAAGCCGTGAGGGAGCAGGCGATTGTCCTTGAGATACGTCATGGCGCTGAGCAGGCCTGTGGTCGGCGCGCCGGAGGCATCGCCCATGATGGCCTCGTAGATCTGCACCTGATCGGGGGCCGTAATTTCGCGGTAGTGCGGCTCGTAACGGCGGGGATCGGCGTCGTTATCGTTGCCCTGGATGGAGCCGTCCGGCGCCAATGCGCCCGATTCGAAGAGGACCCGGTCGTGGCGGTCGCGCACCTGAATGTGGAGCCACACGCGCCGCGACGGATACGCGGTGGGCAGCTTGTGACCGGCCAGGTTTTCCACCCGGATCGAGGCCAACAGGCGGCCGGCGTCAAGCGATACGTCTTCGACGGCCACCCGCGAGGCTTCCGTTTGCAGGTGCTCGATGGTCTGGAGCGCGGCGCGCTCGAGCGTTTGCGGCGAAGCGAGGATGGCCAGCTCGTTGCGGAAGCGGTTGAGCAGACGTTGCATGAAGAAGTTCCCGCCCAGGAAGGCGTGACGCGAGACGCCCTCGCGCGGTTGGCCAAGAACCGCGGTGATGGGCGCGGGACCGTTCACCGCCGGCATGTGACAATCCTGGCAACTTCTGTTTTGACGGTACTCGCTGTGCAGCCACTCCAGGTAAGGCACCTGCTCGGGAAACTCGCCCACCGCCTTGCCCGAGGCGTCCAGCGAGTGCGTGATCAGGGTATGGCAGGTGGCGCAGAGTTCGGACTGCCGGATGTGTTCGGACCGTACGGGCCGGAATCCCGAGGACGAGCTCATGATGCGCGTGCGGCCCGCGTCAATGTCGTACGGGCCGAAGGCGGTGCGCAAGCCGCCAGCGCCTTCGTCAACGACGAACCGGCCGACGAAACTTTCGCGCGTGCCCAGTTTCCGGCGGGCAATCTGGTGGCACAGCGAGCAGGAAACGCCGTCTGCCGCCAGCCGGTCCGCCCGGTTGCTGGAATCGAATTTCGTGTGGGCGAAGACCTGCCCTTCGCGTCCCGCCAGAAAGGCCTCGTAGCGCGACATCGGCATGTGACAGATGGAGCATTCGGCCTCGATGGCCGCTGCGGCCATGGGGTGGTCCATAACCTCGCGGCGTACGCCGGCCTGCCAGTAGGGATCCCGGGCCGAGTTGGCCATCATGCTGGCGCTCCATTCGTGGCCGATCGAGATGTCGGCGCCCGAAGCCGTGGTCAGCCCGTTGTGGCAGGGGAAGCAGCGGTCCGAAGTCTGAAACACCGCCGTGTTGCGATTGCGCTGGGCGACGGCCGGCAGGCAGAGGCCGGCCGCAGCGA
>Ga0209809_1000267_pt1 | contig 50007 bp, 47 predicted proteins | sample YNPMSTMetaG_FD_186172 | JGI IMG/M metagenome (GOLD analysis project Ga0209809, IMG submission 186172) | Anoxygenic and chlorotrophic microbial mat microbial communities from Yellowstone National Park, USA - YNP MS-T MetaG (SPAdes) (version 2) ...
GAACGGAGGTCGGCGCTGCGGCCGCAAGAATCTCGGCCATCGTGGCCCGCGAGCCCGGGGCCTGTTGGAAGCCGAGGGATGAGCCCCGGATCGTCGCGGCCCGCCAGCAGCGGAGCCGGGCCGGCTCCGGGAAGCTGCGGAACGAGGCGCCGTAGCGTTCCTATCCGCCGAGCGCCCGGAGCTTCTCTTGGATCGCCGCCCGTTCGGGGTGTGTGTCGGGTAGGAGCGAGAGGACGCGGTGCCAGTGGCGGCGGGCCTCGTCGGGGCGGCCGCCCTGCAGCGCGGCGATTCCGAGATACCACCAGGGCTCGGGATCGTCGGGGGCCAAAAGCGCGAGCTTCTCGTAGACCGCACGCGCCTCCGCTCCGACTTCGGGCAGGCCGCTCGCCCTGTCCGCCGGACCTAGCAGGGTCCCGGCGTAATCGGAGAGGATGCCGGGATCGTCGGGCCGCAGCACCAAGGCGCGGGCAAAGGCAGCCCGTGCCTTTTCAGGTTCGCCCAGGACCACCCGCGCGCGGCCGAGCCGGACCCAACCCTCGGCGTCCCCACCACTCGCCTCGAGGCGGGCTTCGAGGCTTTCGACCATACCCCGGATCGCTGCGGCCCGCTCTTCCGGCGGGAGAGCGGCGATCGTCCGGGCGCGCTCGGCAACCTCGCCCGACGGCAACCGAGCTGCGGCGCTCTCGCGACCCGCCCCTTCCGAGGCCGCGAGAGAGCGAGTCTCGCTCGCGCGGGAGCGGGCCCGGCCGAGCATCGCCTCGACCTCGATGCCTGCTGCTCGGCCGGCTTCGCGGATCGCCGCTTCGACCGCGGCGCGCCAGGGGGCGTCGGGTGCCGCTTCGGCGAGGAGCGTTTCCCAGATCGCGAGCGCGCGCTCGCCCTCGCCGCTCTGTGCGGCCGCGAGTCCCAGATAATAGGCGGCCCGCGGCTCGCCCGGCTCACGGGCGTGGACCGCCTCGACGAGCTCGCGCGCCTCGCCCGGCACGACCCCGCCGCCGGCCTGGATCAAAAGCTCGGCGAGCGTGATCGTCGCGGCGGTCGAATTCGGCGCCAGCGCGACCGCGCGACGGGCCGCCATGATCCCTCCCACCGGGTCGCCCAGGGCCGCTTTGGAGCGAGCGAGCAAGACCCAGCCGTCGAGCGACTCGGGCTCGCGCTCGAGCCGTTGCTCGAGCCGGGCGACCATCTCGCGGATGTCGGCTCCCGGCGGCTGCGGGATCGAGCGTGCCGCGAGCGGCTGATCGGGTAGGTGCGGGGACCCGAGCCGCCAATAGGTGAGGCCGGCGACCACCGGCACGAGGAGAAGGGCCACGACGACCGACACCTTCCCGAGTGGGGTCGAGGCGAGCGCGGGTCCCGTAGCCGATGCGGCGCGCAAGAGCCGGCGCTCGATCTCGCGCCGGGCGGCCACTGCTTCCTCGGGGCCGATCAAGCCGCGGGCGAGGTCGCGCTCGAGCTCGGCGAGCTGGTCCTTGTAAACGGCGAGCTCGGGCCGGTCGACCCCCCGCCCCGGCCGGCGGAAGAGCGGCAAGGCCAAGGCTGCGACCGCTCCGAGCGTCAAGAGCCCGAAGACGAAGAGTTGGGTGATCATGCCGGACGGTCGCGCGGATCGGCCGCGAGGAGTGCGTCGAGCTGCTGCCGCTCCGCAGGAGCGAGCTCCTCGGGCTCGGCCGGAGCTCCGGGTCGCCGCCGGAGGAAGGCGACGACGAGGATGGAGCCGGCCGCGAGCACGAGGAAGGGCCCGAGCCACAGGAGCCAAGTGGCCGGCTTGAAGGGCGGCTCCAGCAGGACGAAGTCGCCGTAGCGCTCGACCAGATGCCTTTTGATCGCGGCGTCGCTGTCGCCCGCCACGAGGCGCTCGCGCACGATCCGCCGCAGGTCCTTGGCCAAGGGCGCGTCGGAATCGTCGATCGACTGGTTTTGGCACACGAGGCAGCGGAGTTCCTTGCCGAGGGCACGGGCGCGCGCTTCGAGCGCGGGGTCCGGCAGCATCTCGTCGGGCGAGGTCGCGGCGCAGACCGGGCCGATCACGAGCATGCCGGCGACGAACATCGCGCCGAGGAGAAAGGAGCTCATCGTGCGAGCTCCGCGAGCAGCGGGCGGATGGTCCGCTCGAGGTCGCGCGGCTGCAAAGGCCCTACGTGGCGATAGCGGATCCGCCCGCCCCGATCGACCACGAAGGTCTCCGGGACTCCGTAAACCCCCCAGTCGATCGCCGCCCGACCTTGCCGGTCGGCGCCGATCCGGTCGAACGGGTCGCCGAGCGCGCGTAAAAAGGCCAGGGCGTCTTCGGGCGCATCCTTGTAGTTGATGGCGTGGATCGTCACACCTTCGCGCGCGAGCTGGTCGAGCACCGGATGCTCGATCCGACAGGGCACGCACCAGGAAGCGAAAATGTTGACGAGCATCGGGCGCCCGCCGAGGTCGGCGCTCGAGAAGCCGCGCTCGTCGCGCCCCGGCAGAGGCGGCAAGGCGAAGGCGGGTGCGGGCTTGTCGATCAGCACCGAGGGCAGGGTCTGCGGGTCGCGTCCGAGGCCGAGCGCCAGGAACACGCCGACCGCGGCGAACAGCAGGACCGGCAAGAGATAGAGCCAGCCGCGCCGGTTCGAACCTGGCGTTGCCGGTCGCTCGAGCTGCGCCTTCATCCGGCCGACATCGCTGCGGGCACCCGTGCCGGGCGCGGTGCGCCGACCCGCAAGCGTCGATCCGACAGCGAGAGAAGGCCGCCTAGCGCCATGAGTACGGCCCCGCCCCAGATCCAGACGACGAGCGGGTTGTGGTAGAGGCGAACCGTCCAAGCTCCGTCCCGCGCCGGCTCGCCCAGGACGAAATAGAGATCGCGGAGGAGCGTGGTGTGGATCCCGGCCTCGGTCGTCGGCCGCTGCTCGACCACGAAGAAGCGTTTGTCGGAGGCGAGTTCGGTGACGAAGTTGCCGTCCCGGCTCACCGTGAAGGTCCCACGCCGAGCTATCCAGTTGGGGCCACGGACCTCGCGCACGCCCTCGAAGCGAACCTCGTAGCCCGCGATCTCGGCCGTCTCTCCCGGTTTCATCGTGAGGATCCGCTCGCTCTGTCCGGTCGAGGTGGCGGTCACACCGATCACCAGCACGCCGAGCCCCGCATGTGCCAGGACCATCGCCCAGGACGCCCGCGGCAGCCCGACCAGGCGGCGCCAGAAGCGGCCGAAGCCGCCTCCCGCGAGCGCGGCACGGCTCAGCGGATCGGCGAGCGAACCCAGGATGAGCCAGAGACCGAGGCCATAGCCGATCAGCGACAAGCCGAGCTCGAGATCGCTCACGAGGACGAGACCGACGGAGAGTGCTACGGTCAGCACGGCGGCGAGCCAGAGCCGTTGCACCGCACCGACGAGATCGGCGCGTTTCCAGGCGAGGACGGCGCCGATCGGCAAGGCGAGGAAGAGCGGGATCATCAACGGCACGAAGGTGGCGTTGAAGTAAGGCGGCCCGACCGAGATCTTGGGGCCGCCCACGACGTCGAGCGCCAAGGGGTAGAGCGTGCCGAGGAGGACGGTCGCCGTGGCCGAGGCCAAGAGGAGATTGTTGAGCAGAAGGGCACCCTCGCGCGAGACCGGCGCGAACATCCCACCGCCTTGCAGCGACGGTGCCCGCCAAGCGTAGAGGGCGAGGGCACCGCCCACGGCCACCACCAGGAGCGCCAGGATGAAGACACCGCGCGCCGGGTCGGAGGCGAAGGCGTGCACCGAGGTCAACACGCCGGAGCGGACGAGGAATGTACCCAGGAGCGAGAGGGCGAAGGTCAAGATCGCGAGCAGGATGGTCCAGCTCTTCAAGGTGTCGCGCTTCTCGACGACGATCGCCGAATGGAGGAGCGCGGTCCCGGCGAGCCAGGGCATGAAGGAGGCGTTCTCGACCGGGTCCCAGAACCAGAAGCCGCCCCAGCCGAGCTCGTAATAGGCCCACCAGGAGCCGAGCGCGATGCCGAGGGTGAGGGCGGTCCAGGCGGCGAGCGTCCAGGGCCGGAGCCAGCGCGCCCAGGAGGGGTCGATGCGCCCCTCGAGCAGCCCGGCGATCGCGAACGAGAAGGTCGTCGAAAAGCCGACATAGCCCAAATAGAGCATCGGCGGATGCATCGCGAGGCCGGGGTCCTGGAGGATCGGGTTGAGCCCGCGGCCTTCGAGCGGGGCCGGGTCGAGCCGCTCGAAGGGGTTGGAGGTGAACAGCATGAAGGCGAGGAAGCCGACCCCGATCAGGGCCTGGATCGCGAGCACTCGGGACTTGAAGAGGACGGGGAGGTTGCGGCCGAAGGCGGCGACCGCGGCGCCGAACAGCGCCAGGATCCAGACCCAGAGCAGGAGCGAGCCTTCGTGATTCCCCCAAACGCCGCTGATCCGATAGACGAGCGGCTTCGACTGGTGCGAATTGGCCGCGACGTTGGCGACCGAGAAATCGGAGACGACGTAGAGGTGGGTGAGCGCGCCGAAGGCGATCGAGATCAGCAGGAGCTGGACGAGGGCCGCGGGTGGTGCCACGGCGACGAGCGTCGCATCGCGTCGGGCGGCGCCCAAGAGCGGCAGCGTCCCCTGCACGAGGGCGACCGCGAAGGCCAAGACGAGGGCGAAATGGCCGAGTTCGGCGATCATTTCGGCGCCCCCGTCGAGCCGTCCTTCCAATGGCCGGAGCGCTTGAGGGCCTCGGCCACCTCTTTCGGCATGTAGGTCTCGTCGTGCTTGGCGAGGACCTCGCTCGCGCGGAACACCCCGCTCGCGTCGATCTGCCCCTGGGTCACGATGCCCTGGCCCTCACGGAAGAGATCCGGCAACACGCCACGATAGACGACGCGAACGCTGTGGGTGCCGTCGGTGACCGCGAAGCGCACTTCACCGTCGGTCCCGCGGGTCACACTGCCCGGTTCGACGAGGCCGCCCAGGCGCAACCGCTTGCCGGGCTCGAGCGGGCGGGCAGCGAGGTCGCTCGGCGAGACGAAGAGCGACACCTTTTCTCCGAGTGCGGCCAGGACCAAAGCGGCGGACCCGCCACCCAAGAGGAGGACCAGCACCACGAGGAGGAGCCGCTGCCGTTTGCGCAGGCGCATCGTCCGTACTCTTCGCGCTCATCGCTCGGCGGGTGGATCGACCGGCCGCCGCTCGGCGACGATCGGCCGCGCTGGGCGGCGCGCCTCGGCCCGCCGCTCGGCGCGCACCCGCTCGGCCTCGGCCGTCCGCTTGCGCGCGCGCTGCCAGCTCTGCCAGAAAAGCCCCACCATGACGGCGAGCGTGATGCCGTAGGCCGACCAGACGTAAGGTCCGTAGCCGCCCATGGCGAGGAAGTCGCGCACCGTCGTCGTTCCGCCTCGAGCTTGGTCGGTATGTTGTCCGAAAGGATAGCAGCCGAGGTGCGGGGGACAAGGAGAGCCGCGGTGCGACCGGCTGGCGCGAACTTTACGATCGCGCGGGATTTCGGGGGCTGAGCGTGGCCACGGCGCTCGCCCCTTTGCCGGCGGTGCGACCGCCGCTCGCCGCGTCGCTCGCAGCCGACGTGCGCACGGTCGAGGAGCTCGGCCGGATCCTCGCGGCCCGGCTCGCCGAGGGCCGGGCGGCGATCCGCGCCTTCTTCGAGGCCGGTGGAGCGCCCGAGCTGGTTCACCGTGAGCTCGCCGAGCTCGTCGACGAGCTCGTGCGCGGCGCCCTCGATTGGGCCGACCGGCGGCTGTTCGGCAGCGCCAACCGGACCACCGGCGAGCGGCTCGCGGTGGTCGCCGTGGGCGGTTACGGCCGCGCCGAGCTCGCGCCCTTTTCCGACGTCGATCTTCTGTTCCTGCACCCCTACAAGCCGGCACCCTATGTGGAGCAGATGACCGAGTTCCTCGTGCGCCGGCTGTGGGACCTCGGCTTCAAGGTCGGCAACGCGCTGCGTACCGCCTCCGAGTCGATCAAGCTCGCCAAGGAGGATCTGTCGGTCCGCACCGCCCTGCTGGAAGCCCGCTATCTTTGGGGTGACCGAGCGCTCTTCGAAGAGCTCGTGCGGCTCTACGACCGCGAGGTGCGGATCGGCCACGAAGCGGAATTCATCGAGGCCAAGCTCGCCGAACGCGACGCGCGCCACCTCCGGACCGGCGACAGCCGGTATCTGCTCGAGCCGAACGTGAAGGAGGGCAAGGGGGGTCTGCGCGACCTGCAGACCCTCGTGTGGATCGGACGGTTCCTCTACGGGGTCCAGGATGCGGCCGAGCTCGTCGACAAGGGCGTGCTCACGCCGCGCGATTTCGCCACCTTCCGCCGCTCGCGACGTTTCCTCTGGGCGGTCCGCTGTCATCTGCACTGGATCACCGGTCGCGCCGAGGAACGGCTGACCTTCGAACTGCAGCCCGAGGTCGCGCGGCGGATGGGCTTCAAGGACCGCGGTCGGACGCGCGCTGTCGAGCGCTTCATGAAGCGCTGGTACCTGGTCGCCAAAGAGGTGGGGGCGCTCACCCGGATCGTCTGCGCCGTACTCGAGGAGCGACACCAGCGCCGCGTGCGTTTCCGGCTGCCCCGGTTCGGGTTCGGCCAGCGGCGGGTCGGCGGCTTCGTGATCCAAGGCGCACGCGTCGACATCGCCGAGCCGGGTCTCTTCGAGCGCCGGCCGATCGCCATGCTCGAGCTCTTCCACTTGGCGCAGGAGCGGGGGCTCGACGTGCATCCCCATGCGCTCGCGGCGATCGGGCCCAATCTGCGGCGGATCGACGCCACCCTGCGCGCCGACCCGGCAGCAAACCGGCTGTTCCTCGACATGCTGCTCGCGCGCAAGGATGCTGCGTTGACCCTCAGCCGCCTCAACGAGGCCGGCGTTCTCGGCCGCTTCGTCCCGGAGTTCGGCCGCGTGGTGGCGCAGATGCAGCGCAACCTCTACCACGTCTACACGGTCGACGAGCACACCATCCGGGCGATCGGCGTGTTGGGGCAGATCGAGCGCGGCGAGCTCGCCGAGGAGCTGCCGATCGCCACCGAAGTCATGCCCAAGCTCCTCTCCCGCACCGAGCTCTACCTCGCCACATTCTGCCACGATCTCGGCAAGGGGCGGGGTGGTGACCACAGCGTGATCGGTGCCGAGATCGCCGAACGGCTCTGCCGCCGCTTGGGTCTCGCCGAGGCGACGACCGAGACGGTGCGCTGGCTCGTCCTCCATCACCTCCTGATGAGCGACACCGCCTTCAAACGCGACGTCGACGACCCCAAGACGGTGCAGGACTTCGTCGCCAAGGTTCAGTCACCTGAGCGCTTGAAGCTCCTGCTCGTCTTGACCGCGGCCGACATCCGTGCGGTCGGCCCCGGGGTGTGGAACGGCTGGAAGGGCCAGCTCCTGCGCGACCTTTACCACGCGGCTTCGGCGGCGATGCAGACCCCGGACTTCGCCGATCGCCAGGCGGCCCGCGCGGAGGCCGCCCGCAAGCGCCTCGCCGAGACGCTCGCCACGCTCCCCGATGGACCCTGGTCGGCCGCCGAGATCGAGGCCTATCTCGAACGGCACGTGCCGCGCTATTGGCTCGGCTTGCCGCTCGAGCAACAGCTCCGCCACGCCAGGCTGATCCGTACCGCCGATTTGGCCGGTGCGCAGCTCACGATCGACTTCCGGGTCGACACCTTCCGAGCCCGCACCGAGGTCGTGATCTACACGGCCGACCATCCCGGGTTGTTCCTGGAGATCGCTGGCGCGCTCGCGGTCAGCCGGGCGAGCATCGTCGATGCGCACATTTTCACGACGAGCGACGGCATGGCGCTCGACGTGCTGGGGTTCCAGGACGCCGATACGGCGCAAGCGATCGACGATCCGCCGCGATTGGAGCGGATCCGCCGCAACATCGAGCGGGCGATCGCCGATCCCTCGTGGCTCGAGCGCGAGCTCCTCCGGCGTGGCCCGCCGACCCGCACGCGGCTCTTCGAGGTCGAGCCCCGTGTGCTCGTGGACAACGCCGCGAGCCGCACATTTTCGGTCATCGAGGTCAACGGCCGGGACCGCCCCGGGCTCCTCTTCGATCTCGCCAAGGCTCTCAAAGAACTCGGTGTCGTCATCCAGAGCGCGCACATCGCAACTTATGGCGAGCGGGTGGTCGACGTGTTCTACGTCAAAGACGTGTTCGGCATGAAGATCACGAGCAAGAGCAAGCTCGCCCGCGTCGAGAAACGCCTGCGCGAGGCGCTCGCCGGGACCCAGGTCCAGGCCACGAGCGCGTCATGAACCTGGTGCGGGCGGCGGCGACGGTCGGCAGCCTGACGCTCGCCTCGCGTATTCTGGGCTTCCTGCGCGATCTCCTGATCGCCGCCGTCCTCGGCGCCGGGGCGGCGGCCGACGCCTTCTTCGTCGCCTTCAAGCTCGCCAACATGTTGCGTCGGTTGTTCGCGGAAGGCGCCTTCAACGCCGGTTTCGTGCCGCTCTTCGCTCGGACCCTGGAGCAGGAGGGGGCCGAACCGGCGCGCGTCTTCGCGAGCCACGCACTCACCCTCATGCTCGCCGTGCTGGCCGCGGTCGTGCTCACGGCCGAGCTCGCCATGCCCTGGCTCGTGCGGGCGCTGGCCACCGGCTTCGACCCCGGCTCGGAGCGCTACCTACTCGCGGTCGAGCTTTCGCGGTTGACCTTCCCCTACCTCATGCTGATTTCGCTTGCTGCGCTCGTGTCGGGCGTGCTCAACGGGATCGGCCGGTTCGCCGCCGCCGCCTTCGCCCCGATCCTCCTCAACCTGACGCTGGTCGCCTCGATCGGCTTCGCCGTCGCGACCCGCTCGAGCCCCGCCCATGCGCTCGCTTCGGGCGTGTTGGCAGCGGGTTTCCTCCAGCTCGGTGCGCTCCTCTTGGTCGCCGCTCGCGCCGGGTGGCGGCTGCAGCCGCGGTGGCCCGGGCCCGCCGACCGCGTCCGCCTCGCGCGGCTCTGGCGCCTCGTCTTGCCCGGAGCCCTCGGGGCCGGGGTCTACCAGCTCAATCTCGTGATCGACACCTGGTTCGCCTCGCACCTGCCGGCCGGCGCCGTCTCCTACCTCTTTTACGCCGACCGGCTCGCGCAACTGCCGCTCGGACTGATCGGCGTGGCGCTCGGCACAGCGCTCTTGCCGCTCTTGGCGCGGCAGCTCCGCGCCGGCCGAGAGGATGCGGCCCGCCACAATTTCGACCGCGCTCTCGAGCTCGCGCTGCTGTTGAGCCTGCCGGCGGCGGTCGGGCTCGCCACGCTCGCCGAGCCCATGGTCCTCGTGCTCTTCGAGCGCGGTGCCTTCGACCGGACGGCAGCGGATGCCACGGCCGCGGCGCTAGCCGCGTTCGCCCTCGGCTTGCCGGCCTACGTTCTCATCAAGGTGTTGGCGACCGGCTTCTTCGCCCGTGAGGACACGAAGACGCCGGTCGCGGTCGCGGCCTTCTGCCTTCTCGCGAACGTGGTCGTGATCCTCGCCACGATCGGCAGCCTCCGCCATGTCGGGATCGCGCTCGCGACCTCGACCGCGAGCTGGCTCAACGCCGGGCTCTTGGCGTTCCTCCTCGCCCGCCGCGGTGGCCTCGAGTTGAGCGCCCGCCTGCGCCGACGAGCGTTCCGGCTCGGCGCCGTCAATCTCGCCTTGGCGCTCGTCCTGGTTCTCCTCGCCGACCGGCTGGCAGCGATCGCGACGGTCTCGGGATTGGCACTCGTGATCGGTCTCGCGGCCGCGGCGTATCTCGCTGCCGTTCATCTCTTCGGGGCGGCCGACCTCGGCGAGATCCGTGCCGCGCTCGTCCGCCGTCCGACGGCGCCGGCCAGCACGGGCAGCGAGGGTGCGGCTTGACAGGCTCCTGGGCGCGTGATGGTCAGGGGCCCCGTTCGCCGGCCGGCCCGGCGCCGAACCCGGCTCCCAGCTCGCGGATCCCTGTCACCATGCGCGGTCTCGTCTTTTCCGGCATCCAGCCCACGAGCGGCATCCATCTCGGCAATTATCTGGGCGCGATCCGGCACTGGGTGCGGCTGCAGGACGATTTCGACTGCATCTATTGTATCGTCGACCAACACGCGCTCACCACCGTCCACGATCCCGCGGCGATGCGGGCGAACACGCGGGAGGTCGCGGCGGCGCTTTTGGCCTGCGGGATCGATCCGAAGCGCTCGATCCTCTTCGTCCAGAGTCACGTGCCGGCGCACGCCCAGCTCGCCTGGGTCTTCAACTGCGTCACGCCCCTCGGCTGGCTCAATCGCATGACCCAGTTCAAAGAGAAGGCGGGCAAGGACCGCGAGAACGCCCCCGTCGGTCTCTACGCCTACCCGGTCCTCCAGGCGGCCGACATCCTGGCGTACAAAGCGACCCACGTTCCGGTGGGCGAGGACCAGAAGCAGCATCTCGAGCTCGCCCGCGACATCGCGGCCTCGTTCAACCGCCGCTTCGCGGAGGGGTTCTTCCCGTTGCCCGAGCCCATGATCCTGGGTGAGGCGACGCGCGTCATGTCGCTGCGCGACGGCACCAAGAAGATGTCGAAGTCGGATCCCTCGGACCAGTCGCGCATCAACCTCACCGACGACGCCGAGACCATCGCCACCAAAATCCGCCGTGCCAAGTCCGACAGCATCGAGGGGATCTGGGTCGACGAGAAGAACCGACCCGAGGCGACCAACCTGCTCACGATCTACGCGGCCTTGGCCGATCGGCCGCGCGCCGAGGTCGAGGAAGAGTTCCGCAACACACTCTTCTCGACCTTCAAGACCAAGCTCGCCGAGCTCTGCATCGAAAAGCTCGCGCCGATCAACGCCGAGATGCGCGGCCTCCTTGCCAACCCCGGCCACATCGACCAAGTGCTCGCCGAAGGTGCGGCGCGCGCCCGAGCGATCGCCGAGCCGATCTTGGCCGAGGTCTACGACCGCGTCGGCTTCTTAAGGCTCTGAGCGCGTGGCGAGCGAACTGCCGGCTCCGGCAAGTGCGCTCCGGCGACGTCGTCTCGCCCGGTTCGCGCTGCCGGCGCTCTTGGTCGGGCTCGCCGCTCTTTATTCGTCCTGGGTGCCCTCTGGTTCCACCGGATCGACGACGACCCGGCGTTCGGCTCGTCGCTCGAGGTCGAGCCAGCCGCGAGCCGGGCGGTCGCCGTCGCGGCGGAGCTCGTCCGACGCGAGGTCGAAACGTATCGTTGGACCGCCAACGATCCCTGGTTCCAGCCGACCGCCATCCTCGACAACATGCCCAATTTCCAGCAAGGGATCGTCGCGGCGGTCGCCCGTTTCGCGGTCGAGCTCCGCGATCATCTTTCCCGGGCTCGCGGCACGAGTCAGGTCGACTCGGACGTCGAAGTGCGGCGGGCCGGCTCGCTTATCCGGGCGACGTCTGGTTCCTCGAATGGTCGGCGACGCCGGTCCAGCCCTCTTCCGAGAGCCAATATCGGCGGGCGATCCAGGATCTCGAACGCTACAATGCCAGGCTCGCCCGCGGCCAGGCGACTTTCGAACGGCGCGCCGACAATCTCATGGCGACGCTCGAACGGATCGCCGCCGATCTGGGTGCGGCGGCCGCCGCGGTCGACGAGAAGGCGCTGGCTGGCGGCGGTGCCTGGTACGACTGGGACGCGGACGATCTTTTCTACGGCAACAAAGGCCGACTCTACGGCTACTACGTTATCCTGCGCGAGCTCGGCCGCGACATGGAGCCCGTGCTGCGTGACCGCGGCCTCGGTCGGGTCTGGGAGCAGATGCTCGGGAGCCTCGCGCGGGCCGCGGGACTGCAGCCCCGGGTGGTCGCCAACGGACGTCCCGACGGCCAGTTCTGGCCGAACCACTTGTTGGCCCAAGGCTATCTCTTGCTGCTCGCTCGCTTCCAGCTCTACGAAGTCGTCAACGTTCTGCAGAAGTAGGATCGCGCGGCCTTGCAGGGTCACCCTTGCCGCGCCATGTCCAAGGGTCGAGCCGGGAGACCCGCATGTTCATCCAGACCGAACCCACGCCCAACCCCGCCACCCTCAAGTTCCTCCCCGGGCGCCCCGTGCTGGCCAAAGGGGTGGCCGAATTCGTCGACGCCGAAGCGGCCCGCGTCTCACCGCTCGCGAGCCGGATCTTCGCGGTCGAAGGCGTGAGCGGCGTCTATCTCGGCGCCGATTTCGTGAGCGTGACCAAACGCGACGGGGTGGAATGGCACGAGCTCAAACCCGCCGTGCTCGGCGCCATCATGGAACATTACCTCTCGGGTGACCCGGTACTCGCCGAAGGGGTCGAAGCCGAGCTCGAAGAGGTCGGAGCGGACGATCCGGTTGTGGCCCGGATCAAAGAGCTGATCGAGACCCGGGTGCGGCCGGCGGTGGCGCGGGACGGTGGTGACATCGTTTTCCGCGGCTTCGAGCGCGGCGTGGTCTATCTCCAGATGCGCGGGGCGTGCTCGGGTTGCCCCTCGTCGACCATGACGTTGAAGGCGGGGATCGAGAACCTGTTGCGCTACTACGTGCCCGACGTCCTCGAGGTTCGGGCCGTCGGCTGACCCCGGCGCGACGTGCGGGTCCTGGCGCTGCGGATGGGCCCCGCGGGGCCCGAAGTTGCCCTGCTCGGCGGGACTTCCGGCCCCTTGCAGCGTGAGCGAGCAGGGGCGCGGGCCGAGGCGCTCGCGCCGCTCCTGGCCGCGAGTTTGACGGAGGCCGGGCTTCGCTTCGCCGACCTCGATGCCCTCGCCGTCCTGACCGGGCCGGGCAGCTTCACCGCGAGTCGTGCCGCGGTCGCGGCAGCCCGCGCCCTCGCCCTCGCCACCGGTTTGCGCGTCCATGCACTGAGCAGCTTGGAGCTGGCGGCCGAGACGGTGGCCGAAAGCGGATCCGGCCCGCTCGCGGTGGTCGCTCCGGCCGGGCGCGGTATGCTCGCCGTCCAGAGGTTCGAAGACGGTGCGGCGCCGGCCGGGCCGCCGGTGTCGCTCGAGCCGGCCGCGGCGATCGCCTGGGCGGAAACCGCCGAACGGGTGGTGCTCGTCGACCTCGAAGCGTGGCCGGGGCCGGCGGCATGCCGACTCCGGACGAGCGCCCTGGCGCTCGCCCGCGTGGCCGTGGCCCGCGCGGCGCGGGGCGTGTCGGCGCTGCCCGGTACGGCGGTCCGGCCGCTCTACATCCGGCCGCCCGACGCTCGGGCCGAGGCCGGTCGTCCGCTCGTCGCCGCCGCCTGAGATGCTGGGCCTGGGACGTCACGGCACGCTTTCGGTCAAGCCCGTGGGGCCGTTCGACCTGGGTCGCCTCGCACGTCTGCACCGACGCTGTTTCGCCGAGCCCTGGAGCCGCGCCGATCTGGCCCATCTTTTGGCGTTGCCGGGTGGCTTCGGGCTCATCGCCCGGCTTTTCGAAGGTGGGCTCGGCGGCCTCGACGCCCTCCGTGGCGTCGGTTTCGCGATCTGCCGGGTCACCCGCGACGAGGCCGAGCTTCTCTCCTTGGGTGTGGCGCCGCCATGGCGGGGGCGTCGCATCGGCGCCGCCCTCCTGCGTGCCGCCATGGTCCGTGCGCGCGAGGCCGGTGCGACGTTGATGTTCCTCGAGGTGGCGGTCGACAATCACACGGCACAGCGGCTCTACGCCGGCCACGGCTTCGAGATCGTCGGCTTCAGGCCCGATTACTATCAGCGCGCCGACGGCAGCCGGGTCGGCGCCCATACCATGCGGTGCGAACTCGATCGGGTCTTCGCCGCCGGCGGCACCGCGATCTCGGGCGCGCCGCTCAACGCGGCTGCCGGCCCCGCTTCCTGACCTCGAGCAACCAGACCGCATCGTCGAGAGCTTCGAGCCGCAGGATCTCGTGCCCGTGATCCGCGAGCGCGCGCGGCACGTTCTCCAGGGGCTCTCCGTCGCGCAGCCGAATGCGGAGGATCTCGCCCTCGGCCATCCGTTCCAGGCGAAGTTTGGTCCGGACGAAGGTCATCGGGCAAACCTCGCCCGTGATGTCGAGTTCGTGCGTCGTCTCGCTCACTTCTCTACGACCTTCTTGCGACCTGATCAAAAAAGCACTTGCGGTTTGCTGCGACCCCCATATGGTGCGACGGCGACCGCCGGTTTACTCGGCTGCTGGGGATCCACTGGAATGACCGAGAAGATAAGCCCGAACGAGCTGTTGTCCATGACCACCGAGATCGTGTCCGCCCACCTCTCGAACAACACGGTTGCGGTGGCCGACATCCCGCAGCTCATCAAGCTCGTGTACACGAGCTTGGCAACGCAAGGTGTCGAGGAGCAGAAGGAAGCTCCCGAGAAACCCGTGCCGGCCGTGCCGATCAAAAAATCGGTGACGCCCGACTACATCATCTGCCTCGAGGATGGCAAGAAGCTGAAAATGCTGAAGCGTCATCTCAAGACGAAATACAACATGACGCCGGAAGAGTATCGGAAGCGCTGGGGCCTTCCCGACGACTACCCGATGGTGGCGCCGGCTTACGCCGAGCAACGCTCGAACCTGGCCAAGAAGATCGGCCTGGGCACCAGGCCGCGGGCCCGCGGCCGTCGGCCGGCGGCCTGAGGCGAGCGCCGGCCGGCACCATCGGGTGTCGGCCGGCGGGCTTCGCGCGCCGGGCGTTTGCCGCTATAAAGAGTGCCGGGGTCGTTGACCTCCGGCGATTCGTACCCATCTGCGAGGCGAGGCCAGATGCCCCACACGGCCGGCCGGTGAGCAAGCGTCTTTTCATCCGAACCTACGGTTGCCAGATGAACGTCTACGACTCCGACCGCATGGCGGAGTCGCTCGCGGCGCACGGGTGGTCACGGGTCGATGCGCCCGAGAACGCGGATCTGGTCATCCTCAATACCTGCCACATCCGCGAAAAGGCAGCCGAAAAGGTCTATTCCGAGCTCGGTCGGTTGAAGCGCCTGCGTGCCGAACGGGCCGCTCGTGGTGAGACCATGCTTCTCGCCGTGGCCGGCTGTGTCGCGCAAGCCGAGGGCGAGGCGATGCTCGAGCGGGCGCCGTTCGTGGACCTGGTGGTGGGGCCGCAGGCCTATCACCGACTCCCCGAGTTGCTCGCCCGGCGGGCGCGCGAGCAGGGGGCGGCCCTCGCTACCGACTTCCCGGTCGAGAGCAAGTTCGACCATTTGCCCGAGCGGTCGGGTGCGAGCCCGGTCTCGGCCTACCTCACCGTGCAAGAGGGCTGCGACAAGTTCTGTACCTTCTGCGTCGTGCCCTACACTCGCGGTGCCGAAGTCAGCCGGCCGGTCGCCGCGATCCTCGCCGAGGCGCGGCAACTCTTGGCCGCCGGTGCGAAAGAGCTCGTGCTCTTGGGACAGAACGTCAACGCCTATCACGGCGAGGGGCCCGACGGACGGAGCTGGTCGCTCGCCCGCTTGCTCGAGGCCCTGGCCGAGCTCGACGGTTTGGTGCGGCTGCGCTACACGACCTCGCACCCGCGCGACATGAGCGACGATCTGATCGAGGCGCACGGGCGCATCCCGCAGCTCGCCCCCTATCTCCACCTGCCGGTGCAGTCGGGCTCGGATGCCGTGCTCGAGGCCATGAACCGCGGCTACACGGCTGCGGATTACCGGCGCATCGTCGATCGACTGCGAGCGGTCCGTCCCGATCTCGCGCTCTCGTCCGACTTCATCGTCGGCTTTCCTGGCGAGCGCGAGGCCGATTTCGAGGCGACGCTCGAGCTGGTCCGCGCGGTCGGCTTCGCCCAGGCCTATTCGTTCAAATTTTCCGCCCGGCCGGGGACCCCCGCGGCCTCCATGCGAGGTCAGGTGAAAGAGGCGGTCAAGGCCGAACGGCTGCAGCGGTTGCAGGCGCTCCTCGCCGAGCAGGCACGAGCCTTCAACGAGGCGACGGTCGGCCGCAGCGTGCCCGTATTGATCGACGGGCCCGGCCGCCATCCCGGACAGGTCGTCGGCCGCACCCCTTGGCAGCAGCCGGTTCATCTGGATGGCACGGGCCTCCAACCGGGTGATCTCGTGACCGTCACGATCACCGGCTTCCATCCGCACAGCCTCGCCGGCCGGAGGGCGGCCGGCGCAACCGTGGAGGGGCACGCCTGAAAACCTTGAGCCCGCTCGACAACCCGCGCGGCGCCAGCCGACGCGTTCGTTTCGACGACAACGCCGCTTGTGCCGTGCTGTTCGGCCAGCACCACGTCAACCTCGCCCGGATCGAACAGAAGCTGCCGGTGACGATCGTCAGCCGTGGCAACGAGGTGTTCATCCAGGGCGACAGCGACGCCGACGTCCAGGCGGCGGCCGCCGTTCTCGAGGACCTGTACGGCCAGCTCCGCCGCGGTCTCGTGATCGGTCGCGACGAGGTGGATGCCGCGCTCCGCATGCGCCGCGGCGAGCTCGGCCCCGGCGATCGCGCCGAGCACCACGCGATCCGGACCGACCGCAAGCTGATCGTCGCCCGCTCGGCGAACCAGCTCGCTTATCTGCGCGCGCTCGAGCGGTTCGAGCTCGTCTTCGCCTTGGGCCCGGCCGGAACCGGCAAGACCTATCTGGCGGTCGCGATGGCCGTGGCATTCCTGCGGCAGCACAGGGTGGAGCGGCTCGTCCTTTCGCGCCCGGCGGTCGAAGCGGGCGAGCGGTTGGGATTTCTGCCGGGCGACATGAAGGAGAAGGTGGATCCCTATCTCCGGCCGCTCTACGACGCGCTCCGCGACATGCTCCCCGAGGGCAAGGTCCAGCTCAAGATCGAGAGCGGCCAGATCGAAATCGCACCCCTCGCCTACATGCGCGGGCGGACCTTGAGCCACGCCTTCGTCATCTTGGACGAGGCGCAGAACACGACGCCCGCCCAGCTCAAGATGTTCCTCACCCGGATGGGCGAGGGGTCGCGGATGGTCGTCACGGGCGATCCGACCCAGACCGATCTGCCACCCGGCACGCCGTCGGGGCTCGCCGACGCGGTCGCCCGCCTGGCCCACGTCCCCGGGATCGCCATGGTCCATTTCGACCGTGGCGACATCGTTCGCCATCCACTCGTGACCCCGATCATCGAAGCTTACGAAGGCCCGCCGCCCGGTGGGCCGCACAGCGAGGGAGAGAGGCGGCGCCCGCGGCGGGCGTCCGACCCGAGCGATGGACAACGACAGTAGTTCGCACCCGACCGAGGTGACGGTCGAAGCGCAAGGCTGGTACGCGGCCGTCACCGATCCCGAGAGCATCTGCCGGCGCGCGGTGGCTGCCACCCTCGGAGCCGCAGGCCCGGCGGACCACCGCCCCGAGCTCGCCGTTCTCCTGACGGACGACGTCGCGGTCCGGGCGCTGAACCGCACCTTCCGCGGCAAGGATGCGCCGACCGACGTGCTGTCTTTCCCGGCCGGTCCGCGCCCGCCCGGTGTTCCACCCGATTGCTCGTGGCCCTTGGGCGACATCGCGATCGCGCTCGAGACCGCGGCCCGGGATGCCGCGGCCGCCGGCAGGCCGCTTTCCGATCATCTCGCGCACCTGGTCGTGCACGGCACCCTGCACCTTTTGGGTCACGATCACGAGGAGCCCTGTGCGGCGGCAGCGATGGAGTCGCTCGAGCGGCGGATCCTGGCCGGACTCGGGATCGCCGATCCTTACGCGTTCGAGGTCGCGCCGTGAGGACCGCGCCGCGCCGCAACGGCCCGCCGCCCTCGTTGCTCGAGGGTTTGTTGCGGCGGCTGCGCGAGCTCGCTCTGGGTCCGGAGCAGGAAGGCTCGCTGCGCCGAACCCTCGAAGAGATCCTCGAGGAAACCGAAGGCGGCGAGGATCGCCGGCTCTCCGAGGAGGAACGCGCGCTCGTCCAACGGGCGCTGTCCTTCGGCGAGCTCGAGGTCGCCGACATCATGGTGCCGCGCTCGGACATCAAGGCGGTACCCGTCGAGGCGAGCCTCGCCGAGGTCGTCGCCGCGATGCGCGCGGCCGGCCATTCCCGGCTCCTCGTCTATCGCGACACGCTCGACGAGGTGATCGGGATCGTCCACCTCAAAGACCTGCTCGACTATTGGGGCGACGGGGCGGCCTTCGCTCTCGAGCGGATCGTCCGCCAGGTACCGGTGGTGCCGCCCTCGATGCGCGTCTTGGAGCTCCTGCTGGAGCTGCGCACCAGCCGCCAGCATCTGGCCGTGGTCGTGGACGAGTTCGGCGGCACCGACGGGCTCGTCACGCTCGAGGACGTGGTGAGCGAGCTTTTGGGCGAGATCGCCGACGAGCGCGCCGCGCAACAGACCCCGCAACTCGTCGAACGGTCGGACGGCAGCCTCGAGGTCGACGGTCGGCTCGACCTCGAGGAGCTCGAGGAGCGGTTGGGCCTGCGTCTTTTGGGGGAAGACGAGCGCGACGAGGCGGACACCGTGGCCGGCCTCATCTTCGCCCTGGTCGATCGCGTACCGGCGCGAGGTGAAGTGGTCGAGCATCCCTCGGGAGTGCGTTTCGAGGTGCTCGATGCCGACCCGCGGCGCATCAAACGGGTCTGTGTCCGTCGCTCGAGCCTCGGTGAGGCGGGGGGCGAGGCCGCCCGGCCGGCCGCTTGAGGGGACCCGGTTCGGTCGGGGCGGGCGCTCTCCGGCCGCTGCTCGCGTGTCTCGCGCTCGGCGCGGCCGCGACGCTCGCCCTACCGCCGGTCCATTTCGCACCCGCACTCCTCGCGTTCGCGCTGTGGTTGCCGCACGTCGCCCGGTCGGAGAGCGTGCCGGCCGCGGCGGCCCGCGGCTTCGCCTTCGGCCTCGGTTGGCATCTGGCCGGGCTCTACTGGGTCGGGATCGCCTTCTTCACCGACCCCGAGCGCTTCGGCGCCTTCGCGGTGCCGGCGGTGCTCGGCCTCGCCACCCTGAACGGGCTGTTTCCGATGCTCGCGGCGGCGCTCGTCGCCGCCCTGCCGCGACGCTCACCGCTCGCCACGGCGCTGGCCTTGGCGCTCGCTTGGACGGTCACCGACGGGTTGCGGGAGACGGTTCTCCTGGGCTTCACCTGGAACCCGCTCGCCATCGTCTGGGCGCCCTGGCCCGTCTTGCTCCAGGCCGCCGCCTGGATCGGCAGCCCGGGGCTCACGCTTTGGACCGCGGCGATCGCGGTCCTCCCGGGTGCGGCGCTCTTGGCGTCCGGTCCGCCGCCGCGGATCGGGCCCGCGCTCGCCACGCTCCTCCTCCTCCTGCTCGCGGGGACCGGTGCGGCGCGGCTCGCGCTGGTCCGCCCGGAGCCGGCGCACGGGACCCGGGTGCGGATCGTCCAAGCCAATATCGAACAGCACCACAAATGGGATCCGGACAAGCGGGCGGCATGGTTCCGCCGGCACCTCGAGCTCTCCGCCTCCCCCGCCGGCGGACCGATCGACCTCGTGGTCTGGCCAGAGAGTGCGGTTCCCTACCAGATCGAGCGCGAGCCGATCGTCCGGGAGCTCCTCGGCCAGGCAGCGCCGCGCGGCGGCTATCTCGCCACGGGCGGCGACCGTTTCGAGCTCGAGCGACAGCCCCCGATCGCGGCCAACTCCGTGTTCGTCCTCGACGAGGCCGGGACGATCGTCGGCCGCTACGACAAGGTCGACCTCGTCCCGTTCGGTGAATATCTGCCGTTCCGCCCGCTGCTCGAGCGGATCGGCCTCGAAAAGCTCACCCACGGGACGATCGACTTCGTCGCGGGGCCGGGGCGACGAACGATCCGCCTTCCGGGGCTGCCGGCGTTCGGCCCACTCGTCTGCTACGAGGCGATCTTCCCGGGCCGGGCGATCGACCCGAGCGACCGACCCGACTTTCTCTTGAACCTGACCAACGACGCCTGGTTCGGTCACAGCTCCGGTCCCTATCAGCACGCGTCGATGGCGGCCCTGCGCGCGGTCGAGGAGGGGCTGCCCCTGGTGCGCGCCGCCAACACCGGGATCTCGCTCGTGACGGACGCTTTCGGTCGCGAGGTGGCGCGGCTCGGCCTCGGGGTCACGGGTGTGCTCGACGCGACGCTCCCCGGCCGGCTCGCGGATCCGCCCCTTTACCGCAGATCGAGAACAGCGTCGGCGAACATTCTATTTTTGGTTGTATCATCTGCACTCGTGTGGCACTTGTCGCGCGGTGGCGCTGCAGGACGGGCTCGGCCGTGCGGCGAGGAGCAGGGTCGCGACGGGTAGAGGAGGTCGATCCGGTCGATCGGCTGGTCGGCCGGCGTGTGCGGCTGCGCCGCGCACTCATGGGCTGGAGCCAGGAACGGCTCGGTGAGCTCTTGGGCGTGACCTTCCAGCAGATCCAGAAATACGAGCGAGGAACGAACCGCATCGGTGCCGGCCGGCTCTGGCGCCTGGCCACCATTCTCGGCGTCCCGGTCGCCTGGTTCTTCGAGGATCTCGAGGCCGAGACCCGCTCCTCGCCAACGCTGTTCGGGCTCGCCGAGCCGGGCGTGGGTTTCGTCTTCGAACCGGAGCGGCGACCCGTGGCGCCCGCCGCGCCGGCGGCCGTGGACCGACGAGAGACCTTGGAGCTCGTCCGCGCTTTCAACGCGATCCCCGACCCGCTCCTGCGCCGCCGCCTCTACGAGCTCGTGCGGGCGGTGAGCGAGGCGAGCGCGGCGTTGCGCTCGGGCGAGCGAAGCTCGCCTTGACCGACCGGCCGGTTCCTGTCTTATGCGGGACGGCGGTTCGACCGAACCGCTGTCAGCGCGCTTGCGCTCTTCTCCTGGAGACCGCTCCCCGATGCCGGCGTCCGATTATCTGTTCACGAGCGAGTCCGTCTCGGAAGGCCATCCGGACAAGGTCTGTGACCGCATTTCCGACGAGGTCGTCGACTTGTTCTTGGCCGAGTATCCGGAGGCGCGGGTCGCCTGCGAGACGCTCGCGACGACCAATCGGGTGGTGATCGCCGGTGAGTGCCGGCCGGGTCCGAACAGCCGGATCACATCCGATTTGATCCGCCACGTCGCGCGCATGGCGATCAAGTCGATCGGTTACGAGCAGAAAGGCTTTCACTGGCACGAGGCGCAGATCGACGTGTTGCTGCACGAGCAGTCGCCGGACATCGCCCGAGGCGTCGACGCGGCAGCCGGGAAGGACGAGGGGGCCGGCGATCAGGGCATCATGTTCGGCTACGCTTGCGACGAGACGCCCGAGCTGATGCCGGCACCGATCCACTACGCGCACGAAATCCTGCGGCGGCTGTCGGCGGCCCGCCACGCCGGCAAGCTCCCGGAGCTCGGGCCGGACGCCAAGAGCCAGGTCACGCTGCGTTACGTGAACGGTCGGCCGGTCGGGACCACGGCGATCGTCGTCTCCACCCAGCACAAAGAGGGCCTCAAGCCGGCGGACGTGCGCGAGATCGTTCGGCCCTATGTCCTGGCGGCTTTACCCGAGGGTTGGATGTGCCCGGAGGAGGAGTTCTACGTGAACCCCACCGGCCAGTTCGTGATCGGTGGGCCGGACGGCGATGCGGGGCTCACCGGGCGCAAGATCATCGTCGACACCTATGGCGGTGCCGCCCCGCACGGCGGCGGGGCCTTCTCCGGCAAAGACCCGACCAAGGTCGACCGCTCGGCGGCGTACGCCGCCCGCTATCTCGCGAAAAACGTGGTGGCCGCGGGGCTCGCCCGCAAATGCTTGATCCAACTCGCCTACGCGATCGGGGTCTCGAAGCCGCTCTCGCTCTATGTCGACACGCTCGGCACCGGCGAGGTCGACGAGGAGCGCCTCGGCCGTGTCTTGCGCGAGATGGTCGATCTCTCGCCCCGCGGCATCCGCCTGCATCTCGGCCTGTCGCGGCCGATTTATGCGCGGACCGCAGCCTATGGCCATTTCGGACGGGCACCGGAGAGCGACGGCGGTTTCTCGTGGGAACGTCGCGACCTCGTGGATGAGCTGCGCCGCGCCTTCAATTGAGGCCGAGCCGGCAGCCGGCAGCGGCACGGGGGCGGAAAAGCGCGGACCCGGCCTCGCCGAGGGGGGTGCGCCGTCCCGTCAGCGACTGATCTACGGCCGGCGCGTCGGGCCGAAATTGCGGCCGGGCCGCAAGCGGCTACTCGAGACCCTTCTGCCGCGTTTGGCGATCACTCTGCCCGAGGTCGGCCGGCTCGAGCCGCGATCGCTCTTCCCGCGGCCGGTCGAGGCGGTGCGGCTCGAGATCGGCTTCGGCGCCGGCGAGCATCTCGAGGCCGAGGCTGCCGCCCACCCGGAGCAGGGCTTTTTGGGCGTCGAGCCGTTCCTTTCGGGCGTCGCTCGGCTGCTCGCGGGGATCGAGGCGCGCGGGCTGGACAATGTCCGGATCTTGGTCGACGACGCACGTCTCCTGCTCGCGGCCTTGCCCGATGCGTGCCTCGCCCGGATCGACGTGTTGTTTCCCGATCCCTGGCCGAAAGCGCGCCACCACAAGCGGCGGATCGTGGCGCCGGCAACGCTCGCCGAGATGGCTCGGGTCCTCGTCCCGGGCGGGGAGCTGCGGCTCGCCACCGACGATCCGGGCTATGCCCGCTGGATGCTCCACGCGATCCTGGGCGAGCCGCGGCTCGAATGGCTCGCCGAGCGGGCGGCCGACTGGCGCACGGCGTGGCCCGACCGGCCGGTGACGCGCTACGAAGCGAAGGCGCGCGCGGCCGGAAGGCGGCCCTTTTATTTCCGCTGCCGCCGGCGCGAAAACGCAGCGCGCGGGCTTGCCTGAAAGGCGGTTCGGCGCCATATAGAGGGCAGCTCCTACTCCGACTGGTTCAGGAGAGAGTGGGTTGTCGCCCGCTCTCTTTGGCGTGTTCATTTGACAGGGATCTCGTCCTCGACCGACCTCGCCGCGCTCATCGAGCCGACGCTCACCGCGATGGGCTTCGAGCTCGTCCAGGTGCGCCTTCTGGGCGGTGGCCGGCCGACCCTGCAGGTGACCGCGGAGCCGCGCGACCACAGCCGACCGATGACCGTCGAGGATTGCGCGGCGATCAGCTACGCCGTCTCGGCCGTGCTCGACGTGGCGGACCCGATCCCGCAAGCCTATCGGTTGGAGGTGAGCTCGCCCGGGATCGAGCGCCCGCTCGTCACGGCCGAGCATTTTCGGCGGTTCGCCGGCGAGCGGGCGCGGATCGAGACCGAGGAGGCGATCGCGGGACGGCGGCGGTTCACCGGCCGGCTCGTCGACTGCGACGGGAAGACCGTGACGATCGAGATCGAGGACGGTCCGGTCGCCGTACCACTCGCCGCGGTGCGACGGGCGAAGCTGGTGGCCGCGCCCGGGCCGACCGCGGTGCGGACGCGCCGGCGGACCGGGTGAGGGAGAGAGGGACGCGATGGAGAGCACCGGATTCGGCCGCGGCGAGCTGTTGCGGGTGGCCGAGGCGGTCGCCCAGGAAAAGGGCATCAGCACGAACGAGGTCGTGGCGGCGATGGAGCAGGCCGTACAGACGGCCGCCCGCCGAAAATACGGCCAGGAGCACGAGATCGTCGCCGAGATCGACCGTCGAACCGGCGAGATCAAGCTTTATCGCGAGCTCGAAGTGGTCGAGACGGTCGAGGATCCGGCCAAGCAGATCACGCTCGAGGAGGCGCGCGAGCGCAATCCGGCGGCCCAGGTGGGCGACCACATCCTCGAGCCCTTGCCGCCGATCGATCTCGGTCGGATCGCCGCCCAGAGCGCCAAGCAGGTCATCGTGCAGAAGGTGCGCGATGCCGAGCGCGAGCGCCAGTACAACGAGTTCAAAGACCGGATCGGTGAGATCGTGGTGGGCGAGGTCAAGCGCGTCGAGCGCTCCGGCATCCTCGTCGACCTCGGCCGGGCCGAGGCGATCATCCGCCCGGAAGAGCTCATCCCGCGCGAGATCTTCCACATGAAGGACCGGATCCGGGCCTACGTCTACGACGTCCGGCACGAGAGCCGCGGCCCGCAGATCTTCCTGTCGCGCACGCATCCGGGCTTCATGATCAAGCTCTTCGAGCAGGAAGTGCCGGAAATCTACGACGGGATCATCGAGATCAAGGCCTGTGCTCGCGACCCGGGCTCGCGCGCCAAGATCGCGGTCTATTCGAAGGACAGCAGCATCGACCCGGTCGGTGCGTGCGTGGGCATGCGCGGCTCGCGTGTGCAGGCGGTGGTGCAAGAGCTGGGCGGGGAGAAGGTCGACATCATCCCCTGGTCGCCCGATCCCGCGACCTTCGTGTGCAACGCGCTCGCGCCCGCCGAGGTCTCGAAGGTCGTGCTCGATCCGGACGCCAAGCGGATCGAGGTGATCGTCCCCGACCACATGCAGCACATCGCGATCGGCCGACGCGGCCAGAACGTGCGGCTCGCGAGCCAGCTCACGGGCTGGGACATCGACATCGTCTCGGAGAGCGAGGACTCCGAGCGCCGCCAGCGGGAGTTCAAAGAACTCACCGAGCTCTTCACCAGCGCGCTCAACGTCGACGAGGTCATCGCCCAACTGCTCGCCACCGAGGGGATCACGTCGATCGAGGAACTCGCGGCGGTCCCCGAGGAAGAGCTCGCCCGGATCGAGGGCTTCGACGAGGAGATCGCGGCGGCCTTGAAGGAGCGGGCCTTGAGTTGGCTCGAGGAGCGTCGGCAGGCGCTCGAGGCCGAGGCCCGCGAGCTCGGTGTGGCCGACGATCTCTTGACTTACGACCGGCTCGACCTCGAGAGCATCGTCAAGCTCGCCCGTCAGGGTGTGAAATCGCTCGAGGATCTGGCCGATCTCGCCGGCGACGAGCTCGCCGAGATGCTGCCCGGCTCGGGTCTCGACGCCGCGGCGGCGGGCGAGATCGTGATGGACGCGCGGGTCCGTCTGGGATGGATCGAGCCGCCGGCGGCGGCCGACGAGCGGGAGGCCGCGGCATCGGCGTGAGCGGCGAGACCCTTCCGATCGAAATCGAGCCGGCCGGCGGCCGCCGCCGCTGCCTCGTCGCGCGGGCGGCGGGCGAACGGGCGCGCATGGTCCGTTTCGTGCTGGGCCCGGAGGGCGTGGTCGTGCCCGACGTGGACGAGCGGCTGCCGGGTCGTGGCCTTTGGGTCGCGGCCGACCGCGCCGCGCTGGCCGAGGCGGTGCGGCGCAATCTGTTCGCCAAGGCCGCGGGAGTCGCAGCGCGCCCACCTGCCGACCTGGTCGAGCAGGTCGATGCGGCCGTCCGGCGTCGCTGCCTCGACCTTCTCGGCCTGGCCCGGCGGGCCGGTGTCGTCGTGGCGGGGTTCGATCAGGTGCGAGCGGCGCTCGAAGAGCGCGCGGTCGCGCTCGTGCTCGTCGCCCGCGACGCGGCGAGCCAGGTGGCGAAGCTCCGGCGGCTGGCCGGCGCGCTCCCTTGCTTCTCCAATCTCGAGCGCGGCGAGCTCGGGCGCGCGCTCGGTCGCGACGAACTCGTTTACGTGGCGGTCGGGCCGGGTGGCCTGGCCCGCAAGCTCGAGCGCGAGCTCGTCCGACTCGACGGGCTCGCCCGGGAAACCCGGCCGTCGGCGCCGGGCGGGAGCGGAACGCAACAGGGCGGTGACGATCGATGACGGACGTCAAGGGCGACGACAAGAACCCGCGGATCGGCATCGTCCGACCGACCGCGCCGCGGATCGAGCTCAAGAAGACCGTCGAAAGCGGCGTGGTCCGGCAGAGCTTCAGCCACGGCCGCAGCAAGACGGTGGCGGTCGAGGTCAAGCGCAGCCGGCCGATCGTCGGCCGGGCGGGACCGACCGCCGCACCGCCGACCGCCGCACCGGCGGCTCCGCCCACACCAGCGCCGGCGGCCGCTCCGCGCCCGGCTACACCGCGCCCGGCTACGGCCGCGGCAGTCCCGGCTGCCGCGTCCCGTCCCGCGCCGGCGCCTGCCGCGCCACGTCCCGCTGCGGCGGCGCCGGCTGCGGCTGCGGCGCCGGCTCCGGCTGCGGCGCCGGGTCCGGCTGCGGTCCCGCCCGCCGCACCGTCTGCCGCCGCGGAACCTGCCGCCGCCCCACCTCCAGCGCCAACGCAGGCCGCCGCACCTTCGAGCACGGCTGCGGCGCGTCCGGCGCCGGCGGCACCGGCCGGCGCGACCGCGCCGGCCGGTGCGGCCGAATCCGCCGCACCACCGCTCACAGCCGCCGCCCAGCCGGCCGCTGCGCGGCCCCGGCCGACCGTCGAAGCCCGGCCGCAGCGGCCCGCGCCGCCCGTGGCCCCGCCGGCTCCGCCGGCCGGTGTGCGCCGGCACGTCGTGCTCAAGCCGCTGACCGAGGAGGAGAAGCTGGCCCGCGCGAAGGCGCTCGCCGAGGCCCGCAAGGCCGAGGAAGAGGCACGCCGGCGGGCCGAGGAGCTGGCCCGGCGGGCCGCCGAGGAGCAGGCGCGCCGCAAGGCCGAGGAGGAGGCCGCCGCCAGACGCAAGGCCGAGGAGGAGGCGAGGAAGCGGGCCGAGGAGGAGGCCCGTCGCAAGGCCGAGGAGCTGGCGAGGAAGCTGCTCGAGGAGGAGGAGCGGCGGGCACGGGCGGCCGAAAAGGCGGCCGAGGCGGAGGAAGGCGCCGAGCGGAAAAAGGCCGAGGCGGCGCGCAAGGGGGCGCGGCCCGAGCGCACCCTCGCCGAACTCGAGGAAGAGGAGCGGGAGCGCGCCGGGCGGCTCAAGGCCAAGGCCGGGCGAGCGACCCTCAAGCCCGTGCGCGAGGAGAAGCCGCGGCCGATCCGGGTCGTGCTCGATGGCGAGGAAGAGGAGCGGGTCCGTAGTCTCGCCTCGCTCCGTCGCCACCAGCAGCGCCAGCGCCAGCAGGTCACCACGAGCGAACCCGTGACCCGTGAGGTCGTGTTGCCGGAGAGCATCACCGTCCAAGAGCTCGCCAACCGCATGGCGGTGCGCGGCGCCGAGGTGATCAAGGCGCTCATGAAGAACGGCGTCCTCGCCACGATCAATCAGGTGATCGACGCCGACACGGCCGAGCTGATCGTCGCGGAGTTCGGCCACAAGGTGAAGCGGGTGTCGGAGGCCGACGTCGAGGAAGGCATCGAGGGTGCCCCCGACCGGCCGGAGGACCTCGTGCCGCGGCCGCCCGTCGTGACCGTCATGGGCCACGTCGACCACGGCAAGACCTCGCTCCTCGACGCCTTGCGCCACGCCAACGTGGCCGCCTCCGAGGCGGGCGGGATCACCCAGCACATCGGTGCCTACCGGGTCGACATCGGTTCCGGCATGCCGGTCACCTTCATCGACACTCCGGGCCACGCCGCTTTCACCGCGATGCGGGCGCGCGGCGCCTCGGTGACCGACATCGTGGTTCTGGTGGTCGCCGCCGACGACGGGGTCATGCCTCAGACCGTCGAGGCGATCCGGCACGCCAAGGCGGCCAAGGTCCCGATCGTCGTGGCGATCAACAAGATCGACAAACCCGAGGCCAACCCCGACAGGGTCAAGCAGGAGCTCTTGACCCACGAGGTTGTGGTCGAAGATTTCGGCGGCGACGTGCTCTCGGTGCCGGTGAGCGCGATCAAGAAGATCGGCCTCGACAAGCTGATCGAGGCGATCCAGCTGCAAGCCGAACTCTTGGATCTCAAGGCCAATCCGAACCGCGAGGCGCGCGGCACGATCATCGAAGCGAAGCTCGACCGCGGCCGCGGCGCGGTCTGCACCGTGCTCGTGCAGAACGGCACCCTCAAGGTCGGCGACATCGTGATCGCCGGCGCCCAGTGGGGCCGCGTCCGGGCGTTGATCGACGACCGCGGCGTGCCGGTCGAATCGGCCGGTCCGTCCATGCCGGTCGAGATTCTCGGCCTCGACGGCGTGCCCGAGCCGGGCGATCGGCTGCAGGTGGTCGACAGCGAGAAGCGGGCCCGCGACATCGCCGAGTACCGCCAGCGGAAGAAGCGCGAGCAGCAGCAGCTCGCTGCTGGGCTGGCGAAGCCGACCTCGCTCGAGGAGATGTTCAAAGGCATCAAAGAGGGCACGCTCAAGGAACTGCCCGTGGTCGTGAAATCGGACGTGCACGGCTCGCTCGAGGCGATCACGGCCGGCCTCGAGAAGCTCAAGACCGAGGAAGTCGGCGTGCGGGTCCTGCACGGCGGGGTGGGCGCCATCACGGAGAGCGACGTGATCCTCGCCCAAGCGAGCAAGGCGGTGATCTTGGGCTTCAACGTGCGGGCCAACGCGCAGGCCCGCGAGCTCGCCAAGCGGGCAGGCATCGAGATCCGCTACTATTCGATCATCTACGAGCTCTTGGACGAGGTGAAGAACCTACTCTCGGGCATGCTCGCCCCGGAGTCGAAGGAGGTCGTGCTCGGCCACGCCGAGATCCGCGAGGTCTTCAACATCACCAAGGTCGGCAAGGTCGCCGGCTGCATGGTGATCGACGGCGTGGTCAAGCGCGGCGCCAAGGTTCGGCTGCTGCGCGACGACGTGGTGGTGTTCGAGGGCGTGCTCGGCTCCTTGAAGCGCTTCAAAGAGGACGTGCGCGAGGTCAAGGAGGGCTTCGAGTGCGGCATGTCGATCGAGGGCTACAACGACATCCGCCAAGGCGACGTGATCGAGGTTTACGAGGTGCAAGAGGTTGCGCGCACGCTCTGAGCAGACGACGGGCCGGGCCGGTCGAGGCGAGCCTTCGCAGCGCCAACTGCGGGTGGCCGAACAGATCCGGCATTTGTTGGCCGAAAGCCTGATGCGCGGCGAGATCCACGACGTCCGGCTCGAGGCCGCGAGCATCACGGTGGCCGAGGTACGGGTGAGCCGCGACCTGAAGCATGCCACCGTATTCGCGACCGAACTCGGCCGGCCGCTCTCGGCCGGGGCGCAGGCGGCGCTCGAGCGCGCCGCGCCGGCACTCGCCGGTCGTCTCGCCCGCCGGATGCATCTCAAATACGCGCCGCGGCTGCGGTTCGTGGCGGATGCGCTGTTCGACGAAGCGGATCGGATCGAGCGGCTCTTGGTCGAGGAGCGGGCGCGGCTCCACCTTTCGCCCGCGGAGAAGGACGATGAGCCGCGCGCGTAAAGGCCGGCCGATCCACGGCTGGCTCGTCGTCGACAAAGCCCCGGGTACGACCTCGACCGAGGTCGTCAACGAGGTCAAGCGGCTGACCCACGCGCAGAAAGTGGGCCACGGCGGCACGCTCGACCCGCTCGCCACCGGGGTTTTGCCGATCGCCCTCGGCGAGGCCACGAAGACCGTCCAATACGTGATGGACGCGCCCAAGAGCTACGTGTTCACGCTCCGCTTCGGCGAGGCACGCGACACCGACGACGCCGAGGGGCGGGTGGTGGCGACGAGCGATCGTCGACCGTCGGACGCCGAGATCGAGGCGGCGCTCGAATCCTTCCGTGGGGAGATCTTGCAGCGACCGCCGGCTTTCGCCGCCGTCAAAGTGCATGGCGAGCGGGCCTACGATCTCGCCCGACGGGGCGAGCCCGTCGTTCTGGAGCCGCGGCCGGTGCGGATCGACGAACTGCGGCTCGTGGGCCGGCCCGACGCCGATCACGCCCGGTTCGCGATGGCCTGCGGCAAGGGAGCCTATGTCCGTGCGCTCGCCCGCGACCTCGGCGAAGCGCTCGGCTGCTACGCCCATGTAGCGGAGCTCCGCCGTACGGCGGTCGGGCCGTTCGGCCTCGATCGCGCGATCTCTTTGGACGCCTTGGCGCGGCTGGTCGAGGACGACTCGCTGCCCCAGGCGCTGATCTCGGTGGCGACGGCGTTGGCCGGCATCCCGGCGCTCGCCGTCACCGAGCCGCAGGCGCTGCGGCTCCGACGTGGCCAGTCGATCCGCATCGTGCCGCGCCTTCTGGGCGCGGAGGCGGTCGACGGGGCCACGATCAAGGTGACCCGGGGCGGCGAGCTCGTAGCGCTCGCCCGCCTCGAGGGCGCCGAGCTCAGCCCGCTGCGGGTGTTCAACCTCAAGGGCGGCGTCGCCGCCCGGGCCCGGGAGTAAGGCCGATGTCGATCACCGTCGAGCGCAAGCAAGCGATCATCAAGGAATTTGCGACCGGAGCCGGTGATACCGGCTCGCCCGAGGTGCAGGTGGCCCTGCTCTCGGAGCGGATCGCCAACCTGACCGAGCATCTCAAGACGCACAAGAAGGACTACGCCTCGCGTCGCGGCTTGCTCATGATGGTCGGTCAGCGGCGCCGGCTCTTGGACTATCTCAAGCGGCGCGACCAGAACCGCTATCAAAAGCTGATCGATCGGCTGGGCCTGCGCCGCTGAGGTGCTCCGACCGCCGGCCGCAGCGGACATGCGCGCCCGAACGGCGCGGTGAAAGGCGAAAGCAAGATGTTCGAAATCACGCGTAAGGAAACCATGTGGGCCGGCAAGCGGCTCGCCCTCGAGACCGGCCGGCTCGCCCGGCAGGCCGACGGCGCGGTGCTCGCCTCGCTCGGCGAGACGGTGGTGCTGTGCACCGTCGTCGCCGCCCGTTCGGTCAAGCCGGGGCAGGACTTCTTCCCGCTCACCGTCAACTACCAGGAGAAGGCGTTCGCCGCCGGGAAGATCCCGGGCGGCTTCTTCCGCCGCGAAGGCCGGCCGTCGGAGAAAGAGACCCTGGTCTCGCGGCTCATCGACCGGCCGATCCGGCCGCTCTTCCCGGACGGCTTCAAGAACGAGACGCAGATCATCTGCACCGTGCTCGCCCACGACGGCGAGACGGATCCCGACATCGTCGCGATGATCGGCGCCTCGGCGGCCCTCACGATTTCCGGCATTCCGTTCCTGGGCCCGATCGGTGCCGCCAAAGTCGGCCTGCTCGACGACGAGCTGATCCTCAACCCGACCATCGAGCAGGTGAAGCGGGGCAAGCTCGAGCTCGTCGTGGCCGGGACCCGCGATGCGGTGATGATGGTCGAATCGGAGGCCCACGAGCTTTCCGAGGAGCAAATGCTCGAGGCCGTCATGTTCGGCCACCGGGGGTTCCAGCCGGCGATCGATCTCATCCTCCGGCTCGCCGAGGAGGCCGCCAAGGATCCGTGGGAGTTCACACCGCCCGACCATTCGGTGCTCGATGCGGAGCTCGAAGCGCGCTACCGGGCAGAGCTTGCCGAAGCCTATCTCGAGCCGGTCAAGCAGGTCCGCCACGAGAAGGTCGGGGCGATCAAGGCCAAGGCGGTCGCCGAGCTCGCCGGCGACGATCCGGCCAAAGCGCTCGCCGTGGCCGAGCGCTTCAAGGAGCTCGAGGCCAAGGTCGTGCGCTCCCGCATCCTCGACGAGGGGCGGCGGATCGACGGCCGCGACACCAAGAGCATCCGGCCGATCGAGGCGGCGGTCGGCGTCCTGCCGCGGGTCCACGGCTCGGCGCTCTTCACCCGCGGCGAGACGCAGGCCCTCGTGGTGGCGACCCTCGGTACGGGCCAGGACGAGCAGATCATCGACGCGCTCGAGGGCGACGCCCGCGAGCATTACATGCTCCATTACAACTTCCCGCCCTATTCGGTGGGCGAGACCGGCCGGATCGGCGCGCCGGGTCGCCGCGAGATCGGCCACGGCAAGCTCGCTTGGCGGGCGACGCATCCTCTGTTGCCGCCCAAGGATAAATTTCCTTACACGATCCGCGTAGTCTCGGAGATCACCGAGAGCAACGGCAGCTCGTCGATGGCCACCGTCTGCGGCGCCTCGCTCGCGATGATGGACGCGGGCATACCGCTCGCCCGGCCGGTCGCGGGGATCGCCATGGGCCTCATCAAGGAGGGCGAGCGCTACGCCGTGCTCTCCGACATCCTGGGCGACGAGGACCATCTGGGCGACATGGACTTCAAGGTGGCCGGCACCGAACGCGGCATCACCTCGCTGCAGATGGACATCAAGATCGCCGGGATCACCGAGGAGATCATGCGGGTCGCGCTCGAACAGGCTCGGGTGGGTCGCCTGCACATCCTCGCCGAGATGGCCAAGGCGATCGGTCGGGCCCGCGAGGAGCTGCGCGAGACCGTACCGCGGGTCGTGACGATCCAGATCCCGACCGACAAGATCGGCGCGGTGATCGGGCCGGGCGGCAAGGTCATTCGCGAGATCACCGAGACGACCGGTACCAAGATCGACATCGAGGACGACGGCACGGTCAAGATCGCCTCGACGGATCCCGCAGCGACGCAGCGGGCGATCGACTGGATCCGCGGCCTGACCGCGACCCCCGAAGTTGGCGCGATCTATACCGGCAAAGTCGTCCGCGTGGTCGATTTCGGCGCGTTCGTCAATTTCCTCGGGAATCAAGACGGGCTCTGCCACATCTCCGAGCTGTCCAACGAGCGCGTCAACAAGGTCACCGATGTCGTGAAGGAGGGTGACGAGGTCAAAGTGAAGGTCCTCGCGATCGACGACCGGGGCAAGATCAAGCTGTCGATGCGGGCGGTCGATCAGAAGACCGGCGCCGAGCTGCCGGTCCAGCCACGTTCGGCGCGGACCGAGGGGGAGCCACCGCGCGAGCGGGGCGAGGGGCGGCGCCGCCAGCGGGCGCCGCTTTGAGGGGCGAAGGCCCGTCGGTGCCCGGCGTGCAACCAGAATGAGCGGTCCCGCGAGTTGGCAGCGGCCGGGCGATCGGCCGGGGGCTCGCCGCCGCGCGGCCCGCCACGAGGAGTGCGGGGCCGGATGCAACCCCGCACGCGGAGCCTGGGTCATGAGTGCCGCAGTTCAGCCGATGGTCCTTTCGGGGGCCGAGGTCTGGCCCCTGATCGAGGGAGGCAAGGGGGTTGCCGTGAGCAACGGCCGCTCGAGCGGGGCGTGGGCCGCAGCCGGCGGCGTGGGAACCTTCTCGGGTGTCAACCCCGATCTGATCGACGAGAACGGCGAATACGTGCCGCTCGTCTTCAAGGGCCGCGACCGGAAGGCGCGGCACGAGGAGCTCATCGAATATTCGATCAAGGCCGGCATCAGCCAGGCGCGCATCGCCCACGAGACCCGCAAGGGTGAGGGGCGGATCCACATGAACGTCCTGTGGGAAATGGCGGCTTGCGAGCGTGTGCTGCAGGGCGTCCTCGAAGGGGCCAAAGGCCTCATTCACGGCGTCACTTGCGGTGCCGGCATGCCCTACCGGTTGGCCGAAATCTGCGCCCGCTACCAGGTCTATTATTATCCGATCGTCTCTTCGGCGCGGGCCTTCAACGCGCTCTGGAAGCGGGCGTATCACAGGTTCCGGGAATGGCTCGGAGCGGTCGTCTACGAGGACCCCTGGCTCGCCGGCGGCCACAACGGCCTCTCGAACAGTGAGGACCCGCGCAAGCCCGAGGCGCCCTATCCGCGTGTTCTGGAGCTCCGCAAACTCATGCGCAGCTTCGGGCTCGGCGACGTGCCGATCGTGATGGCGGGTGGAGTTTGGCATCTCAAGGATTGGAAGGATTGGATCGGCTCGCGCGAGCTCGGCCCGATCGCATTCCAGTTCGGCACCCGGCCGCTGCTGACGAAGGAAAGCCCGATCCCGGAGAGCTGGAAAAAGAAGCTGCTCGAGCTCTTGCCGGGTGACGTCATCCTGCACCGCTTCAGCCCGACCGGCTTTTACAGCTCGGCGGTCAAGAACCGGTTCCTCGACCGGCTGATCGCCCGTTCGTCCCGGCAGATCGAGTTCCGAGAGGAACGCGAAGAGGCGGCCGGCTTCACCCGCCCGCTCGCCTACGGCCGCAAGACCGTCTTCGTGACCGAGGCCGATCACGCGCGCGTCGAAGGCTGGATCGCCGAAGGCTTCACCCAGCCGATGCGGACGCCCGACCGCACCCTCGTCTTCGTGAGCCCGGAGGAACACCGGCAGATCCGTCGCGACCAGTCGGAATGCATGGGCTGCTTGAGCCATTGCAACTTCTCGAACTGGAAGGACCGTGACGACTACACCACGGGCAAACTTCCCGATCCGCGCTCCTTCTGTATCCAGAAGACGTTGCAGGAGATCGCCCACGGCCGCGGCAACCCGATCGAGGACCAGCTCATGTTCTCGGGTCACAACGCCTACAAGTTCCGCGAGGACCCGTTCTACGCCAACGGTTTCGTGCCGACCGTCCGGCAGCTCGTGCAGCGGATCCTCACCGGCTATTGAGCGGGGCGGGGTGAAAGCCGCCCCGCTCAGTCGCGCATCTCGTTGTCGAGCACACCCCAGATCGCGGTCCGCTCGGCCCAGCCGCGCCGACCGGCGATGTCGAGGAAGCACCAGCGGGCGTCGCAGTCGAGGAGCCGGCCGATCACCCCACGTTCGGCCTTGAGCAAGACCCGAGCGGCGGGGTCGGGCGAGCGCCGCAGCTCCAACAGTTCGGCCGTGACCACCACCGTCCGCCGCTTCGAGAGCAGGCTGCCGTGGATCCAGCCCTCGTCGCCCTCGTGGTCGACGATCTTCCGCCAGGCGTCGAATTCTTCGACGATCTTCACCGGCAGGCCGAGCCGGGTGTAGACCCAACGGATCGGGTAGTTCTTGCTCGGCCCGCTCCGCACGTTGATCGACTCGCCCGCGAGCGACGCCATCCGCGGCAGCGGCAAACCGCTCGGACCCACGGTCTGCGCCGCAGCGGTGGCCGGCGCGACGGCGACGAGCGCGACCACGAGGGCCCGCCAGCTTCGGGTGCGGCGCAGGGGAAGCAGGTCCGAAGCACGAAACATCGACCTCTCCTAATCCCCGCCCCCGCTCGCCGTCCAGGGGGACGGGTGATTTGAGCGGGCGAGCCATTTCTGCTAGCCGACAAGGTGCCGGAGAACAGCCCGTTGCCGGAGCCCTCGATGCCGCGTCCCCGCCCCGTCGTGATCGTCACCCGCAAGCTCCCCGAGCCGATCGAGGCGCGGATGATGGAGCTCTTCGACACGCGCCTGAACGCCACCGACCGGCCCTTCACCCGCGCCCAGCTCGTCGAGGCCGTGCAGAGCTGCGACGTGCTCGTGCCGACCGTGACCGACAAGATCGACGCTTCGATTCTGGCGCAGGCCGGCGAGCGGTTGCGGCTCATCGCCAATTACGGCACGGGCGTGGACAATATCGACGTCGATGCCGCCTACAAACGCGGGATCACGGTCACGAACACCCCGGGCGTGCTCACCGAGGACACCGCCGACATGACGATGGCGTTGATCCTCGCGGTCGCCCGGCGCCTCGTCGAAGGCGAGCGGCTCGCCCGCTCGGGCGAGTGGCAAGGCTGGGCACCGACCGCCATGCTCGGCCATCGGATCTGGGGCAAGCGGCTCGGCATCGTCGGCATGGGCCGAATCGGCACCGCGGTGGCGCGCCGAGCACGCGGCTTCGGCCTTTCGATCCACTATCACAATCGTCGGCGGGTGCACGAATCGCTCGAGGCCGAGCTCGAGGCGACCTACTGGGAGAGCCTCGACCAGATGCTCGCCCGCGTCGACATCGTGAGCGTCAACTGCCCGCACACGCCCGCCACCTACCACTTGCTCTCGGCGCGACGACTCAAGCTTTTACAGAAGCATGCGATCATCGTGAACACGAGCCGCGGCGAGGTGATCGACGAGGCGGCGCTCACGCGCATGCTGCGCGACAAGGAGATCGCCGGCGCCGGCCTCGACGTGTTCGAGCACGAACCGGCGATCAACCCGAAGCTGCGCCAGCTCGACAACGTCGTCCTGTTGCCGCACATGGGCTCGTCGACGATCGAGGGTCGGCTCGACATGGGCGAGAAGGTCATCATCAACATCAAGACCTTCGTCGACGGTCACCGGCCACCGGACCGGGTCCTACCGAGCATGCTCTGAGCCGCGGGAACAGGCCCGCACCCGGCGAAATTTTCCCGGGGCGGCAGAAGCTTCCGGGTCGCCGATCGATTCCGGGCCGGCAGCGCCCGCGAATTCGTGGCTCGGCCCCGGTGGCACGGGGCTTGCGATCCGGTCGGTGCCATGCTCGAACCGACCGCCGTACCGATCCCTGTCGCCCCGGCTACCTCGAGCGGATCGCGTGCCGATAGCCGTGAGGCCGGCGCCGACGGCTTCGCCCTCGTTCTCGCCCTCGTCGCGACGAATGCCGCCGCTGCCCCAGGGGCCGCGGCGAGCCCGGAACCGCGGGACGGAGAACGGGGTGCGCCGACGCCGGCCTTCGAGGAGGACGCCGGGCCGTCGCCCGGCGCGTTCCCCCCGCGAGCTCGGCCGGGGGAAGGAGCGCAGCCGGCGGCGGTGCTCGCGGGGTTGGGGTCCCGGCCGGCGACCGTCGCCGACGGCTTCGCCCTCGTTCTCGCCCTCGTCGCGACGAATGCCGCCGCTGCCCCAGGGGCCGCGGCGAGCCCGGAACCGCGGGACGGAGAACGGGGTGCGCCGACGCCGGCCTTCGAGGAGGACGCCGGGCCGTCGCCCGGCGCGTTCCCCCCGCGAGCTCGGCCGGGGGAAGGAGCGCAGCCGGCGGCGGTGCTCGCGGGGTTGGGGTCCCGGCCGGCGACCGTCGCCGACGGCGCGCCGACGTTCGACGAAGGGGCGGAGTGCCGGTTCGCCGGCCTTGCCGGTGCCGTCGCTGCGCCCGCGTCCCCGGCCGGAGCAGCGATCGTCGGTACCGTGTCGCTCGCCGATACGGCCCTCGCGCCGGCTCCCGCCCCGCAGCCCCATTCCGATACGGGCGCGACGGCCGCAGCGGCGGCCGGCGGGTGGCAAGGGCGCAGTCCGATCGGGACGGAGGCGCTCGACCCGGGAGCTGTCGCCGCCGCCGAAGTGCCGGACGACGTGCCGCGGTCGGCCGAGGCCGGGGGTCGAGCTGCACCGGACGCCACCGGCGAAGCCCGAGCGGAGCGGGGCGGACCGCTTCTCGGTTTCGTGAGATCCATCGCGCCGCCGAACCGGATCGATGCGGACGGGTTCGCAGCCGAGCCGGCGGTCGCGCCCGTTCTCGGCTTTGCCGCTGCGGCGCGCCCCGAGCCCGTGTCGGACCCGACCCGAGCCGATGACGCGGCGGTTGCGGGAGGGCCCGACGTCACCGGCGGTACGCTGCCTTCCCGCGAGGCGTCGCTGGTCACGATGGCGATGCGCGCGACGAGCCCGTCCGCTGCTCACCTCGCGGCACGCGGGAGCGAGTTCGGATCCGCCGGCGCCCGGACCCGGCCCGAGGCCGATGCCGCTACTCGCTTCGATACCGTGGCGATCGACGCGGGGGTGCCGGTCGAGCTCGCCCCCCGTCCCGAACTCGACAATGGCCGACCGGTCGGCGACTCGGTCACGCCGCCCCGGTACGTCACCTCGACCGCGCAGGCTCCGACCGTCCAGATCGCCGCGGCACTCCTGCAGCGCGACGGCGCGCCGGTCGATCGGTTGCAGCTCACTTTGCAACCGGCGGAGCTGGGCGCCGTCGAGGTCACGCTGACGAGTGAGGGCCGCCGCAAAACCCGCGCGCTCGTTCTGGTCGATCGCCCCGAAACGCTCGAGCTTTTGCGGGGCGAGCAGGCCACGCTCGAGCGCATCTTGATCGCGAGCGGCCTCGAGCTCGAGGCCGGCGGGCTGGAGTTCGGCTTGCGACGGGACGGCGAGCGTCGTGGCGGCCCCTTCGCGCCCCCGACCGCCGAACCGATCGCCGCGGAGCCCGGACCTCGGGCGAACCAGCCGGCGCCGGCTCGCCTCCTCGATCTGCGCCTGCTCGACCTCGTGGTCTGAGCCGAACGGAGCCAGCGATGCCGACGACCCCCGTGAGTGCCCCGTCGCAACCGGTCGCGCGCCCGCCTGCGCGCGAGGAGACCGGGCTCGCGAGCAATTTCGAGACATTTTTGAAGCTGCTCACGACGCAGTTGAAGAACCAGGATCCGCTTTCGCCCATGGACACCGAGAGCTTCACGACCCAGCTCGTGCAATTCTCGGCCGTCGAGCAGGCCATCAAAACCAATCGCCAGCTCGAGCAGCTCGTGAGCTTGACCCGGACGGCCGCGGCGAGCGCAGCGCTCGCCATGGTCGGCCGTGAGGTGCGGGTCGATGGTAGCCGTATGCTGGTCGACGGCCGGGGCGGGGCGACGATCTACGAGCTGCCCGAACGTGCGGCGAGCGTGACCGTGCGGATCTTCGATGCCGACGACCGATTGGTGCACAGCGCGGTCGGCGGTACCGAAGCCGGCGCCAACCGTTTCTTCTGGGACGGCAAGCGGCTCGACGGGAGTCGAGCGGCGAGCGGTCTCTACCGGATCGTCGTGACCGCGCTCGACGCGGCGGGCCGCCCGATCGAAGCGGTGCTTGAGCGGACGACCCGGATCGATTCCCTCGAGACCCGCGAGAGCGGGCTCGTCCTCCTGGCCGACGGCGTGCCGATCGCCGCCGAGGCCGTGCGCCCCCTGTCTTCGAGGGAAAACTGAGCGCCCGGAACGACCGGCGCCATCGAGGAGAACGCCTCCATGACCTTGTTCGGTTCCTTGTTCACCGGTGTGACCGGACTCGCCGCGCAGAGCCGATCGATGAGCATGATCTCCGACAATGTCGCGAACGTGAACACCACCGCCTACAAGCTCGCCCAGGCGCAGTTCACGAGCCTGGTCGCCCGGGAGGCCGGATCCCGCACATACCGGCCGGGCGGAGTTTCCGCCCAAACCTTCTACGCGATCGGCAGGCAGGGCGTCATCCAATCGAGCAGCTCGCCGACCGACGTGGCGATCGTCGGCCGAGGCTTCTTCGTCGTGAACACGGCCGCCGACGGGAGCGGCCAGACGATGTTCGCTCGAGCGGGTGAATTCGCGACGGACGCCCTGGGCAATCTGCGCATGCCCTCGGGTTTCTACGTTCAGGGCTGGCGGCTCGACCAAAACGGCGCACCGGTCGACCTCGATCGGCTCGAAACGGTGAACGTGAGCGTCGTCAACGGCGTTGCTCTGGCCTCGACCCGTGTGGCGATCGGTGCCAATCTCGACGCCGACCAACCGCCGTTCGGCGGGGCGTACAATCCCGGTGACATGGCCACCAACCTCGCGGGAGGGGGTGGTGTGGTACCGCATTTCGTTCGCTCCGTGGAGATCTACGACAGTCTCGGCCGGTCGCACGATTTGACGTTCGCCTTCTTGAAGGATCCCGCGGCCAACAGGTGGAACGTCGAGGTCGTCGCCGATCCCGCCGACGTCGATCTCGCGTTGCATCCGAACGGGCTCGTCGCCTCCGGCCAGATCACGTTCAACGGCGACGGGACGCTCGCTACCAACGGTCTGACCCCGCTCCGGGCCGGTACGCGAGGAGCCGTGATCTCGTGGAACGCGGCGAGCGGTGCCGACCCCAGCGACATTGTCATCGACCTGGGTAAGCTCGGCACGACGGAAGGACTCACCCAGTTCGCGAGCCCGACGAGCATCGCCTTCGTCTCGCAGAACGGCGCCGGTGTCGGCACGCTCAACTCGGTGGCGATCGACGAGGACGGCTATGTCGTCGCCTCTTTCACCAACGGTGAGCAGCGGCGGCTCTATCGCCTGGCGCTCGCGACCTTCCCGAACCCGGCCGGGCTCGATCCCCGTCCGGGGAACGTCTACGCCGCCTCCGACGAGGCGGGCGAGTACGTGCTGCGCGGACCGGGGGAGGGTGGGGCCGGCCGGCTGGCACCGTCCGCGCTCGAAGCTTCGAACGTCGACATCGCCGACGAGTTCACCAAGATGATCATCACCCAACGGGCCTATTCGGCCAATGCACGGGTGATCTCCACGACCGACGAGATGCTCGACGAGCTGATCCGGCTCCGTCGCTGATCGTTGAGCTTCGACAGCCGAGGCTGTACTTCGATGCATCGGTCTGCGTTTCGACGGCCGCTTTAGCTGGACATTAAGCGGTCTCGCCCAGGATCGGGTCAGTACCCGCGAAGAGGGATCGCCTGAAGTTCGGGACGGAGATGTCGATGTCGGATCAAGAGAGGGAGCAAGCACCGGTCGTGGTCGGCCCCAACGGGAGGCCGTTGCGCCTCGAGGACCTGCCGGCGCCCTCGACGCGGCGTTGGGTCGCCCGGCGCAAGGCCGAGGTGGTGGCGGCGGTGCGCGGTGGTCTCCTGACACTCGAGGATGCCTGTCGCCGCTACAATTTGTCGGCCGAGGAATACGCATCGTGGGAGCGGCTGATCGACCGGCACGGGCTCGTGGGCCTGCGGATCACCAAGCTGCAAGAGTTCCGCTGCACCGACTGAAGATGCGCGGGCGTTAACCTGGCCTTTACCGTGGCGGCCTAGCGTGCCGTCGCGCGAGGACGCGACGGTGGCGCGAGGTCATGGCCAGCGAGGTCCAGACGTTCGATCAACGGCTCGAGGGCGACCGGTCGGCGACAGGGGGGGCGCCTGGGGGGTTGCTCGACCAGCTTCGCGCCCTCGGCCCCGGGCGCATCTTGGCGCTCGGCGCGGTCGGCCTGGCGCTCGTCGCCTTCTTCGCCTTCGTCGTCACCCGCACGCTCGAACCCTCCTACACGCTCCTGTTCGGCGGTCTCGCGCCGGAGGATGCACGTCGGATCGTCGAACGGCTGGAGGCGGCAGCTGTCCCTTACCGGCTGAACGCCGCCGGTGACGCGGTCCTGGTGCCGGCCGACCGCGCGCTCCGCTTGCGCATGGACCTGGCCGAACAAGGGCTGCCTTCGGGCGGCTCGGTCGGTTACGAGGTCTTCGACAAGACGGGTCCGCTCGGCACCTCCGACTTTCTCGCCAACGTGAATCTGCGGCGCGCCCTCGAAGGCGAGCTCGCGCGGACGATCGCCGCGATCCGACCGGTGCGGGCGGCGCGCGTCCACCTCGTTCTGCCGCGCCGCGAACTGTTCGAGCGGGAGCGCCTTCCGGCCTCGGCCTCGGTGGTCTTGAGCCTCGCCGCCCCAGGCGGGCTCGAGCGACGACAGGTGCAGGCCATCCGCAACCTCGTCGCCGCGGCGGTGCCGGGGCTCGAGGTCGCTCGGGTCACGATCGTCGACGATCAGGGTAACCTGCTCGCGCGCGGCGGCGACGGGCAGCAGGCCGGGCTCGCCGCCACCGAGCTGGACGAACGCCGGGTCGCCCTCGAGCAGAGGCTCCGCGGCAAGATCCTGCAGCTCCTCGAGCGGACGATCGGGCCGGGGCGGGTCGAAGCCGAAGTCACGGCCGATCTGGACCTCGACGAGGTCACCACGACCGCCGAGCAGTACGATCCGAACGGCCAGGTCGCGCGCAGCACACAAACCGTCGAAGAGAACGGCTTTCGGCGCGACGGGGAGGGCGGCAGCCTGACCGTGGCCAACAATCTGCCGACCGAGCGGGCGGGCAGCGAAAGCGCCGGCACGGGCAGCGAGCGGACCTCCCGCAGCGAGGAGACTGTCAACTACGAGATCTCCCGTACGGTGAAAAGCCAAATCCGCAAACCCGGGCAGCTGCGCCGGTTGTCGATCGCCGTGCAGGTCGACGGCATCTGGACGACCACACCGGACGGCCGTCGCGACTACCGCCCCCGCCCGGCCGAAGAGCTCAAGCAGATCGCCGCCCTCGTGCGTAGCGCCGCCGGCGTCGACGAGGAGCGGGGCGACGTCGTCGAGGTGGTCTCCCGGCCCTTCGTTTTGCCCGAACCCGAGCCCGTGGCCGAGCCGAGCCTGTTCGAGCTGGGCCGGGAGGAGCTGCTCCGGCTGGTCGAGCTCGGTGGCCTCGCCCTGCTCGCCGCGGCCCTCCTGATCTTCGGCGTCCGGCCGCTGGTGCGCAGCCTTCGGCCGCCTGGACCCACGGGCGAGCCGGCGCTCGCGGCCCCGGGCGACGCCGTGGCCTTGCCAGCCTCGACCACCGATCGGCTGCCCGCGCCCTCGGCCGAGGCCACGGCGGCAGCGGGGGGCGAGCTCACTCCGGTGTCGGGGCGCGAAGAGCCGGCGCGCGACGCCCTCCTTCGGCAAGTGGCCACGATCGTCGCCGAGCGGCCCGACGATGCGATCCGCGTCGTCCGCGGCTGGTTGAGAGAGCGCTGAGGAGGTCGGTTCGTGCTCGAGATCACGAACGAGCGGGTTCTCTCCGGGCCGGAGAAGGCTGCGGTCTTGGTCCTCGCCCTGGGTGAGGAGGCGAGCGGTAAGCTGATCGCCGGTTTGGAACTGCAGGAGCTCAAAGAGCTCTCCCGGGCGATCGCCGAACTCGGCCGGGTCGAGGCGACGGTCGTCGAGCAGGTGCTCATCGAGTTCGGCGAGCGGCTGCAGAGCCCGAGCGAGGTCGCGGGCGGGCTCGAGACGACCGAGAAGCTCCTCGCCCGCTTCCTCGACCAGGAGAAGGTCGCGGCCATCCTCGACGAGATCCGCGGCCCCGCGGCGCGTAGTGTGTGGGACGGCCTCGGCAAGGTCGAGGATGCGGCGCTCGCCGACTATCTGCGCAACGAACATCCCCAGACGGTGGCCTTGGTCCTCTCGCGGCTGCAGCCGGCCCAGGTCGCCCGTGTGCTCGCCAAGCTCCCGGACGAGTTCGCGGTCGAGACGATCATGCGGATGTTGCGCCTCGAGGAGGTCCAGCCCGAGGTGCTGGCCGACGTCGAGCGAACTTTGCTCGCCGAGTTCTTGGCCGACCGCGGCCGCATCGGGCGGCGCGACGGCCACGAGGCGATGGCCGAGATCTTCAATCATTTCGACCGTGCGACGGAAAGCCGGCTCATGGCCGGCCTCGAAGAGCGGGATCGGGAGGCCGCCGAGCGGATCAGAGCCTCGATGTTCACCTTCGAGGACCTCGGCCGGCTCGACGGACCGGGCATCCAGCTCCTGATCCGCAACGCCGGCAACGCGCGCATCGCCGTCGCTCTCAAAGGGGCGAGCGATCAGATCAAGAACCTGTTCTTCTCCAACATGTCGGAGCGGGCAGCCAAGATACTGCGTGAAGAGATGGAGGCGATGGGACCGATTCGACTCCGCGACGTCGAGGAAGCTCAACAATTCCTCGTCAACATGGCCAAGGAATTGGCGGCTGCCGGGGAGATCTTCCTTGCCGACGGTAAGGAAGAGCAGATGGTGTACTGAGCCGTGGCAGCACTCTTCGAAGAATTCGAGCGCGTGGGCGCGGAACGCAGCCCGGCGGGGTCACGCTCCGACCCGGCGCCGGCCACGCCCGCGGCCCGGCGTCGCCTGGAGCTCGTGGAGTTCGGTGAGCCGGCCGCACCGGAGGTAGCCGATTCGGCTGCGCCCGTTTCGCCCGAGACGCCCACGCACGACCGACCGCTCACTTTCGACGAGACCGAGCTCGCCCGGGCCTGCGCCGCCGCTGCAGCTGCAGCAACCCGCGCTGCCGAAGCCGCTGCCGCGGAGCGCTGGGCGGCGAGCGATCACCTCCTGCGCGAAAAGCTCGCAGCTGCGGTCGAGGCGCTCCGAGCCGAGGTCGGTCGACGAGACGAGGCGCTGCGGATGGCCGTCGGCCGCCTCGTCGGGGTGGCACTCGAAGCCTTGCTGCCCGTGCTCCGCTCGGCCCGCGCGGCGGCCGCTCTCGAGCGGGTCGTCGCCGCCGCGATCGGGGAGCGGCGGTCACTGCCGACACTCACTCTGGAGCTCCCCGAGCGGGACGTTCCAGCCTTGGCGGCGCGGGTGCCGGCGCTTCTGGCCGAGGCCGGTTTCGAGGGGGGTTTCGAGATCCGCCCGATCGCCGAGGGTGAGGTCTTCCGCCTCGTCTGTGGCGACCTCTGGGCCGAACTCGACGCCGCGGCCTGGGCCGCGGAGGTGCGCGAACGAGTCGGCGCGGCGATCGAAGGCCTCGATTTCGTACCGAGCGGAAAGGTGGAGGAAGCCGATGGTTGAAAACCGAACCGAGATCGAAGCGGCACCGAGCGAGGATCCGGCCGAGCGGGGCCGCACCGAGCCCCCCGGCCCGGTCGGGCCGGAACGGCTGAGCGCCGTCTACGACGTACCCCTCCAGCTGTCGGCGGTCCTCGGCCGCACCACCATGCCGGTGAGCCGATTGCTCCGCCTCGGCCGTGGTGCGGTCGTCGAGCTCGACCGCAAGGTCGGCGACCCGGTCGACATTTACGTCAACAATCGGCTCGTGGCCCGCGGCGAGATCCTCGTGCTCGAGGACCGGCTCGGCGTGACCATGACCGAGATCGTCAAGAGCTCGTCGTGAAAGGGACCCCGGGTCGAGGCGTACAGGCGAGCCTCGCGTTCGGGACCACCGCGAGGGCGAGGCGAGATGTGGTGCGATCGCCCGCCCGCCCGGCGCGCGGCTCGCCGCCTCTTCGACCGGGTCGCGAGCCCTCTCGATCGGCCTCCGCGCCCGGTGCCCGGGAACGCGGCCGAACCAACGGCACCGAGGCAGGAGCGGATCGAGGCGGGCGCCGACATCGGCGCGTCCCACCGGCTCTGGGGAGTGGTTCGCGGAGAGCGGAGCATGCGTCTTCTGGTCGTAGGGGAACGGGGACGGGAAGTGGCGGAGGCTTGCGCCATCGCCGCCGGCCGCGGCGCCGAGGTACGGCATCGCGCCCGCCTCGCCGAGGCGATCGCCGACCTCCGCGAGGGGCGGGGCGCCGATCTTTTGTTGGTCGACCTCGGCACGGACATCGCCGGTCTCCTCAAAAGCCTCGCGAACGAGCGGATCTGGCTGCCGGTCGTCGCCTACGGGATCGACGCGGAGCCACGCGCCGCCGCCGCGGCGATACGGGCCGGCGCCAAAGACTTCCTGCCGCTTCCACCCGACCCGGAGCTCATCGCGACATTGATCGCGAGCCTCGCCGGTGACGACCGGGAACCGGTGTGCGAGGACCCGGCGATGCGCGCCGTGCTCGATCTCGCCCGGCAATATGCCCCGGCCGAGGCGACCGTCCTCATCACCGGCGAGAGTGGCACCGGCAAGGAGGTCGTGGCTCGCTTCGTTCATCGCCACAGCCGGCGCGCGGGCGGGCCGTTCGTGTCCGTCAACTGTGCGGCGATCCCGGACAATCTCCTCGAAAGCGAACTGTTCGGCCACGAGCGCGGCGCCTTCACGGGCGCGGTCACCCGCCGTATCGGCAAGTTCGAGGAGGCGAGTGGCGGTACCCTCCTGCTCGACGAGATCAGCGAGATGGAGCCGCGCTTGCAGGCCAAGCTCCTGCGCGCGATCCAGGAACGCGAGATCGACCGGGTCGGTGGCGCGAAGCCGGTCAAGGTCGACATCCGCCTCATCGCGACGACCAACCGCGACCTCCAACAAGAGGTCGCCAAGGGCACCTTCCGCGAGGACCTCTATTTCCGCCTCAACGTCTTGGGCCTGCACCTTCCCCCCTTGCGTCAGCGCCCGCGCGACATCGTGGCGCTCGCCCGCCACTTCGCCGTCCGCTTCGCCAAGCTCAACGGGCTGCCGGAGCGGCCGCTCGCCGATTCGGCGATCACCAAGCTCCTCGAGCATCCCTGGCGCGGCAACGTGCGCGAGCTCGAGAACTGCCTGCACCGGGCCGTCTTGCTCGCCCGCGGCCCGACCATCGAGGCCGAAGCGATCGTTCTGACACCCGCTGCACCGCCGGCGACGGCCACGGCGCCGCACGTCCCGGCGGGCTCGCTCGTGGGTCGCACGATCGCCGAGGTCGAGCGCGACCTGATCCTCGAGACCTTGCGCTACACTCTGGGCAACCGGACGCACGCCGCCGCCATCCTCGGCATTTCGATCCGCACGCTGCGCAACAAGCTCAAGCAATTCGCCGAGGAGGGAGTGCCCGTCCCGCCGCCCGGCGGCGAGGCCGGGGTGCGGGTCGAGGAGGACGAGCCGTGCTGAGCGAAATGCGCGCCACGCTCGCCGGCGGCTGGCCGGGGCTCGCCCGCTCGCTCCGCCAGGGCGAGGTCCTGCTCGGGCTCGGGATCGTCGCGATCCTGGTCGTTTTGATCCTGCCGCTGCCGCCGCTCCTCCTCGACCTTCTGCTCGCGGTCTCGATCACCTTTTCCGTCCTCATCCTCTTGACTGCACTCTTCATCGAGAGGCCGCTCGAATTCAATGCCTTTCCGACCGTGCTTTTGATCGCGACGATGCTGCGCTTGGCACTCAACCTGGCCTCGACACGGCTGATCCTGGCCGAGGGGCACCGTGGGGTGGACGCGGCGGGGCAGGTCATCGCCGCCTTCGGCGGCTTCATCATGCAGGGCAACTTCGTCATCGGCCTGATCGTCTTCGCGATCCTCGTGATCGTGAATTTCGTCGTCATCACCAAGGGCTCAGGCCGGATCGCCGAGGTCGCCGCCCGCTTTTCGCTCGACGCCATGCCCGGGAAGCAAATGGCGATCGACGCCGACCTCTCGGCCGGGCTGATCGACGAAGCGACCGCCCGGAGCCGCCGCCGCACCCTCGAAGAAGAAAGTGCCTTCTTCGGCGCCATGGACGGTGCCGCGAAGTTCGTCCGCGGGGATGCCATCGCCGGCCTCTCGATCACCGCGATCAACCTCTTGGGCGGCCTCCTGATCGGCGTTGGCCAACAAGGCCTGAGCCTCACCGAGGCGGCGCGGACCTATTCGATTTTGACGGTCGGCGACGGCCTCGTTTCGCAGATCCCGGCGCTCTTCGTCTCGATGGCCGCCGGCCTGCTCGTGACCAAGGCCGGGGTGACCGGCCGTGCCGACCAGGCGCTTTTGGCCCAGCTCGGCGCCTTTCCGCGCGCCTTCGGCGTGACGGGTGCGCTCGCGACGGCGCTCGCGCTCCTCCCGGGGCTGCCGGCTCTGCCGTTCCTGGCGCTCGGCGCCGGGGCCGGCTGGCTCGCCTGGCGGGCCCACCCGAAGGCCGCCCGGGAAGCTGTGCCCGCCGCCAAGACCACGAGCCCCGCCCGGCCGCAGCCAGCGAGCGACGAGACGGTCGCGGCGGCCCTCGCCATCGACCCGATCCGCCTCGAACTCGGCTACGGGCTTCTGCCGCTCATCGACGAAGCGCAGGGTGGCCGGCTCGCCGAGCAGATCCGCGCGCTGCGCCGGCAGCTCGCTCAGGAGCTGGGGTTCGTCCTCCCTTCGGTCCGCATCCAGGACAACATCCAGCTCCCCTCGACCACCTACGTCATCCGCATCAAGGAGCTCGAAGGCGGGCGCGGCGAGGTCCGCCCCGCCATGCTCCTCGTCATGGACCCGCTCGGGCGGCCGATCGACCTGCCGGGCGAGCTTACGACCGAGCCCACCTTCGGCTTGCAGGCGAGTTGGGTCGTCCCCGCACTTCGGGAGGAAGCGATCCTGCGCGGCCTCACCGTGGTCGATCCGGCGACCGTCGTGACCACCCACCTCACCGAGGTGATCAAGGAACACCTGGCCGAGCTCCTGACCTTCGCCGAGACGCAGAAGCTTTTGAAAGACCTCGGCGAGGACTATCAGAAACTCTTGGCGGACATCGTCCCCTCACGGATCACCACGGGCGGGATCCAGCGGGTCCTCCAGGGACTCTTGGCCGAGCGAGTCTCGATCCGCGACCTCAAGCTCATCCTCGAGGCGATCGCCGAGGCGGTCGGCTACACCCAGAACATCATGCTCGTCATCGAGCACGTGCGGGCGCGGCTCGCCCGCCAGATCAGCACGATGGCGACCGGGCCGGGTGGCTACATCCCGATCCTGACCCTCTCGCCCGAGTGGGAGCAGGCCTTCGCCGAGGCACTCGTGGGCCAAGGCGAGGAACGCCAGCTCGCCATGTCGCCCGTCCGGCTGCAGGAGTTCATCCGTGCGGTGCGCGACGCCTTCGAGGCCCAGGCCGTCAAAGGCGAACTGCCGGTCCTGGTCACGAGCCCGCCGATCCGACCCTATGTCCGCTCGATCGTCGAGCGTTTCCGGCCCTCGACCATCGTCCTCTCGCACAACGAGATCCACCCCAAGGCGCGCCTCAAGGCGCTCGGTCAGGTGTGAGCCATGCGACTGCGGATCTTCGAGGCCCCGACCATGCAGGAGGCGCTCGCGCGGATGCGAGCGACGCTCGGCCCCGATGCGGTGATTGTCGCCACCTCCGAGGAGTCGGGCGCGGTCCGGCTCACCGCGGCGACCGACACCGAAGAGCCCGACCTCGACGAACTGCTGGCGCGCCCGGCGGCGAGCCCGTCGCACGAAGTGGTACGCGCGGCCCTCCGCTACCACGGGCTCGACGAGGCGCGGACCGCAGCACTTCTCGCCGCCGCGCCCAAGGTCGGCGCTCTCGACCCCGCGGTGCTGCTCGCCGAAATCCTGGCGCGTCGCTACCGCTTCCCGCCCGACGGGGCACCAGCCTCGGCCTCGCTCCTCGTGGTCGGCCCGCCCGGGGCCGGCAAGACGGCGGTGATAGCCCGGCTCGCCGCGGCCGCTCGCTTGGCCGGCGAGACACCCGAGATCGCAAGCGCCGACCTCGAGCGCGCGGGCGGACTCGACCAGCTGCGCACGCTCTTGGCCCCGCTCGGCCTCGCGCCGCGGCCGCTCGGCGAAGTGCCGCCGTCGCTCGCCCCGCGCCGGCCACTCTTGATCGACGGCCCGGGCGTGAACCCGTTCCGGCGCGACGAGATGGTCGCCCTTTCCGCGCTCGTCCGCCGCGTGCCGTGCGAGCCGGTCCTCGTTCTTCCGGCCGGGCTCGATCCGGAGGATTGCGCCGAGCTCGCCGCCAACTTCCAGGTCCTCGGAGTCCGTCGGATGATCACCACGCGGCTCGACGCCGCCCGCCGCTTGGGCGGCATCCTCGCCGCGGCCGAGCTCGGCCTCGAGCTCGCCCTGGCCGCTACGAGCCCCTTGATCGGCAAGCCGCTCCTGCCCTGGAGTGCAGCCGGCCTCGCCCGGCTCGTGCTCGCCCGCGCGGGTGGCCGACCGGGAGACGGCCCATGATCGGCACGCTCGCTCTCGCTTCGGGCAAGGGCGGGGTCGGCAAGACCCTCCTCGCCGTGAGCCTCGGCCACGCGCTCGCTCGGGCCGGCGCCCGCGTGCTCCTGATCGATGCCGATCTCGGCCTCGCCAATGTCGACGTCCAACTCGGCCTCGTCGAGGACCGCCATCTCGGGCGAGCGCTCGCCGAAGGCCGGCCGCTCGCCGAGATGGTCGTGCGGGAGGAGGCGACCGGCCTCGACCTCCTGCTCGGGCCTTCGGGCTGGAAAAGCCTCGCCGTGCTCGAAGGCCAAGCCCTCGAGCGTTTGGTCGGCGAAATCGAGGCGTTGAGCCGCGGCTACGACGCCACGCTGCTCGACCTGCCGGCCGGGATCGCGCCGCGCACACTGCGCCTCGCCCGGCTAGCCCACCGCGTCCTCTTGGTGGCCACGCCCGAGCCGACCGCGCTGACCGACGCCTACGCCCTCCTCAAAGTCGGCCTCAAAGACCATCCCGGGCTCGGCCTGGTAGTCAACATGGCCAAGGACCGCGCGGACGGTGCGAGCGCGGCGCACACGCTCGCGACCACCACGCGCTGCTTCCTCGGCCGCGAGCTGCCGCTCGTCGGGATCGTCCGCCGCGACCCGCGGGTGGGCGAGGCGATCGCCCGCCAGCGACCGCTCCTCGCCCGCCATCCGACTGCTCCGGCTGCGGCCGACATCGAGGACCTCGCCCGGCTGCTCCGTGGCGTCGAAGGGCGCGCGGCCGCTCCTGGATGAGGGCGGCTCGAACGCTCGCGTTCAGGCGGGAACCGGTGCGCGAACCGCCTCGATCCGTGCCGCCGAATATTTGAATTCGGGAATTTTGCCCCAGGGGTCGAGTTCGGGACGGGTGAGGAGGTTGGCCGCCGCCTCGACGTAGCAGAACGGTACGAACACGGTGCCCGGCGCGATCGCCGGGTCCTCACGCGCCATGAGCTCGATCGTCCCGCGGCGGGTCGAAAGCCGCAGCCTGTCGCCGGGCGAAAGGCCGAGCCGCTCGAGATCGGCGCGCGCCATGGCGCAGAATGGCTCGGGCTCGAGCGCGTCGAGGACACTCGCCCGCCGGGTCATGGCTCCCGTGTGCCAATGCTCGAGCGTGCGCCCGGTGATCAACACGAAGGGGTACTCCTCGTCGGGCTGCTCGGAGGGGGGAACGGGCGAGACCGGAACAAGTCGGGCACGGCCGTCGGCCGTCGGGAAGCGATCGGTGAAGATCACGCCCTCGCCCGGGTGGTCGGGCGCAGGGCATGGATAGGCCACCGAGCCCTCGCGCTCGAGCCGGTCCCAGGTGATGTTGTCGAGCGAGGGCATCACCTGTTTCATCTCGGCGAAGACCTCGGCGGGGCCGCGATAGTTCCAATCGAGCCCGAGCCGGCGCGCCATTTCCTGGATGATCCACCAATCCTGGCGCGCTTCGCCCGGGGGCTCGAGCGCCGGCCGGCCGAGCTGGACCTGACGGTTCGTATTGGTGACGGTGCCCAGCTTTTCGGGCCAGGCCGAGGCCGGCAGGACGACGTCGGCGTACATCGCCGTCTCGGTCAAGAAGATGTCCTGGACGACGAGATGCTCGAGCCGGGCGAGCGCGATCCGCGCGTGGTGGCTGTCCGGGTCGGACATGGCCGGGTTCTCGCCCATGATGTACAGGCCGCGGATCGCACCCGCGGCCGCAGCCTCGATGATCTCGACCACGGTGAGCCCGGGTGCGGGATCGAGCGGGTGGCCCCA